>Ga0306920_100007262_pt1 | contig 14566 bp, 12 predicted proteins | sample flu12Cox44000170_FD_204666 | JGI IMG/M metagenome (GOLD analysis project Ga0306920, IMG submission 204666) | Lab enrichment of tropical soil microbial communities from Luquillo Experimental Forest, Puerto Rico - flux4day.12C.oxic.44.000.170 (v2)... | ecosystem: Environmental > Terrestrial >...
TCGTCGCCAGGATGGTGGCGGCCAGGGCGGCACCGGCGAGAATGGCCGGCTCGGGGCGCCACGACAGTTCCAGCAGGAGACGGAGGATCACGGCCGCCACTGCGCTCCCGAGCGCCGCCCCGGCGAGCCCGGCCACCAGGCCGAGGCAGCCGTACTCGACGGCTGCGGCCCGGAGGACGAGGCCCCGCGTGGCCCCGAGGGTGCGGAGGAGCACCGACTCGGCCAGACGTCGGTAGCGGCTCGCGGCGAGAGCCCCAGTCATCACGACGAGCCCGGCCCCGGCCACGAAGAGCGCCACGATCCGGATGGCGACGGCGATCTGCTCGAGGACGCCTTGCACCCGCTCCAGCACGTCGCGTACGGGCACGGCGGTGACGTTCGGGAAGGTGCGGGCCACCGCCTCCTGGACCGCCGTCTCCCGCTCGCGCGGGACCCGGGCCGTCGCCAGGTAGGTCTGCGGCGCCTGGTCGAGAGCCCCCGCCGAGAAGATCACGAAGAAGTTGGCCGACATGCTCTGCCAGTCGACGTGGCGGAGGTTGTGGACCTCCGCCTCCACGCGGACACCCTGGACGTCGAAGGCGAGCGTGCCGCCCCGGTCGACCCCGAGCGCGCGAGCGGCCTCGTCCTCGACCGACACCCGGGGTCGGACGGTCGCCTCGGCGGCCGTCCACCAGCGGCCCTTGGTCAGCACCGTCCCTGGCGGCTCGTCGCCGTAGGTGAGGACGTACTCGCGCGTCACCCGCCAGTCGTCGGGTCGGCCCTCCCACTCGGCGCGGACGATCGGTCGGCCATTGATGGCCACCAGCCGGGCGCGGACCACGGGGATGAGTGTCGGCTCGCCGCTGTCGTCGATCGCCGCAACCGCCTCCTTGAAGGCCTGGGCCTGGTCGGGCTGCACGTCGACGAAGAAGAAGGTCGGCGCATCCCGGCGGTGCTCCAGGTCCAGCTGGCGCGCGAGTGCACGCTCGAGGAGGGCCACCGTCGTCAGCAGGGTCACCCCCACGCCGAGGGCGACGACCACCCCGACCGCCTGACTGCCCGGGCGGTGGAGGTTGGCCAGCCCGTGACGCCAGGCGAGCGACCGTGCGCGGGGCAGCCGGGCGGCGCCGCGACGGCCACCGACGGCGGCCAGGGCGAGCAGCCCCAGGATGGCGGCGCCCACCGCCCAGTAGAGGCCGCCGATCCGCAGCGAGCCCGCCTGCCACACGGCGAGCGCGCCGAGGGCCCCGCCGATGCCGACCCCCACCAGCATCGGTGCGGGCGTGAGGTTCCAGCGGCGCGCGCCGCTGTCGAGCCGACGCCTGGGCGCGGCATCGCCGACCGGGCTCCCCGTGCCGGGGAGCCGCAGGACGGTCAGGGCCGGCACCCCCCGAACCTGGAGGAGCGGCCAGAGCGCGCACAGAAGCGTCGTGACGATGCCGACGATCAGACCCTCGGCGGCCGTGCCCGCCGAGATCCGCGGGTCCACCTCGACCGGGAGGAGCGCCGCCAGGAGCGGGGCCAGGAGCTGGGCCACCCCGATCCCGCCGGCGATCCCGACCGCGCTGGCGCCGGCGCCGACGGCCGCGGTCTGGAGGAGGTACGCCGAGAACACGGCGCGCCCGGTGGCGCCCAGGGCCCGGAGAATCGCGACCGTCGCGAGGCGGCTACGGACAAACGTGTGGACGCTCGACGCCACGCCGATCCCGCCGACGAGGAGGCTGGTCAGCCCCACGAGCCCGAGGTAGGTCGTGACTTGGCCGAAAAGGCGGCGGAGCCCGGGCTGGGCGTCGTCGAAAGTGGCGACCCGGACCCCGGGGTCGGCGATGGCGCCAGCTAGGGCCGTGCGCTCGGCGAGGACCGCGCGGCCGTCGGCGCTGTTGCCGGCGGTCGCCGGCAGGCGCACGAGGGTGCGGTAGCGGACGCGGCTTCCGAGCCTCACGAGTCCCGTCCGGTCGAGGCCGGCCTCGCTCACGAGCACCCGCGGCCCCAGGCTCAAGAGGCCGGCCGGACGATCGGGCTCCCGGGTCACCGTGCCCACGACGCTGAAGCGGGCCCCCCCGATGGTGAGCGCCTCTCCGGAGTGGAGGCCGAGGCGCTCGAGGAGCGCGGGGTGGACCAGAGCCTCAGCGGGGCCGAGGACGGCGGCGTGCTCCCGAGGCGGATCGGTCTCGAGCCGACCGTAGAGCGGGTAAGCCGGGTCCACGGCCTTCACCTCGACGAGAAGGGTGCGCCCGTCGGCCGTCCGGGCCATGGCCGCCAGCTCTCGCACCCGCGCCACAGCCGCGCCGCGGGCCACCAGGCTCCTGACGGCGCGCTCCCCCAGGACGTCGAGCGGCCGGACGGCCCGCACCTCGAGGTCGCCGCCCATGAGCGCGCGGCCTTCACGGGCCAGCGTGGCGCCGAGGCTCCGGGCGAAGCCGGCGACCCCGACCACGGCGCCGACGCCGAGGGCCACGCACGCGAGGAGCCCCACGAAGCTCCGCCATCCCGCGCGAGCCTCGCGCCAGGCCATGAGAAGAGCGAATCTCACCGAGCCGGCCCCCGCGCTACCGGAGAGGCGCGTCCTGAGACCCCGCCGGCCCCGCGTCGGGGGTCTCGACACCGAGGGTCGGCTCGAGGGGCGTCGACCCCGCCGCGCCGGGATCTACTCGAGGGCGCGGATCGTTTCCGGATAGAAATCGTCGAGCGTGCCGTAGGGGGCCGAGGTCACCCGCCCCCGTGGTCGTTGGTGGTCGGTTTCCCGGGGGGTCGTCCAGGCACCGGCCGCACGACGCGCGCCGGCCCGTCAACGGGTCGCGCCGCCGAGCCGAGCGACGACGCGGAAGTTGAGCAGGGGCCGCCCGGTAACCCCGAAGGCATCGACGTCGACGATGTGTCGAGGCCGTCGCGGGGTCACGTCCTCGTGGTCGACCTTGAGCTCTAGGCGACGGGGGGGCTCGCCGAACCGCGGCATCTCGAACCAGACGGTTTGGCCGCAGGTCGGGCAGTCCGTCGCTGCCTCCAGGTCGACCAGTTCGTACACCGCGCAGCCGGGCGGCTCGTGCGACAGCCGGTGCGAGCGCGGGAGCGGCGATCCCTCGCGGTTGGCTCGACGGTTGGCCCAGCGTCGCTCCACTTCCGGCAGTCCGGTGGCCTGCCGACGGTCCCCACGTCTCCGATCGAGGTGCACCGCCACCCATGGTGCCCCCACGAACTGCTCCCGCAGTTTCGCGTAGAGCGCGGTGTCGGCGGCGCGCACCACGATCGTCCAGCGGGGCGGACCGTGGAGTTCGGCGAGCATCGAACCAGCATACCAGCCGGAACGGGGTCAGGCGTCGAGGTCGTCGACCTGCCAGGCGTGCCGTCGCGCTTCGAGCCGCACCGCGAGCAAGGGGCGACCGGTCGTGCCCGTGGCGTGCACCTCGACCGAGTGCTCGATGTCCTCGCCCGTCGGATGGTGCCGTATGGTCAGCTCGACGTGGGCCGGGGGCTGGGCGAACTGCGGTATGTCGAATGCGAGCACCACCCCGCAGTCCGGGCAGACCGACGGCACGCTCGGATCATCGGCCTCGTACACGTCGAGGTTGCCGCTGTGGTACACGAGGTGGTAGCCGAGCCCCAGGGCGGGCGACACCCCGGGTGCCAGGGTCCGACGGCGGTCTCGGCGACGCCGCTCGGTTCCCACCGCGCCCTGGATCCGGCGGCGTGGGCCTTGCCGGCGGTCGAGCACGACGCGGGCCACGCCGGCCAACCGCTCGGTCAACCGCTGGAACAGCGCCTATTCCCTGCCTGCACGACGAAGAGCCAGCGGAGCGCCGACGCAGTGGCCATCACGGCGGTAAAGCTTACGCCACTCGGGCCTCGGTAACGGAATCGGCGACGACGCGACCGTCCCGTAGCTCGACGACGCGCTCGGCGTGGGCGGCCAGCGCCGGGTCGTGGGTCACGAGGACCAGGGTCGCCCCCCGGCGTCGATGGTGCTCTACGAGCAAAGCGATGATCTCCGAGCCCGTGGCCGAGTCGAGGTTCCCCGTGGGCTCGTCGGCGAGCAGCAGGGGCGGGGCGTTGGCGAAGGCCCGCGCCAGGGCCACGCGCTGCTGCTCGCCGCCCGAGAGCTGCGCCGGGTAGTATCGCGCGCGCGCCGCGAGCCCGACCTCTGCGAGGAGCGCGCGGGCGCGACCGGCGGGGTCGGCCGCGCCCGCCAGCTCCAGCGGGATGGCCACGTTCTCCAGGGCCGTCAACGTGGGCAAGAGGAGGAACGACTGGAACACGTAGCCGATCGTCGTCAGCCGGAGCCGCGCGAGGCCATCTTCGTCGAGCCCGGCCAGATCGACGCCGGCCACCCGGACAGATCCGGCTACCGGCTGGTCGAGGCCGGCGACCAGACCGAGGAGAGTCGACTTCCCGCTGCCCGACGGTCCGGTGAGGGCAAGGAACTGGCCGGACGGCACCTCGAGGGAGACGCCGTCGAGGATCGTCACCTCTCGACCCCCGACCGGGAGGCGCATCACGAGGTCCTTGATCTCGATCACCGGGGGGTCGCCTCCTCGCCGCCATATTACTATTGACCCATGGGGGCGCGGCTCCAGACCGGGCCGCTCGCGATCGGGCTGTCCGGGATCGCGGCGCTGCTGCTCGTCGCCGCCGGGTTCTCCCGCGCCGCCTCCGTCCCGGGCCGATCGCCCGGCTCGGCGCCCTCGGCGACGGCGAGCGCCGAGCGGGTGGTGGTCGCCCTGGGAGACAGCCTGACCGCGGGATTCGGCGTGGGCCCCGACGAGGCGTGGCCAGCGCTCGTCGAGACACGCCTCCGCCAGGAGGGCTATCCGTACCGTGTCGTCAACGCCGGCGTCAGCGGCGACACCACGGCCGGCGGCCTGCGCCGGGTCGACTGGGTGCTCCGGGTCGGTCCCGACGTGGCCGTCGTCGCCCTCGGCGCCAACGACGGTCTCCGGGGACTGCCCGTCGACGCGATGCGCGCTAACCTCACCGCGATCGTCGAGCGGCTCTCCGGTCGCGGGACTCGCGTCCTCCTCGCCGGGATGCGCGTCCCCTCGAACTACGGCGACGACTATGGCCGGGCCTTCGCCGCCGTCTACCCGGGAGTGGCCGAGCGAGCCCACGTGGCCCTCATGCCGTTTCTCCTCGACGGCGTCGCCGCCGACCCGCGCCTCAACCAGGCCGACGGCATCCACCCGAACCCGGCCGGCCACCGGGTGATCGCGAGCCACGTGTGGCCGTATCTCCGGCCGCTGCTCCGGCCATAGTCGCGGTGCTCGCCACGGTCCGGCGAGAGGGCGGCCGGGAGTCCCGCCCGGTGCCGGATCGCCGCGTCCGCACGGGCCTCCTGCTCGCCGCCTCGACGCTCGTGGCTTGCGCGGGGCCCGTCTCCTCACCGGCGCCTCCCCTCCCGTCCCGCGGACCGACCCGGCCGCTCGTGGTGGCGCTCGACACCGACCGGGTCACGGCCGCCCGCCAGGTAGCCGCGCGGGCGCGCGCCGCCGAGGTCGTGTACCTGGGCGAGCTGCACGACAACCCGGCGGCCCACGAGGCTCAGGTCGCCATTGTGGGCGCGATGGTGGCCGAGGGCGCTCGGCCGGCTCTCGCTTTCGAGATGCTCCCCGTCGGCGACCAGGCCGAGCTGACCGCGGCGGTCCGGAGCGACGACGGCGCCGCGGCCGTCGACCGCCGCCTCCGCTGGAGCGCGCGCGGCTGGCCGGACTTCCAGATGTACTGGCCGCTCTTCGAGCAGGCGCGGCGCGCAGGCCTGCCGGTCGTGGCCACCGACCTCGACCCGGTCCTTACCCGCCGCGTCAGCCGCCAGGGTCTCCGCGGGGCCGGCGACGCGGCGGCACGCCTCGCCTCGGCGCTCCCCGACGACGCGGACCGTGACCGGGCGATCGGGCGACGCATCCAGGCCGCTCACTGTAACCTCCTGCCCGAGGCGCGGATTCCCGCGATGGTGGACAGCTGGTACGCCCGCAACGTGACGATCGCCCGGCGGCTCGCCGACGCCCTCCGGGAGTCGGCCCAGGTGGCCGTGATCATCGGCCGTGGTCACCAGTCCGCGGGTGGGGTCCCGGCCCAGCTCGCCGTGATCCGGCCGGGCACTCGCCAGTTCATCGTTGGCTTCGTCGAGGACGACCCGGTGGACACCGACGTGACGCGCCTCGACACGACCGACGTGCTATGGCGGATCCCGGCGCTCCCTCGGGAGGATCCCTGCCAGGGCTTCATGCGACGCCTCGGGTAGAATCCCGTGGTCCCTTCCCGTCACAACGCGCAGGATCGACCGTCCCTGCCGTGAGCCGCCCAGCTCGTGCGTGGCGCCCTCCAGCAGCCCGAGCGCTCCCGTGACCGGTCCGCCCGGGGGGACCCCGATCGCCGCGCTGATCCTCGACTTCGACGGGTTGATCGTCGACACGGAGACGCCCGCCTACGAGGAGTGGCGAGCCCTCTACCGTCGTCACGGCCATGACCTGTCCGTCGACCTGTGGCAGCACGCCCTCGGGACGCACGACGGTTTCGACCCGTGCGCCCATCTGGAAGCCCTGATCGGGGCTCCGCTCGACAAGGACGCGGTCGAGGCCGAGGTGGCCGCGCGCCACCGGGCCCGCTGCCTCGAGGAGCCGCTCCGGCCCGGCGTGGAGGCGCTCCTCGATGCCGGCGATTCGCTCGCGCTGCCACGCGCCGTGGCCTCCAGCAGCTCGGGAGCATGGGTGGAGGGCTGGCTCGGCCGTCACGGGATCCGGGGTCGCTTCGCTGCCGTGTGCACGCGCGACGACGTGACCCGCGTGAAGCCGGCTCCCGACCTTTTCCTCCTCGCGGCCACCCGGCTCGGTGTGCCGCCTGAGGCCTGTCTGGTCTTCGAGGACTCGCCCAACGGGATCCGCGCGGCCCAGGCCGCCGGGATGCGTTGTGTGGCTGCCCTCAACGCGCTTACGCGCGGCCTCGTGCTCCCCGGGCCTGACCTGGTCGTCCAGTCGCTGGCCGAGCTGCCGCTGCGAGAGGTGCTACGCCGGCTCGACGCCACAAGATCTAGCTGAGTGACCTGCCTTCTTCGGGACGGCGGCGCTCGTGTATCCTCCGATGGGTGCATGGGCGATGACGCCAGCGAAAGGAACGACGCGCTACGGGGGCTTCGACCTCGACGGGCGAGTCGTGGTGGTGACGGGCGGGGGTGGCGGACTCGGCGGCGCGATGGCGCGGGGCATCGCGAGCGCCGGGGCCGCGGTGGCCGTGGTCGACGCCGATGTCGGTCGGGCGGAGACCGTGGCGGCCGACCTGGAGCAGGCGGGCCAGCGGGCGATCGCCGTCCGCGTGGACGTCACCGAGCGGGACAGCGTGAGACGGATGGTCGAGACGGTCACCGCCGCGCTCGGACCGATCGAGGGCCTCGTCAACTCCCACGGTGTCACCCGGCGCGGCGCGGCGGTGGAGTACCCGCTGGAGGAGTGGGAGCGCATCCTCGCCGTGAACTTGACCGGCACGTTACTCTGCTGCCAGGCGGTAGGCGCCGGCATGCTCGAGCGTGGCCGGGGCCGCATCGTCAACATCACCTCCATCGCCGGCCACATCGGCTACCGAGGGGCCGTGGCCTATGCCGCCTCCAAGGGCGGGGTCGTGATGCTGACGCGGGTCCTTGCGGTGGAGTGGGCGCGCCGGGGCGTTCACGTCAACGCCATCGCTCCGTCCTGGTTCGAGACGTCGTGGGCGAGCCTGGTCGACGCGGAGCCCGGCTACCGCGAGCGCGTCATGGCCCGCATCCCCGTCGGCCGTTTCGGCCAGCCCGACGAGCTGGCGGGAGCGGCCATCTTCCTCCTGTCCGACGCGGCCTCGATGGTCACCGGCCACGTCCTCGCCGTGGACGGCGGGGTCCTGGCGAGCTGAGGTCGGCGCTGGGATCGCCCCGGTCCGAACCGGAGCGCCGGGGCCTGAGAGAGGCCTTGCCTTGCTGCCCGCAGGCGGGCGCATAATGGTTGCCGTGGGCCCGCGGTCGTGGGACGTGCTGGTCGTCGGCGGCGGACCGGCCGGATCGACGGCCGCGACGCTCATGGTTCACCGAGGCCTCTCGGTGGCTCTGGCCGAGCGCGAGACGTTCCCGCGGTTCCACGTCGGGGAGTCGCTCCTCCCCGCCAACACGGCGCTCTTCGACCGCCTAGGCGTCCACGAGGCCATCCGAAAGGCCGGTCCCCTCGTCAAGTACGGGGCGGCATTCCACGACCAGGAGTCGGATCTCGGCTACGCCTTCCGCTTCCGGCAGGACGGCGGGCTGCCGGGCTACGGATACCAAGTCAAGCGCGCCGAGTTCGATGCGATCCTCTTGGACCACGCGCGGAGCCGGGGGGTCCACGTGGTTCAGCCCGCCACCGTGACGCGCCCCGTCTTCGACCGGGACGGCGTGACGGTCGAGGTCGAGAGGCCGGGCGGCGTGGACCACGTGCGCACGCGCTTCCTGGTGGACGCGAGCGGCCGCGAGGGCTTCCTCGCGAGGGCGGTCGGTCGCCGCCATCGCCGCCCCAACCTCGGCAAGGTCGCTCTCTTCGCCCACCAGCGAGGGGCGCGCCGCTTTGCCGGGATCGAGGAGGGGCACATCCGGATCTACGTCTTCCCCGAGGGCTGGTTCTGGTGGATCCCGTTCGCGGGGGACGTGACGAGCGTCGGCGCCGTCCTCCACGCCCGCACGGTCCGGTCCTGGACCGGGAGCCTCGGCACCCTCTACGACGCGATGATCGCGCGGGTCCCCGCGGTGGCGGATGGCCTGGCCGGGGCCGAGCGGGTCGGACCCGTGCACCGGATGGCGAACTTCGCGTACCGGAACCGGCCGGTGGTGGGCAACCGGTTTCTCGCCGTCGGCGACGCCATCGCGTTCGTCGACCCGATCTTCTCGGCTGGAGTGTACATCGCGATGCAGTCCGCCGAGCTGGCCGCGGAGGCCGTCGGTCGGGCCTTCGAGACCGGGCGCTTCGAGGCGCGACGCTTCCGCGCGTACGAGCGGCGGGTGGCGCGTGGGATGCGGCCCTTCTTCCGCTTCATCCACGGTTACTATCGCCCCGCGTTCCTCGACATCTTCCTCGACCCTCAGCCGTTCTTGGGGATGCGCGAGGCGGTGACGAGCGTCCTGGCCGGCGGTGCGTTCCACGGTATGGGCTGGCGCCAGCGATTCGCCCTCGAGACCTTCTTCGGTATCACGCGCCTCCGGGCGGGGATCCGGCGGATCCAGGGGCGTCCGGCCGCGTCCCGGCTCGAGTGGTGAGGCCCGCGCCCGTCCCCGTTCCGTGACCACGCCACCGCTCTCCGGACGCGCGGGCTGGCTCGAGGCGGACGCGCAGAAGGACCGCCTCTGCCGCTTCTTCCTCGACACGCACCGCGCCTTCCGGCCCGAGGACGTCGCCTGGCCCGACCTCGAGCCGTCGACCCGTGCCCGGCTGCGCGCCCTGCCCATCTGGGACGAAGCGGTGAACACCGAGGCCATGACCGCGCTGGTCGTCCAGAGCATGGGGAACGCCGAGCCCGATCCTCCCCTTCGCGAGGCCATCGCCCTCCAGGGTTACGAGGAGGGGCGACACGCGGCCCTCCTCCGCCTCATGACCGCGCGGTACGAGATCCCGGTGACGCTCGTGGCCCCGACTGCGCCCGCGGACCCGGCGTGGGCCTTCATGCGGATCGGCTACGGCGAGTGCTTCGACTCCTTCTTCGCCTTCGGGCTCTTCGCCCTGGCCCGGGACTCCGGCTTCTTTCCGCCCGCGCTCGTGGAAGTCTTCGAGCCCGTGATGCAGGAGGAGGCCCGCCACATCATCTTCCACGTGAATTGGGTCTCCTACCGGCAGTCCACGCTCCCCTTCGCGCGGCGACCCACCTACCTGTTCCGGCGGGGCCTGGCCCTGTGGCTCCAGGTGGCGCGCCGCGTCCGCACCGCCCTCGGCGTCAAGAGCGCGCTGGACGACGAGCAGGAGCACTTCGCCATGACGGCGCACCGGTCGCTCGGCGACGTCCGGCCTCAGGAGTTCCTCCGGCTCTGTCTCGCCGAGACGGAGCGTCGCCTGGGTATCTACGATCCGGCGCTCCTCCGCCCGGCCTTCGTGCCGCAGGTCGCGCGGATGGCGCTGGCCGCGATGGGGGAGTGGCGTGGCGGCGGTTCGGCCGGTGGCCCCGGGTCGGTGGTCGGAGGGCGCCCGCCGTGAGACGCCCGTGGTGGGCCGGGCTAGCCGTTGCCGCCATCGCCGTCTGGATCAGGGCGGCTCCGCCGGGCAACTGACGGTCGGCCTCGTCGCGCTGCCGCCGGACGTCCGCATCGCGCGTGCTATCATGATGACGCGATGCAGCGCCCCCCGATCCTGCTCGCCTTAGTGGCTCCGATCGTGAGCACATTCGCCTGATCGCGTGCGCGTCAGGCCCCGCCCGAAAGCGTCCCAACCCCGAGGATTCGCATGAGAGTGCTCAAGATCGTCCCGGAGCGCTGCACCGGCTGCCTGCGATGCGAGCTGGCGTGCTCGTACATGCAGACGGGCTCGTTCCAACCGTCCCGGTCGGTGATCCGCGTCTCGCCCTTCGAGGGTCACACGAGCTACGCGCCCTACACGTGCACGCAGTGCGCCGAGGGCTGGTGCATGACCGCCTGTCCGGTTGGCGCCATCGTCATCTCGCCGGTCGGGGCCAAGGTGGTGAAAGACGATCAGTGCGTGGGCTGCAAGCTCTGCACGATCGCCTGCCCCTACGGGACCATGTTCTACAGCCCCGAGACCCAGAAGGCCTTCAAGTGCAACCTGTGCAGCGGTGACCCGGCCTGCGCGACGGCGTGCCCGACCCAGGCCATCCTCTACGAGGAGACGGAGACAGCCGACTGGCTCGGATCCTTCGCCGCCGACCGGGCGGAGCGGCGGTTCGCGGTGATGGCCGAGACGAGCCGGGGCCGGTGATGGCCACCCGTCACGTCATCGTCGGCGGGGGCACGGCCGGGCACAACGCGATCAACGCCATCCGGCAGGAGGAGGCCGGCCGGGCGCCGTCCGAGATCGTCCTGGTGTCGGCCGAGCGGCCGTACTCCCGGATGGTGCTCCCGTACTACCTGGGCCGCAGCATCGCCGAATCCCACGTCTACACGGCGACGCCCGCCCGGCTGGCCCAGCTCGCCGTGACGACGCACTTGGGACGCCGCGCGGTCGGGCTCGAGCCCTCGGCCGGGAAGCTGACCCTCGACGACGGGACCGCGGTTCCCTTCGACGACCTCCTGGTCGCCACCGGCTCCTCGCCGGTGCGCGCGCCGGTGCCGGGCGTGGACGGTCCGGGGATTCACAGCTTCTGGACCCTCGCCGAGGCGAGGGGGGTCGTGGCCGAGGTCGAGACGGGGAGCCACGTGGTGATGGTGGGCGCGGGCTTCATCGCCTTCACCATCCTCAACCCCATCCTGGCGCTCGGCGCGCACCTCACGATCGTCGAGATCGCCCCGCAGATCCTCCCCCGGATGATCGACCGCCAGGGAGCGGAGCTCGTCGAGGCGTGGCTCCGGAAGCACGGGGTCGAGATCCGGACCGGCGCCACCCTGGCCGGGATCGACCAAGTCGGCGGCAAGCGGCGCCTCCGCTTCACGGAAGGGCCGGACCTGGACGCCGACACCGTCATCATGGCGACGGGCATCCGGACCAACCTCGGCTGGCTCGACGGCTCTGGGATCCGCGTCAACCGTGGAGTGGTCGTGGACGACCACCTCCGGTCCAGCGTGCCCACGGTCTACGCGGCCGGTGACGTGGCGGAGGGGAAGGACCTCGTCACCGGGGCCGCCGACGTCCACGCCATCGAGCCCACGGCCATGGAGCACGGCCGCATCGCCGGCGCCAACATGGCGGGACGGTCCGTCGCCTACCGGGGCAGCCTCCTCATGAACATCGTCGAGGTCTGCCACTTGGATGTCGCCAGCTTCGGACGATGGGACGACCCGAAGGCCGAGATGGTGACGACGGTGCGCCCCGATCGGCCCGCCTACCGAAAGCTCCTCTTCCACCAAGACCAGCTCACGGGGGCGATGATCCTGGGGCCGTCGGCCGACATCTGGACGACGAACGACGTGGGAATGTTGAAGGGGCTGGTCCAGTCCGGCGTCCGGCTCGGGGCGTGGAAGGAGCGGCTGCGGAGGAACCCCTTCGACGTCAAGGCCGCCTACATTGCGTCGCGGACGACGGGGCGGCTACTGCCCGAGACGGTGCTTGGACGCCCGTCGGTGCCGCCAGCCGTCGTACCCTCCCAGATCTAGCCGGGGGCGGGTGATCTGAAATGAAACCTCCTCACTTGCCGCGGCGGGCGCCCCTCGGCCCGCGAGCGCGGGGGGCCACGTGAGCACGGCGCTGACGCAGACGACGGGGGTGGGCCTCGAGATTCCCGGGGGCTACGCGGGGCGGTTGCTCCGGGTGGACCTGTCGGCCGGCCGGCTGCGGGGCGAGCCGTGGTCCCCCGCGGACATGCGGACCTACCTCGGTGGCGCCGGCCTGGGCGCGAAGATCCTCTGGGAAGAGGTTCCGCCGGACGTCGCGTGGGACCACCCCGCGAACCGGCTCGTGCTCGCCAGCGGACCCCTGGCCGGGCTGCCCGTGTGGGGGACAGGCGGGCTCACCGTCGTCACCCGGGGGGCGATGACCAACGGGGCGACCTCGACCCAGGCCAACGGCTTCTTCGGCGCCAACCTCAAGTACGCGGGCTACGACGCCATCGTGGTCCAGGGCCAGGCGCCCGACTGGGTGTACCTCTTCGTCGACGAGGACCGGCTGGAGTTGCGGGACGCCCGCCACCTGGTGGGCAAGGACACCTGGGAGACTCAGGACGCCCTCCACGCCGAGCTGGGGCACGCCGGCCACATGCTGAGCGTGTACTCCATCGGTCCGGCCGGGGAGAACCTCGTTCGCTTCGCCGCGATCCAGGGTGACTACGGCCACGTGGCGTCCAAGAACGGCGTGGGCGCGGTGATGGGGCAGAAGCGGCTCAAGGCGGTGGCCATCGTGCGGGGGACGCGCGCGCTCCGGGCCGCCGATCCCCGCGGCCTCGTCGCGGCCGCCGACGAGATCGCCCACGACCTCCGGACGAACCCCGCCGCCCGGACGCTCTACGAGTACGGCACTCTGCCCGGGGTCGTGAACCTCCACGGGCTCGGGGCGCTGCCCATCAAGAACTACACGACAAGCGTGGCGCCGGCCGGCGTCGACATGAAGCAGTGGGAAGCGCCGGCGCTCCGGGAGGGATTCGATCACCGTGGCCACCAGTGCAACTCCTGCGGCATGCACCACTGCCACATGCAGGTGCTGCCACGAGGGCGCTACCAGGGCGCCATCGTCGACGAGCCGGAGTACGAGGGCTGGTCAGGCGCAGGCTGGACGATCGGGTGCACCGACCCGGTGGCCGTCTCGTGGCTCAACACTCAGCTCGACCGGGCCTGCGTCGACGTGAACGAGTTCGGCTGGCTCTGCGGCTGGGTGATGGAGTGTCAGGAGAAGGGTCTGATCACCGAGCCAGACCTGGGTTTCCGTCTGCACTGGGGGGACGCCGAGGGCGCCGACCGGCTGCTCCAGCTGATCAGCCGCCGCCAGGGCTTGGGCGATCTCCTGGCCGAGGGCACCAAGCTGGCGGCCGAGCGCCTCGGCGGCGCCGCCGCCGAGTGCGCCATCTACACCGGCAAGAACGCGTCGCCGCGTGGCCACGATCATCGCGCGCGCTGGGACGAGATGCTCGATACCTGCACGGGCTCGACCGGCACCCTGGAAACGGGCCCTCCGGTCCATCCAGCCGAGCTGGGCCTTCCCGCTCGGATCAACCCTTTCGACGGCGAGCAGGTGGCCCGGCAGACCGCGGCGCTGAACGGTCGCCGCCACTTCGAGGACTCCCTGGGGGCGTGCATCTTCACGACCCGCACCTACCTCGAGAACCTCGCTCGGACGGTCTCGGCGGCCACCGGGTGGAGCTTCGACAGGGACGAGGCCATGCGGTTCGGCCGGCGGGTCGGCGCCATCTTCCGGGCCTTCAACCTGCGCTGCGGCATCGGCCCGGAGCTGGAGCGCCCGTCCCACCGCTATGGCTCGGCCCCGGTCGACGGGCCCGCCAAGGGTCAGGACATCGCCAAGCAGTGGGACCGCATGGTCGACCTGTGGTACGAGGGCATGGGCTACGACCGGGCGACCGGACGACCCAAGCCCGAGACCCTGCGCGCCCTCGACCTCGAGTGGATGGTGCCGGCGCTGTGGGGGTCGAGCCACTCCGCCTCGCGCTGACCGGCGACCGGCCGACGGCGCGAGTGACGCCGCGCGGGCCGGCGGCTGGAGCCATCGCGAGCGGACGATGACCGTTCGCGTGGACGTCATCTCGTGGGTCAACCGGCTCGCCGGCGGCCCGGGCACGGGTGAGGTGACCCTCACGGAGGAGATCTCGCCGGGCGCTACCGTCCGCGCCGTGCTCCACCGGGTCGGTGAGCGACATCCCGAGCTGGGTCGAGCCCTCTGGAACCCCGTCCGGCCGCTCGAGCTGGGGGACAACATCGAGGTGATGGTGAACAACGCCGTCCTCGGTGTCACGCACGACCTGGACTCCGCGGTCTCGGCCGAGGATCGAATCGCTCTGCTCGGTCAGT
>Ga0306920_100007264_pt1 | contig 14564 bp, 17 predicted proteins | sample flu12Cox44000170_FD_204666 | JGI IMG/M metagenome (GOLD analysis project Ga0306920, IMG submission 204666) | Lab enrichment of tropical soil microbial communities from Luquillo Experimental Forest, Puerto Rico - flux4day.12C.oxic.44.000.170 (v2)... | ecosystem: Environmental > Terrestrial >...
GAACTCCCATACGGGCCCGCAGCTTCATTGCTGCATTAGAGGCCGGACAGATGGCAGCATCCGACTACACGTGCCAATCTTCTTCAAAAACCGCTTGCATCTCGCGGGGCGTCCACAGATGAGTACATGTCCTGGCTAGCCCGCGCCCAGGGCCAACGCGACGTTGTAGGTCGCAAGGCTCGCGACATAGGCGAGCGCGAGCATGTAGGCGAAGGTGAGCGCCATCCATTTCCAGCTTCCGGTCTCGCGCCGGATCACCGCGAGCGTCGAGGCGCATTGCGGCGCGAAGATGTACCAGGCCAACAGCGACAGCGCGGTGGCAAGGCTCCATTTCGTCGCAAGGACCTGGCCGATCTGCGCGGCCGCCTCCTTGCCGCCTTCGATCGCATAGACCGTGCCCAGGGCTGCGACCGCGACCTCGCGCGCGGCCATGCCGGGGATCAGCGCAACCGCAATCTGCCAGTTGAAGCCGACCGGTGCCAGCAGGGGCGCTACGGTCTTGCCGATCGTGGCGGCCAGGCTGTAGTTGATCGCAGGGCCTTCGGCGCCCACGGGCGGTTGCGGAAACGACGCCAGGAACCAGATCAGCACCATCATCGCGAAAATGGTCGTGCCGGCGCGCTGCAGGAACATCCGGGCGCGGTTGTAGACGCCGATCGCCACACTGCGCACGCGGGGCATTTTGTAGTCGGGCAGTTCCAGCATGAACGGGGCGGGTTGATAGTCGCGCCACATGAAAAACTTGAACAGGAACGACATGCCGAGCGCGCTCACGATGCCGGCGGCGTAAAGGCCGAACATCACCAGGCCCTGCAGGTTGACGGTGCCCCAGAGCCGGCTCGCGGGTATGAAGGCCGAGATGATCAGCGTGTAGACCGGAATTCGTGCCGAACAGGTCATTAGAGGCGCGATCAGGATGGTGGTGAGCCGGTCACGGCGGTTGTCGATCACCCGCGTTGCCATGATACCGGGGATGGCGCAGGCGAAACTCGACAGCAGCGGTATGAAAGCGCGGCCGTGCAGCCCAGCACCGCCCATGATGCGGTCCATCAGAAACGCCGCGCGCGCCATATACCCGAAATCCTCGAGCAGCAGGATGAACAGGAAGATGATGACGATCTGCGGCAGGAACACCACCACGCTGCCGACGCCGGAGATCACGCCGTTCTGCAGGAAGCTCTGCAGCAGGCCCGCTGGCAGGGTGTCGTGGACGAATTGTCCCGCCGCGTCGAAGGCCGACGACAACAGCTGCATCAACGGTTGCGCCCAGGCAAACACCGCCTGGAACATCACGAACAGGATGAGCAGCAGGATGGCGAGCCCACCGAGGGGATGCAGCACGATGGCGTCGATCCGCGCGGTCCAGGTGTCTGGCCGCTCCGGCAGGCTGACGGTTGCGGCGATAATGCGATCGGCCTCGCGCTGGCTGGAGCGCAATTGCGACACCGTCTGCGGTTGCCAGAGGTTTTCACCGGGCGCGGATGGGGCCTGCGACAGGATTTGGTCGGTGAGGCGCAAGAGATCGGCGGTGCCGCCCTTGCGCACGGCGACCGAGGTGACGACGGGCACGCCGAGCGCTTCCGATAGTCGTGGCACGTCGACATTGACGCCGCGGCGGGTGGCGATATCGAACATGTTGAGCACCAGCGCCAGCGGGCGGCCGGTGCTCTTGAGTTCAAGCAGGAGACGGATCGTCAGTCGCAGATTGGTGGAATCGGCGACGCAGAGCACCAGGTCGGGGAGCACTTCGCCAAGAGCCCGGCCCAGCACGATGTCGCGCGTGATCTCCTCGTCCGGGCTGCGGCCACGCAGCGAATAGGTGCCCGGCAAATCGACGACCGAAACCTGCCGGCCGCTCGGGGTGACAAAGGAACCTTCCTTGCGTTCGACCGTGACGCCTGGATAGTTCGCAACCTTCTGCCGGCTGCCGGTGAGCGCATTGAACAGCGACGTCTTTCCGCTGTTCGGCGTCCCCACCAGGGCAAGGTGCATCAGAGGGGCTTCCATGATCTTTCGGCGTCCGCCCGCATCAAGCGACGATGATGGCCATCGCTTCGCGCCGGCGCACCGCGATGGTGACGTTCTCGACCCGAACGGCGATCGGATCGCGTCCGACGATGCCCTCGTGCAGCACCTCGACCCTGGCACCCTCGACAAAGCCAAGCTCCATCAGCCGGCTCTCCAGTTCGCGCTCTGACAGCGCCGAGCTTGCCTTGCCCGCGGCCAGGTGCTGGATGACACCCGTGAAACCGCGTCGGGCCAGTCCGAGCGGCAGCTGCGGGCGGATGTCGTGTTGTTCGGTCATGAACCTCTATTTTCAATCACGGCGCGGCAGGTCAAGCGTTGTGACCTGAATGCCGTTGCACCTTAGAGCGATTATAAGAAAGCCATCTCTGCGAACCTTAAGACGGAGCAGCCCAAGACAATTTGATCGCGATCAAGCCCCTAAATTCCCTTGTATTTCCCGAGCCAAGGGCAGCCGGAGTTCCCTCGGCCTGGTTGCGAGGAGGGAATGCGCCTGACAGGCCGGGGTTGATATAACGAGCTGGTTGGGCCGTCACCCGAGCAGGAGGCACCGATGTTCAGATTTGCAATCAAGTTGATGACGCCGGCAGTCGTCGCCGTGGCGCTTGTTGCAACCCCACCCGGCGTTCCGGTCTTTGCTGCCGGAGGCGGCGGCGGCGGGGGCGGTGGCGATCTCAGTGATGTGATGAATCCAAAACCGCCGAATACCAAAGCTGCCCCGGCGAGCCAGTCGACCCATCGGACCAAGAAGCCCGCCAAGCAATCCTTCCTCAGCGATCCCGCGTTCGTTCAGGGCTATCGCGACGCCTACGCGACCATTTATGAGCGCAACGACTACACCTCGGCCATCGAACGGCTCAGGGCGCTCGGCCACGACGATTACGCCAACGTGGCGAACCTGATAGGCTACTCCTATCGCAAGCTCGGCGATTACAAGCTCTCGCAGGTCTGGTACGAGCGCGCGCTCAAATCAGATCCCAACCACGTGCTGACCTGGAACTATTACGGCTTCTGGCAGCTCGAGCAAGGCAACCGCGAGCAGGCGGAATATCACCTGAGCAGGATCGCCGAGATCTGCGGCACCGATTGCTACGAATACCGGACGCTCGCCGAGGCACTGGAGAAGCCGGCGGGCACGAATTTGGTCTACTGAGCCAGGACCCGAACCGAACGCGCGCCTTCGGACGGCCGATATCAGCCTTCCGGATGCGCGCCCCAAGCTAGCCTTGCGGCCTGCTTTCCGCCGCGACGCCGGCGCGGTTCTTGAAATGGTCGAGAACGAACAGGCGAATGGCCGAAGACAGGTTGCCCTGTTGGCGGTTGTTGTCGATCTCGCCCACCAGTTCCGACAGCGTCATGTTTCGCAGTCCGGAGATTTCCTTCATGCCGTTCCAGAACGCTTCTTCGAGGCTGACACTGGTCTTGTGACCCGCAACGACGATCGAACGTTTTACGACGGGTGATTTCATGGCGCGTCCTCGACGTCGATTCGGTGTTGATCCAGCAGCTTGCTTGCGCGTTCGGTCCGCTTGGCGTCGGCCGTGCGCTCGGCTTTGGTGCGGCCGAACCGCGCGCGGTTGGCCTCGGCTTGCTTGGCGGATTGTTCGCGTTCGCTGCGTCTCTTGAAACGCTTCAGGTTGACTACGTCCCCCATGGCGATTCCCTCAAGACCTGACGAATTCTAGAAGGCGAGAATGCCGCGCAAAGGGGCTGTCAACGGCGGCGGAATGCGAGCTGGCTCGCTCAGTCGTCATATAAAAAATCCTGCAATTAGTTCTCTGATACCATCAAAATATATTTCGCTCTGCGAGAGCGATAAGTAGTGCTCTACCACAGCCTGCCTCGACAGCGGTAGCCGGTGGATGTCCGACCTTTGGCGTTATGCTCTATAATTATATATAATGGGGACCGGTAAATGAGGTCGTATATCCGTAAATTTCCGGGGTATTGAAAGCAATCGGCATTCTTTTTGCGCATTTTCGATCGCGTCGTCTCATTCCTTATGACCGATTAGGTCAGCAAGCCCTACACATTTTGCGTTGCATTCTTTGCGAGCACGCATGTCATCTGCGCAGGGCTTGCGAACGCCTCCGACAGCGTGTTCGGCGAATCGCGCTTTGCTGGCCAAACCGCCAGCGTCGGAGGCGACATCCGCACTCACTTCTTGCGGAAGCGATCTAGCCGAACGACTTCGGCTCCCTCACCGGGCTTCTCGGCCTCCGCCGGCTTCTCGGTGGACGGCGCGGGCGACTGTGCCGGGAGCGCGGATGATGCCGGGGCGGCTGGAACGTTCTTGGGCAGCGATTCGGGGGCGACCTCTGACGGCTCGAACTGCAGTCCAAACTGCACGGAGGGGTCGAAGAAACTCTTGATGGCGCTGAAGGGAACCGCCAACCGTTCCGGAATGCCGCCGAACGAAAGGCCGACCTCGAACTTGTCCTCCGCCACTACCAGGTCCCAGAACTGATGTTGCAGGATGATCGTCATCTCTTCCGGATATTGGGCGAGCAGGCGCGGCGAGAGTTTGACGCCTTCCGCCTTGGAGAGAAACGTGATGAAGAAATGATGGTCTCCCGGCAAGCCATGCGCGGCGGCATCGCTCAACACCTGGCGCAGCACGCCGCGCAGCGCGTCGCGAGCCAGCACATCGTATCGAATATGATCGGTCGCCATTGTCGATCCTGTCGCATTCAGTTCCGGGAAACTCCAAAGCCGGTAAAGCGCTAGTGTGGGGGTTCGGAAGTTCTCTTCATTTCGCCGCGAGCCCGTCAAGAGAACTTCCGAACCAAAACCACACTAGAATTAAATGTTTCTAGTGTCCTTTCGAATCCGAAGTTCGCGAGAGGAGCCTGCCGCAAACTGTGGCGAACTTCGGATTCGGGACACTAGCCCCGACTCGCTCTCTCCCCCGCATGCTACCTCGCCCGCGGGCCGAGGTCAGCAACGTCAACGAAATTGCGACAACGGGCGCAGGGATGAACGGAGTGAGTGGAGGCTTCTGTTGCCAGGTGCCTCCGAACCCCGCCTGGCGGAGCTTAACCCACCAGGACTTTAAATCGGTCTTTCAAACTGCGTTACGCAGCCTGAGCAACCGGAGCATAGTTGTCGTTGGCAACTATTGCAGTAGCCCGATAACGGCGGAACAATACCGGGAAAAAGCACGCCCTTTACGCCCTCGTCGATCCTGTTTCGCCCCCGCCGAAGCCCGTCCGTCGGGTGGGCTTAGGTGGAGGCGCCGGGTACTGCCCCCGGGTCCGAATGGTTTATTGCGACGGCGATTTATTTCCATAGCCGGCGAACCGGCACCCTCAATATAAGGCGCCCGATTTAAGAAAAACAGTACCGAATCGGGCGTTGCGGCCCGGCGGCGAGCCGCGGCCAACATGCCGAACTGGCTGCTGGTATTACCGGAGGAAAGCCGCTAGTCCACTAGGCGGGATCGTCGAAGCACTGCCTGTGTGATCCGATCAATGGGCGGCACAGCCCAGCGGAGCTTGGGGGGAAGGAAATGAGCGACATGCCGGGGGGCAAATCCATCATGCCGAAATGGGTCCGCTGCCCGCAGGATTTTGTAGGCGGACTGGTGTTGATGGGAGTTGCGGTTTTTGCGCTGTGGGCCTCCAGCGATCTGCATGGCATGCACGGGTTTTCGTTCGGCGCGGGGACCGCACCGCGTATTTTTGCCACTCTGCTGCTTGGACTGGGCGCGGTGGTGATGATCGTCGGGATTGTCAACGATGGCCCGGGAGTTGCGCATTATTCCTGGCGCGGCCCGCTGTTCGTTTCGCTCGGCATTGTCTTCTTTGCGATGGCGATACGCCCGCTTGGTCTGGTAATTTCGGGGCTCGCAAGCTTTCTGATCTCTGCGCTCGGGTCGCACGAAACGCGCTGGGTCGAGGCCATCATCGTCGGGGTCTGCCTCACGATCGGCTGCGCGCTTCTGTTCCCCTATGTGCTGGGACTGCCGATGCCGCTGTTCCCGCGTTTCATCGTGCAGTGAGGGCGCCTTGTCCGATCTCTTTCACAATCTCGTGCTCGGCTTTGGCGTTGCCGTCAGCCCCATCAACCTTTTGCTCTGCCTGATCGGCGCGCTGGTCGGCACCTTGGTCGGCGTGCTGCCCGGCATCGGCACGATCGCCACCGTCGCCATGCTGTTGCCGATCACCTTCGGCCTGCCACCGGTCGGCGCGCTGATCATGCTCGCCGGCATCTATTACGGCGCGCAATATGGCGGCTCGACCACGTCGATCCTGGTCAACATTCCCGGTGAAGCGACCTCGGTGGTGACCACGCTCGACGGTTTCCAGATGGCCAAGCAAGGCCGCGCCGGACCTGCGCTCGCGATTGCCGCGATCGGCTCCTTCATCGCGGGCTGCGCGGCGACCGTACTGATCGCCGTGCTTGGCGCCCCGCTGACGAAGCTTGCGCTGGCGTTCGGGCCCGCCGAATATTTCTCGCTGATGGTGCTCGGCCTTATCTTTGCAGTGGTGCTCGCCAAGGGCAGCGTGCTGAAGGCGATCGCCATGATCGTGCTGGGGTTGTTGTTGTCGATGGTCGGTTCGGACATCGAGACCGGTGCTTCGCGCATGGCGTTCAACATTCCGGAACTGGCCGACGGCCTCGGCTTTGCAACGGTAGCCATGGGCGTGTTCGGATTTGCCGAGATCATCCGCAACCTCGACCACGGCGCTGAAATGGATCGCCAGCTCGTGCAGCAGAAGATCACCGGGTTGATGCCGACCAGGAAGGATATGCTCGACTCGCTGCCGGCGATTTTCCGCGGCACTGTGCTCGGATCGATCCTCGGCATTCTGCCGGGCGGCGGCGCGGTGATCGCGTCATTTGCGGCCTACACGTTCGAGAAGAAGATCGCGCGCGAACCCGCGCGGTTCGGTCGCGGCGCGATCGAGGGTGTGGCGGCGCCGGAAAGCGCCAACAACGCGGCGGCGCAGACCTCGTTCATTCCGCTGCTCACGCTCGGTATTCCGCCGAACGCGGTGATGGCGCTGATGGTTGGTGCCATGACCATTCACGGCATCGTGCCGGGACCGCAGGTGATGCAGAAGCAGCCCGACCTGGTGTGGGGCATGATCGCCTCGATGTGGATCGGCAATCTGATGCTGATCATCATCAACCTGCCGCTGGTCGGCATCTGGGTGAGGCTGTTGCGCGTGCCCTATCGGCTGATGTTTCCCTCGATCGTGGTGTTCTGCGCGATCGGCATCTACTCGATCAACAATGCGCCCGTCGACGTGGTGCTGGCGGGTACTTTCGGCCTGATCGGCTACTGGCTGATCAAGCACGAATTCGAGCCCGCGCCGCTCCTGCTCGGCATGGTGCTGGGCCCGTTGATGGAGGAAAACCTGCGCCGGGCGCTGCTTATCTCGCGCGGCGACTGGAGCGTGTTCATCACGCGGCCGCTCTCGGCCGTGCTGATGGCCGCTGCCGCCGGGCTTCTGGTGCTGGCGGTGCTGCCGACGCTCCGCAAGAAACGCGACGAGGTTTTCGTCGAGTCCGAGAGCTGACCCGAGAGCTGCGGCCGGACGCAAAAATAGCCTTTCGTTGTTCTCCCAAAAAGTTCTACGGCTTCAAGGCGGTGCGGGACCTACTGTGAACATCACCGACACAGGCACGGCGCTGTTTGCTTGACGTATATCAATGCTCCGGCTCACCCCCGCCGCAGCCTTGGCGGCACTGAATGGCAAGGAGGTATGTCATGGGACAAGTACTCCGGTTGGTTCCGGGTAGCCTAATAATCTTGCTGGCGATAACGGCTGAGCCCGGCCGCGCGGCAGAACAGCAGTTCTCTTGCAACGGGGATATTATTCACGATCAAACCAACCCCAATCCGCTCGATAAGCCAAAACCAATCGATTTGAATGTCACTCTAGGCGACGGGAACAATCTGTCTATAAAAACCGGCGACGGTAAGCTTCTGGCTCCCCGAATCACCAGCAATAACAAGCTACAACTTAAATTTGAGGCGGAGGGGTTTGTCGGAGAATATTTTCATTATACGGGCCAACTATTTCTCATCTACCCCTCTGGGGAACTCGCGCGGCTCACTTGCTCGCGCACTTGAAAACCCGGCTGTCACAAACACGGCGGGTAGTGATGGGAGATTGATATGCGCGCTCTAGCCTTGGCTATCCTAGCGACAGGAACGATCTGCACCGCATTGCCCGCAATGGCTCAGACCTACAACCCAAATTATCCGGTCTGCCTGCAGGTCTATGTACCGGGCAATTACGTTAGCTGCAGGTTCACTTCGATTGCCCGGTGTAATGCGACCGCCTCGGGCCTGGCCGCGACATGCTACGCTAATCCATACTACGCACCACGCGGGCGCGCTCCACGCGGCTATTGACATTGGCTGACGGCTGGTCGCGCAAATTCAGTGAACCTATCGAGCTGCCGAACGGCAGAAGGCTTGTCACGTTGCGGGATGCTATTGCCTGGCTTGCCAAGTCGGTCCCTGCATCGGAGCATAGTGCCCATGAGGTGCAACTCGCCGCGTATTGCGTGACTGAGGCGGCCGCGAGCAATGGCCCGATGGTGTTTGCTCGCATTGCAGTGCTCCGAGCCATCAACCGGCACAAGCCGCATCATTGGGGAAAGCGCAAGCTCAAGCGTGACCAGTGAAGTAAAACCGGTCGCGCCAGCAGTATTCAGTGCCGCTTTACTTTGCGCAGAAGTGTATTACCTCAGCCAAACCTGATTTGCGGCCTGGGACGGATGTAATCGCGGCTGCGAATCAGCAAACGCCGCCTCTGTCCCATGGGCGGCGTTTTCGCTTTTGGCCAGCGCAACGCCCCTCGACTGCATCCAGCGCCGCAAGGACTGCCGCAATCGTGCTGTTGCGCCTAGGGTAATAAACACATTTTCCGGGTATAATCGGCTCAAGCAGCCGAATCGACTCTGTCGATGGACGGCTGCTGCCACTAAATACGCCTTGCTTGCAAACGGCTGGCGTCCCGAATCCGAAGTTCGCACCCTTTTGCAGCGGGTGCCTTTGCGAACTTCGGATTCGAAAGGACACTAGAAATCTATGATTCTAGTGTGGTCTTGGTTCGGAAGTTCTCTTGGAGGACTCGCGGCGGAAATGAAGAGAACTTCCGAACCACCACGCTAGGCTCGCAAAGGGCTTTGGCGCCATGAACCAGTACCACGATCTGCTCGAACGGATACTTGCCGACGGCGCGGCCAAGCACGATCGCACCGGAACCGGCACGCTGTCGATCTTCGGGCATCAGATGCGCTTCAATCTCGCGGCCGGCTTTCCGATGCTGACGACCAAGCGCCTGCCGCTCAAGGCGATCGTGCACGAACTGTTGTGGTTCCTTAAAGGTGACACCAACATCAAATACCTCCGCGACAACGGGGTTACGATCTGGGACGAATGGGCCGATGCCAACGGCGATCTCGGCCCCGTCTATGGATCGCAGTGGCGATCCTGGCCGGCGCCGGACGGGGCGCACATCGACCAGATCTCGAACGTGGTCGAAATGATCAGGCGCAACCCGGATTCGCGGCGGCTGATCGTCAGCGCGTGGAATCCGGCCGACGTCGACAAGATGGCGCTGCCGCCCTGCCACTGCCTGTTCCAGTTCTACGTCGCGAACGGCAAATTGTCGTGCCAACTCTATCAGCGTTCGGCCGACGTCTTTCTCGGCGTGCCCTTCAACATCGCTTCCTATGCGCTTCTGACCATGATGGTCGCGCAAGTAACGGATCTGAAGCCCGGCGATTTCGTCCACAGCCTCGGCGATGCCCACCTTTATTCCAACCATCTCGAACAGGCGCGCCTGCAATTGACGCGGCCGACCCGTCCGCTGCCGGTCATGAAGATCAATCCCGAGGTGAAGGATATCTTTGCTTTCGCTTACGAGGATTTTGTGCTCGAAGGCTACGATCCGCACCCGCACATCAAGGCCGAGGTCGCGGTGTGAGCGATTGAATGTCCCTCCTGATCCGTCGCGCGCGTCCCGATGAAGCGGGGCTGGTTCTGTCCCTGGTTCGCGAGCTCGCCGAATACGAGAAGCTGCTTCACGAAGTCGAAGCCACCGAGGCAATGATTGCCGAGGCGCTGTTCGGCGCCAATCCGAGGGTGTTCTGCGACCTTGCGGAGTGGAACGGCGAAGTGGCCGGCTTCGCCGTCTGGTTCGTCAACTTCTCGACCTTCAGCGGCCGCGCCGGGATTTATCTGGAAGATTTATTCGTGCGCCCCGCGCTGCGCGGCAAGGGCATCGGCAAGGCGCTGCTGGCGCATCTTGCAAGGGAGTGCGTTGCCAACGAATGGTCGCGCCTGCAATGGTCGGTGCTCGACTGGAACACGCCTTCGATCGAGTTCTACAAATCGCTCGGCGCGGTGATGTTGGACGAGTGGACCGTTTGCAAGGTCGGCGGGCCGGCGCTGGCAGCGCTCGCCAGGACGGCATCGTGCAAGACGGCATCGTGATGGAAATCGTCCTCATCGCCGCGGTTGCCGATAATGGCGTGATCGGGGCCAACGGGGCGATTCCATGGCGCTTGAGGAGGGATCAACAGCGCTTGAAGGCAATGACGATGGGCAAACCGGTCGTGATGGGCCGCAAGACCTTCCTGTCCCTGGCCCGGCCGCTGCCGGGACGCACCAATATCGTGCTTACGCGCGACACGAGCTTTCGGGCCGCCGGCGCTGTCGTGACGACCTCCTTCGAGGCGGCCCGGGCGGTGTCCCGTGCAGATGCGCTGCGGCGTTTGGTCGATGAAATTGCCGTGATTGGAGGGGCGGAGGTCTACGCCCAATGGATGGATGCGGCCGACCGCCTTGAAATCACCGAGGTGCACGCCCGCCCTGCCGGCGACACCCGTCTGCCGGCGATCGATGCCTCCCGGTGGGAAGAAGTCGCGCGGATGCGGCATCCGGCCGCGCCGGACGACAGCGCCGATTTTTCCTATGTGACCTACCGTCGGCGCCATCAGCGTTAACCGCTTTAGCCAATGTTTAGATTGACAAAAGCCGGCACAAGCATAGCTCCTCCTGTTCATAGCCCGCGTTGTAAGGGGTGGGGCCGTCCCGTATAAACCCCGTCCAGTTGCAGGGCAGAGCCTTGGGCGTCTTGGCCGGGACGCCCTGCGGAGGAGAGCGTCGATGCCGTGGAAGAATCAGGGTGGTGGCCCGTGGGGCTCCGGTCCCAAGGGACCTTGGGGCTCGGGCCCGCAACCGGTCGGGCCCAGGCCGCCGGATCTTGAAGACCTGCTGCGGCGCGGCCAGGACCGGCTGCAGCAGCTCCTGCCGGGGGGTTACTTCTCCGGTCTCGGGGTTGCGGTGCTCCTGATCGGCGTGGTGGCGATCTGGCTTCTGTCCGGGTTCTATCGCGTGCAGTCGGAAGAACTCGGTGTCGTGCTGCGGTTCGGCAAATATGTCCGCGACGCCGACCCCGGACTACGCTACCACCTGCCGTATCCGATCGAGACCGTGCTGCTGCCGAAGGTGCTGCGCGTCTCCACCATTTCGATCGGGATGACGCTGATCGAGGATTCGACCCGACGCGGCCGCACCATACGCGACGTGCCGGAAGAAAGCCTGATGCTGACCGGCGACGAGAACATCGTCGACGTCGATTTCACGGTGTTGTGGCGGATCAAGCCGAACGGCGCGGCCGCCTTTCTCTTCAACATCCAGAATCCCGAAGGAACGGTCAAAGCGGTGGCCGAAAGCGCGATGCGCGAGGTCATCGGCCGCTCCAACATCCAGCCGATTCTGACCGGCGCCCGAACCACCACCGAACAGGCCGTGCAGCAGCTGATGCAAAGGACGCTGGACAATTATGGTTCGGGAATCCAGATCACGCAGGTTCAGATGCAGAAGGTCGATCCGCCCGCCCAGGTGATCGACTCGTTTCGTGACGTTCAGGCCGCGCGCGCCGATCTCGAGCGGCTGCAGAACGAGGCGCAGACCTATGCCAACCGCATCGTTCCCGACGCCAGGGGCCGCGCGGCGCAGATCACCCAGTCCGCCGAAGGCTACAAGCAGCAGGCGATCGCTGAGGCCAGGGGCCAGAGCGCGCGCTTCCTGAAGGTCTACGACGAATATGTCAAGGCGAAGGACGTGACGCGGGAACGCATCTATCTGGAGACCATGGAACGTATTTTCGGCGGTTCCGAGAAACTGGTCTTTGATGGCGGAGCGACGGGCACGCAGGGCGTCGTGCCCTATCTGCCGCTTGGCGAGCTGACGCCGCGCCGCCAGCCGCCGGCGACGACGGGCCAGCAGCAGCAGAGTGGAGGCACGCGGTGAGGTCCCCCGTCACGGGTATCGTTGCGCTGATCCTGCTGTTCGTGGCCGCGATCACCGCCTACAGCTCGTTCTTTACCGTGCAGCAGACCGAGCAGGCATTGGTTGTCCGGCTCGGCAGGCCGGTGGATATCGCCACCGAGCCAGGCCTGCACGTCAAGGCGCCGTTCATCGACACCGTCATCCCGATCGACAGGCGCATCCTCGACCTCGAAAACCCGTCGCAGGAGGTGATCGCTTCCGACCAGAAGCGGCTGGTCGTGGACGCCTTTGCCCGCTACCGCATCAAGGATGCGTTGCGCTTCTATCAGAGCGTCGGCTCGATCCAGGCCGCCAATCTGCAATTGACCACGCTGTTGAACGCGGCGTTGCGGCGGGTTTTGGGCGAGGTCACCTTCATCCAGGTCGTGCGCGATGAGCGTGAAGCCCTGATGGGACGTATCCGCGACCAGCTCGATCACGAAGCCGACGGCTACGGCATTCAGGTGGTCGACGTTCGCATCCGCCGCGCCGATTTGCCGGAGCAGAACAGCCAGGCCGTCTACCAGCGTATGCAGACCGAGCGGCAGCGCGAGGCCGCCGAGTTCCGCGCACAGGGCGGCCAGAAGGCGCAGGAGATTCGCGCCAATGCCGACCGCGAGGCTACCGTGATCGTCGCGGAGGCCAATTCGAAGGCCGAGCAGATCCGCGGTGAAGGCGATGCCGAACGAAACCGGCTGTTTGCCGAGGCCTACAGCAAGGATCCCGATTTCTTCGCCTTCTACCGATCGATGACGGCCTATGAGACCGGGCTCAAGGGCGCCGACACCCGTTTCCTGCTCAAGCCGGAGTCGGACTTCTTCCGCTTCTTCGGAGGTCCCTCGGGCAAGCCGGGTGCTGCGGCCGCGGCACCAACCAGCGGCCAGGCGGCGGCGCCGAAGCCTTGAGCCTCCGCACCGGGGCGAACTCCGCCGGTCGCCCGGCTATAGCGTTTTCGAGCGAAGTGTATAACGGTTCGCGTGAAGAAAACGCGTCAAAACTGAGATTAGCCCTAGTGGTCCGATTCTAACATTCGCTACCCATCTGGAGAGCCGCTTTTGCGAATGTTAGAATCAGAGGACCACTAGCAGCTAATTGATGCTAGTGGAGCTTTGGATTTGACGTTCGCATGAAGCAATTGCGGCGGGTGGGCAGCGAATGTCAAATCCGCTCCACTAGGTTCTGATTCAATCAGAACCGAAAAGGCTCTAGAAGCAAAAAAAGCGGCAGGGGGAGGTTCCAGTCCGATGAGGTCCATAGGGTTCGCCGACTTCCTCATCGGCGTTGGCATCCTGTTTGTGGTCGAAGGGCTGCTGTTTGCGGCAAGCCCCGCCTGGATGCGTCGGGCCATGAAAGCCGCACTCGGGACGCCCGACAACATCTTGCGCGCGGTCGGAATTGGATCGGCGGTATTCGGTTTGATCCTGATCTGGGCGATCCGGCGCTCGTTCTGACAAGGCTCGATTCCGGGGCGTAGACGCTAAGGTGCATAAACTCGATTCTTAAGTGGCTTAAATGCCCATCGTCGGTATTTTGCCTTATTGCATGGCATTGATGGCGGCCGATTCTGCGCGCCGCAGCCGATATTCCAAGTTGATCCGGCAAGGTTCCGAAGCCGATCACGAACTTAGGAAAGCTGGCACCAGTGCCCCTATTTGCAGTTCCTGCACCACAAGCGGCGAATTCGAGCCAGGAACTTCAAATAGAAAAGCGGCACTAGAACCAATAAGTTTGCTAGTGCCCTTAGCTTTCCGAAGTCCGTGAAGGTGGGCGCCGCGATGGAGCACGAACTTCGGAAAGTGGGCACTAGAACGCTTGCGCCGCTGCCCAAATCGGGCGCAGTGTGGACCTCAAATACCTGTTTTTGGAGAGAAGCCGACATGACTGCCGCGACAAGAGCACTAAGCGATCGCCTGCGTCCGCTTGTGGCCGCTGCCTGCCTTGGCGCGGTCGCCGCGCTTGCACCGGCTCCGGCGTTTGCCCGCGGGCCGGAAGCAATCGCCGACGTCGCAGAGAAGGTGATCGACGCCGTCGTCAATATTTCGACCTCGCAAACCATCGAGGCCAAGGGGGAGGGGCGTGGCGCGATTCCGCAGTTGCCGCCAGGCTCGCCGTTCGAGGAGTTCTTTGACGATTTCTTCAAGAACCGCAGGGGCGGCAAGGGCGGTGAGCGCGAGCTGCAACCGCACAAGACCAATTCGCTCGGTTCGGGCTTCATCATCGACTCATCGGGCATCGCGGT
>Ga0306920_100007265_pt1 | contig 14563 bp, 9 predicted proteins | sample flu12Cox44000170_FD_204666 | JGI IMG/M metagenome (GOLD analysis project Ga0306920, IMG submission 204666) | Lab enrichment of tropical soil microbial communities from Luquillo Experimental Forest, Puerto Rico - flux4day.12C.oxic.44.000.170 (v2)... | ecosystem: Environmental > Terrestrial >...
TCAAGTCCTCGCAGAGCCCCAAGAAACAGGAGCACCGGAACGAAAGCCAACGCAAACCGAAAGAGATCGTGACCTTGCATGGAGGAGTGAATCACGGGTTCGCCGAGATCCCGAACGTCAGGCGGTTCCAACCTTGTTCGCGGCGATAAGTCAATGACCCGGCGAACGACTTCAGCAGCAAGATGCCCAGGCCTCCGACCGGACGCCGGGCCAAATCGAGCGCCAGGTCTGGCGAACTGGCCTTCAGCGGATCGAACTCAACACCTTGATCCCCGACTTCGACGGCCAACTCGCCCGGTTCGGGGATCGAGTATGTGACGGTTACAGTGCCCTGAGCGCCTTTCGGATAGGAATAGCGCCATATATTGACCAGAATCTCCTCGATCAGGAGGTCCAATTCAAGCATGCGCGATTCCGGTAGGTTTGCTTCCTGCGCCCCCTTCCGGACGAACTCCGTTGCAGGGCCGAGTGATTCGGCTTTTGCGACCAGCGTCAACGATTGAGGTGTTCCTGGCAAGCCCCTCGCTTCAGCCCTCCATGAGCGCTGATTCCAGTGAATCATGCAGGGGGAGAACCTGATTGAGCCTTGTAATTTCGAACACCTGCTTGACCAAGCCGGTCAAGCGGCAAATCCGGAGCTCTCCGCCCTTCTCTTGCAATTTCTGGGCGATAAAGACAAAAGAACGAAGCCCCATGCTGCTAACGTATCTGAGATCGCACAAGTCGATGACGAGTTTCGTAATCCCTTCTGAGATGCAGGACTGACATTGTTGTTCAAATTGAACGGCATTGTCGGCGTCCATGCGGCCAGTCACATGCAATACGACCTTACTGCCGACTTGAATCCGTTCAATTGTCACAGTGCTTCTAGGTTGCCCTAGCCCGGCCTGAACGTCAATTGCAATAATTTGCGGGACTTCGGGCGGGCTGTCTATCCGCCATACCTCTGACCGTTGACGCATCTCAGGTTAGCCGGTGCGCCCAGCCAATTCGAGTACATTCGATTGGCGAAAGCAGAGGATAGTGAGCGCAGCTAGATCACACGAATCCAGTAGGCAAACACCAGCACCTCCAGTCCGACGAGCGCTGCGAGAATGATGCTGTGTTTCAGAGTGAATCGTAGCAATTGCGACTGTTGCGGGACTGTGATTCCAGTGGCAGCGGCTGCTACCGCGATGGATTGAAGACTGATCATCTTGCCCAACACACCGCCCGACGAGTTGGAAGCGGCCATCAAGACTCGACTGAATCCGAGACGGTCGGCCGTGATGGCTTGCAGGCTGCCAAACAGCGCATTCGATGAAGTGTCTGATCCGGTGAGAAAAACGCCGAGCCAGCCAAGGAATGGGCTGAAGAAAGGGAACGCTGCGCCTGTCGCGGCGAAGGCGAGGCCCAGAGTTCCGGTGGCGCCGGAGTAATTCATAACAAATGCCATCGAAAGTACGGCAGTAATGGTGAGAATGGTAAGGGCTAATAGACGCGCCGAAGCGAAGATGATCCTGGCAAACTCCACGATCCGCATGCGCAGAAAAATGGCGGAGAGGATGCTCGCAAACATGCAGGATGTTCCCGCGGCGGATATCAGGTTCAGGTTGAACACTGCCGGGTAAGGAGAAGCTTTCAACAAAACAGGCGGAGTCCGGAGGATCAAATTGTGAAGCGCGGGCCAGCGAATCGCGATGGTTGCCAGGTTGAGGAGGTTCTGAAAGGGCCTGTAGCCCCAAAGAAGAACCAGGACAACCACAAAGATATAGGGCATCCATGCCGCGGCAATCTGCCTGGCGGTGTGCCTGGGCGCCGCGGATTGCGTCGGAATTCCGCTCGCGAATCCGAATGGACCGACCTCCGTTACGCCTGTTGCAGACGGATCCGCCGTTAGGTTTCGTGATTGCGGGCGCCAAAACCTCAGAAGCACGACCACCGCGGCCATGGACGACGTCGAGCTAAGGATGTCGCTGAGTTGAACGCCGACGTAATTCGACACGAGGTACTCAACCGTTCCAAACGTTAGTCCCGCCGTGAGGAGTGCAGGCCACACCTCCGATGCTGCGCTTAAGCCTCCCATGACGGAGATCATGTAGGTTGGGAGGATGATCGCGATCGGTGCGCAGAGGGTTCCCACTGCTCCGCTCAACTTGTCGACAGGAAGTCCGGTAATTCCAGCCAACGTGATTACAGGTACGCCGATCGCGCCAAACGCGACGGGCGCAGTATTCGCAAGTAAACAGAGGGCAGAGGCATAGTATGGCGAAAACCCCAAGCCCACCATCATGGCTCCCGCAACGGCTACCGGCGTGCCAAAGCCGGCGGCACCCTCAAGGAATCCACCAAAGCCGAAAGCGATGATGATCGCCTGGATTCGCAGATCGGGAGTCAGAGATCCGACGGAGTCCTTGATGATCGCAAACGTCCCCGTCGCAACCGTCACGTTGTAGAGCACGATAGCCCAGAACACAATCCATGAAATGGGGAGCAGTCCGAATGCAGCCCCGTATGCCGCCGAACTGAGAGCGAGCGAAACTGGCATGCGGTATCCCGCCAGCGCGACCAGGAGCGCGGAGACAAGGCCACACAGACTCGCCACCCAGGCGGGTTTTCGCCTGACTCCAAGGAGAAAGAGCAATACGGCGATTGGAAGTGCGGCGATAATCGCTGAAATGGAAAGGCTTTGCCCCCAGATGGAATATCCCTGGGCCCAGACTGTGTTCATGCGTGGTTCCTTCCTCGATTGTTGCGGGGACGGATAAACATTCGCGTAAGGTTCACATTGCCCGGAGCCGCTGACTCGGATCAAACTTCAGGTATGAAAACGAATAACAACACTTGTGGCTGATTCGAGCGCTTACAACCATAGCCGAAGCGCTGCGCCTTCGCCAACCTGAGTGCAGAGACTCAGATTAGCAAGCCAACTCCTTATTCTTCACGTAAGCTGTTTCGAGAGTGCTGACCGCCAGCCAAATCGACGAGTTGCGGGCCGCCGTTGGTGTGGACGGGCTGATCACCGGGCAAAGCCAGTTGCAGACTTACGAATGCGACGGGCTGACGAATTTCCGCGTGATGCCTGAAGCCGTTGTGCTGCCGCGCTCTGCTGAGCAAGTGCAGGCAGTGGTCCGCCTGTGCGCCCGGGACAGAGTTCCCTTTGTGAGTCGCGGCGCAGGCACGGGCCTGAGCGGAGGCGCGCTGCCCGCTGCGGGCGGGATCGTTATCAGTCTGGCGCGCATGAACCGCATTCTCAATGTCGACCTCGCCAACCGGCAGGTCGTCGTGGAGCCTGGAGTCATTAATGCGCATGTAACCCAACGTGTCTCCGCGCAGGGTTATTTCTACGCACCCGATCCTTCTTCGCAATCGGTCTGCACCATCGGCGGCAACGTGGCGGAGAACTCCGGTGGCGCGCACTGCCTGAAATACGGCTTCACCGTCACGCATGTACTTGCCCTCGAAGTCGTGCTGCCCTCCGGTGAACTCGTCCACCTGGGCTCCCCCACCATGGATACACCCGGCTACGACCTGCCCGGCGTATTCGTCGGCTCAGAGGGCACGCTGGGTGTCGCGACGAGGATCACACTCCGCATCGTCAAACGTCCTGAAGTGGTGCAGACGCTTTTGGCTGCATTCGGTTCCATCGAGGCCGCAGGGCAGACTGTCAGCGACATTATTGCGGCCAGAATGCTGCCTGCGGCCCTGGAGATCATGGACGCGCTGTCCATCCAGGCTGCTGAAGCCGCCGTGCATGCCCATTATCCGGTCTGCAATGGTCTGCTGTTGGTGGAGCTGGATGGCCCGCAAAACGAAGTAGAGGTGCTTATGCGCGAGGTGCAGTCCCTGTGCGGTAACAACGGCGCTTGGGAAATCCGCGTTGCGCAATCGGAACAGGAACGCGCCCTTGTGTGGAAAGGGCGCAAGGCTGCCTTCGCCGCTGTGGGCCGGATCTCGCCCAACTACATCGTGCAGGACGGCGTCATTCCGCGCACTGCGCTGCCAAGCCTGCTGACCGAAATTGATCGCATGGCCTCTGCCGCGGGTCTGCGCGTGGCTAACGTTTTCCATGCCGGCGACGGCAACCTGCATCCGCTGGTGCTTTACGATGGCGCCATCCCTGGACAAGAGGAGAAGGCGCTCGAACTCTCCTATCGCATCCTGCGCCTGTGCGTCGACAATGGCGGCTCAATCACCGGCGAGCACGGAGTCGGCAAGGAGAAGCAGGAAGCGCTCGGCTACATGTTCTCCGAACCTGACCTTGCCACCATGCAACTGGTGCGCTGCGCCTTCGATCCAGAGAACATCGCCAACCCCGATAAGGTCTTCCCGCGCCCGCGCCTGTGCGCCGAAAAGCCCGGACCGTACATGCCCCACCCTCTCGAGACAGCGGGCATTGCGGAGATCTTCTGATGGGCACATCGGCTCCTCTGACGCTGAAGCAGGGCGCAGCTCATCTTGCCGCGATCATAGGAGCAGAACACTCGATTGTACGTGGGGAAACGGTCGTCGCGGTTCCCGCGGACGTGCAGCAGGTTGCCGAGGTGCTGCGATTCACGAATGCCAACGGGTTGACGGTGATGCCCAGCGGCAATGGAACCAAGCTTGGCTGGGGGAACCCGGTTGTGCCGGACATCGAACTGAGCTTGAAGCGTATTAGCGAACTGCGCGAGCATGCATGGCAGGACATGACCTGTACCGTCGAGGCAGGCTGCTCGTGGGCGGCGATGGAGGCCCAACTCGAACAGCATGGGCAGATGGTTGCACTCGACCCTCTTTGGCCTGACCTGGCCACCGTTGGCGGCATCGTTGCTTCCAACGACAGTGGCGCGCTGCGGCTGAGATTTGGTGGCCTGCGTGACCTCATCATTGGTATGACCATTGTGCTTGCCGATGGCACCGTCGCCAAAACCGGTGGCAAGGTGGTCAAGAATGTCGCCGGATACGACCTACATAAGCTGATGACCGGCAGCTTAGGCACTCTGGGCGTGATCACCGAGGTGAATTTCCGGCTGCATCCGATCGTAGAGCACGCGCGGACCTGGACTGTGGTTGTGATCGATGAAGCGCTTCCGGACGCTTCACGCTTTGCCGCGCCGCTCCGCACCTTGATGGATTCGCAGATTACCCCGTCCAGTGTGCAGTTACGTATGTCGAAGCACGAATGCGCGCTCGACATCCGGATCGCTGCAGTGCCCGAATGCCTGGACGACTATGCGGCCCGAATTCAGAAGATCCTCGGAAAGCTTGCGGTAACCGAATCGAGCGAAGAGGTCTGGCGGGCGCGGCAGCGACTCTTTGACAGGAGCGATGCGGTTGTCTTGAAGGTCTCCCTGTTTCCCAGCGAAATCTGCGCCGTTATCTCAGTGCTGCAACAATGGGAAGCTGAAGGAGGGCTGGACGTTGCTGTCGTGGCCCAGGCGACTGGCTTAATGACAGTTGCATTCAACCCCGCCGGCGGTGCGGCGATTGCACTAATTGAGCGACTTCGCGCAAGCCTGGTCGCCGTCGGCGGCAGCGTGGTCGCTCTGCATGTCCCGGATGGGTTGCGAGGAACAATTGACGTGTGGGGTTACGGCTCCGACGCTCTACCCCTAATGCGTGAAATCAAGGGACGGTTCGACCCAAATCGCATCCTCAATCCCGGTCGTTTCGTGGGGAATATCTGACGTCTATGGCGCATATCAATGTCCAGGAAGAAAAGCATCCTTCCAGCTTCGACGCTCAACATCCGCCGGAGAAGAAGTACATTGACGACTGCGTGCACTGCGGTTTCTGCCTGCCCGTTTGCCCCACGTACTTGCTCTGGGGCGAGGAGATGGACTCGCCTCGGGGACGCATCTACATGATCAAGAAGGCCGCTGAGGGTCAGGCCCCGCTCGATGGCCGCTTCCGACAGCACATGGACAACTGCCTGGGCTGTATGGCCTGCATGACCGCTTGTCCATCCGGCGTGCAGTACAACAGGCTTATCGAAGCGACGCGTGCGCAGGTCGAACGTAACGTGCCGCGCACCCTGAGCGAGCGCCTGTTTCGCAGGTTGGTTTTCGCCACCTTCCCTCATCCCAATCGCCTGCGTCTGCTGGCGCTTCCGTTGTTGATCTATCAGAAAGGCGGTCTTCGGTCACTGGCACGCACAACCGGAATGCTGAAGCTGCTGCCGAGACGCCTGGCGGCCATCGAGGCATTGCTGCCCGAGGCGCCGTCTCATCTGTTCGACAGGTTGCCTTCGACTATCCAGCCCCGCGGTGTCCGCTGCCGCCGCGTCGGGATGTTGAGTGGATGCGTGCAGCAGATCTTCTTCTCACACGTGAACGCTGCCACCGCGCGCGTTTTGGCCGCGGAAGGTTGCGAAGTGATCATTCCTCGCGAGCAGCAATGCTGCGGAGCGTTGATGCTCCACTCTGGAATGGAAGGCGAGGCTATCGCTCTGGCGAAAAAGATGATTACCGTCTTCGAGGCCGCGGAGGTGGACACGGTTGTCATCAACTCTGCTGGTTGCGGATCCACAATGAAAGAGTACAGCCATCTATTAGCCGACGATCCGTCCTGGGCTGAGCGGGCCGCAGCCTTTTCGGCCAAATGTAAAGACATCTCCGAAATTCTTTGCGAACTGGAACCACGGGCCCAGCGCCATCCGTTAAGATTGCGCGTTGCCTATCATGATGCCTGCCATCTGCAACACGCGCAGGGCGTTCACGAGCAGCCGCGGCGCCTGCTTGCCGGAATCCCGGAACTGGAAGTTGCCGAGATTCCCGAGGGTTCTCTCTGCTGCGGTTCAGCCGGCATTTATAACCTGCTGGAGCCCGAGACAGCCAGCCAGCTTGGCAGTCGCAAGGTGGAGAACCTGCTTTCAACCGATGCTCAGGCGGTGCTTTCCGCGAATCCCGGCTGCCTGTTGCAACTCATGAATGGTCTTCGCCAGCGCAGGTTGAAGGCCATGCCCGCATTCCACATGGTGGAGTTGCTGGATGCATCCATCCGTGGCATCTCCATCGAAGCGCTTCTGCAGGGCAAAAATAGATCCGCGCATTGAGGCAAACTGAGAATCTTGATCGCGCATGCGTCGGGCGATCATTCTTACTAGTTAAATTTGCGAATGGGGGGAACTCTGATGCCCGTCGATCTCAACCTTCCCGGCGTTGAAATTCTTGCTCCGGTGACCGGGCGCTATGCTGAAATCCTCACGCCAGAAGCTGTGGCCTTTGTCGTGGATTTGCAGCGCACCTTCAATGAGCGACGCAAAGCCCTCCTCAAAGAGCGCCAAGAGCGGCAGAACCGGCTCGATGCGGGTGAGAAGCCAGCGTTCCTTAAGGAAACCAAGGCGATCCGCGAAGCAGAGTGGATCGTGGCGCCACTGCCTGCGGACATCCTGGATCGCCGGGTGGAGATTACAGGGCCGGTCGATCGCAAGATGATCATTAACGCGCTTAATTCTGGTGCGAAGACCTTCATGGCCGATTTTGAGGACTCCAGCACGCCGACGTGGAGCAACCTGCTCGACGGCCAGGTAAATCTGCGTGATGCTATCCGACGCAGAATCACCTATACCGACCCAGCTACAGGAAAGGACTACAGGCTCAACGACAAAATCGCCGTTCTTTTCGTCCGTCCGCGCGGCTGGCATCTGGAGGAGTTGCATGTGCTCGTAGATGGACAGCCGATGTCGGGTTCGATCTTCGATTTTGGCCTCTACTTTTACCACAATGCGAGGGAACTGGTCGCCCGCGGCGGCGGTCCATACTTCTACTTGCCCAAGATGGAGAGTCATTTGGAGGCGCGCCTGTGGAACGAGATCTTTATTCGCGCTCAAAGGAATACTGACCTGCCACAGGGCACCATCAAAGGAACCGTGCTTATCGAAACCATTTTGGCCAGCTTCGAGATGGATGAGATTCTTTACGAACTGCGTTCCCACTCCGCCGGGCTGAACTGTGGCCGTTGGGATTACATCTTTAGCTTTATCAAGAAATTCGCTAACGACCCCCATGCCGTGTTGCCCAACCGCGCACAGGTCACCATGACCACGCACTTCATGCGGAGCTATTCAAAGCTGGCTATTAAGACCTGTCATAAGCGCAATGTGCATGCGATGGGGGGCATGTCGGCCTTCATTCCCATCAAGTCCGACCCGGTAGCCAATGAAAACGCGATTGAACAGGTGCGCGCGGATAAGGAACGCGAGGCCAGCGACGGCCATGACGGTACATGGGTTGCACACCCAGGACTGGTGCCTATAGCGTCTGAGATCTTCGATCGCCTGATGCCCCAACCCAACCAGATTTCGAAGCAGTTGCCCGACTTCAATCCCAGCGCTGAGGATCTGCTCCAGATTCCGGAAGGAGAGATCACCGAGGCCGGACTCAAACAGAATGTGGCCATCGGCCTGGGATATCTCGAGGCTTGGTTGCGCGGCATCGGCTGCGTCCCGCTATTCAACCTAATGGAGGACGCCGCCACCGCCGAGATCAGTCGCGCGCAGCTCTGGCAATGGATCCACCACAAGGCAAAACTCGCAGATGGCCGAACCGTGGACCTTGAACTCGTGGAAGCTATCATTTCCAGCGAACTCGATCGACAAAAGGTCGCGGTGGATGCCGCTCGCTTCGCCGCCTATGAAGCGGCCGCGGAACTGATCCTTGAGTTGGTCCGGGCGCCGAAGTTCATAGACTTTCTGACGTTGCCGGCATATCAGCGCGTTCTGAAGGAGGAAAGGTTCGCCATAGATTAGGTTAGGCCTCATGGTCTTGGCTGTACCAACGGCTGAGCATGACAGCGGGCATTTCTGCCTGCAACTATCAACTTCGCAGATTCGGCTACTGGGACGCGGTCTCGGAGTAGGGAGCGCGCAACTTCCTACGGGACCAATCCGCGTCCTTCTCGCTGCTGAAGATGAACTTGACTTCGCCGCCATTCATCAATTCTTCATGGGTCAGGTAACTGCGATCCAGCGACTTGCCGTTGAGCAAGACATCTTTTAAAAAGCCATGTTCCTCGGTCTGGTTCACACTCTCAATGGTCAGCAGCTTCCCGTTGGGCAGATGGATTAGCGCGCGATCGACAAACGGGCGGCCAAGAACGTATTGGTTGGAGCCGGGAGCAACCGGATAGAAACCCAGCGCAGTGAAAATGAGCCACGCAGACATCTGGCCGAGGTCGTCGTTCCCTACCAGGCCGTCGGGCGCGGGTTTGTACTGCGAGTCGACAATCTGTTTCAGGCGCGCCTGTGTTTTGAGCGGCGCGCCCGCATACATGTACAAGTAGGCAAGGTGATGGCTGGGCTCATTGCCGTGGATATACTGGCCAATCATTCCGGAGATATCTTCGACGTTGGCATACATGGCCGGATCGACCTTCTGGTCAAACATTTCGTCCAGCCTGGCAATCAACTTGTCCCTGCCACCCAGGAGGTCGATCAGGCCCAGCTCGTCTTGCGGCTGATACCAGGAGTACTGCCAGGCATTTCCTTCGGTGAAGCCGCTGCCCTCGCCGGCCTTCGCCGGATCGAAGGGCTTTCGATACTCTCCATTTTCCATTCGAGGCTCAATGAACCCATCAGCCTTGTTGAAGTTGTTGCGCCAGAATGAAGCGCGCTTCTCAAAGGTTGCGGCAACCGTGCTCTTGTCCATTGCCCTGGCCATGCGCGCTATAGTCCAGTCATCGAAGGCATACTCCACTGTCTTGGATGCTGCTTCGCCATCGCGGTCGATCGGCACATAGCCTAGCCTCATGTAGGACGCGAGATTGCCATAGGGCCCATAGGTTGCGCTGGAAACCATGGCATTGAGTGCCGCTTGTCCATCGTAGCCGCGGATTCCTTTCATATACGCGTCGGCGATAATCGGGACTGCGTGATAACCGATCATGCACCAGGTTTCCTGCCCTTGAAATTGCCAAACGGGAAGAATGCCGAATGGACTTTCCTGCTGCGATGCGATCAGTGAGTGGACAAGGTCATTCGTGCGCTGCTCAGGTTCGAGAAGGGTCATCAGCGGTTGCTCCGCGCGGTAGGTATCCCACAATGAGAGTGTGGATACAAAGCGGAATCCTTGGGCATGATGAACCTGGTTGTCGGGCCCGCGGTATTCGCCGTTCACATCCATGCTTATGCTCGGCGCCACCAGAGCGTGATAAAGCGCGGTATAGAGCGATTTCTGCATTTCGCGAGAAGCACTGATTTCGACACTCTGCAGTTGCTCGCGCCACATCTGTTGCGTCGTGCTGCGTACGCTGTCGAAGTCAAATCCGGGCGTCTCGGCGTCCATGTTCGCGATCGCGTTTTGCTCGCTAACCGGCGAAAGAGCCACCTTCACAATGAGCGGGGTGGATGAAGGTGCAAAGTCGAAAACGGCTTCCAGTCCCCGCCCTTCTATGCTTTGGGTGTCCTGCGGCGATGTTCCGGGAGTCTTAAAGCCGCGGTACGGTGGCGGATCTTCTTCCTTGTTGTACAGGGCATGACCCGATGTGGGCGCGGAGAAGCGTATCGCAAAGAATAGTTGTCGCCCCGGCGCCCATCCCCGAGTCTCGCGCATTCCAGTCACGGTGCCGTCGTTGCGTATGGTTATGCTTGACCACAGCACTTTGCCGGGATAGTTGTAGATGCTGCTGCGCAGGTCGAGCAGGACGTGACGTTGCGCGTCGTTGGTAAACGCGTAGCGATGGACACCGACACGCTCGCTGGCAGTCAACTCCGCCCGCACAGCGGAGTCCTGAAGGAACACGCTATAGTAACCAGCCTCGGCGTGTTCGCTTGCATGTGAGAAACGGGAACGATATCCAGACCGCGTCTTCTCCGGGTCGCCTGGCTCAAGCGGGACATGGTCACCGCCGATCGGCATGAGCAGTACATCGCCAAGATCGCTGTGCCCAGCACCGGAGAAATGCGTATGCGAGAATCCGAGAATGGTTGTGTCCTCGTACCGATACCCGGCTGCCCATTTGTAACTTTGCTTGAATGGCCGAATCTGTGTGTCGGGCGAGAGTTGCACCATGCCGAAGGGAACGGTTGCTCCGGGAAACGTGTGCCCCTCCGGGCCAGTGCCAATCATCGGATCAACGAGATTGAGAGGATCGGGTCTTTGCGCGAACGAAATCGAGGCCAGGATCAGAGCCCCAAAGCCCAGGAAACTCTTCATGGTTCAAAAGTACAGCAATCAGCGGGCGATCTGCGAATGATCGGGCCAGCTTTTCGTTCACGTCTTGCTATCTATTCATGAGATGGGTTTGGAGAAAATTGGCAACCGACTCCGTTAACCTGCGAGGGTACTCAGTGCGCGCCATCGCAAGCGCCAGGCTTCTGTTGAGACGATGGCCTTCTACGCGATACGTTTCGAAGAAGCGAGTCTGCTCATGGAGGGCATGTTCAGGCAAGATGGAACAGCCAAAGCCGGACTCCACGAGGCGCTTGATTGCCTCGGTGTCATCGGCTTCCATCGTGACGCGAGGCACAACGTTCAGCCCTCTGAAGAACTGGTCGATCACCTTGCGCATATTGCTGTGTTTTGGATAGAGCAGGAATGAAGTGTCCGCCAGTTCCGCCGCTTGCATGGAACGAATGCGGCTACCGCGAACATTTTTCGCTGAGGGCCGCACCACAAGAAGTTCCTCGTCAAACAAAGGAATGATCCGGAGATTGTCCTCCGTTACTGGGAGGGAAATCAGACCGAGATCGAAACGGCGGTCCAACAGGCCGAAGACGATTTGCTCGGTTACGCCAACTGTCACTCGTATGTCGGCGTTTGGATATTCCTTTCGAAGCTGACGGAGCGGACCGCCGAGCTGATAAATCAAGGTCGTGACACCGGTAGCGAACTGAAATGGGCGCGTATCTTTCAGGCTGTCCCTTTCAAACTCCTGCGTGATCTGGCTCATGCGCTTGACGACGGCCCGAGCGTGCTCGGCGAGGCGCATTGCGGCGGGAGTCGGAACAAGGCGTTTGCCGTCTCGCACGAACAATTCGGCCTGGACCTCGTTCGCAAGATTATGAAGCTGGAGGCTGACGGCGCCTGGCGATAAGTGGATTTTCTCGGCCGCGTGGGTCATCGTGGAAGACTCAATTACTGCCAGAAACACTTCCAACTGATGCACGTCCATCTGAACCCCACATTTCTGAAGGCGCTCATTTTGTGGAACTGAGCACAGGATGTCTTCAGTTGTGCTAAAAGCTGAATTCGGTAAATCCGACTTTGGCGCTTAGAAACGCGCGTGCCATTGTGGCGCGACAGTGGGGATATTAACAAATTCAGAAAGGCATGTCCCTCTTCTCGATGGGGCCTAAGCCAACGATGTTGCGTGCGGCAGGCAAATCCTCGATAACTTCAGCCGGATTTCTAAAAGATCCACGTTCTTCCATACTTTAGGTTGCTTAAACCGGTTGTTTAGTTTTTCTCGATTGACATTGGTCTCGGTAGTGATCCAATGTCCATCGCTAGAAAGCAGCCACATTCCCCAACTCGTCGCTGCGATTGGAACCCAACAGGCTCCGTATCCCTCGTCTGTACCCGGAGACCCGGCTCGGGTATTTGGACCGGGACGAGCGCCTGATGGAAGATCACGATATCGGGGAGGTCACAACTATGAAGGCCAGAATTGCGCTTCCTTCTCTTGCTCTTCTGCTGTTTACACTGCACTCTCACGCACAAGGTCTGGGTAGCATCGTTGGGACGCTAACAGATTCATCTGGAGCTTCTGTCGCCTCCGCAGAAGTGACTGTGACACAAACTGGCACCGGATTTTCCCGCGAGACAACGTCGAACGCAGACGGATATTTCGTTTTGTCGTCGCTCAGTCCGGCGGATTATACGTTGGCCGTCAAAGCGCAAGGATTTCGGAGTATGAGGCAAACTCTGACTTTGCTTGCCAATCAGACACTCACCGCGAATCTGCAACTCGCAGTTGGTGCGGAAAGTCAGACGATCGTTGTCGAAGGCTACTCCGCCCGGGTGGACACCTCCACTTCGACACTCGCGCAAGTCGTTGAGCAAGAACGGGTAACTGGGTTGCCTCTCAATGGTCGCAACGTCGCTCAACTCGTTCTCACTGTCCCCGGGGCAGTGAACGCACCGAATGGTGGAGCCGATCAAGGAGCAACCAAGACCTTTCCGTCGGCTGTGACCTACTCCACCAACGGATCACGGCAGGCTCAGATCAGTTATCAGCTTGATGGCGGCAATTACGTGGATGAATACACCAACGTCAACCAGCCATTTCCGTTCCCTGATGCCCTCGAGGAGTTCAGCGTACAGACGAGCAACTATAGCGCGCAGTATGGACAAAATGCCGGTGCGGTCGTCAACGTCGTAACAAAATCGGGCACTAACAGTTACCACGGTGACGCGTTCTGGTTCGTAAGAAATCCCGCTTTCAACGCTCAAAACTATTTTGCTACTCCAACCACGCACGACCAGATCAAGCGGAATCAGTTCGGCGGAACCATCGGAGGTCCAATCGTTCACGAGAAGCTCTTCTTCTTTGCCGGATATCAGCGCACGGAGTTTCGCAACTTGATTCTGGGAAGTTCAAAAGTCGTTGGGAAGTCCGACATTTCCAACTTCCTGTCCGCTCCCAGTGCAAGCTGCTCGACGTGCGGAGGACCATTCGGCACGGCAGGAACAATCGACCCAGCGGTCGCAACCATGCTGGGTATTGACCCGGCAACGGGCGCGTACCTCGGATCTTCTGCAAAGTTCAGTCTGTATGGCGCGATTCCCACAGGCTCGAATCCAACCGTTCCTTTCACCAAGCCTGACATCGAGAATTACGACTCTGGAATGGGACGCCTCGATTATTCCATTGGGCGAAGCGACCGGCTGACGGGGCGTTACGAATACGACCGGTTCACGAAAGATCCGGTTTTCAACCCGCTGGCGCTCGTTACCTACACCGACGCGACGTTTTCGATCGTGGCGCAAAATGCCTTGCTGCACGAGACGCACCTCTTTTCAAAGAGTTTGATCAATGATGCCCGGTTCAGCTTTTCACGAGAGGTTTCGACCCGGGGACCATCCCCGAACGCAGTGAGCGTTGCGGCGTTTGGCGTACCGATGCCGTTCGAACCCAAGCCGGCAGCAATTCAGGGTATCGGCGTGCAGGGCGGGTTTTCATTCGGCGACAATCCCACCGGCCTCTTCACACGCAACAATTTCACGTGGAGCGATGACATCAGCTGGCAAAAGGGTGCTCACGATCTTCGCTTTGGCGGCTCAATCGAACGCTCGCACGTCGATTTGAACAATCAGTTCAATCAACCGGGTATCTTTGGTTTTGGTACGCAGGACAACTATCTTTTCGGGGGAAAGAGTTTCGGCACTTATCAGCTCTTCCTCGCAGGAATCCTCTCCGACGGTAGCGGCACCGGCAACGGCTATGCGCTGCAGCAGGGCGCCGGGGAGTTCAAGAACAATCGCAACACATTTGCAGGCCTGTATATTCAGGACAACTACCACGCTACGCGGCGCCTGATACTCAACCTGGGTCTGCGCTACGAGCCCGCGCTGCCGTGGAGCGACACTGGAAATCGGTGGGCACAGGTAAATCTCACGGGCATGGCAGCGAATGTCGCGTCCAAAGTCTATCCGAATGCGCC
>Ga0306920_100007266_pt1 | contig 14562 bp, 8 predicted proteins | sample flu12Cox44000170_FD_204666 | JGI IMG/M metagenome (GOLD analysis project Ga0306920, IMG submission 204666) | Lab enrichment of tropical soil microbial communities from Luquillo Experimental Forest, Puerto Rico - flux4day.12C.oxic.44.000.170 (v2)... | ecosystem: Environmental > Terrestrial >...
CTCGGCCTGGACCCGGACAAGGTCAACGTCAACGGCGGCGCCATCGCCATCGGCCACCCCTACGGCATGAGCGGGGCCCGCCTGGTCGGCCACGCCCTGCTCGAAGGCCGCCGCCGCAACGCGCGGTGCGCGGTGATCACCATGTGCATCGGCGGCGGGATGGGCGCCGCGGGACTGTTCGAGATCACCCAAGCAAGCCGCTGACACCCCGGCGGCCGGCTCCCTACCTCCCGGCCAGCCTCAACAGGCCTGGCGCTGAGCTGACCGGCGGCAGCCCGCGCATGTCATCCCCCCATATCGGCCTCTGCCTGTGCCGATGCGGCCGCGACGAGGCGTTGTTCGACGCGGGTGATGAATCTGTAACATAAGCGTTCATGAGCGACAAACCCGCCCGCAGCCCGCGGACCAGGAACCCCGCCCAGCCCGCGGCAGCGGCGGGCAACGGCAAGCCGACCATCCGGCGCGAGCTGGTCATGAACGAGATCTACGACCAGGCCACCCGGCTGTTCGCCGAACGCGGCTTCGCGGGCACCAGTTTCCAGGACATCGCCGACGCGGTCGGGCTGACCCGGCCCGCGCTGTACTACTACGTCAAGAGCAAGGACGAGCTGCTCGCCAAGCTGGTCGCCGAGATCACCGAGGGTTCGGCCGCGGGCATCAGCGCCATCACCCGGCGAGCCGACCTGGACCCCGCGGCCAAGCTGCACGCGATCATGACCACGAGCGTGCAGCGGCAGGCCCAGTACGCGGCGCGATTCCGGCTGCTCATCCGCTCCGAGGCCGAACTCCCGGACGACCTGGCCAAAGCGCACGAGGCGGGACGCCGGGCCGTGCTCAAAGCGGTTGCTCGGGTCATCGACCAGGGCATCGAGGAGGGCGTGTTCCGCGCCGTCGACGCCCGGATCGCGGCGCTGGGCCTGCTGGGGATGAACAACTGGGTCGCCTGGTGGTTCCAGCCGGACGGCAAGGATGACGCCGAGACGGTCGCCGGCCAGCTCGCCGACATGGCGGTCGCCGCCGTGCGCAGCCGCGACCAGGACTCAGCGGCAGCCGGGCCCGCCGGGATGCTGCAGCAGATCCGGCAGGACCTCGACCACCTGGAACGGCTCCTCCCCGGCTGAGCCGGCCACCACCCCTGGCACTATTGACAGATTCGACGTAAGTGTGCAAAATCTTACTAGAACGTCAATACTGCTGGAGGTACACCGCCATGGGGTCCAGGGACTTCGTCATCGCCAACGCGCGCGTCTTCGACGGCGAGCACATGCAAGAACGGGCATCCGTGCTCGTCACTGGCGGCCGGATCGAGCAAGTCGGGCCGGACGTGACCCCGCCCGCCGGGACCGAGGTGATCGACGGCACCGCCAAGACGCTGCTGCCCGGCCTGATCGACGCGCACGCGCACGCGCAGCCGCCCGCCCTGGAGTACGCGCTGCTGTTCGGGGTCACCACCGAGCTGGACATGTTCTCCATGCCCGAGTGGATGGACGGCCAGCGCGCCGACGCGGCCGTCCGGGACGACATGGCCGACGTGCGGTCGGCCTCGGCCGGGGCGACCGTCCGCGGCGGGCATCCGTCGATGCTGATCGGCACCTACTTCCCCGAGCCGTTCCCGGTGCTGGAGACGGCCGCGGACGCGCCCGCGTTCGTCGAGACCCGGGTCAAGGAGGGCGCGGACTACATCAAGCTGCTCATCGACGACGGCACCGCGCTGGGCCACGCCGGCCCGAGCCTGACCGAGGACATGGCCCGGGCCGTCGTGGAGGCCGGGCACGCGCACGGCAAGATGGTGGTCGCCCACGCCACCAGCCTGGACGGGATGGCGCAGGCCATCCGCGCGGGCGTCGACGGCCTGGTGCACATCTTCTTCGACCAGCCGCCCACCGACCAGATCATCGCCCAGGCGGTCGACGCCGGCGTGTTCGTGACCCCCACCCTGAGCACCGTGGGCTCGCTGGCCAGTGACATCGACGGATCCCACCTCGCCGCCGACGGCCGGGCCAGCGCGCTGATCCCGGCCGGCTGGAAAGAGAACCTGTGCCAGTGCTGGCACCTGGGCTCCCCGGGCAGTGTCCAGCACGCCCTGGATGCCACCCGCCGCCTGCACGAGGCCGGGGTGGACGTACTGGCCGGCACCGATGCCGCCTGCATCGGCATCTTCGGCACCGCGCACGGCATCAGCCTGCACGGCGAGCTGCAGCTGCTGGTCCGGGCCGGCCTCAGCCCAGTCGAGGCGCTGCGCGCGGCGACCTCGATGCCGGCTCGCCGGTTCGGCCTGGGCGACCGCGGCCGCATCGCCCCGGGCCTGCAAGCCGACCTGGTGCTCGTCGACGGGGACCCGGCCAGCGACATCGCCGCCACGCTGTCCATCTCGAAGGTCTGGCGGCGCGGCACCCAGCTCGACCGGGCCGCCAAGCAGGCCGCCCTGGTCTGACAGCGGCGGCAGGATGGCCTGGCCGGGGAGTCCGTGCGCTTCCCCGGGCCGGGAACTCCCAAGGTCGCGGGCGCCCTCGCCCGGCAGGCGGGTTACCGGCTATGCGCCGCCCCGACCCAGAACTGGACAGGCGCGATCCGCGCCGTGACCGCCCTTTTATAGCAGGCTCGACAAGCAGAGGATGAATCATGGCCGCAGCTACCTGGGGGGGACGTCTCGTGCCCTACCCTGCCGAAACCGCCACCCGGTACCGGGCGGCCGGCCTGTGGGGCACCCGCCCCATCGCCGCTGAGTTCCGCGCGATCGCCGAACGGTATCCCGATCGCGACGCGGTGGTGACCGGGGCCGGCCGGCTGAGCTACCGGGAGCTCGATGAGCGTACCGACCGGGTCGGCGCGGGGCTGGCCGGGCTGGGCCTGCGGCCCGGCGAGCCGGTGCTGTTCCAGGTCACCAACCGGCTGGAATCCGTGGTGGCCTGGTACGGCGTGCTCAAGGCGGGCCTGGTGCCAGTCGCGACCCTGGCCGCGCACCGCGCCCACGAGATCGGCGCGATCAGCCGGCGCACCGGCGCCGCGGCGCACCTGGTCGAGGCGGGCACCAAGAACTTCGACCTGGTGGCCTTCGCCGTCGGGCAGCAGGCGGGACACCCGACGGTGCGCCAGGTGCTGACCATCGGCGCCGCCCCCGGCGCGCCCGGCACCCGGATCGAGGACCTGGGCACGGGCATCGCGGCGGACGTGGCCCGCAAGACCGTGGACGACATCCAGGCCCGCATCGACGCCGACGACGTCGCGGTCTTCCAGCTGTCCGGCGGGACCACCGGGGTGCCGAAGGTGATCCCGCGGCTGCACGCCGAGTACTGGTACAACGCCCGCGAGTACGCCCGCACCTGGGGCTGGGACGCGACCACCCGGACCGGGCACCTCATCCCGGTCATCCACAACGCGGGGGTGGTGTGCGGCCTGCACGGCCCGCACAGCGTCGGCGGCTGCCTGGTCCTGACCAGCGCCGACCTGGCCGAGGCCCTCCCGGTGCTGGCCGCGCAGCAGATCACCGACGTGCTGCTGGGCCACGTGCACTACCGCGCGGTTCTCGAGCCGTCGTTCGCTCCCCTGGCCAGGTCGCTGCGCACCGTGGTGCTGTCCGGTGCGAAGGTCCCGCCGGAGGTGTTCGAGCGGCTCGAGCAGCTCGGGGTGTGGGCCGGGCAGCTGTTCGGCATGGGCGAGGGGTTCTTCACGGTCACCCGGCCCGGCGCCCCGCGGCTGGCCCGCCTGACCACGGTCGGCACGCCCATGTCACCGCTGGATGAATACCAGGTGCTCGAGGTAGCCGGCGAGGCCGCGGTCGACGACGGGCAGGTCGGTGAGCTGTGCTGCGCCGGCCCGTACACGCTGCGCGGCTACTTCGACGCGGCCGAGCACAATGCCCGGGCATTCACCAGCGACGGGTTCTACCGCACCGGCGACCTGGTCGCGGTCCGCACCATCGACGGCGAGCGGTACCTGTCGGTAGAGGGCCGGATCAAGGACGTCATCAACCGCGGCGGGGAGAAGATCAGCGCCGAGGAAGTCGAGGTGCTGCTCGTGCAGCACCCTGACATCCTAGCCGCCGCCGTGATCGCCATGCCCGACCCGCGGCTCGGCGAGCGCGCCTGCGCCTACCTCGTCGCACAGCAGGATCCGGTGCCGCTGGCCTCGGTCCAGGCACACCTGTCCGCGCTGGGAGTGGCCAAGTTCAAGTGGCCCGAACGCCTGGAATGGGTCGGCGAGATGCCCAAAACACCGATCGGCAAGATCGACAAGAAAGCGCTGCACGCCGACATCACCGCCAAGCTGCAGACCGAACAAGCCGGGCAGGGACGATGACCGGGCGCAGCGCGCTGATCACCGGAGGGTCCACGGGGATCGGCCTGGCCATCGCCGCGGCGCTGGCAGAGGACGGCTGGGACCTCACCCTCGCCGCCCGCGACCCGGCCAAGCTCAGCGACGCCGTCACGGCGCTCAGCACGGGCGCCAACACCGTTCACGCGGTGCCGGCGAACCTGGCCGAGGACCACGCCGACGCCGTCGTCGGGCAGCACCTGGACGTGCACGGCGGCCTGGACCTGCTGGTGAACAACGCCGGGGTCGGCCTGGTCGGCCCCCTGGAGGCCAAGAAGGCCAAAGCGCTGGACCTGGAGATCGCGCTGAACTTCCGCAGCGCCTACCGGATGATGCAGGCGGCCCTCCCCGCGCTGCGGAAGGCCGCGCGCACGTACGGGACCAGCTACATCGTGAACGTCAGCTCGATGACCGCCCGCGAGACCCCGCCCAACGCCGCCGCCTACGCCGCCACCAAGGCCGCGCTCGTCGCGCTCAGCAGCTCAGCGCATAAGGAGTTCAGCGGGGAGGGGATCCACGTGACGGCGCTGCTGCCCGGGTTCGTCGACACCCCGGGAACCGGCTGGGCCGATGCCGCGGCTCGGGACCAGATGCTGCTCGCCTCCGATGTCGCCGAAGCCATCCGGTTCCTCCTGCGCACCTCACCGCGCTGCTTCGTGCCCGAGATCATGCTGACCTCCTCTGGGCCCGGCCTGCACGCCCTGATCGACTGGGACACGCTCGGCTGACGCGCATTGGCACGCAGGATCGCCGCTGTCAGACCAGGGCAGTCCCTTGGCGTCCCAGCCCGCCTGGGTGCCGGAACACTACAGAAAATGCCGTTCTGCTTTGACAACGGGCCGGACGGAAAGGACCGTTCAAGGACAGAGCCGGCTACTTGAGCGTGAACGTCGCTCTGCTCATCATGCGACGTTACCCGGACCGGCCCACGCAGCCCACGCCTGAGCATCCGCAGAGCACTGCCGCTGACGGCGGCAATCCCTTGATACCGGAGCCTCGTCAGCACTCACAGTCCGTGCTCGGATGCTCATCGAGCCCTGCCGGGGCGTCGCCACACAGACCAGTCGCAGGATCGACATTTAGCGAAGTCGCCAAAGCATGGTAGATCGTGCCCTAGCTGACACAGTCCCGGTGGAGCGGTGCACCGAGACCGTGATGCAGCGCGGCAGCCTTCCCGGTCGCCTCTTCAAGCGGCGGGCTCGCCGCGGCCCGCCATCTCCCGGGGCTCAGGTTCCGGTAGCGAAAACTGCCGCGAACCGCTAACTCCCATCGCGAATTGCCGGGCCGGGCACCTGCGGCATGCTATTTTGAAGTGGTGATGGATCACCGTTTCGGTGATGCAGCACCTCCGAAGGGGTTCAAGTCTCGGACACGTTAAATCCCCATGAGCCGCTGTTTCCGGGCAGGCTGAATCGTCACCCGGGCCCGGCCTCCGGCCGGGGTGGGTGTTTTAGCGGCTTCTTCTCCTCCTTTCCTGGGCTGTTGTTCCGGTTGTGTCAGCGGTCCTGGTCTACGGTGACGCCCACGCTGTCCCCGCCGCTGGTGCGGATGGTCCGGGTGTCCGGGTCGTAGGTGAGAGGGGTGCCTGCGGTCCGCAACTGATCGATCAGGCCCGCTATCTCACCCGGAGCGGTGACCTGCGTAGTGCCGTCAGGCAGCGCCTGATCGCCGCCACCGAGGAGGATGGCCATTGCGGCCAGGTGCGGCAGGATGTGATCCTCACGGATGTAGGTGTTCTTCGGCCGGCCGGAGTCCGGGCGGGCGGCGCTGGTGTAGCCGTGGCGGCACCGGTAGGCAGGCTTGCCGTTGGACCAGGCCGATTCCAGCCGCCGCCCGCACCGGCCGCAGGCCAGCAGCCCGGCCAGCAGGTACCGCCGCGCGGCGGGGCCCGCCGGGCCGCGCGGCGCGGTGGCGTCCTGGGCGGCGATGAAATCGGCCTCGCTGACCAGCGCCGCATGCGCCGGGTGCTTGGAGATGACCCAGCCCTCGGGCAGGTTCCACCGCTGCACCTGCCTGTGCCCGAGCCCGGTGTTGCCCGGGTCGACGAGGTCGAAGTCGGTGCGCTGCCGGTTCCACACCTGCCGGCCCGTGTACCGGGGATTGGCCAGGATCGCCGCGACCGTGCGCAGCGTCCACGCGGTCCCGGACCGGTGCGGGTTGCGGCCTGGGTCGGCCGCGGACGGGCACGGGATCCCGGCGTCGTTCAGGGCGCGGGTGATCCGGGCGGCACTGTGCCCGGCCAGCCGCTGCGCGAACATCCACCGCACCACCGGCGCGGTCACCGGGTCCGGCTCGAGGCGGTGCGCCCGGCGGCCCCAGGCGGCGTGCGCCTTGTTCGGATGCGGCCCCGCATCCGCCAGCCGGTACCCGTACGGCGGCCGGCCGCCCAGGTACCGGCCTTGCTCCCGGGTCTGCGCGGCCATCGCCGTGCGGACCCGGATCCTGGTGCGGGTGATCTCCCGCCTCGAGGACAATCCCAGTGCCAGCATGGTCTGCTCATGGTCTTCGGCGTGCCAGTCGACCCGCCCGCCGACCTCCGGCATCCACAGCTGGACGCCGTAATACTCGAACAGCGGCGCCGTCGACGCGTACTGGTTCCCGCAAAACGCCCGCTCGTACTCCGCGACCACGATCGCGTCCCACCCCCGGTCGGGGTCTGCCAATGCGGCCACCAGCGCCGCGGCCTGCGGACGGCGAGCCCACGGCAGCGTCCGGCTCTCCCCCGAGTCGAAGAACTCCGCCACGACCAAGCCGTGCCCGGCCACCAGCACCGCGGCCTGCTCCCGCTGCCGCGCCCGTGACATCACCGGATCCTGCCAGTCCTCAGTCGAGACCCGCCCGTAAAACGCGAACCGCCGGGCGCGGCCATGGCCGGCTGCCCGGCGGCGCCCGGTGCGCTCGGCCCAGGTCTCCAGCGCATCCCCGCCCCCGCCGCCGCGCACTTCTCGTTCCAGATGACCGTGAGCCGTCAATTCAGCGACCATCGCTGCAAGCTGCCGCAGCAGGTTCCCGGGCGCACAGAGCCTAATATCACACCCAGCCCGGCAAGGGACCCAGCCGCCGACTGCGGAGCCCAGGCCGGGCGCTTCAGACGGGCGTGCCGGCAGCGCCCGGTCAGGGCCCTGCCGAGATTGAAACCCATCGTAATCTGCTTACCGAGCGGAGGAGCATCAGCTCACGCGCCGCGATGGAGAAAGCCCGGCCAGGTCACCTGGCGTGACAAGCGACATATTGTCCCTGGCTCAAGCAATTACAGAACGCCGATTACGCGCGTACCTCAGTGCGGCTGAGGACGCGCTGGCTTACACACCGGATTTCCAGATCTGGGCGCCAAGGTCCCCTCCGAGACTGGGGACCGGGTACTGCGGGCGGTGCCGGCGCTGGTGGCTCGCATGCTGCCTGCGGAATGCGCCATGTCTTGGACCCTGCTGTCAACATCGCGGGCGGCCGGGCTCCTGCTACGTGTCGAGCCGGGCCAGTGCGTCACGCACTGCGGTGGCGGAAGTCTGGATGTCGAGGCGCTGGTATGTGGTGAGCGCGGTACGGAGGTACTCGGCGGCTTGCTCGCGGTTCCCGCTCGCCTGAGCGGTCAGCCCCAGCGCGTGCCATGTTTCGGCTAGTCCGATTTGGTTTCCGATTCGTGTCGACAGGGTGAGGGCTTGATCGTAGTGTGACCGGGCGCCTGGGTAATCGCCGGCGTCACAGTCGAGATGCCCTAGGCCGAGGTGCGCTTCGGTTACCCCAAGGTGATCGCCGATACGAGTGAATGTGGCCAGGGCCAGCTCGTAGTGCGGGCGGGCGGCTGAGGGATCGTGGGCGTCACGCGCGATGTCGCCGAGCCCGAGGTGGGCCTGTGCTTGGGCTTTGTGATTGCCGGTGCGTGTCGAGATGGCCAGCACGTGGTCAAAGCGGGTTTTGGCGGCCGGCTTATCGCTTTCCAGGGCGATATAGGCCAGCCCGATAAGAGCGTCCACCCGGCCGGCCTGGTCATCGAGGCGGGTGAATATTGCCAGGGCCTGCTCATACCGATTGCCAGCGGCGGGGTCGCGGAGATCAAGGGCCACGTCGCCCAGGCCGCGTAGGGCCTCAGCTTGGCCGGCTTGGTCACCAGCGGCCTGGTATATGGCGTACGCGCGGCGGAGCAGGACGTCGGCGGCGTGGTATTCACCAAGGAGTTGCAGGCGGTCCCCGCCGATGCGGCACACCCGGGCGCCGGTTGTGCCGCCGGTGAGGGCGGCGAGGCTGAGCAGGTTGTCTCGCTCGGCGATGACCCAGTCGCGTGCCAGGTCCTGTGCGGCCCGGTCCGCCTCGCTGACGCTGTCAGCCGATTCCGGGGGGCGGAGCACGCGTTCGACGTCTCGTAGTGTCCGGTCGTAATACTCGGCGAGCCGGTCAAGTCTGGCCGCGCGCTCCCGGTCATCAAGTTCCTGCTCGGCCAGCTCCCTTCCGTAGACGCGGACGAGGTTGTTCACCGCATACCGGGGCGGCGATTTCGCTGCCGTGTCCGGCTCGATGAGGTGGTGCTCTGCCAGCCGGCGGAGACGGTCACGCGCTTTGGCTGGCTCGATGCCGGCGATCGCCGCGATCGGGCCGGGGCCGATCGCGGGTCCAGGGTGCAGTCCCACGGCGCGGAAGGCCTCCTCCACATCGGGAGGCAGGCGCTGCACGGAGACCTGCAGAGCAACCCGTATCCCTGCATCTTCTGGGCTTAGCTCGGTGAGCTGGGCACGTTCGTCGGCCAGGTCCGCAAGAAGCGTGGCTGCAGTGGCCGCGGGGTCATGGCGCAGTCGTCCGGCCGCGATCCTGACCGCCAGCGGAAGCCACCCGCAGGCCCGGACCACCGCGCTGACATGGCTGGGGTCTGGGCAGCGTTGCGGCCCGGCAATCCGGGTGAACAGACTGACAGCTTCCTGCGGCGTCAGGACGCCCAAGGTCCACGGGTCGGCCTCGGGTAGCCCAGTCAGCCGCCGCCTGCTGGTGATCAGCACAAGACAGCCTGCCGCGCTGGGGAGCAGGGGACCAACCTGGTCGCTATCGACCGCGTTGTCCAACACGATCAGCGCCTGCCGGCCGGCCATCAGGGAGCGCCAGCGCGCCTGGCGAGGACCCAAGCCGAGCGGAATAGCCGATGGATCCACGCCGAGGTCCCGCAGCAGCTGATCTAGTGCCTCCTCCGGCGGCATCGGCGCCAGGCCGGGCGTATATCCGTGCAGGTCGATAAACAACGCCCCGTCCGGGTAGCGGCGAGCGTGCATGTGCCCGAGGCGGACCGCCAGCGCTGTCTTTCCTACCCCGCCCATGCCGTCGATGGCGTGGACGGCGACCGTGACGCCCGCCGGGTCGTGCCCGGCGATCCGCCCGCCCAGCTGGGCTATGACCTCCTCGCGCCCGGTGAAGTCGGCCACCTCCCCGGGAAGCCCGCCGACCGGCCCCGCCATGCCGGGCCCCATCGTGGCGATCGGCCGCCTGGCCTGCTTCTGTAGCTCCGTCAGCGCCTGGTACAGCAGCAGCTCCAGCCGCTCGGGCGACTCCACTCGCTGCACCGTCACCCCGGCATCCTTAACCCGCGCACGGAACGCCTGCTGCCGCTCTTCATAGACGGGATCAGACAGATAGCTTCGCGGCAGCCGCAAGACCGCATCCTCATCCAGCAGGAATACCAGGCGTGGTAGGCGCTGCTCGGTCGCCGCCTGGAATTCCAGCTCCGTATACGACAGGTCCGGCTCATCCCTAACCGGCGAGCCGTAACGGAAGCCGAGAATGCCGACATAGACGTTGGCGCGCTCCAACTGCTGGCGGCAATAGGCCGCCGGCTGACCCTCCCGGGCGGGGAAATAGGCCATGTCCAGCACGGTGTACTCGGCCCGGATCACCGCCCGCTCCGCGGCAGCCACAAACGACCCGCCATCCGGATATTGCCGCAGCTCAGACGTGTGGCTCAAGAACACTCTCATCGCCGTCGGCTCCACACCGGCCACGCTACCGCCCAAGAGCGCCAAGACAAGCCGATGATGACGTCACGGCGGCATACCCGCCATAACTCCCGGTTCGGTGCGTCCCGCACGCTGATACCGGCCGGTGCGGCTGGCACCCAGAACGGCGGATCTCGCGCGATAGCCGTGGCCAGCGATCATGACGCAGCGCGACCGGAGTTCCAGAGCATGGACGAACCGAGCGCCGACTTTGTGCTCTGTGGTGGTCCACGGAGCTGCTGGCCGGCGCGCGGCAAATCGACCGGTTATGCGTGCCCCGCCCGGGATGGCGATTGAGTGTTAGCTGGCGAGCGAGGCGTTCAAGAGCGTTTCCGGCAAGGCAATGTTCCAGCGCCACACGAACATCATTCGTGGCACCGGGGTCAGACGAGCCGGGGCTGCCGTGATGCACGGCAGCCCCGGCCCGGGATGTGCGCTGGCCGCTGGCGGTGCCGAGGCCGAGGTCTTGGCCGGCGGCCGCCAGCCCGGGTTACCGCCCCGTTTCGGTCGGGTCCAGGGCCGGGACGTGGCTGCCGACGAGCCGGTAACCCTCCAGCGACCGAACCCAGCGCAGCGGACCGGCGGCGCTCAGCGGCGCCGCCCCGCTGGTGAGCAGGACGCATTCCCACATGCGCACCTGCTCGTCATGAGCCAGCCGGACCGCGCGGATCACCGTCCGGACAGCCAGCCACAGGCGCCGGCCGATCCAGGCCATCATGTCCCGGGCGCCGTCGCGGACCGCGCGGCCCGCGCGGGCGCCAATGGCCCGGACGATGCCCGGATCTGGCCGGCCCGGCGACAGTGCCCCGGGCCACCGGTGTTCGCTGCGGGCCCCCGGTCGTCCAATGCGGATACGATTCATCACTGACCTCCCCCCGGGTCATCGACCGGGCACGGCCCGGTCCTTCTAGTGATTCGGGGCCCGGATTCGTCAGGGAAAATACCGGGCATACCCACCGCTGGTCTCCAAGCGATCAGTAGCAGTCTGGTCGGCCTGGCGGTGCACGGGGCAGGGACCGGCGAACCCCTTTTGGCGAGCGGCAGCGGCCGGGGTCAGACGACCCGCAGGCGCCCTGGGGGCCGGGCGGGCTGGTTAGACCAGGCCAGCGGCCAGGGCCAGGCGGGTCAGGTCGGCGCGGCGGCGGCAGCCGGTCTTGTCCCGGATGCGGTCCAGGTGGGAGCTGACCGTGCGGATGCTGATGTACAGCTGGGCGGCGATCTGGGCGTTGGTGCGGCCCTGGGCGACCAGGGTGACCAGCTCCCGTTCCCGCGCGCTGAGCGTCCCCGGACCTGGCTGCGCCTGGGGTTGCGGGCGGTCAGGGGCGGTGAGCATGAGGGCGTACTCGGCCGCGGTGGCCAGGCTCATCGCCGCGCCGCGGGCCTCGGCCGCGCGGGTGCGGGCGGGCCCGAGCGCCTGCCGCGCCTCGCGTAGCGGCTTGTCCCGGCGGCGCGCGTAGTGGGGCGGGTCGGCATGTCCTTCCTGCCGGGAAAGCGCCGCGCGCGCGGCCCAGACCGTGACGGCCTCGGCGGGCCGCCCGGTCGCGGCGCATAGCTGCCCGCAGCACTCCAGGCCGTCCAGGACGTTAACCCGGCCGCCGGTTCTTGCGGCGGTCTGGAGTGCTTCCCGCAGGTGCGCTGCGGCGTCCTCGATGCGGCCCGCCAGTAGCTCCACGATCACCATCTGCGGGAGCAGCTCCAGCAGGGTCCACATATCGCCCGCCTCGCTGGACTGGGCCAGCCCCGCCGCGCAGATACGCCGGGCGGCGGCCAGGTCCCCGGCCGCGGTCAGCGCTATCGTCAAGGAGTTGCCGCATAGCCGGGCTATCAGGCCGGGGTTGCCGGCGGTGACCTGCTGAGCCTGCCGGGCCAGGTGCACGGCGCTGCCCAGGTCGTCGCCGTAATGGGCGGCGGAGCTGAGGACCGCCAGCGCCAGCGCCTCCCCGGCCGGGTAGCCGAGTTCCCGGGCCAGGGCCAGCGCGCGGCGGCCGTCGTCGGCCGCCTCGGTGATCCGGCCCATCTGGGCCAAGGTTCCGGACCGGCTGGCCAGGCAGTCAGCCAGCGCCCGGGACGGTCCCCGGTCCGTAATGGCGTCGCGGACCGCGGTGAGGTGGCCCAGCGACCCGGCCAGATCGCCCGAATACTGCGCCATGGAGCCGAGCCAGAACTGCGCGGCGCACCACGCGCCGGTGCCGGGCGCGGCGCGCCCTGCAGCGGCGCTCAGCAGCGGGTACGCACTACTCGACCGGCCCCGCAGCAGCCACCACGGCGCCAGCGCGACCGCCAGCCGCACCGCGATGGCCGCATCGTGGTCCATGGCCCACGCCAGTACCTGGCGCATGGTGGCGTCCTCGGCGTCCAGCCGCCGGGCGGCCGCTGCCTCGCCGGTCCCGGCCCTTAGCCCCGCCGCGGCCTCTACGGCTACCGCCAGCGCGTACCGGGCCAGCGCGGCGGCAGCCTCGTCCTGCTCGCCGGCCCCGGCCAGCCGTTCCGTCCCGTAGCCGCGCAGCGTCTCCAGCATCACGTACCGGGACCGGCCATCCGGCCCCTCGCGCGGCGGGGTCACCAGCGAGCAGTCCACCAGCCGCAATACCACCGGGCCTGCACCGGTCCCCGCGACTGCCTCGGTGGCCTCTAGCGTGAACCCCGCGGGGAACACTGACACGGCACGGAACACCCGCCGCTCCGGCTCATCCAGCAGCCGGTAGCTCCACTCCACCGCGGCCGCCAGGGACCGCTGCCGGTCTGCCGCCAGCCGGTCCCCGCCGGTCAGCAGCGCGAACCGGTCACCGATCCGGTCCAGCAGGCCCGCCACGCCCAGCGCCTCCACCCGCGCCGCCGCCAGCTCGATCGCCAGCGGCATCCCATCCAGCCGCGCCACCAGCCGCGCCACCGCCGGCCCGGTCGGCCCGTCCAGCACGAACCCCGCATCAGCCCGCCGGGCCCGGTCCACGAACAGCGCCACAGACTCGCACCGGGCGAGATCGGCCGGGTCACCGGGCGCGGGCAGGGTCAGCGGGCCCAGCCGGTACCGGGCCTCCCCGGCCACCGCCAGCGGCTCCCGGCTGGTCGCCAGCACCCGCACCTCATCACAGGCCGCCAGCAGCCCGCCGCACAGCTCCGCGGCCGCGCCGATCAGGTGCTCGCAGTTGTCCAGCACCAGCAGCAGCTGCTGCCCGGCCAGCACCCGCGCCAGCGTATCGGCTAGCGGCGTCTCCGGCTGCTCGCGTATCCCAAGCGCCGCGGCCACCACCGCCGCCACCTGCGCCGGGTCCCGCACCGGCGCCAGCTCCGCCAGCCAGGCCCCGTCGGTGAACCGGCCCGCCACCTGCCCGGCCACCTGGCCGGCCAGCCGAGTCTTTCCCGACCCGCCCGGCCCGGTCACCGTCACCAGCCGGTACTCCTCCAGCAGCCCGGCCACCTCGCGCACCGTCCCGGCCCGGCCGATGAAGCTGGTCAGCGCAGCAGGGAAGCCGTGCATCCCACCCGCCACGGTAGCTGCCGCACCCTCCCCCACGCCCGTACCATAACCGCAGCCGTCGCCGCCGTACAGTGCGCTCCGGCTCCGCCCGTTCGGGCGCATGGGCCAGCCTCCGCTGTGCGAAAGGGGTCGGGTGACCCCTGCCCCGCACCTGCCCCGGTGGGCGATGCTGCCGGTGAAAGACCGCAGATCAGTTAGGTGCCGAGAGGCAAGGCAACGTTATGTCCGTAGCTAAGGATTGCGCCGGTGATGCTGAGCCGCTGTGTGACAACTCGGTGGTCACCTTGGTGTTGCGCGCCAGGGACGGCGACGAGCGGGCATGGGCCGCGCTGGTGGAGCGGTATGCTCCGCTGATCTGGTCGCTCTGCCGCCGGTACCGGCTGGACGCCACCGACACCGCTGACGTCGGCCAGACCGTCTGGCTGCTGCTGGTGAACCAGCTGGGTAAGATCCGCGAACCGGCCGCGCTTGCGGGCTGGCTTGCTACCACGACCCGGCGGGAATGCGCACGCGTCCTGAATCGAGCGCAGATGCCGCACGTTGCAAGGCACGAGCCGGACGCAGAGAACATCCCAGACGGCGAGACCGAAACGATCGAGCAGGGACTGCTGGCGGCCGAGCGGCACGCCGCGCTCCGCGACGCGTTCACCCAGCTACCGCCCCGTGACCAGCGGTTGATCGCCCTGCTGATCGAAGATCCGCCGGTGCCGTACGCCGAGATCAGTACCAAGCTAGGCATCCCTGTCGGCAGCATCGGGCCGAACCGCCGCCGGTGCCTGGACAAGCTGCGCCATCACC
>Ga0306920_100007270_pt1 | contig 14559 bp, 18 predicted proteins | sample flu12Cox44000170_FD_204666 | JGI IMG/M metagenome (GOLD analysis project Ga0306920, IMG submission 204666) | Lab enrichment of tropical soil microbial communities from Luquillo Experimental Forest, Puerto Rico - flux4day.12C.oxic.44.000.170 (v2)... | ecosystem: Environmental > Terrestrial >...
GTGCTGATCAATGATCCGTTCGAAACGACGGAGGTGCGGCGTGCCGCGGGGGGCGGCCGATCGACGCGCCTGTGGTGGAGGAGGTCGGTCGGCTGTTTATTCCGATCTTGGCGATCCTCGATCTGCGTGCCGATCCGGGCGGGCACGATCTTCCCCAGCCAACGCAAGACGCGATTCGTGCCCATCACCAGGCGCTGGCGGGATGGTTTCGGCAGGCCGCCTCTTGGACGCGCAGCGGTGAGGGAGCGGGCGAGGTGATAGCCGGTCTACCGGAACCGCCGATCCTAACCGGCCTCGGCGATCACCTCACAGCGCTCGCGACGTGGTACGGCCTGCTGCACCAGGACATCCGCAAAATTCTAGACGAGGTTGGTCCGCAACCGCAGCCGCTGATGGCGCAGCCGGTCGGAGATGCATTGCATGCCGCCGGCTAGGTTCCGACGCAGTGCCCTGGCGGGGTGCGCGTTGTTGGGCGCCTGCAACGACACGCGCGACTTGGCACCGGCATCGCCCGACACACCGTGGCAATTCGAGCCGTCCAAAGAAGCGGCGGCACCCCCTGCAGCAGGCCCGGTCGCGGCGAAACGGTTCGCGGTGCCGGACAACACGGCGGTTCAGTTGCCGTCGCCCGCCGACATCGACCCCAACCATAGCTATTCGCTCGTCGAGCTGATCGATATTGCACAGCGCCGCAACCCGGCGACCCGCGTCGCCTGGGAACAGGCGCGGCAGGCGGCGATCAGTGTCGGTATCGCGCGCGCCGCTTATCTTCCGGCGCTGACGGCGAGCGCTGTCGCCGGCTGGGAACACTTCGTAACGCCGTTCCCCAGCAACCTCGTTCCCCAAGGCTTCATCATCTTCAACGCTCAGGAGTTCATCCCGCAGCTCGCGGTAAACTATCTGCTGCTCGATTTCGGTGGCCGCGCGGCCGCGGTCGAAGCGGCGGGCCAGATTTCCATCGCCGGAAACGTGGCGTTTACGGCGGCGCATCAGCAACTGATCTTCAACGTGGTCCGCGCATACTTCACGCTGGACGGCGCCGATGCGGCATTGCGCGCGGCACGGCAAGCCTTGGCCGATGCGAAGGTGGTGCAGCAATCCGCCGAGGCTCTGTTCGGCCGCGGCCTCGATACAATCGTGGATGTGCAGCTCGCCCGCCGTGCTACGGCGCAAGCGCAGTACGATCTCGCGCAGGCTGAAACCGCTCAACACGACGCGATGTACACCTTGCTGGCGGCGATGGATTTGCCGCCGACCACCAAATTGCGCGTGGCGGATGCATCCGAGCGCCCGCTGCCGCCGCGCACCGCGCGCGCGGTCGACAACGTGCTCAGCGATGCTTTGCGCCAGCGGCCCGACCTGCTGGCCCAGGTGGCTAAGCTGCGCGCGACCGATGCCGAAATCGCCGCCGCACGCTCCGCTTTGTTTCCCAAGATTTCGCTGAGCGCCAACGTTCAGGGCAATATCGGTCGGCTCAACGTGAATAATTCACCCTATTTCCCAGTCGAAAAGCCGCAGGGTGCGGCGTTGCTGAAGTTCGAATGGCCGCTTTACGAAGGCGGATTGCTGCAGAACAAATTAAGCCTCGCCCAGTCGAAGCGCGAAGAAGCGGCCGCCGCGCTCAAGGAGCGCACCGACCAGGCTCTGCGCGAGGTGGCGCTCGCCTATGACCAGGTCGATACGGGGCTGCAACAATATGATGCCGCCACTGCGCTGCAGACCGCATCCGAGGCGGCCTTCCATAGCGCCAGCGATTCTTATGCGCATGGTGTGGGTACGTTGACCGACGCGACCTCCGCGCAAACCGGGCTTGCCACGGCGCGCGCTGCAGTAGCTCGGGCGCACGCACAATCGCTGATCAACGCCGCGGCACTTGCCTTTGCGACGGGCGCGCTGACCTCGAGCACGGATTTCGCAACCGGGACACCCCGGTAACGCTGGCCGAGTCACGGGCTTGCATCGTCGGGTCCCGCCAAGTGTCGACATCAAGATCCGCCGGCTGAAGGGGCCCTGTTATGAAGCCCTAACCGGTTCCGTCGTTCCAGCTTGGGGCCGCTCCGACGACAGGCTCCTATAGCCGAGCCCAACGGCGAGAAGGATCGGCAGCGCACCCAAGATGAAGACCAGGTCGCCCGGCAGCCGCAGCCATTCCAGGAAGCGCGGCAGCTCCCCGCCGAGATAGTCGAGGCTTCGGGCATGCCAGTAGCCGATGGCGATAACGCTGTCGGGGCCTCTATGAGCTCTTCCTCCGTCTACCTGAGGCTGGCCTCGCTGTCCGGGATCCAGGATCAGCGCGTACCGGCTCACGAGGTCATCGGCGCGATCGACGCGACCGGCACCGGGTTTCAAGATGGAAGTCAGTGAGCGCGCCGGCATCGGCTAGATTAACATCTGAAGGCGAGTATTGGCTCGCGGGTTACCCCGACAGGGACGTCGAGGCTGTCTTGGACTTTGCCGGGGCCAAGGGTTGGCGGTAGGTGCCATCGGGCGGATATGCCTGGAGGGTTGGCGTCGACGCATGTCCCGGAGCCTCAGGTAAACTCCGGGCGGCGAGCGGGCGCCGGTCGTCGGCGACATAGCGCCGCTCGCCGGTCGCGGGGTTGAAGAACACAGTAACCGGCCGGCCGCTCTCGGCATCGACAAAACGCTCCCGTGTAGCCTGCCAATCGTCTCCCGGGGGGTGGTCGGACAACGGTCGATAGCGCCAGCGCTCGACCATAACACCACCGGCCAAGACAGCACCCCAGACCGCGAGCGGGATGACCGCGGAGAGCCGCCAGCAGGTGAGCGCGCCGAAGGCGGCGGTGGCCAGCATGACGCCACCGGTCGCGAGCAGGGTGGCGCGCAACATCGTGTCCTCAACCGGGCAGCGGCTCGATCGTCGCGGCCGTGCCGTAGGCGACAATCTCGCTCATCGTTTGTCCGATCTCCGACGAGTCAAAGCGCATCATCAAGACCGCGTTGGCACCCATTATGGTCGCATTCTGCACCAGACGATCCACGGCCTGGCGGCGTGTGTCCTCGAGCAGGTGGGTGTATTCGTGGATTTCACCGCCGATGATCGAACGTAAGCCGGCCATGACGTTGCCGCCAAGTCCACGGCTGCGAACCACGACGCCAAAGCATTGCCCTTTGACCTCAACCACGCGGTAACCAACGACATTCTCGGTAGTGACGACTAGCATCGCTCGGCTCCATCGCAAGCAAACGGCGTTCATCATCGGTGAATACGGTTGCCGGACCGCTAAGAATTAGGCCGGACCGATGGCATTCCGCCGGTCAATGCCGGCTCACCGATACGGATGCGATTGAAGACGGTGCTTTTCGAAAGAACCGGCAGGCATCTCGCAGGTACTGCGAGTATCCAACCTGACAACGTCGCTCAATGTGCTCGCGAGCCTCTCAACCGCACCCTGCTCGAGCAAGGAGCTGAGCGTTACAAGACTATTCTGAGCCGCTGTCCATTTTCCGGCGGTCCAGGAATCGACACTGATGCTGGAGGCGTGTTCGGCTGCGGCGCTTAGAGCACTGGCACCGCTCGGGGTTGCGACGATCCGCGCAAAGGTGGCGAGCACCGCCTTCTGAATGGCATGTCGCGACTGCTCGGCGCTCAGGGTAATCAGCTGGCCTGCGGGCTCCAAGGGTCGCGCCCCGACGTCCTTTTCCAGCAGCTTCACAAGATTGGGTAGAATCGAGGTGGCTCCTTAGCGGACGCCCACTCGTGATATCAGACTTCTCCCTGTGAGCGAGTTGCGACCTCATATCACTTCGGATGACCGCTGCTCCATTTGGACGGCGCCAAAAGGATCGCCTCGAGCGTTTATCTGATAGGGGTGTCGAGAGGGTCTGAATTGGAGCCTCTGTGCTCCGCTATCAGATCCTTGCAAAGATGCAGTGGGCCAAAAGTGCCGATTACCAACCATAACGCGGCCGCAGCCCGCGGCGACAGCTGGCGTATCAAGAAAATAGCACGTGCCGGCAACCGGCCGAAGCCGATGTGGCGATCTCCAACCCGGCTCTCAGCTTCGGTACATTCCGACGCTGGCACGCGATGCTAGAGCGCCGCTGACGGAGACACGGCGCCAGGCGATCGCCGCGGCGCGGCGGGTATTCGCAAGTGTACCGGAGCCCTGCCTTTATCTGCGGCTGCTCAGACCGCAAGTCAAAGCCCATCGCCTGCAGGTTCTGCTTGTGTCACCCAGCCAGCCCATTGGACATGATTGCGCGAAGTCCTCTGCCGGCAGCCATAACGATCGCACTGAAGACGATCACGAGACCCCCTGCGCCAGCGGCGACGAGCTCGGCGTCCAGCCCGCCAAGCTGCGTCTCGATACTTCGATAGCGGCCGTCGTCAGCACTCGTGAACAACAAGACCGGCAGATCGTCCGGGACATTATTTGCCATCAACCGCTCCAAAAGGTGCCGACTGTGGTGGACCCGTTGTTCCGTCGCCTTGTTCCCATCGGTCAGCCTGACCACTTTCCACCCATCGAGCACGAAACGAAGGCAGCGTTCGATTGTCTGGTCCGGTGCTGGGGCGCTCGATGCCACCGGTTCGGCGTAACCGCTGAGCGGGCGGGCTCCTGCCACGATTGCCGCGAGCTCCCGGTCGTAAATCACGACATTCGCGGTCGCAATGGCTTGGCGCACAAGAGGCGACAAATTCGCTTCTGTCGGTGCCACCTCGAACAGCCAAAGCAAAGCTGCATCGTTGGAGATGTCCATCGGCGTCTTCCCAGAAAAAATCGGAACGTCTTGATGCAATCCATTCGCCGGCGCGGCGGAGGAAAAACAGAGGTCCGTTAGCAGAGCCGATGGCATGCGTGTTCCTCCTTCCGTAGCGCGTGGCTCTGTTTCGTTTGGCCTAGGGCTTCGCCATTTCGCCGAGCTGGTGGCGCGGGCGCAATGTTGCTCTGTGCCGGCGAGTATCAGCGACCGTCGAAGCAACAGAGCCGAAGGCGGCCGCGGCAAAAGACGGGAGCGCTATTGGACAAGGCATCGGGTCAGCCTCGCAGTGGAGACATGGGCCCATGTCTCCGTGGCGCTTTAGCCCTTGGTGACGCGGTGCAAGCTCCCCCTCAAATCCCCGCGGGTTCGATGCCGAATCGGGTTTGAGTATGAATTTGTCACTGTCAATAGGAAATTATATACGACTTTGTTATGTTTTTTTACTCCCAACACTCGGTCCCGGGCGCTGGCCCCTCATTTGCAGGCGGCGACGGGCTTTTCTGATCGGATGTGCTCAATTAACGAATTGTACATCGCGCGAACGGCGTCGGAAGAATGCGCCTGTGGGCCGATGAGACGGTTAAACGTGCCGAATACAAGCTGCATCGATGAATTCTCAGGCATTGCGAGCGGCATGAATGCTGCTCGGTACAGTTCAATCCGGTCATAATCGACGACGACGCCACTCAATCGGGGTGGCGCCGATTGAGCAATTGCGTTACGACAACCCCTGGTAAATAGCGGCTGATATCGCGCCGGGAGCTGCCGGGTGATTGGAACGCCGCTGGTCGGCTCTTCGGGCAATTCGAGGAGCTGTGCCAGCCTGGATCCGTACATCAGAAAGCTCAGTTTGTCCGTGATCGAATCAGCGCATATTACGAACCGATGGCTCAAGGCACCGCCGACGACCCGGGAAAGATCGAAGGCCGACGATGGAGGAGGCCCACCAAATTCTGCTGCTTTCCGGCGCCAAAACGAAATGGCCAGCTCGGTGTCGCGAAGCTCTCCGATGAGCGCAGGTTCGGGCTCCCCGGCGCCGGACACGCGATCGCGAGCAGCAGGGCGGCCGGCCTGAGATGGATCGGGTTGTGTCATGGACGGAACCCCGAAAGGGTTTGCTACATTTCGCAGTAAACCGAATCGCTTGTTAAGTTTCGCTCAACGATGCCGCCAATTTGATTGACTGAACCCGCTGGTCCGAGGACCATGAAGCCACACCTGCGGCGCGCCGCCGCTGGGACCGGGAGGATCAGACCATGCGGCTCGCCATCTGGTCGACGACCGCCCAGCGCGAAAATTCGACGCATATGGAATGTTTCGGCGCCAGCTCGGAGAGGTCGAGCTGGCCGAACGCATCGGCATCGATCAGATCTGGTTTTTCGAGCACCATCTGCAGCCGACGGCACCGGTTCCCTCGCCCAATCTGCTGATCGCCGCCGCGGCGCGGACGACCTGCCATATCCGGTTCGCCAGCATGGTCAACATCCTGCCGTTCTGGCATCCGCTACTCGTCGACGAAGAGGCGGTAATGCTTGACAATCTGACCGGCGGCCGCCTCGACATGGGCCTCGGCCGCGGTCTGCGCCCGCCCGAATTCGAGGCGTTCGGTGTCGACCAGCAGCAGTCGCGCGATATGTTCCTCGAATCCTTCGACATCCTCGGCCGTGTTTGGGCCGACGAGAACTTCGTCCATCGCGGCAAGTATTGGACCGTCCAGAAAGACGCACCGCTGTCGCCGCCGTTGGTGCAGCACCCGCATCCACCCTTCCTGGTCAGCGCGCAGAGCGAGGAAACGCTGCGCTGGGCGGCAGAGCGCGACATCCCCTTCGCGCAGATCGACGCCACGGTCGACCAAGCGAGGCGCGACCAAGCGCTCTATCGCGAGGTTCAGATGGCGCACAGGCACGCACCGGTGCGGCGGCTCTATCTGATGCGCGAGATCTATGTCGGCGACACCGACGCGCACGCCCGCGCCGAGGCGCAACCCTATCTGCTACAGTATTGGCAATTGTGGAACCGCTATACCCAGTTTACTCGGGGTGGAAGGCTTCCCGAAAGGTATGATTTCTGGCGCCGGCAGGCGCTCATGCTGCATGCGATGAGCCTTGAAGACATCGTCGCCGACGACATGGTCATCCTCGGGAGCGCGGAGACTGTGGCTAACACAATTCTCGCCTCTCCAGCCAGCTCGACCTGATGGGCCTCGCGATGATCTTCAAGCTGGGTGCCATGCCCTACGACATGGTGGACCGCTCGATGACGGCCTTTGGCGAACAGGTAGTGCCGAGGATCCGGCATGTTCTCGACCGAGATGCCTCCGCCAATTGCCCGGCCGCCGCAGCGGCGCGACACCGCGCCTAGGCCCATTTCACTCGAGCCGATTGCGCCTGGGCACCTCCAGTTTGACTTTTTCGATATCGGCTTTGACCATCTCTGCCACCAATTCGTTAAAACTGACGGTGTGCCTCCAGCCGAGCTTCTCCCGCGCTTTCGACGGATCGCTGACGAGATGATCGACCTCGGTTGGCCGAACGTAACGAGGATCAATTTGCACCAAGACACGTCGAGTGGAGGCATCGACGCCCGTCTCGCCCATGCCGCACCCGCGCCATGCTATCTTAATGCCGATCTCGCCAAAGGCGAGCTCGACAAACTCTCGCACCGAATGCGTCTCACCGGTACCAAGGACAAAGTCGTCAGGCTCCGCTTGCTGGAGAATGCGCCACATGCCTTCCACATAGTCGCGCGCGTGTCCCCAATCTCGTTTCGCGTCGAGGGTGCCGAGATAGAGTTTATCCTGCAATCCCAGGTGGATCGACGCCACGGCTCGGGAGATTTTGCGGGTTACGAAGGTTTCTCCGCGAATCGGGCTTTCGTGGTTGAATAGGATGCCGTTCGAAGCGTAGATGCCGTAGGCTTCGCGGTAGTTTACGGTGATCCAGTAGGCGTAGAGCTTGGCTGCACCATAGGGTGAGCGCGGGTAGAAGGGGGTCGTCTCGCGCTGCGGGATCTCGTTCACATTACCAAAGAGCTCCGAGGTCGAAGCTTGGTAAAAACGCGTGCTCTTTTCGAGCTGAAGAACTCGGATTGCTTCGAGGAGGCGCAAAGTGCCGAGTCCATCGGCGTTGGCCGTGTATTCGGGCGTTTCGAAGCTGACATTGACGTGGCTCTGCGCGGCGAGATTGTAGATCTCGGTTGGCTGCACCTGTTGCACCAGCCGAATCAGGTTGGTCGCGTCGGTCATGTCGCCATAGTGTAAGAAAAAGCGAACGGCAGGTTGGTGTGGATCGATGTAGAGGTGATCGATTCGCTCGCTGTTGAACGAGGATGAGCGGCGCTTGACGCCGTGGACGACATATCCCTTGCCCAGAAGCAATTCGGCAAGATAAGCGCCGTCCTGGCCAGTCACGCCGGTAATCAGGGCAACCTTGTTTGTCATCTGGGTTCCCGTTCGCGATACTGGCTAACCATAGCCGGGTCGGACGCGGGAAGGAACAGCGCAGGGGCCGTCGGATCATCCGGCTCCGGTACAGGCCGCGGACGGTGTTTATGCGGTCTTTTCCAGAGTGGCGAAGAGCCGAAACCCGCAAAACCGCCGCACGGCCATCGGCAGCATGTCCTCGAAGCCGACGAGTCCCGCAGCAAGCCGCGCGGGGACCAGACAGCAGCGTTTGAAACCGCCGCTCAGCGGAAAGGCGAACAAGCTCAATCAATCGACGCGACGGACGGTCAATGCGCGGCACCAGCTTGCGCAATCGCTGTCGGTTGTCGGCACTGAAAAGAAGTGTCGGAATCGCCTGATTGGCATCAAACGGGTCACGCCGAGGGTATGCCGGCATCGATGTAAAGGGATCGCTGATCATGTCCACGGCTTCCTGGTGCAGATACCGGTAAAATGGATACGCAACCGGTGACATGCCCGGCTCGATCATCGCGAGTACCCCGCCCGTGCAAAGCACACGGGCAGCCTGGTTGAGAAATCCGATTGGCCGCTCAAGGTGGTGTAAAAGACCGATCATAATGATCCCCACGAATTGAGCGTCGGGGAAGGGCAAGCTATGAGCGTCGCAAACTGGATCAATTCCCGGGAACGGCAGGATGTCGACGGAAAGGATGCCGGAGAATGTTTTCTTGACGTGTGCGGTTCCGTGCTCATCTGGCGTGGATCGACTACGATGCTCCGGGCCGCCGCTGCTTGCACTGTCACACGGCCTTGAGCTTTCGGAATGCGAACAGCACCATGCGCAACAGCCTCCACCCGTCGCGGGATCGCGAGATCTGCGTCTCGTAGGTGCGGGAGCCGTAATGAATAGGGATTTCGACGTTTTTCAAACTGCTCTTTGCCGCTCCGAGGATCAGATCGAAGTCCCCGAAAGGGTCAAAATCGTCAAAATAATGTCGCTGCGCGGCAATCTTTCGATACGCCGTGTCGCGTAATACCTTGATACCGTACAGAGTATCGGTGAAGCGCTGATTGATCAGAAAGCTGAACACTGCGGCAAACAATCGATTGGCAATAAAATTAAGGGGACGCATAGCTTGGTGCTCCATCGGATAGACGAGGCGCGTCCCATTGACGAATTCGCCCTTCCCCTTCGTTATCGCCGCGTAAAATTTTGGCAACGCCTTCGGCGGCACCGTCAAATCGGCATCGAGGATCATCAGGACATCGCCAATAGCGGCGTCGAAGCCCTTGCGCACGGCGTCGCACCTTGATGTCCCAGGCGCCGGCACAGAGATTTTGGAGACACTCCTGATACGTGCCATCGGTCGAATGCCCCTCCACAAAGACAACCTCCATTCGCGATACGAAGCGCGGGAGGCGCCAGATGGCCGTTTCGATGTTCCCGCGCTCGTTGCGGCAGGGAATGATTACGCTTACGGAAGCATCGCCGCGCGCTTGAACGCGCCGTGATCGCGCGACGATGTAGGTACGCAGGCAGAGCTTATTGATGATCGGTAATGGGGCGATATAGCGATTCACGAGCCGACCCAGGCCAAACGCTTTGCGAGGGATGAGCTGCCGAGCTTCGATACGCACGGCTTCAAAATTCGAGAGATCCAGGATGTTGAGAAAATCGGTATTGGATATGAAGTTGACCGGAGGCTGTGGCATCCGCATGCTGAAGCGCGTGGCCGCCCAAAGCAACGGTTCCCACACCGGCGAATAATAGGCGATCACGAGACGGGTCTCGGGCGTGCACAGCCTGTGCAAACCGCCCAGCGCGCTCTCGATGTCATCGAGAAGACCGACTGTGTCGGACAAGACGATGTAGTCGAACGGACCCTCAATCGTTGCCAGGAATTTATCGTCCTCGGCATCGCCGGTGCAGAAACTAAGATCAGGGTGTTTGGATCGTGCCCGATCGATCATCGCGGTGCTTAGATCGACACCAACACCCAGCGATGGCTCCAGCGCCGCCAGGAGATCACCGGTTCCGCAACCGAGGTCGCGCACGCGTGCGCCTGCCGGGACAAGAAACCTCATGTACTGCCGATCTTGGTCTTAATACGCAGCATTTTTATTCACCCAAACGTCGCGCTCGATCGCCATGCGATCGGCATGTTGCGGATGGCGCTTTTGCGGTCGGAGGTTTTGATACGAGCGTGGGTCAGATGGGATATGACGTTCATGACTGCGCTCGGCGCAAATTATGGGACGTCGCAACCCGCAGAGGAATTAGCTTTGGCATGGCTATGAAAGCAGTCGATCGCCGTTTCAACTGCGAAGCTGACCGGCATTATCGAGGTACCAGCGGTAGGTCCTGTCGATCCCAGTTGGCAAGTCGATCCTCGGCGACCAGCCGAGACCCCGCAGCCGGGCGACGTCGGAACATTTAACCGGGGTGCCGTTGGGCTTGCTGTTGTCGAATTCTATCTCGCCCCGAAAGCCTACGACGTCGCACACCAGGCAAGCAAGATCTCGGATGGAAATATCCTCGCCAGTGCCGATGTTGATGTGCTCTTCCTGCGAGTAGTTTTTGGTCAGAAAGACAATGGCGTCGGCGAGGTCATCGACATGGAGGAACTCGCGGCGGGGCGTTCCAGTGCCCCATACTGTGATCGCGGCGGCGCCCGCGCGCTTGGCGTCGTCAGCCTTACGCAGCAAAGCCGCCAGCACGTGGCTGCTCTGCAGATCGAAATTGTCGTTCGGTCCGTAAACATTGGTCGGCATGACGGAGATGAAGTCGAGGCCATGCTGTCGGCGGTAGGCTTGAGCCAGCTTGAGACCGGCAATCTTGGCGATAGCGTACCACTCGTTGGTGGGCTCGAGCGCGCCGGTCAATAGAGCCTCTTCGCGGATCGGCTGATCGGCAAATTTCGGATAGATGCAAGTTGAACCGAGAAAGATCAGCTTTTCCACGCCGCAGCGCGCGGCCGCTCCGATTACGGAAAGCTCGATGGCGAGATTATCCTCAAGAAAATCGACCGGATACCTGGCGTTTGCCAGGATGCCACCGACCTTGGCGGCAGCGAGAACCACCACCTGAGGCCGATGCGCCCGGACCCACGCCTCCACGTCGGGATGATGGCGCAAGTCGAGGGCGCTCCGGTCAACGGTCTGCAGTTGGATATCCTCCTGCGCCAAGCGGCGTACAATCGCGGAACCGACCATCCCTCGATGACCGGCCACCCAGACCCGCTTTTTTGAAAGATCAAAGATGGCCAAGATTGTCTCCTCATCGAAATGCCCGCGGCCCGGATAATCCCGATAAACCTTTTATTCCCGATAGGCGACGTCTTGGGCGGGTTTTGTTTCTTCGACAAGGCGCCATAGGCCCTCGGTCTGTAGGAGTCGCAGCTGACGCGCCAACGTCATTCACGTCCGACAGCAACTCCGCCAGGCCCAACGCGGCCGCCCATGCCGTTTGCTTATCTTGTACCTCGATGCGGTCCGATGCGCGCACCGAAGAGGATCGAGTCATGTCGGAAGGAACAGCACGTCGGTGTACGAGCCGCCCTTCAGCCTCGCAAAAAGACGAGCCTGCGGCAGCTTGCGGGGAGCCCATCCTTGGCGAGCTCGTACATCGCGTATCCAGCCCCCTCGACATGGGCAACAAGCGCCGAGGCCGACGAACCAAAGGCCAGGAGGGCATCGTCGTCGATCTCGACGAAGAGCGCCGGGCGCGTCTTTTCGAGAGTCCGCTCGGCGCCAGCGAGCACGAGCATTTCTGCACCCTGCACGTCAATCTTGATCAACGAAACCGACCCGGCGCCTGCTGCGGCGACGAGGTCGTCGACAGTGACGGCTTGCACTGCGATGCTTCCGCCGCTGAGGGCGATGCGATGATCGCCAGGGTGTAGCTCGTTGCGCCGAAGGTATACATGCCCGGGCGCTGCAGCGGCGGCGGCGTGATGCAATCGAACGCGCTGTCCCAACCCAGCAGCGCCGAGCCTTGCAGCGAGAGTATCGAAAGTTTCGAGGTCAGGCTCGATGGCAATGACCTGACCTCGTTCGCCGACCCAACTGGCGAATTTCAAGGTGAAAAAGCCGACATTGGCTTCGACATCGACGACCGTCGATCCTCGCGCCACAAAATCCTTTAACCGATCTACCGGCCCCGACTCGATCCAGGTTTTGTAGACCGAATACGCAGCGACAAATAGATGTCGTGCCCATGGCTGCTTTATGATGCGGGTTCGAGCAACCGCACCATAGGCGGCAAGGCCGGCGTGTTGGAGAGCCGCTTTTATTGGCACGGAGGGGTCATCCGATTGGGATCAATCCCTGAGCGTCAGCCAGAACAGAACACCGGGCAGTGTTGCCAGAAATATCAGTATGCCGAACATAATCGACACAAGAAGTGCCGATGTAGCGTCTATTCCGGTCATTGCGAGAAGCGTGACAGCGGCGGCCTCCCGTACGCCCCACCCTCCAACAGAGATGGGCAGAACCTGAGCCAGCACCAGCACCGGCCCGATGCCGAGGACCATCGCAGGCGTCAACGGCACGTGCACCGCCCTGGCGGCCAAGAAGATTGCCGCGATCGAGAGGAGATGGACGAACGCGGAAAGCGGTATCAAGAAACATAACCCGGTGCGGGACGTCAGCGACCAGTCACAGCTTGCGATGAGGGTCCGGATCCACTGGGGAAGCCCCGTCCAGGTGCGCAAACCCCGCATCGCCCGCGCCATCAGGCAGCCGCTATAGGCGGCCGCGAGGCCGCCGACCGCCAGAATCCCTATAGATCGAAGTACCACATGCCCTGGATCAAACGGAGCCAAGAACACAAGCGAAAGCAGGGCGAGGAATAGCAGGGCGGCGATCGCCAGGCCGCGATCAAGCAGCACGCTGATGATGATCGGCACGGAAGCCGATCCGAGGGTCCGGCCATACAATACACGGGTCACATCGCCACCGATCGACGGCAGCACCTGCGAAAAGAATGCCGAAGCGTAGTAGATGCCGAACATCGCGCGATAGGATGCGTTGGTGCCGGTGAGGTGTCTTAGTAGGACGCGCCAGCGAACCGTTGCGAGGGCGAGCTGGAGGACAAAGATCGCCATTGCTGTCGAACCGAAAATGGGGTCGATTCTATCGAGCTGCTGATGGTTCAAACCATAGTGGTAGACGAGATAGCCAACCAAACCCCCCGACAACAGCAGCTTGCCTATGCTCAGGGCCAGCCGTGTCGGCAGGCGGCGTAAGCCGGAACAAAAGCCCGGGCGACTGGTCCCCTCGTCGCGCGAAGCTACATTTCGGGGGCTACTTGCCAAACGCATATATCTGAGCCGATAGGCTGGCGATTGTACCTGGTGCGAGAGCCGGGAGACGATGTTCATCACCTCGCCTCATCCCGCGGCATTGCCGTGGTGCTACGAATGAGGTTTGTAAAACAGCATCATCGGGCTTCCTGGATTTTCCTAGATGCGGCGCCGTCCCTCTTGCATCTCCATAGATCGAATATGCGGCCGGAACGCTGCTTGACGTAGGTAGCATGAAAATCGGCAAGCACCTGCGGCGAGAAGATATCTTCCCCATTGTAATGGCTTATCGTGACAAACGGAGCGCCGGCCGGCAAAACCCAAAGGTCGACCCGGCATTCCGTTATTGCCCGTCTGATCGGGTCATCGCCGATGCCCTCCGCCTGGAAATTTATCCATACGGCTGAGTCGAGCGGGAGCGGGTGTCCGCGAAACACAGGGATCACCCGCAGCATTACAGGATCGAAAGCTGCCGGGTCGGCGTTGACAGATAGGCGCCCAGGACCCACAGCGACCTTGAGGTCCCGATTGTCTTCGAGAGCGCTATCGATCTCCGCTTTCGCCGAGAGGATGAACTGCGCGTAAGCAAACCTGTGTAGCACTGTTCCCCACGAGGTGACGACGATCGGGCCGTAGCCGAGGAGGAGAGCGGCCATCAAGCCCAACGAAAAACCCTCGTACCTGGCCCTTGTGCGGGCGTCCGATAAGCCGGCCCAGACCTCTCGACGCAGCACGACGAAGCCCCAGACGACAGAAGGAAGAAAAAGCAACAAGTGGTGGGGCCCCGCCCACTCTCCGCGGCGGGAAACGTTTCCAATGTTACGGATAGCACGAGGGTAGCAATGAACCATTTGAACGCGACCGGTAATTTCGGTCTGAATAACGCATACATGCCCAAGAGAGGCAAGAGAAGCATCGCTGCAAAAACGACGTTCTGCTCAAAAACCCATCGCTGCCAAGGGTGACGGCTCGTTACCTGAAAAAGATGATAATATTGAAGAGGCGAGACGTTTTCCGGGCTGAACGGGACCACCGCCGCGATAATTCCCACCAACCCAGCTATGCAGGCCAGCCGCAGGCCCGCCAGAGGGCTCGGCGAGCGAGACAGAAAGTATGCAAACGCTG
>Ga0306920_100007271_pt1 | contig 14559 bp, 13 predicted proteins | sample flu12Cox44000170_FD_204666 | JGI IMG/M metagenome (GOLD analysis project Ga0306920, IMG submission 204666) | Lab enrichment of tropical soil microbial communities from Luquillo Experimental Forest, Puerto Rico - flux4day.12C.oxic.44.000.170 (v2)... | ecosystem: Environmental > Terrestrial >...
CGCGCCAGGTCAGCGAGGGGGCAAATACTCAAAGCACTACTCATTCAGCACTGCTCATTGCCCTGGTACTACCTGGACGACTGGCGCCGGACACCGCGAGCAGCTCAGCGACCCTCACCGTCCGGTTGGGACGCGGCGACCCAGGCGGCGACCTGGGCTCGTGAGGTGAAGCCGAGCTTGGCGAGGATGTGCCCCACGTGGTTTTCGGCGGTCCGCTGCGAGATCACCAGCTGAGCGGCGATGTTTTTGTTGCTGCGGCCCCCGGCGATCAGCCGGGCCACCTGCCGTTCCCGGGGCGTCAGCGGCGCCCCCTCGGATACGGCCGGTGCCGACGGCTTCTGCGGCGGCTTTTCCGGCGGCTGCTGCAGGGCATAGGCCAGGACATCCTCGGCGGGCAGTTCCAGGCCGCGGTGATAGGCGGCCTGGAACGCCGCCTCGCCCAGGGCTTGCCGGGCCTGTCGCTCGCAGTCCCGGTGGTAGCCCGCTACGTGCTGGTTGCCGTCCAGGGTCGTGCCCATGAATTGCAGCAGACCGGTGGCGGCGCCGAGCAGGACCGCGGCGCGCTCGTACTGCTGCCGGGACGCGGCGATCCAGGCCAGGCTGGTGCCCTGCTGCAGCAGCGGTTGTACGGCGCCGCGGTCGCCGCTGACGGCAGCCAGGAAACTGGCGAGCAGCAGCCCCTGCGCCCGCCGCGCGGTAGGCTCGCGAGCCCGGGCCAGCGCCTGGCCGAGCCGGTACCGGCCCTCGCTGACATGCCCGGCGTTCCAGTAGTAAAAGAGCCAGACGTGCAGCGCGATGCGCAACCCGGCCTCGTCCTCGCCGGGCTCGGCCTGGCAGAAGTCCTGGGCCGCGTTCACGTTGCAGTGTTCCCGGTGCAGCCGGGTCGTCCAGTCCGCTATCTGCGGGCTGAGCCAGTCGGTGTCGACCTTCCGGGCGAGCTGCTCGTGCCAGTCCCGGTGCCGCCGTCGCAGCGCGGTGTACTCGCCAGATTCTTGCAGGCGTTCCTGCCCGAACTCGCGCAGGGTCTCCGGCAGCCGGTACCGCACCCCGCCCTTGCGGTGGGCGGCGATCAGGATCGACTTGCCGGCCAGCGCGGCCAGCAGGTCCAGCACCTCCCCGGCGGCTAGCCGGTGATCAGCGCAGATGCCCTCGGCCGCGTCCAGCTCACACCCGCCGTTGAACACCGACAGCCGGGCCCACAGCAGCCGCTCGGCCGGGCTGCACAGCTCATAGCTCCACTCGATCGAGGCGCGCAGCGTCTGCTGGCGGGCCGGCCGGGTCCGGCCGCCCCGGGTCAGTAGGCCCAGCCGGTCGCCCAGCCGGGCGTCGATCTGCTCAGGGGACAGCACCGCCACCCGCGCCGCGGCCAACTCGATGGCCAGCGGCAGCCCCTCCAGCCGACGGCAGATCCCGGCCACGGCCGCCACGTTCGCCTCGGTCAGTGCGAACCCGGGCACCATCTGTGCCGCCCGCTCGGCGAACAAGCCGACCGCCGGGAACCGCGCCAGCTCCGCCACCGTCAGCCGCCGCCCCGCCTTCGGCGCCCGCAGCGGCGGCACCGCCAGCACCGTCTCCCCCGTGATGTTCAGCGATTCCCGGCTGGTAGCCAGCACCCGTAGCCCGGCCGCCGCCCGCAGCAGCAGGTCGGCCAGCTTGGCGGCCGCGTCTACCAGGTGCTCGCAGTTATCCAGCACCAGCAGCAGTTGCCGCCCGGCCAGATACTCCGCTAGCGAAGCGGCCGGCGCATAGTCGGCCCGGTCCTGCAGGCCCAGCGCCACCGCGACGGCCTGGGCCACCAGCGCCTGGTCGCGCAGCTGGTCGAGCTGCACCAGCCATACCCCGTCGCGGAACGCCCTGCGCAGGCCGGCGGCGGCCCGCAGCGCCAGCCGGGTCTTGCCGACCCCGCCGATTCCGGTCAGCGTCACCAGCCGCGAGCCGGCCAGCAGCCGCTTGACCTCGGCCAGCTCACCGCGGCGGCCGACGAAGCTGGTCAGCTCCGCCGGCAGATACCCGGTTACGCGCGTCCCCGGTCCCATAGCAACTTGGCCCCGGGATCAGCCGCGAAGGACCGGCGCAGGCGCTGCCGCTGAAGGCTCGCGTGCCTCATCATGCAGGTACTCCTTGCTTCGCCGGAAGATTACTACGACCACGATCGCGCCGCCAGCGCTCCGATCGCGCCTGTGATGTCCCTGGCCGGTGCCCGGGTCGGCTTACGAGCACCCTGCCGGCGAAGTCACCCCTGGCGGCCGGCGCCCCGGTGCGTTACCTTCCTGGCTATGCCAGTAGCCGCAGCGAACGGGATCCAGATCAGCTATACCGACTCGGGGGGCGAGGGCCCGGCCGTGGTGTTCAGCCACGGGTTCCTGATGGACCATACGATGTTCGGCCGACAGGTCACCGCGCTCACGCCGCAGTACCGGGTGGTCACCTGGGATCAGCGGGGGCACGGCGGTACCCGGGCGACCGGTGCGTTCACCTACTGGGATTCGGCGGCCGACGTGCTCGCGCTGCTCGACCACCTGGGCGTTGAGCGCGCCGTGCTGGCCGGCATGTCCCAGGGCGGCTTTTTGTCGCTGCGCGCCGCACTGACCGCGCCGGACCGGGTGCGGGCGCTGGTGCTGATCGACAGCCAGGCTGGCCGGGAGGACCCGGCCGTAGCGCCGGGGTATGAGCAACTGCACCAGGCCTGGCTGGACAACGGGCCCGGGCCGGTGCAGGAGGTGGTCGCGTCGCTCATCTTGGGCCCGGGCCGGTGGGATAGCTGGTACGCCACGTGGAACGAGCAGTACGCGCAGTGGGCGCCGGACGATCTGGGCCAGCTGACCTGGCCGTTCCGGTGCCTTATGGACAGGGATGACCTGACCGGCCGACTCGCCGGGGTCACCTGCCCCACGCTGATCGTGCACGGGACGGCGGACGCCGCGATCCCCCTGGCGCGGGCCGAAGCCGTCCGGGACGGCCTGGGCGGCCCGGTCACGCTCACCGTCGTCGAGGGCGCCGCGCACGCCTCGAACGTGACCCACCCGGACGAGGTGAACCGGGCCATCCTCAAGTTCCTGAGCGGGCTGGACGGCGGGTAACAGCGGCTGCGGCCAGCGGCGCGGGCCCCGGGGCCGGCCGCGTGCGGGCTGGCCAGCGCTCAGTCGTGCCGGATGACCTGGATCAGGTCGGCAACCGCATCGGATGCCGCCAGGCTGGAACGCCTCGCGCGGTAACCGGCACCGCCGCAACCGGGTCGAGTCGTCAAGGATCACCTCGCCGTCGCCGACGTGGATCAGGATCGGCGGCAGCCCGTGCAGGTCGGCGTACAGTTCCTCACTCGCCATCGAGTGCCTCCCGTTGCCTGCTTGCGACGGCCCGTCATCGCGCTAGCATCATCGCCGCGCCGGCCACGCCAGGCAACCGGGTATCGGCCGGACGGCGGGCGGCCGAAGCCGCCGCGGCTTCCGGACCACTATCCTGAGATGACACGGATTTGTGTTATCTCAGGAGACTGTGTAGGGTGGTGGCATGCCCAGTGATGGTGAGATCACGTTCGCCGACCATGCCGGGCGCTTCTATGCCCGGCGCTTCGGGATGGCGCCGATGGTGGGCCGGCTGATCGGGTACCTGGCGGTGTGCGACCCGCGCGAGCAGAGCATCAGCGAGCTGGCCGACGCCCTGCTGGCGAGCCGGAGCGCGATCGCCGGCGCGGTGAACTACTTGGAGAACCTCGGGCTCATCCGTCGTTCCCGGGCGGCGGGCGAGCGGATGGACCGAGTCAGCATCGACATGTCGTCGTCCCACGCGATGGGCTTCGACGTCTCGGAGTACCGGGAGATGGCCGACCTCGCCCGGGAGGGCCTGCGCCTGCTGGCCGGGGCGCCACCTGAGCGGAAAGCGATCCTGCTGGAGTGGGCGGCATTCTCCGATTTCCTGGTCGGGCGGCTCCCGGTCTTGGAGCAGGAGTGGAAAGCACAACGGGAGGCGCTGCGTGCCGCGGGCGAGCTTCCCGGCGACCCGGCCGCACGGCAAGGAGGGACAAGGCCATGACAAGCGTGTCCGCTGCGAGCGGGATCGTCGCCCAGGACGTGTGCAAGTCGTACGACGACCATCTGGTGCTCGACCAGGTGAGCTTGACCGTGGAGGAGGGCACGATCCTGGCGCTTCTCGGCCCGAACGGGGCCGGCAAGACCACGATGGTCCGCATCCTGTCCACCCTGATCCCGGCCGATTCCGGATCCATGCGCATCGCCGGTCACGACGTGGTCACCGACCCCGACGGTGTACGGGCCGTCATCGGGGTCACCGGCCAGTTCTCAGCCGTGGACAACCTGCTCACCGGCGCCGAGAACCTGCAGCTGATGGCCGACCTTCGCCACCTCGGCCGCGAGGCCGGGCGGCGGCGGGTGGCCGAGTTGCTGGAGCAGTTCGACCTCACCGACGCCGCAGGCAAGCTGCTGTCGACCTACTCGGGCGGGATGCGACGACGGCTCGACCTGGCGATGACCCTGGTCGGCAGGCCCCGGGTGATTTTCCTCGACGAGCCCACCACCGGATTGGACCCGCGCAGCCGCCGTACCATGTGGCAGATCATCCGCGAGCTCGCTACCGCCGGGGTCACCATCCTGCTAACCACCCAGTACCTCGACGAGGCAGACCAGCTGGCCGACCGGATCGCGGTGCTCGACCAGGGCCGGATCGTCGCCGAAGGAACCCCCGCCGAGCTGAAGAGCCGCATCCCCGGCGGCCACGTCCGGCTCCACTTCGCCGATTCCCGCCTGCTGCACTCGGCGAGCGAGCTCCTTCCGGCCGCCGCACCCGACCAGGACCAGCTCGTCCTCCAGGTCCCGGCCGACGGCACCGTCGACTCGCTCCGGGACCTGCTCGACGAGCTGCACCGGGCCCGGATCCCCGTCGAACGGCTGACGGTCCACACCCCGGACCTCGACGACGTGTTCTTCGCCGTCACCGGCAGCCACGTCATCGCGCAGCTCAACGGACACCCCGCACCACAAGGAGTACCGCTGTCATGACCACGCTCGCCTACACGCTCAGCGACTCGCGGGTGATGCTGCGCCGCAACCTCAAGCACCAGCTCCGCTACCCGTCCATGACCGTGATGCTCATCGGCATACCCATCGTGCTCTTGCTGCTGTTCGTCTACGTCTTTGGCGGCCAGCTCGGCGCCGGGCTCGGCACCCACCAGGGGCGCAGTGCCTACCTCAACTACGTGGTGCCAGGGCTGCTGCTCCTCACCGTAGCCTCAGCCATCCAGGGCACCTCGATCATGGTCGCGATGGACATGACCGGCGGCATCATCGACCGGTTCCGCACCATGGCTATCGCCCGCGCCTCGGTCCTCACCGGCCACGTACTGGGCAGCCTGATCCAAGTCCTCGTAGCCATGGCCGTCCTCATCGGGGTCGCCTTCGGACTCGGATTCCGCTCCAGCGCCGGGCCGCTCCACTGGCTGGCCGCGATCGGGACACTGGCCCTGTTCGCCTTCGCGCTGATCTGGCTGGCTGTCGCGCTCGGGCTTGCCGCCAAGAGCGTCGAGACCGCCAGCAACACCCCGATGATCTTGTTCCTGCTGCTGTTCCTCAGCAGCGGCTTCGTGGCCACGGCCACCATGCCAGCGGGCCTGCGCCAGTTCGCTGAGTACCAGCCCTTCACCCCCGTCGCCGACACCGTGCGCGGACTGCTCACCGGCGCCCCCATTGGCGACCACGCCATCGCCGCCATCGCCTGGAGCATTGGCATCGCCGTCGTCGCCTACCTCTGGGCCATCCGCCTGTACAACCGGCGCCGAGCGGCCGAGCCACAGTGAACAGGACGATCCCACCGACCTGTCGATCGGTGCCGCGACTCGTCGGTTGGACGGACGCGAACTACGCGAGCAGATGCTTTCATGCTCGTTACGGCATCTCGCCCACCGAGTTCCGCCGACGACAGTAGATGCCATCTCCCGATTGACAGATCAAGCCCGGTGACCTTCGGCCGCGGCCTTCTAGCCGTCTTATCGCGCCTGCGGCGGTAGCCCGGACGGACGAGGGGCGTGATCGAGCCGGGCCTGGCCCGGGGGAAACTCGGGTGACCTCGGCGAGCCATCTGGGTAGAGTCGGGCGGTGCCCGAACTGCAGCGCCTGCGCGCCGACCACGCCCCGGCGGTCTTGGCCTTCGAGCTGGCGAACCGCGCCTACTTTGCTGCCTTTGTCTCCGACCGCGGCGATGAGTTCTACGACCACTTCTCCGAGCGGTACAACGCCCTGCTGGCCGAGCAGGAGGCTGGCACCTGCGTCTTCCACGTGCTCGCCGGCGAGGACGGCACGGTGCTGGGCCGGTTCAACCTGTTCGATCTCGAGGACGGCACGGCCAGGCTCGGATACCGGGTCGCGCAGCACGTGGCGGGCCGCGGCGTGGCGACCGCGGCCGTGCAAGAACTGTGCCGGCTCGCGGCCGCGAAGTACGGGCTGCGCACGCTCCGGGCGGCCGCAGCCCGCCAGAATGTCGCGTCCCAGAGGGTGCTGGCCAAGGCCGGGTTCGTCGTGGCTGGCCCGGCCGATCCGGCCGACCTCGGCGGTAAGCCAGGCACCTGGTATCAGCGCGCGCTGTCCGCCGGCTGACTGTGGCCAGCCGCTGTCCTATTCGCCATTGGCGCGCATGTTCCGCCCGCGGCTCCGCCGGGCGGAGTCAGCAGCGCCAGGTCGAAACAGCCCACGCCTACTCGACGGCCCCGCCATCACCGTCACGTACGACGACCACCACCAGGATCGCCATGACGTCGTGGCCTCGCCCCAACAACGCGTGATCACTGCGATCGTCACGGCAAGGATCTGGTGTCCATAGAGCGTCTCGCCGCGCACGGGTACGTCTGCGAGCGGCGTGCGAGTGGACTGCGAACGAGAGCAGCCAGTGCGCTGCCTCTGGATCGCACCAGTATTGCCCCATCCAGGGAAATTGGCGTTTGGCGCGATCCTGTGACCCTCATGTGACTTCTCATGTGAGCTCGCATGTGTGGTGATCAGCCTGGTCGTCGCCCACCGTGGGACCAGCAGCTGCCGGGAGACCCCGGTCAGCTTCGAGCCGACGGGAGAACCAGATCATGAGCGTTGAGACAGTTAGCGGTACGTCACCGCCCGACCCGGCCAAGGCCCTGGTTGCGGAAGAACAACCTCCGGGGCCCCCAAGTCGCGCCCACGGCGGCTTTGGCGCATCGGAGCGGGAAAACACTCTCCTGGTGCGCGATCATTCGGCGGTCGCAGATCTGGTGTCCCGTGCCAGGAACGGCGATCAGCGGGCGTGGGACGCACTGGTGGAGCAGTACGCCCAGCTAATCTGGTCCATCTGCCGCAGGCACCGGCTAAGCGACACAGACGCCGAGGATGCCGGTCAGAGCGTCTGGCTGCATCTGGTGGGCCAGTTGGACCAGCTCCGTAATCCGGCCGCGCTCCCGGGCTGGCTGGCCACCACGACCCGGCGTGAGTGCGCCCGAGTCCTGCGCATCAGGCAGGGAGCGCAGACAGCCCGGTATGTCCCGGAGGTCGATAACATCCCTGAGGAACAGGCCAGGACGGCCGAGCAGGTGTTGCTGGTGGCCGAGCGCCATGCGGCGTTGCGCGAAGCGCTGACGGAGCTGTCCCCACCCTGTCAGCGGTTGATGGCCATGCTTGCCGCTGACCCACCGGTGCCGTACGCCGAGATCAGTGCCAGGCTGGGCATCCCGGTAGGCAGCATCGGCCCCACCCGGGCCCGCTGCTTGAATCGTTTGCGCCACCACCCGGCCATCGCAGCTTTGATCGACGCCGACAGGAGCGCGTAGGTGATCGCGCCTCAGCAACTACGGGCTCACACGGCGCTCCAACATCTCTTGTTCGTAGCCGCCATGAAACCAGCCACCTGAGACGTAACGACACGGAATCCAAGTAACCAGATCGGATGATCAGGCCCTGGCCCGCCGGGAATGGCCTTTGTGCTGGTTCCAGGTGGCGCCCGCCACGGCCCCGAGGACGATCACCGCGCCGATGGCGGTGAACCAGATCATGAGGCTGAAGACGACGCCGATCGTTCCGTAGAGCCTGCTGTCGGAGATGATCGACGCGGAGAAGTACACCGACGAGAACAACTCCAGGCCGATCCAGAACAGCGCGGTGAGAATGGCCGGGCGCAGCAGAAGGCGCCATGACACTCGTCCCGCCAGGAGAAAGTGCATCGTCCACCAGAAGAAAGCAGCCACGCCCGCGTAGATGACCAGTCCCTGGACGGCAGGGCCGCCCGCGGCACGCACAGGATCACTGATGACGCTGTCGGCGACCAGGACGCCGAACAGGACTCCGGCCCAGGTGACGAAACGGGGGACATCTTTCCACCCGCGATGCTGCTGGCCGAAGACCCGCTCGTAGATCACCTGCAGGGAACTGGCCACGGCGATGGTACCCGCGGTGGCGAGGATCAGGGCGGTCACTACGGCGGCGGTGGAATGGGCCGGGGAGGACCGGAAGAGCTGGCTCACGATGAGAGCGCCCTCGCGGTTGAGGCCGATATGCCGGCTCAGGTCGGCGTCGATCCGGTGGTTGGCCAGGGAGCTCAGGAGGATCACGAACGGCAGGACGGAGATCAGCAGCGCGGAGCCGAAAAGGATGATCGAGTTGGCGAAGTCCAGGGCGCCAAGCTGGCTGAGGAAGGTCTGCGCCGATGACCCTTCGAAGCGGCCCCGCGCGGCACCCGCCAGCGCCCGCACCCGGAGACGCGCCGATCCGTCTTTGTCCTGGCCAGCCGAAGGCGGATCATGTGCGTCATCAGGGATACTCATCTGGAGGTCTCCTGCCGGGCAATCCAAAGCCAGGCCCGGGTCCGCCACCTGGTCGCGGTGCGTAGCGAGAACGGCATACAGGAGTGCGGCCGGGCGGAGGCGGGTTCACGCCCGTCCCGCGAGCACCGCTCAACGCGCGGCCGCGGCTGATGACGCCGGACGCCATCGTCCAAATGTGCTCCTAAGCTGCCGCAAAGGCCAGAGCCGTTGGTCCCGGTGAGTCCTCAGCGGAGCGCCGCGTTCCCATTTTGGCCTCTCCGAGCCCGCGAGCTCACACCGATTCTCACGTCATGTCAGGAGTGCTGATCCCGCGGTGTCCGCGGTCATGCATGTGAACGGCTATGTGCTCCCATTGCTGCACTTCCTCTAGCCACCCTGGTTACTCCGGGATGACCGGCGGCCTATCATCGGAGGTTAACTTCGGGTTAACCCTGCGCATGGCCTGGGGGTGTCCGGTGGTAGCTCCAGAGACTCCGTTGGTGGGTCGCGACCTGGACGTGAGCCAGCTCGGCCGTGTCCTGGAGCAGGCTGGTGAGGGCGCGGGGAGCATGGTGCTGGTCTCGGGTGAGGCGGGGATCGGCAAGACGCGGCTGTGCGCAGAGCTCAACCGGTGGCACCAGCGGCGCGGGGGGCGGGTGCTGCTGGGCCGGGCGGCTCCGCAGGAGACGTCTATTCCCTACGCGGCGCTAGCGGATGCGCTGCGCGCGGCCCGCCGCGCCGAGCCCGCGGTCTGGGAGGCAGCACGGGCGCGGGCTGGGATCCTGTGGGCCGTTGCGCCCGAGCTGGTCCCAGAGGCGAGTGGGCCAGCGCGGTCGGCTGACCGGCTGGTGCTGTTCGAGGCGCTGCTGGATGCGGTCGATGAAGCCGCTGGTGACGGAGCGATATTGTGGGTGCTGGATGACATCCACTGGGCGGACGACTCCACCTGGGAGTTCGTGCGCTACGCGGCGCGCCGCGTCGCCGACCTCGCCGTGGTCCTGGCGGTCACCTACCGGGAGGAAGAGATCGGGCCGGCGCATCCGTGGTGGCCGGGCCTCGTCCAGCTGAAGCGGGAGCCCAGTGTGGTGAGCCTGCCGCTGGCTCGGCTGTCGGCGGCTGATGGCGAGCGGATTGTCCGTGCTATCGACCCGGCGCTGCCGGAGGCCACCGTCGCTAAGATCGTCGAGCGGGGCGCCGGGACGCCGCTGCTGGTCGAGGAACTGGCCAGCCTGGCCTCCGGGCCGGGTCAGCTGCTGCTGGTTCCTGACATCGTGCGGGCCACCGTGCGGGAGCGGGCCGGGCGCCTTGACCCGGCGGGGCGCGCGCTGCTGGATGTCGCCGCGGTGGCTGGCCTGGACATGGATGCCGGGCTCCTGGCATCAGTTCTCCCCCGAGGCCAGCCAGGCGACCTGGTGTCGGCCGGCCTGCTGGACCCGGAGGAGGATCGATTCCGGTTCCGTCATCCGCTGCTGCAGGAGGCGGCTTATGACGAGGTGCCAGCCGAGCGGAGACGCACGCTGCACGAGCGGATCGCCGCGGCCATCGCGAAAAGCGACAGCCACTCCGCTGAGCGCGTTGCCTATCATCTCGAGCGAGCCGACCGTCCGGAGGCCGCGTTGTCGGTACTCGACACGTCGGCAGGGGAAGCCAGCCGGGCCGGGCAGGCGGGACGTGAGGCGACTCTTCACCTGGGCGCGTTCCAGCTGGCCTGCCGGCACCGTTCGCTGGCCGGTCAGCGAGCCCGCCTGGAGGAGGAGGCGATCCGGCACCTGTTCGGCGTCGGCCGGTGGTCCGAACTCGACCCCCTGGTCCGCGGTGCGTGGTCAAGACGCGATGCCCTGCCCCCGGCTAAGCGAGCACAGCTCGCCGCCGTGTTCAGCGAGCACCTGCTCTGGACAGAATCGATTGACCAGGCCTTCAAGGCGGTCACGGACGAGCTTGCCACCCTCGAGGAATGCGGGGGCCTCGACGACGGGGGCGTGTTGCTGCGGGAAGCCGCGCTGATCGCATGGGTCAGGGGGGACGGCGCGGCTGTCAGGGGGCTCGTGGACCGGGCTCTGGAGATCGCCCAGCGCACCAGCGATGTGGAGCTGGACATCCGGGCCCGTCGCCTCGAGATCTTCATCGCCTATGGCGAGCAGCGAGAACGTCAGGTCGCCATCAACCGCCTGCGTGAGAATGCCGCCGTCGCCCATGCGCATGGCCTGGCCGTCGACGAGGGATGGGCGCTCAGTTATCTCTCCTACATCACTGGCATGTTGTCCGACGTCGAGGCCGCCAGGCAGCTTACCCAGCGAGCCGGCGCCCGGACCTGGCTATTTGCCGCCCTTCGCGAGGCCACACTCCAGCTGATGGAAGGCCGCCGCGACCTGGTCGAGGCCATCTTCGGGCAAATTCGCCGCGAGGTCAGGCTGGGGGTTCCGACCATCGCGGCCTGGGTCGACGCGAAAGAAGCCTGCCTGTACCTGCACAGGGGTGATCTGGATGAGGCCCGGAAGCTGCTCGAAGGGCCGAGCTCAGCAAACGATGCCAGCTCCTGCGGGCTGATCGGTTCGGAGTGGTCCGTCGCGCGCGGATGGCTGGCCTGGGAGGAAGGCCGCCTACCGGAAGCGGGCGTACACCTGGCCAGTGCCGGGGCAGACAGCTTGATGAGTACCTACAACACAATCTGCGCAGGGCCTGCGTTCCTGCCTCTGCGTGTCGATGCGCTACTGCGGCTGGGCCGGCACGATGAGGCGGCCGAGGCGATCTCGGGGTTCGAGGCGTTCAATCTCGGCCACGACCGGTTCATGGCGGCATCCTTGGCGGCGGCCTGGTTCCGGCTGGAGCCGACGCTCCAGCGGGCCATGACTGCCCAGGCGGCGGCGGCTGCAGCGCCGTGGCGCTGGCTGCACGCGCTGGTCAGCTGCTGGCGCGGGGAGTTTCTTCAGGACACCGACGCAGCCGAGGACGCCCGCAAGCAGTTCGCCGAAATCGGCGCCCAGCTTGGAATCCGCCGGGCACAGGCTACGCTACGGCGCCTCGGGGTACGGCTGCCCCGCCAGGAACGCGAGGTTGGCGCGCTCTCCCCGCGCGAGATCGAAGTCGCGGGCCTAGTCGCCCAGGGCCTGTCCAATCCGGCGATCGCGCGGCGCCTGTACCTGAGCCGGCCGACCGTGGCGAGCCACGTGGCGCACATCCTGACCAAGCTCGGCTTCTCTTCTAGGGCGCAGATCGCCGCGTGGGTCACACAGCGCCGCATACCCCTGCCCTGACTCGGGTCCGCCCGGGCCGCCCGCATCATCCATCTGGATGATTCGGCGGCACCGAGACTCCTTCATCCGCCTGCCCGATGCCAGCCTTGGCTCGGCGAGCGCACAGTGGGCCCTGAGGTGATCCCCAATATGACGACCCCGCAGATGATGGCCCTGGACCAAGCGCTCGCCGAGCTCGAGGTCCCCCAGCCTGATCCCGGGAGGTGGGCCGGGCAGCTCGCCGAGGTGGCCCGGCAGATGCGCGCGGTTATCGGTCGCCACCGTGACCTGGTCCCGTCTTCGATCGGCTTCCTTCCCGGAGGCGGCCGCGCGCTGCGCTGTCACGAACGCTTGCTGGCCATCATGCGGGCCGGCGGCCTGCCGGACAGTCAATCGGTCGCCGGGCTGTATTTGCTGTGGGTCATCGTGAACGGCTTCTCGCTGGAGGAAACCCGTGCCGGGGATCCGGAGCGACCCGCCCCGGACCTGTCCTCAGAGGTGAAGCGGTACTTCGCCTCGCTACCCGATGACCGCTTCCCGAACCTGGTCGCAGTGGCGGACGAGTTCGCACAGACGGACTGGGATGACCGCTTCGAACTGCTGATCAGGATCTTCATCGACGGGCTGACAGGACAGGCCAGGCTGTCATGACGGCTTCGATAAGGCTCAGCGGGCTGGGAATTCAGGTGACCGTGCTTGCGGCGGCTATCCGGGGGCGGGGCCTAGGCCGGCGGTCAGTGCTGCGACGATCCGGCCGACTCGCTGCGGCAGGTCGGGAAGGCCGGCCGGGTTGGTGAGCACCAGGTGGTGGACCGCGCCGATCAGGGTAAAGGCGAGGGTCTGGGTGTCGGCGCCGGGGGCGATGCGGCCGAGTTCTTTCTCGGCGTCGAGGTAGGCGGCGAACTGGCTTTCTACGTCGCCGATGCCGCCCCCGGCGGGGGCTGTGGCGTGTTCCAGGGCGGGGCGAAGTCCGGGGCGGGCGGCGACGAGGTTCATCAGGGCGAGGGCGCCGGGACCGAACAGCGCCACGGTGGCGTCGGTGAGGTTGCCAGCGACGCTGCCTTGTCCGGCGCGGGACGGCAGGGACGCCGCGGCCTCGGCGAGGGCGGCGAGTCGGCTGGCGGCGAACTCGGTGAGGAATACGTCGAGGTCACGGAAGTGCCGGTGCAAGACGCCGTTGGCGACGCCGGCCTCGGCGGTGATCGCCCGCGTGGTCAGCCCGGCCGGGCCGGTGCGGGCCAGGACCCGGTCGGCGGCAGCGAACAACTGCTCGCGGACTCCGGGTATCGCGACCCCGCGCGCCATCTGGCCTCCATTTCCCGCGGCTGCGGTTTGCAGTATGGACGGCTGTCCATTATAGTGTGGACCAGTGTCCATACTAGCGGTTGGAGGAACCGGTGGGTGGTGGCAATGGCGGCCAGGCGGCGATGACGGTGATATGGGTGGCGCTGGCGGTGCTGGCCGTCGGCGGGCTCGGCGCGGTCTCGCTGGCCCGACGCAGGCGGGCCCGGCGGGCCCCGGCGGGCAAGGCCGGCGGTGCCCGGTGATGCCCGCGGCCGCCCCGGACGCGCTGCCCCGGGCCCGGCATGACGGGGGCAGCGGCGCGGCGGTGATCGAAGTGGGCCAGCTGACCAAGCGGTTCGGCACCGCCACAGCGGTCGACCGGCTCAGCTTCCAGGTCGCCACCGGCACGGTGACCGGGTTCCTGGGACCGAACGGGGCGGGCAAGACCACCACGCTGCGGATGCTGCTCGGGCTGGTGCGCCCCGACCGTGGGCAGGCCACCATCTGGGGCAGGCGGTATGCCGAGCTCGGCAGTCGCCGGCGCGCGGTGGGGGCGGTGCTGGAGGCCTCCGGGCTTCACCCGGGGCGGACGGTACGCGACCACCTGCGGGTCCGGTGCGCCGCCACGGGCATCTCCCGGTCGCGGGCCGACGCGGTGCTGGAGGTGACCGGCCTGGCCGGGCTGGCCGGGCGGCGCGCGGGAAGCCTGTCGCTGGGGGAACGCCAGCGGCTGGGCCTGGCCGCCGCCCTGCTCGGCGACCCCGAGGTGCTGATCCTCGACGAGCCCGGCAACGGGCTCGACCCGGCCGGGGTGGCCTGGCTGCGCGGCTTCCTGCGCCAGCTCGCCAGCGAAGGGCGGACGGTGCTGGTGTCCAGCCACCTGCTGGCCGAGGTAGCCCAGACGGCCGACCAGGTCATCGTCATCGACCGCGGCCGCCTCATCTCGGCCGGCCCGGTCAGCCAGCTCACCGCCGCTACCGGCCAGGCCGTAGTGGTGCGGACCCCGCGGGCCGCCGAACTGCGCGCCGTCCTGGCGGCCGGGGGCGCGGCCGTCCGGGAACTCGCCGCGGACCGGCTGAAGATCACCGGGGCGGGCACCGAGCAGGTGGCCACCCTGGCCGCGGCCCGCGGCCTGCCGATCTTCGAGATCACCGAGCAGGCCGTGAGCCTGGAAGAGGCCTTCCTGACCCTCACCGGCGCGGAAAGGAGGCCCGGATGAGCGCGACGCTGCGGGCCGAGTTCCTGAAGCTGGCCACCATCAAGACCGCCGCC
>Ga0306920_100007273_pt1 | contig 14558 bp, 14 predicted proteins | sample flu12Cox44000170_FD_204666 | JGI IMG/M metagenome (GOLD analysis project Ga0306920, IMG submission 204666) | Lab enrichment of tropical soil microbial communities from Luquillo Experimental Forest, Puerto Rico - flux4day.12C.oxic.44.000.170 (v2)... | ecosystem: Environmental > Terrestrial >...
CGACCGCGCTGTTGACCTGGCCAACTCCGTAGAAGACCACCACACGCGGCACCTGATCAGTGGGTAGCATGAATATTCGTTGGACCATCTCGGCCTCTTCCGCGCAGCCTATCGGAGCCACACGGGCAGGGTGCCGAACATCCGAACTCTCTTGATCAATACCGTGTGGTCCGAATAGCTCTGCTGTTTTTCTGGCGCGCAAAAGGACTTCAATATTCTTGCTCATGTGTGTTTCCCCTAATCCACTTCGAGGCCGACCAAGGCCCGTAGTCGCGCACGGATGATTTCTGTTCGCCACACCGCCCGTCTGTTGGAGTATTGGAGACGAGTGTCTCGATATCTAGATCTTCTAGGACTTCGTTTAGGATCGACGCATCAATCGTCTTTTGACCAATGGCGAACCCCAAAGTTAACGCATGGAAGCAGAGGTTGTTGATGTTTCGTGGTATCCCATCGCTTCGAGAATGAATGATTTCTAACGTGTCGGCGGCGAACAGAGGTTTGCTGCGATAGCCGGCAACCTTGAGTCGATGGCTGACATACCTCGCCGTATCCTTGGAATTAAATTGCTTCAGGCTCAAAATCGAAACTCGCTGTCGCAATTGAACCAGGCTACGGCTTGCCAGTTTATCTGCTTGTTGCGGCTGGCCCGCGAGAAGGATCTGCATCAGTTTCATCCCTGGAATCTCAAAGTTGGAAAGCAGCCGCACGGTCTCGAAAACAGAGTCCTCAAGGTTCTGCGCTTCATCGATGACAACTACGACACGCCTGCCGGCGCGCGCTTCGCGGACTAGAGCCTCATTGAATTGGCCGTACATACGACCCAGGTCTTCGTCCTTGCCATTGATGCCCAGGTCGAACATAAGGGAGCGCAAAAGGTCGCGCGAGTCACTGTACCTTTGAAACAAAAAGGCGGTGCGCGCGGACTTTCGCAAGTGCTCCAAAAGGTGAAAGAGTAGAGTGGTTTTGCCCATTCCCGGCTTTGCGATGAGGGCCATAAATCCCCGCCCGCTCTGAATCCCATAGAACAGGGAACGCCAAAGCCTCAAGATGCGAGGAACTAAAGTAGAGAAAATGGGGATCGGGAGTAACCCCGAATGGTTGCTCGCGTAAACCGAAATGATCAAGGAACATCAGGCTACCTGTCGACGTTTGTGGGAATGGCAGCTCTAACGAAAGATCGGGATCCTTCCGATAGCTGTTCGGCCGCGGTTACGGCTGTGCTGGATTGAAATACGTCCCCACCGTGGCAACCGGTATAAAGGGCTTCATCTTCGAAAGCGTGTTCTTGGGAATGTACAACATGTCACCAGGCCTCAGATGTGCATCTTCATGAAGATTGCCGGTCTTGAGCATTTCCTTTACGTTGAACTGATGCGTTTCCACCCAATCGTTCGAAACGCGGCGGAAGAGCCAGACCTGCGAATGTTTTGACCTTTCCGTGAAACCGCCCGCGATCTGTACCGCCTCTGTCAGCGTCGTGTCTCCCCGCAATTCGAACTTGCCTGGATGGCCGACCTCTCCGCCTACGATGAAGTAAGGTTTATCAAAGTCTAAGAGCCGGACGGTGAGGATGGGGTTGTGCAATTGTTTTGCGTAGGCGCTCTGAATCGACTGCGTAACGTCAGGAATCGTTTGACCTTCGACGTGCAGGTCGCCTACGCCTAGTAAAGTAATGTATCCGTCGGGTTCGACTGTCACCGTCTGATTAAAATCCGGTGTCAGAACAAAAGTCAGCTGCAAGACGTCGTCTTTGCACAACTGATACCGCGGATTGCGGCGATGTAGCTCAGGACGCTCCCCAACGTCTTGAGTAGTCGTTTCGCGCCCCAGTGCTGTCGTCAATCGTTCGTGCGTGGAAGATGACGACCTTTCCTGAGCCGCTTGCGCGGCAAAAGTGGCCAGAAGAAAGACCAGAGCCCCGAACCAAGATAGGATTCTGTTATGCATGGATATTTTACCTCGCCTTCCTTCATAAGAGCTCATGACCGCGTTCCTCCATGGTCAAAAACGACGCTCCTCGTCCGCATTGACAGCTTCCTGGGAGAGTGATTGTCCGGCCACGGTTTCAACGGCTTTGGCTGACCGTCTCCGGGCGCGGACTATGAGGTCTTGGTAGATCTGTTCAATAATTTCCGTAAGCGCCCATCTGTGGTACTCAGCGTTCCTTGGCCAGTCGACCTCGGCGAGACTCGAAGTCACTTCACGTACTGCGCCGGCCACGCGTGGAGACACCCCATTCAGCAACATGGTTTCTTGCAGTTCCTGGAGTTCTTCAGTGCGTCTTGCGGCGTGCTGCGGGTAGGTGGGTAGCATCCGCGTGACCGCCTCCATTACTCCCGGATAAAAGTCTTTACATCTCTCCATAGCCTCGTCGAGCAGCCCCATTTCACGCGCGAACAGCATCGTCTCTGAAAACAAGCCGATCAAGCCCTTTGACAAGCCTGAAAGAACCATTTTTAGCGCCGACGCCTGACCTGGCGCCTCCCCGACCACCCTCACACGCATGATGGATCCGAACTGATGAGAGAGCTGCTCGGCGCGCGCCCCGCTTAGATACAACAATCCCGACTGCCTGAGTTGGGAGGCCAAACCGTGAATAGCTGCATCCACGAAATCAACTTGCGCAAGACCGAGCGCCTGGGAAATGTTGACCGCAGTCATGGGCGAAATAGAGTTCCCATCGACGTACAGTAACGGTCGTGACCCGGCCTTAACCAACCAGGCGACATTATCAGCCACTTGAAATGCCGCTCCGGGAGGCACAAATGAAATTACGACATCGGCGCACTCGAGCACCCGGCCGACTGAGTCAAGGACACTCAAACCCGCATCGTGACACAACCGCTGCGTACGAAGGCTTCGACCTTCTAGGGTCGTGACCACGCGAAAGCCGTTTTCGGCCAAGAGCTTCGCAAAGTTGCTGCCCATTTCCCCTGGGTACAACACACCGATCGTGGTTTGGTTCAATTTGGAATTCCTTGAGAATCCTGGCCCATTGCACTTCGGTCGTTGTGCCGAAAACGGCTTTGGTCAGAGGCGAGGCCCACTGGTCGCAACCTGCTCGCCTTGGCCCGGGCAACCCATGCCCGAACTCGGCGCACGGCGAAGGCGAAGGGTATGACGATCGAAGGCAGCGGATCATCCCAGCGGAAAAATGGGAAGATTTGCGGCTTCCAGATGCTGCGGACCCAGTGCGGAAAACTGAGCAACCCCATTTTATTGAGCTGCCGGTACGCCAAAAAATCCCGCGCTGGATTCCACAGCCTCATTCCCAGACGAAAGCTCGTCGGTGCTGGTTGCGGATGGCTAGTTAACCGGTTATAGACGAATAGGGATAGATTTAAGCCGCTCGCCGTGAGTAAGCAATCCGCCGCGGTAAATCGTGCATTGCATTCAATCAGCTTTAATTGGCCGTCCCTCTCATCCAACTTGAACTCTGCGTTGGCGATTCCCCTTAGCTCGACTTCGCGAAAAAGTTTCAACGACAGTTCCTTAACATCGGGAACATGGTCGGTGACGTGGTACACTCCCACACCGAGGTTCACGGGAAATCTTCGAATAATTCTTTTGGTGTAATCGAAAAGGTTGTTACCTTTCTCGTTGAGATACGTATAGTAACTGCACAGCTTGTCGTCGCCACCGGGGATCATCTCCACTAGGAACACCCTGATTCCGGCACGACAAGTCGCATCAAAGGCGTCTAACAACTCATCGAACTTCCGCACAACGGTGAAGTAGGCCTTAAGCCGGTGAGAGAAAAATGGCTTGAGGATCAGGGGAAAGACCAGTTTGTCCTTCAGCTTTTCAATCTCCTCCCGCTTACCCGCAACCCAAAACTTCGGTGTCGGAACGCCAGCTCGTTGTGCTGCCTCGTAAGTACAGAGTTTGTTGAGCATACAAAGCTGCGCTTTGGGGTTCGACAGGTCGAGTCGGAATTTCTCCAAAAGCGCCTGGCGATGGCTCGCGATGAGCTCGATGGCCTCGTCGCTTGCTGCGAGCAAGACTGCGCCTCGCACGTGATTCGACTCGTCGCCCAATAGGTACGCTGCCCAACTCTCTGGTATGGTTCCGTGCGTCTTGGGGATGTCGATCCATTTGCAGAACCGAGAATACTTGACCGGCGCGTGCGGGTAATTGATCGCGTGACACGGGATACCTGCCCCGCTCAAACTGCGCACGATCGAAAGGGCATTTTCGGTGCCCCCGAGAATGATTGCGGGCGGCTTACTGTGGCGGGCGCCCGTCAAGATCGATACCGGTACTGGTCCTTGTCCCAACTTGCAATGTCCTTGGGTGTGCTGGTTCCTTGTGTTGCCGAGTGTCTCGCTCGCCGGCCAATCCAAAATGCAGTCGGTCTGCGATCGCTGGAGAGGCTCAGTCGATCGCAGCATTGACCATAGGCACCTGAGCCTCAGGCTGTGTTCCGCCCACGGCTGCGCTCCGGTCGATAGGCCCGAGGGTAGCTTCGCCTCTTACTACTCGGTGCGGCAACAGATCAATAAAGCCGCGCTCAGCGAGGCAGCGAATAATTTCCTCGAAACCTATGCCGTTACCCGTTTGGTCGATTCGCTTCGCAATATCGGCAACGGTGCGCTGTCCGTCCATTGCCTGAAGTATTCCGAATTCGGTTTCATTAATGCTGAGATGTGGCCCACCAAAGATAACGACGCCTAATACCTCCCGCCAGTCGCGGTTATAGCGTCGATGAACGTAATCCACTTTCCTAGCGATCATGGGAATGCTGGCAAATAAAGTGGCATCGGACGAGTAAAGCAGGTCCAACGTGCGCTGCCGTGTATCCGCGTTGTGTTTGTCCTCACCAAGCGTGTCGCAATTGTAGGTGTTCAGTTTCAAATACAGCACCGTCGTCCCCGCGGCGCGTTCGCGCAAATGCCACGTGGCGCTTCCCTTGAATATCATCATGTCCCGCGGCTTATCCCTGATTTCAACACGACGCGCATTCTTCAGACCTGTTTCTGGGGCCGTGTGCGGGCAGAAGCTGGAACGCAATTCCGCTGTGGAGTTGAAGGGGTTGGCCACCGCGTCATGCTCAGGATATAGCACTAGCGTTGATCCCTCCGGCACGTCGATGGAGAATCCGACCGAGACCTCCGACCCGAAGCGGTCCTTGTGAGCCATTGGGTGGGGGTTGGCGTCAGCGGCATAGGCTTTGATGTGACGCTCGGCAAGCACCAGGCTTTTAGCATCCACGCCGCAGATCGCTGCGACGGTCTCCCGCAATTCATCGTAGTGCGCTGGCTGAAGAAACTCGTAAACCGCCTGCAGTTTGTCGCCTCCAGCAAAGTCCTTCATCTGTTTGCTGCCAAGCAATTCATCGACGTACTTCTTTAATGCCATATAGAAATGCGGCGTTAGCCCTTCGGCTATGTGGACGTACCCATCATTCGCAAATCCACTAGCGTAGGTCTTCGGATCAAAGTCAAACATGTTTCCCATCTGATCGTCCTCCGGGTTTAAGCTGGAATCCGCTCCGTCAGCATTAATCGGCCGCCATCAGAACGTCTTCAGCTTTGGGCCGCTTCAGCAAGAGCCATGACAATATGGGAATGGCGACATCAACGCCCCCGTCCCGCTGGTGATAATGGTAGTAGTACCCAGGGGTAGTATTCACCTCCAAGATGACTCCGCCTGACTGCGCCAACGGCACACCCGGATCGGGCGTTATTACATCGACGCCCGCCAGTCGCGCTCCCAAGGCAGCTGCCGCCGCCGCGCCGTCTTCAATGATGGACTTGCACATCAGGCTCGTGGCCGAGATATTGTCAGCGACCGAATTCTCGTTGATCACCGTCTTAAGCGTTACCACAGTTCCCTTCTTTGGCACGGAAGAGAGCGTCAGGCCTTGCTTTGCCAGGGTGTGTCGCATGTCCAGATCGATCGATACAAGTACTTGTCCGAACGCGAGCCCGGCCTCCAATCTAGCTCGGTTTTCGAGTCGGACGAGTTTGCGGGCGCTCGATTTGCCGTCCGCTACCACCGTGGGGCTTTTTCGCAGGACTGCATCGAGCAGTTTGCCGTTCAAGTACAGTAGTCGGTAGAGATCCCCTTGAACTTGCTGTTCAACGACCAAATGTGAGTCATAAGCTGCCGCGGTTACCGCCGCCCGAACCAGGTTGAAACTGGTGATAACACCGGTCGTCACTCCCCGACCCATGGCGCCGTTTGCGGGTTTGACGACCCATTCACCTCCAAAGCGCCTCATGAACGCGACAGCTTGGTCGATGTCGCTGAGTGTGAACTCGAAATGACGAGGAGTTCTCAAGCCCCGCTTGGCCAGCAATCGGTCGACCAGCGGCTTGTTAACCGCAACCGAAAGAGTCACGGGATCGTCTATCGCGGTTGTGTTCTGGCGAACCCATGTGCAAGCCTGCCCGAGGCGGATTTCCAGCAGATCTTGGTCCAAGTGCTCAACGGTGGCACCAAGTTGAGCGGCGGCATCGCGCCAGACTTGGGCAAAGAAACTCGATCGATATGCGTCAGCTCGCCGGCTGTCCGAGTGCCGCCGGCGGAACCAGTATCTCGCCAGAACGGCGTCGGAGAGCAGCTTAAGCATTCGGGGATGATAAAAACGAAAAGGCACAAAACCTCCCCTATGCCGGATTAGGGGGATTAGGATCGAGCCACGTGGTTATGGAAGTGAGTCCGCGCGCTGGCCTTGCGCTAGCGTGCGCTCGTGGTCTCCGGGATGACACAGCCGGCCTCCTCCAATATTCTGTCCACCCAGTCATTCGAGAACTTACCGCATTTGACGCCCGCCAAGTAGGCTGCCATGTTCGCCCTCTGAGCCTGCAATCTCTGCAGCAGCTCGCTGGCAATCTCCTGGGGAATAACGACCACGCCCGCACCGTCCGCCACAACTAGATCGCCCGGATTCACCACGACTCCTCCACAGCAGATCGGGAAATTGATCTCGCCTGGCCCACGGTGCAGCGGGCCAATGGATGTAGCGCCACGCGCGAAGACCGGAAAATCTAACCCGATAATGTCAGGCAGATCGCGGACGAATCCGTCGACGACGAAGCCCGAGATTCCGCGATGCTTCGCTTTTGTGGAGATCAAATCACCCAACACGGCATTCATCGACGAGCCATGGGCATCAACGACCACAATATCGCCAGGTTTCGCCACATCAAGCACCTTGTGCACCATCAGGTTGTCCCCCGGGAATACCTTCACGGTGCAAGCCGGTCCGCAGAGTTGGTGATGACTGCCGGTAAGGCAAATAATGCCGGGATCCACTGCATATAACCGATTGAGCAGGTCGGAGATATCGGGGGATGGGAACTCCGCAAATTTCTGCATGAGGTCCGCATCCAACCGCTTGACCTCGGTTCCGATGCGAAAGCCCGGTCCCGGAAACATTTCCGCCGAGCGAGGTTTCTTAGCTCCCACGTCCAGAGTCGTAATCGCAGTTGCAGTTGCAGTCATAGGCACTCCTCGATTTCAACGGTTGAATTGCTACTCAGGGTGAATGGAAACTCGCTCGTGGTCGAAACGACCCGCGATATCCAGGCCACGATGACGGGCTGATTTGGAATGAAGCGGGCGGTCCGCAGAGCCAATATTACGGGAAAGCTGCCTCATTCTACACTGGCGCGTTTTGTTGCCATGACCAGGTACTGCATTCCGTAAGAGGACACGACGGGCAGCCTTCGATTCGCCGCCGCTTGGAGCAGCCGATGTACCTTGATTCCCATCGAATCGGGCAGAACACGCTTCCAGAAGAGGGTGAATGGGCCGAACCCAACCGTGCCACTCCACAACTTGTCAAGGCCACCATCCGAGATGATGGAATCGAACTCGCGTCGCGAGTGTCTCCGATTAAGCTCTTTTACTGGTGGCAGCAAATTCGCTCGACGAAGTGCCGAAAGCAGGTAGCGTCGTAGCGGCCTGAGAATCGGAACCCGCACAGGATCAAGGATTTCATCGAGATGTACGCTATTGTCTGCCGTGACTAACACATAGCCTCCGGGGCGCGTCACGCGCGCCATCTCACGAACGGCGGCAACAGGGTCATCCAGCCAGGGCAGCACGCCAAGGGCGAACACCAGGTCGAAACTGTTACTAGGCATCGGCAGGTGGCGCACGTCGCCTAGTACGATTCGAACCCGCTCAGCGGTACCGGTCTCGGCTAAGCGCTTGCTCGTAAGGTTGGTCATCGCAGGAACGCTGTCGAGCGCATCGACGCGATACCCTCGCTTGGCGAGCGCAGCCGTGGCAAATCCGGCTCCGCACCCTATCTCCAACAAGTGCGCCGTATCAGGCAAGCGCAGTTCTTCGACCCACCGCAGGGCTATTCCCATACGGTCTTGGTAGATGCGGCCATACACTGTAGCCTCGTCATAAATACGCTCCCAGTGGGTCGCGGCGGCTCGAAAATGATTATTAACGTTGTCCTGCGGATCGACAGCCGAAGCGGCCTCACCCAGCTTTTTATTCGCTTCCTCGGTGCGGCCGATTTCATCTATAACTTGCATCCATTCCTCCCGGGAGCTTCCCAGCTATGCGCTCGACGTGGGTTGCGTCAACCTCCACCGCGGCAGATTTTCCAAGCATTTCCACCGAAAGAACCAACCGAGCGACGTTCTTTTTCCGAAGCAATACGCCCTCTACCCCCGCAATGGGGCCATACTTGACTCTGACCCAGTCGCCCGATCTTAAGAAGGGATGAGGTTCGACGCGCAGAGTACTTTCTACAATTCGCCGCACGCCCTCAATTTCTGAGAAAGGAATCGCAGCCGGCTGGCCTCCGCAGCTCACGATGCTGGACACGCCGGCAGTGGTCAGGATCTCAAGCCACGTCCCTAGACCCTCCCTGACAAATAGGTAGCCCGGGAAGAGTGGAACAGAGATTTCCTTGACGCGGTCTACCCATCTACGACGCACCTTGTAAAGCGGCAGAAAGACTTCAAATTCCTTATACTCCAAGATTCGAGCCGCAGCTTTTTCGTGTTGATGGCGCGTCGAGACCGCGTACCACTTACTGTTGAGAGCGTGTTCCGTCATGGCCCCGTCCGACGTTCAGCAGCTGCGCCGACCGTGTTTTCCCACTTCCGCCAACCGAGTTGCATAATAGACATAGCTTCGCCCTGTGACTCACAGAACGGATCTCTGCCTGCGCACTCCATCCGCCCTGGTCCCGTATCAACAACCGTTGGCCAGTCGAGCCCTGCTCAGCGGAGCTACTAGCCGCAAAGACGTTTCAATTCAGTTGGGGCCCGTCGCCACTGCGGTGTCCCCGTTCATAAATTTCGTTGTTAACGCGCAACACCATGTGCTGCGTCAAAACAGCAAACCCCTCGCATTCTTCCCTCCCTCGGACCTGCTCAACGCGCACGACCTGCCCATCCGCTTCCATTCTTGTTTTGCGTTGAATTCCCGGGAGCACGGGCAAGAAGACCTTGAAGCCGATCTGGATTCCCCGAGGCGGGCACGTGCTGGCGAAGACGAACGCGCCAACTTCGCTGATGTCCCGAGTTCGACCTTCACTCCGTCGTACCGTCCCGCGATCCATCCACCAAAACACCGTCGGCGCCTCCACCGGAAACCGCATGACTTTTCTGCCGTGTCTCGGCGCATCCACCCGTCACCTCGACTCAGGCCTCTTGAATAAGCCGCCCATGGTAGACATCCCCTCAAGACGTCCACAAGAGGTGCAATGTCCTTCGAGCGGGGGACATTTGTCTGAATTGGTTGATGGAGCCTGGCTGTCGCAGCGCCGCCTAACAAAAGTCATGGAACCCCTTTGGTAAAAATGTCTCTCACAGGAGAGGACTTTTAGCCCCTGGCGCGCAGAAAGGCTCACTTAGCGTGCGGTTCACAGAGATGGATCAGCAAAGCGGTGTTCCCAATGACTCGAAGGTTTTGCGGACGGAGACTTCTTTATCGGCGAGGTCGCCGAGAGAGATGAGTTGCGGAAAATCCAATCCAAACTTTTGCGCGCGAAAACCCCTCTCGCGTGCCGGCCTTAAATTTATTGAAACTGCTCGCCCGCAATTTTGAAGACTTGGCACTCCAAAAACAATTCTTTCGGCGAATCAAGAAACGCCGGATTGGCAGCATTTTTGGAAGTGCGGACGCCTAATTGGAAAAGAATAGAAAATGGAAAACGCCCCACTCGCGGTGGGCGCAAATCTCCCGGAATCGATTGGTTGCGGGGTCGTTGCAGAGGCAAAAGAGGGCACTCATGAATGGCTGTCGGCGCGTGAAAATTAGTCAGACGCGGCAGAGATGACAACCCGACACGGTTTCCTTCATTCGGTTGACCTTGGTTCTTTTTAGCGCAGACTCTTTTGTTTCCAATACTGTGAGCACGACTTTCGCCCTTGAGACACTTACAGCAATCTCCTTCGAGTAGGTGCGACGGCACCTTTGCATTGCCAGCAGGAGGTAAGACGGAGTTGGGCTCGTCCGATGGCTTCGACTGTGGTGCGTCCCGACAGGACACGCCTAAGGAGACCAGTCTTTAGGCTACTTCTGCTTCGGCGATGTGTGGTCCAGCAGATCCACTAAGGGCTTCGCTGCGGCCGGAACTGTTGTGTCACCGGTAATGATGGATCGTGCGCTCATGGACTCACCGTAGAGTTTCTTGTTTGCATCGTTGTCCGTGTCAATCGACGCTCCTTCCAACGATACACCCGCGAACATTCCTTTGCTGCGGGAATAGGTCAGAACGTCTGCGGTCATTTCCGCGGAGTTAAAGCTCGTGGCCTGGGCACCGGTTGGACCCGCGGCGGCCGCGGCATTTCCGCCTAGTTTTACCTTGCCATTTAGGATCTGGTCTACACCCTGCTGTCTCATCACCACGAGAACAAAATCCGTTGCGGTCGATCCGAGCTGAAGGCCCACGCTCCCTTGATCCAGCGCGTACATGGCTGGGGCGCCCCACGTGGCATCCATCTTGGGACCCTTGCGACAAACCAATGCGCCGCGTCCGTAGCTGCCGCCGATACCAATTGCTACTTTCTTCACGCTCGGGAAGATGAGCACGCAGTTTGCCTGATCGAGGATGCTCTTGGGCAGGCCCTTGTCCCCGCTGAGAAGCTCTTGGAGAACGGTGGCAGATTGCTTCAAACGTTCATCCTCTTTGTTCTGGGCAAGGAGTGAAGATGCCATCAAGAAGCATGCTGTAGTTACGAGCATTTTGCCGTTCATGGACTCCTTCTCCTACATTCATCAGGTCGCCCTGATTGCTGGGCCTTCACGGCGCCAACGTCACTGTCGCCAGCCGGGGAACGCTTTTAACTCTTTCAACGTAGTGCTTTGGGCTCGCAAGTGGGTACTGCCAAAAGTAACAGATGGGAGTAATCGCAACTCATCCACTCCAGGTAAAGAGAAGGGCTGAGAGTTTTGACAGTATCTGAAGTTAATCGCCGAAAGGAAAATCGTTATGGGAGTTTGCAGCAAGGGCGGTTTGTTCACTGGCCTCCAACGCTGGATTTCCGCGGAGATTAGGAGAACAGCAGACGGCCGGGACAACCATACGAACGGGAGGGAGGGATTCCATGACTAGGCGATTGACATTAATGAGGCTCAGCGTGCTTTGGGCGGGACTGCTGATGGTGTCTCCTGTTATCAAGGCTCAGGACGTACGCTACAACTTCATGCCTGGAACGGATTTCTCGAAGTATCACACCTATAAGTGGGTCAGCATCGAAAGCGGGGCTCACCCCAACCAGATCATGGATGCGGAAATCAAGCAGGCCGTTGACACTCAGTTGGCGTCGAAAGGTCTGACCAAAACCACCGGCGACACGGCCGATCTTTATGTCGCGTACCAGATCGCTGTCGATCAGGAGAAGCAATGGAACGCCTATGGCATGGGCGGTGGCCTCCGCTGGGGTGGATTGGCGACTGCCACAAGTTCCACCATTAGCGTAGGGACTCTTGTTCTTGACCTATATGACCCAGCTACGAAGCAGCTGGTTTGGACCGGAACTGCCACCAAGACTCTTGACCCTAGCTCGAACCAGGAGAAAAACCAGAGGAACCTGGATAAGGCCATGCAGAAATTGTTGAAGAATTTTCCGCCGAAACAAAAGTAGAAGGACCAAATACACACAAAGCAAGAAGGATTCTTGTGAAAAAAGCGTCGGTTGGGTTGTCCGGCTGCTTCGATTATGCTTCTTTAACATTGAGTCAGATCGCCGTTGCCCAATTTCGGCGCCCGCTCAGTGAGAAGCACCCTGCCGAAATCTGAGCCCTTGCCCACCCCTCTCTGCTTGATGACGTAAAGGGCCAGTTCCAGCCGATTCGACGTGCCAAGTTTGTTGAAAATCCGGAACAGGTAGTTGCGGACCGTGTGTTCCGTCAAATGGAGCTGACGGGAAATGTCGCGGTTCGTCAGGCCTTCGGCCACCAATTGGACCAGCTCCCCCTCCCTCTCGGTAAGCAGTCTTGTCCCGCTGGCGCTTCGGATGGGTCGCGGCTCGTTCTTAGCCATGACTTCCATGATAAAGCGCAGCTGCTCGCTACTAGCCCAGATTTGTCCGCCCCACACCGCACGAATGCACTTGCATAACATCTCAAAGGGCTGGTCACGGCAGAATATTCCGTCGGCCCCGGCTCGAAAACACTCAACGACCACGGCGCGCTCGGGAGAGTCGACCAGCACGACGGTACGAAGAAGAGGGTAAGAAATCCGTGCGTCCCGCACGACACGAAGACCGGTGGCGCGTCCGTTTCTTAAGTCAGCACTGATGACGGCGACGTCCGACGGGTTGGCACCCAGGCCACCGAGGATCTCTACCGACTCCGAAGCAGAGCCCACCACGCTGATCAGTTGGCTGTCTTGTTGCAGAGCCATGGCCATTAACTGACAGGCCATACTGCTCGACTCTGCGATAAACACTCTGACGGGCTTCTCCGACTTTCTTTTTTCTCCATTGGTTGGGCTTCCTAGCCCATTCGCCGCCGCCAAGTTGGCTATCTCGCTCGGTGACATGTTGATCCTTGCCGGAACGCTTTCACACCAGGTGAAAGCGGCAAAAAAATTCTGTCATGAAAGAATTGTTTCACCTGCCACCGGGCGTCGAGCCGCCCCTGTGCTGGTGCAGCATCCGCTGGCAAGGCGATGTGTTCATTTGTACGTTCATCGTAGAAAAGAGATTCCTCTGATAGTTCAATCGCGCAGGACTTGAGTTATCTCTTGGGCCGTCCTCAAGGAGTCGGCACCGCCAATCCATAAGAAGGAACCACTGCGTTCGTAGCAAAAGAATTCACGAAGGTCCTTTGGGAGCCTCGCCGATAGTGGAACGCAGGTAACCGGGGAGTACACCTGTCAAAATACCCAGGTTCGCCGATCAAGTGCCAAAGCATGGCTTGATTTGCATCGATGCGGGAGGCGCAACTGTCGCCAATAGGGGAGAACGTTAAAGTTTTATGACGTCTGTATTGACTAGCCATGACACCGGCCCATCAGTTTCTGCTTCAGGGCCCGCGGATGGCTTGAAGAAGCGTTGTTTGCCGATGACACGTCAACACCTCACGTGCCGGTGGATGAGATAATTGCTCGAATCATAACACAGCTCCTGGTTGTTAGCGCTCTCTTTAATTACCCACTGGCGCGATGCGCAGCGCGGGTGTCAAACGCGAAGCAGGAGGGCAGGATGGCCTGTCCGCTGATGAGCACGCAGAGCTCTAGTTCCACCCTAGGAGCATTCTTTTGGCGCGTCAATGACCGTGGTGGCTACCCGGGCAGGTTAGTCAGAATGGAATGACCGGCTACGATTCGCGGTCGTGGGTTATGCTGCGAATCGCAAGACAAGCAGTACAGAGCCACAAGCGAAGGAGCCGGTCGTGAAAAGAATAAAATTTGTTGGTTTGGATGTCCATGCGGAGACGATTGCGGTGGCAGTTGCCGAGCAGGATGGAGAGGTGAGGCCGCTCGGGGTCATACCGAACCGGGTCGAGTCGATTCGCAAGCTGGTTAAGAAACTGGGACCGGTAGAGCAGTTGCGGTTCTGTTATGAAGCGGGCCCTACAGAGTATGTCCTGTACTGGCAGCTCACGGCACTGGGAGCGAAATGCGAAGTGGTGGCGCCCACGCTGGTGCCAGTGAAATCGGGAGAACGGGTGAAGACCGATCGGAGGGATGCGTTGAAGCTGGCGCGGAACTATCGGGCCGGAGAGTTGACCCCGGTGTGGGTACCGGATGCCGCCCATGAGGCCTTGCGCGACCTGGTGCGGGCTCGAGAGGCGGCACCGACGCGCCCAGAACTGGCCGCGCTGGTAGGGCATGTGGCGTTGCGTGGCGGCCAGCGCGGCCGCGACCAAGGTGCAGCCCTCCAGAAGGCGAGCGGTCAGGAACAGGGCAATCACGGAAACACTGAAGCGGAGGTAAGGCAAGACGAACTGCGGCAACAGCGAGATGGTGCGCTTACAGCACCGGCACAGATAACGACGCACGCGGATCACGCCGTCAAAGGCGCCGTCAACCAGCGAGCGGGAATAAAAACCGTGGCCGGTGAGAGACTGTGGAGCCGCGCACTGCGGACAGTACTCCGGGCGGTAGCGGTTAGGATCGGAGATCGCTT
>Ga0306920_100007274_pt1 | contig 14558 bp, 7 predicted proteins | sample flu12Cox44000170_FD_204666 | JGI IMG/M metagenome (GOLD analysis project Ga0306920, IMG submission 204666) | Lab enrichment of tropical soil microbial communities from Luquillo Experimental Forest, Puerto Rico - flux4day.12C.oxic.44.000.170 (v2)... | ecosystem: Environmental > Terrestrial >...
CGGCTGCCGCGGCGCTCCGTCTGAGCGGCGCGCGGAAATCCGGAATTGCCTGTGGTCTTAGTCATAAGGTCTGGCGTTGCCATTAGGGCTCTTTCCCCCTTCACTCTGCTGCTTCTGGAAACCAAGTGTAAAAGCGGAAATGCGCGGCTCCAATAGAGGAAAAGTACCTGCGGGAGCAGGAAGAAGGGTTATCCCGGAGACATTACGGAAGTACTGGTGGATTCTGGTACCGGCGAGGCCGCGACAGCTTGGGACCGGCACCTCTTCACGTACCTCAAAATAGCTTCTGAAACTTGCTTCGGGCGCGACCTCGACCGCCCGACCGTCAGCCGAGCAGGATGACTTGGGCGGGGCGAGTGTGCGATGCTGCTCGCTCACCAGCTGGCGAACCGCAAGCAGTAGCGGTCCGGGGTGAATGCGAAGGGAGCAGAAAACCGCGTGCAGAAGCAGTTCAAGGACCTGACGGAACGCGAAATCCTGGCGCTGGCCATCCAGAACGAGGAGGAGGATGGAAGGGTGTTCGGCGAATTTGCGGATGCGCTGCGGGAGAGCTACCCGGCAACCGCCGATATGTTTGAGGCGATGAGGCAGGAAGAGGCGAGCCACCGGGACCGGTTGTTTGAGCAGTTCCGGTCCAGATTTGGCGAGCACATCCCGCTGATCCGGCGAGAGAACGTGAAAGGCTTCCTCGAGCGGCGCCCGCTGTGGCTGGTGCGGCCGCTCGGCGCGAACGCAGCGAGGAAGCATGCGCGAATGATGGAGATGGAAGCAGTGCGCTTCTATCAGCGGGCAGCCGACCGGGTGACCCACCTGGGGACCCGGGAGCTGCTGAACAAGCTGGCCGACGAAGAGCGGAAGCACTCGGAAACCGCAGGCACGCTCGAAGAAAAGCATCTGACCGAGGACGCCAAGTCGCAGGAAGCGGAGTCCAACAAAAGGCTGTTTGTGCTGCAGGTGGTGCAGCCCGGACTGGCGGGGCTGATGGACGGATCGGTTTCGATGCTGGCGCCGCTGTTTGCGGCGGCCTATGCCACGCACAAAACCTCGTATGCCTTCCTGGTGGGGCTTGCGGCTTCTGTCGGCGCGGGAATCTCGATGGGTTTCGCCGAGGGTTTGTCAGACGACGGATCGCTGACCGGTCGCGGCTCGCCGTGGATTCGCGGGGCAGTAACGGGAGCGATGACCACGGCGGGAGGATTGGGGCATACCTTTCCCTTCCTGATTGCAAATTTCCACGTGGCCATGACGGTGGCTTTCCTGGTGGTGGCGGCTGAGTTGGCAGTGATCAGCTGGGTGCGGCACCGCTACATGGACACACCGTTTTTGCAAGCGGCTTTTCAGGTGGTGGTGGGGGGGGTGCTCGTATTCCTGACGGGAATTCTCATCGGGAGCTCGTGAAGGCTTCGCTCGGGATTGCGAGCGGCGGGTCGAAGGCGACGGTGATCGGCAACATCGAAGGCGAGAAACTGCAGGCTGGCGAAACCGGAGCCGGCAAAACGCACTGCCGCGGAGGCGGTGGCCTCGAGTAGCCCTCCCGGCTAGTCCGAGTGGGCGGGGACGGGGTGCCGCGCGGAACCCGAGAGGATGGCGCGCCGCAGGCGGGCCTGGAAGCGGTCGAGGTAGAGATAGATGACCGGGGTGGTGAAGAGCGTGAGCAGCTGGCTGACGATCAGACCCCCGACGATGGCGATGCCGAGCGGCCGGCGAAGTTCGGAGCCGACACCGCTGCCGAGAGCCAGCGGCAGCGCGCCAAACAGCGCGGCCATGGTGGTCATGAGAATGGGACGAAAGCGCAGCAGACAAGCCTGATGAATGGCCTCGACCGGCGGCATGCCTTCCTGCATTTCGGCCTGAACGGCAAAATCAACCATCAGAATGGCGTTTTTCTTGACGATACCGATGAGCAGGATGATGCCGATGATGGCGATCATGGAGAGCTGGGTATCGGTCAGCAAGAGCGCGAGCAGCGCGCCGACGCCGGCCGACGGCAGCGTGGAAAGAATGGTGATGGGGTGGATGTAGCTTTCATAGAGGATGCCGAGAATGATGTAAACGGTTGCCAGCGCGGTGATGATCAGCACCAGCATGGAGGACTGTGAATCCTGAAAGGCTTGCGCCGTTCCCTGGAAGCCGCCGTGAATGGTAGGCGGCATGCCGATTTCGCGCTGCAGCTGCTCGATGCGGGTAACCGCATCGCCGAGCGCGCCGCCGGGACCGAGGTTGAACGAGAGGGTGATCGAGGGGTACAGCCCCTGATGGTTCACGGAGAGCGAAGTATTGCCGTGCTCGTAGTGGGCGAAGGAACTGAGAGGAACGACGCCCCCTGAGCTCGTCGGCACGTAGATGTGGCGGAGGCCTTCCGGATCCTGGGTGTATTTGTCGGAAACCTCCAGAACCACGTGATACTGGTTGAGACCCTTGTAGATGTTGGAGACCTGGCGCTGGCCGAAGGCGTCGCCGAGCGTGTTGTCGACATCGGACATCGAGACACCCAGGCGTGAAGCGGTGTCGCGGTCGACGACGAGAGCGCTCTCTAGGCCGCGGACCTGCTGGTCGGTGTTGACGTCGTAGATGCCGGGGAGTTTCTGCATCTGGGCCATGAGAATGGGGGCCCAGTGATTGAGGTCTTCCAGATTTTCGCCCTGCAGGGTGTACTGATACTGCGCGCCGCCAAAGCGCCCGCCGATGCTCAGGTCCTGCACCGACTGCATGTACAAAGCGGCTCCCGGAATATTCGCGGTCTTATCGCGTAAACGTGCAATCACCTCGTCGGAACTGATTTTGCGTTCCTCGAGGGGCTTCAGCGTCGCAAACAAGCGCGAAGTGCTGGTGCCATTGCCGCCACCGGTGAAAGCGGTGACGGAGTCCACGGCAGGGTCTGCCATGACGATCTTGTTGAAGGCTCGGAGCTTTTCAGACATCGCGGCGAAGGAGATGTCCTGATCGCCCTGAATATAGCCATTGACGCGGCCGGTGTCCTGTTGCGGGAAGAAGCCTTTGGGCAAGGCGTAGTACAGGTAGCCAGTGACGAATACCGTAGCGATGGTAAACAGCAGGACCGCGAACTGATGGCGAAGGACCACACGCAGCAGGCGATCGTAGAAACGGACCACGCTCTTAAAGGCGTTTTCGGCAAGGCGATAGGCGAAATTGTGCTGGCCGCGGTCGACGCGCAGAAAGCGGGCGCAGAGCATGGGCGTGGCGGTGAGAGAGACGAACATGGAAACGCCGATGGCCACGCTCAGAGTGACGGCGAACTCGCGGAACAACCGGCCAACAATTCCCGGGAACATCAGGATGGGAATGAAAACAGCCACGAGCGAGGCGCTCATGGAGAGAACGGTGAAGCCGATTTCTTTGGCGCCGAGCATGGTGGCGGCGAAAGGCTTCATGCCGCCTTCCATGTGGCGGGCGATGTTTTCAATTACCACGATGGCGTCGTCAACGACGAATCCCGTGGAAATGGTGAGCGCCATTAGAGAGAGATTGTCGAGGCTGTAACCGCAGAGATACATCACGCCAAAGGTGCCTACCAGAGAGAGCGGGACGGCGATGCTCGGAATGACCGTGGCCCAGACGTTTTTGAGAAAAGCGAAAACGACCAGAATCACCAGGGCGATGGAGATCATCAGCGCCCGCTCCACGTCGTGAATCGAGGCGCGGATGGTGGTGGTGCGATCGCTGGCGACGCGCAGGTGGAGCGAGGGCGAGATGGAAGCGCGCAGTTCGGGAAGGATGGCCTTGATGCGGTCCACCGTTTCGATCATGTTCGCGCCGGGCTGGCGGAACACGGCCAGGATCACGGACGGTTCGCCGCTCGAAAGGCCGAGGTTTCTAACGTCTTCGACGGAGTCGGTAACCTGGCCGATATCGCTCAGGCGAACTGGAGCGCCGGGGTGTCCGGCGACGATGAGCGGCTGGTATTCATAAGCCTTGAAGAGCTGGTCGGTGTCGGTGATGGTCCAAGTGCGCGTAGGGTCGGAGACGGCGCCTTTGGCCAGATTGGCGTTAGCCGACTGCAGCCCTTTGCGAACGGTTTCGAGGCTGATGCCGTAGCTGTTGATCTGGCTGGGGTTGACGCTGACCCGGACCGCAGGGCGCGAACTGCCCCAGGTGAAGACTTGACCGACACCCTGCACCTGGGCCAGCTTCTGGGCCAGGATAGAGTCGGCCGCGTCATAGATCTGGGGCTCGGGGATGTTGGTGGAAGTGAGCGACAGGAGAATGATCGGCGCGTCGGCGGGATTTATCTTGCGGTAGGTCGGCTGGTACGGCAGATCCGCGGGAAGCTGCGTGCGGGCGGCGTTAATAGCGGCTTCCACGTCGCGCGCGGCGGCGTTGATGTCACGATTGATGTCGAACTGCAAAACGATGCTGGTATTGCCGAAGCCGCTCGACGAAGTCATTTGCGTTATGCCGGAGATGCGTCCGAACTGACGCTCGAGCGGAGTGGCGACGGCCGAAGCCATGGTTTCCGGGCTGGCGCCGGGAAGGCTGGCGCCGACGGCGATAGTCGGGAAATCGATTTGCGGCAGCGGCGCCACGGGAAGAAAGCGGAACGCGACCGCACCGGACAGAAAGATGGCAATGGTGATCAGAGTGGTGGCAACGGGTCTCTTAATAAACGGAGCCGAGAAGTTGGAGGCGAAGTTCACGGTTAGTCTCCGTAATGCTCCGCGCCAACGTCCTCAATCGGGCTGCCGAGGCTGAAGGTAAACCTACGAGAGAGCCAGTCGAACGCCAGGTAGACGACCGGCGTGGTGTACAGGGTAAGAATCTGGCTCAGAATCAGGCCGCCAACGATGGTAATGCCGAGAGGGCGGCGGAGTTCGGAGCCGACGCCGGTGCCGAGGGCCAGCGGCAGGCCACCGAGCAATGCCGCCATGGTGGTCATCATGATGGGGCGGAAGCGGAGCAGGCAAGCTTCATAGATGGCTTCGAGCGGGGACTTCCCTTCCTGCCTTTCGGCTTCGAGCGCGAAGTCAATCATCATGATGGCGTTCTTCTTGACGATGCCGATGAGCAGGATGACGCCGATCAGCGCAATGATGCTGAATTCCGTTTTGCACAGCAGCAGAGCCAGGATGGCGCCGACGCCGGCGGAGGGAAGCGTAGAAAGAATCGTGATGGGGTGGATGAAGCTCTCGTACAGGATCCCCAGAACGATATACACGGTAACCAGCGCGGCGAAGATGAGGATGGGTTCGTTGGCGATGGACCTCAGGAACGCCGCAGCCGTGCCCTGGAACGTGCCGCGAATACTGGCCGGCATAGCCAGCTCTTGCTTTACCCGGTTGATGGCGTTCACGGCGTCGCCGAGCGAGGCATTGGGAGCCAGGTTGAACGAGAGTGTGACCACTGGAAACTGTCCCTGGTGATTCAAGGCGAGAGCGCTCGGCGCGGTCGAAACAGAGGTGAATGTGCTGAGCGGGACTTGCGTGCCGTTAGAGGAACGGACGTAGATATCCTTGAGCGCGTCGGGATTCTGCTGGAATTGCGGATCGGCTTCCATCACCACGTGATACTGGTTCAGCTGGGTGTAGATCGTGGAGACCTGGCGCTGGCCGAAGGCGTCGTAGAGCGTGTTGTCGATGTCGGCCGGCAGAACCCCCAGACGTGATGCGGAGTCGCGATCGATGGTCAGATTGACCAGCAGACCGCCGTTGAGCTGGTCGCTCGCGACGTCGCGGAGTTCCGGAAGCTGCTTCAAACGATCCATGAAACGCGGTACCCAGCTGGCCAGTTCTCTCGGATCCACGTCCTCAAGGCTGTACTGAAACTGGGTGCGGCTGACGCGGTCTTCCACGGTCAAGTCCTGCACCGGCTGCATGAACAGCGTTATGCCTTCAACTCGGTCAAGTTTCGGTTGCAGGCGGCGGATGACCTCCGATGCGCTGAGCTTACGCTCCTCTAGCGGCTTGAGATTGATCTGGATGCGGCCGCTGTTGAGGGTGGTGTCGGTACCGTCGATACCGATGAAGGAGGAAAGACTGTCTACCGCGGAATCCTGCAAGATCACGTCGGCCAAAGCGCGTTGCCGCTCGCTCATGGCCTTGAAGGAAACGCTCTGCGGCGCTTCGGAGACACCCAGAATCACCCCGGTGTCCTGCACCGGGAAAAAACCCTTGGGCACGTAGATGTAGAGAAGAATCGTGCCGACCAGCGTGGCCACGGTAACCAGCAGCGTGACCGTTCGGAAGCGCAGAACAAACTGCAAGGTGCGGCCATAGAAGCGAATGACGGCGTTAAATGCATCTTCCGATTTCCGGTAAAACCAGGTTTCCTCTTCTTTCTTCTGATGCCGGAGCAGCTTGGCGCACATCATCGGGGTAAGGGTCAGGGAAACCAGCGCCGAAACCAAAATCGTCACCGCTAGGGTGATGGCGAATTCGCGGAACAAGCGGCCCACGATGTCGCCCATAAACAGCAGCGGAATCAGCACGGCGATCAACGAAATGGTGAGCGAGAGAATGGTGAAACCGATCTGCTCGGAGCCCTTCAAAGCGGCATCGAGCGGCGAGTGCCCCTGCTCGATGTACCGGCTGATGTTTTCAATCATGACGATCGCGTCGTCAACCACAAAACCGGTTGAGATGGTCAGCGCCATCAGCGAAAGATTGTTCAAGCTGTAGCCGAGCAGGTACATCACCCCAAACGTGCCGATCAGCGAGAGCGGCACTGCGACGCTCGGGATGATGGTGGCGCGGATGCTGCGCAGGAACAGAAAGATGACCATCACCACCAGAGCCACGGTAAGCAGCAGCTCGAACTGAACATCCTCGACAGAAGCGCGGATGGTGCTGGTGCGATCCGTGAGTATGCTCACTTGAACCGCAGCGGGCAGGGAGGCTTTTAGCTGCGGCAACAGATTCTTGATGCGGTCGACAACGCTAATGATGTTGGCGCCGGGCTGGCGCTGGATGTTCATCAGAACCGCAGGGCTTTGATTGGCCCAGGCGGCCTGGAGAGTATTTTCAACGCCGTCCGAGACCGTCGCCACATCGGAGACGCGAACCGGTCCGCCCTTGCGATAGGCGACGATGATCGGGCGGTAGGTGTCGCCGGTAAAGAGCTGGTCGTTTGCGCCGATGGTGTAGGACTGCTGCGGACCGTCGAAGGTGCCCTTGGCTTGATTGACGTTGGCATTGCTGAGCGCGGTGCGCAAATCCTCCAAGCTCAGGCCGTAGGAAGCGAGGGCGGTAGGATTGGCCTGAATGCGCACGGCTGGACGTTGCCCACCGCTGATGCTGACCAGTCCCACACCGGGAAGCTGGGAGATTTTCTGGGCCAGCATGGTATCGGCCAGGTCTTCGACCTTCGAAAGCGGTAGCGTTTTGGAAGTCAGGGCCAGGGTGAGAACCGGAGCGTCAGCGGGATTGACTTTGCTGTAGATCGGCGGATTCGGGAGACCTTGAGGGAGAAGATTGGAGGCGCCGTTGATGGACGCCTGCACTTCCTGTTCGGCGATATCGATATTGAGATTGAGATCGAATTGCAGCGTGATGACCGAACTGCCAAAGGAGCTGGTGGAGGTCATCTGGTTGAGGCCGGGAATTTCCCCGAATTGCCGTTCGAGAGGTGCGGTGACCGAGGATGCCATCACTTCGGGACTGGCGCCCGGATAGAAGGTTTGGATCTGGATGGTCGGATAGTCCACCTGTGGAAGCGCAGAAATGGGCAACTGCCGATAGGCAACGAAGCCCACCAGCAGGACGCCAACCATCAGGAGAGACGTGGCGACAGGCCGCAGAATAAACGGCCGCGAAGGACTCATCGTCTGGAACCTTGACGCTGGGTGTCGGCGGGTGGTTGCTGTGCAGGAACGGGCCGGGGAGCGGTGGCGGGTGCCGCAGCCCGAGAATCGCTCGCCGGGGCATGATTCGGAACGACCTGCGAGCCATCCTGCAACTTGTCCTGACCGTCGGTTACCACAACCTGACCTGGGGCAAGACCTTGGCTGATACCAGCCGTTCCCCCCGCGGTTTCGGCAATGGTCACGGCTTGAATCTTTACGGTGTTCTGCGAATCCACGACGTACACGTACGTTCCCTCGGGACCGCGTTCAACCGCGGAGAGCGGTACGAGGCTCAGATTGTGTTTGGTGTCGACGAGCAGGTGCGTATTCACAAACTGGTTGGGAAAGAGAATATTGTCGTCGTTGTTGAAAACCGCTTTGAGCTTATACGTGCCGGTGGTGGTGTCGATCTGGTTGTCGATGGTCAAGAGCTTACCGGAAGCGATTTTCGCGATGTTGTCGCGGTCGTACGCTTCCACTGCCAGCTGGGCTCCTTTGTGCAATTTATCGAAGACCTGTGGAAGCTGATCCTGAGGCAGCGTGAAGATCACAGCGATGGGCTGCACTTGAGTGATGATCACCAGGCCGTTCGAATCCGTGGCGTGCACGATATTGCCGGGATCCACTAAGCGCAGTCCGACGCGTCCCGAAATCGGCGAGGTAATTCGCGCGTAGGTGAGTTGCAGCTTGGCGTTGTCGATCTGTCCCTGGTCGGTCTTGATGGCCCCATCAAACTCGCCCACCGAAGCCGCTTGCGTATCGAGCTGCTGTTTGGGGATGACGCCCTGGTCGTACAGCAATTTGTAGCGCTCGAGATTGACCTCGGCGTCTTTGCGCTGCGCCACGTCCCTGGCGAGTTGTCCCTCGGCTTGTTCCAGCTGAACTTCAAACGGCCTCGGGTCGATTTCGGCCAGCAGGTCGCCCTCCTTGACGGACTGCCCTTCCTTGAAGGCCACGTTGATGAGCTGGCCGTCGACGCGGCTCCGCACGGTCACCGTGTTGAGCGGCGTCACTGTGCCGAGGCCGCTCAGATAGACCGGCAGGTCACCCTTAAGGGTTGTGGATACTACAACGGGAACGGGCACATTGCCCGGAGCCCCAGGCGCACCCGGCTGCCCATATGCCGGCGCTGCTGCCGAACTTTGACTGGAGGGGTGCGTCGAACGGTAATACCAAAATCCGGCGACGGCCAACGCTCCAATTACCAGCCAAAGCAAAGTACGGATTGGACTTGCCTCCCGCGCTTTGGCGGTGGCAGGACCAGCCTCAGGCAGATCGGCCTCAGGTAGATCGATAGATTTCAACTGTCCCATCCGTATGCTCCTCTAGTTTGGGTCGCGAGTACGCGAGAGAGCCTGGGTGAAGGGTTACATCGCAAGGTGCGATCGCGGCTTCTCTACTTCTCGACTACTCTCTAGACGCAGTCCGACGGCAAGCGTATGTTACGTATGAATTTGACGGACGGCGAGGAAAAAAGTTACATCTAAGGGGACCGGAACGTGGAGGGAGCCTTCCAACGGTCTGCCCAAGTTCAAGAAAAACCAAGCCTCTACGCCAGCTTCCATTAGAATACGTCTAAGTGCGAGTAGTTTCGTGAAGTCGCGAGAGAGAACGAAAACGTGAGGTGTGGGAGAGAAATGATCAGGGGAATCGTATTGGGAATCATTCTGGGAGTGATCGGCGTCGCTGCTACAGCTTATTGGTATTTCTCTTCCGGGCGGGCGCCCGTAGCAGTCAACGCGCCGGAAATGCTCTTTGAGCGGAAGCTCTCGCGGCTAGGCTTGCACGCCTATTTGGACAAACTGCCTCACCCTGAACCACAGGTGCCCGCCGACGAAAGAAACTTGCTGGCCGGAGCGAAGGTCTACAAAGAGCATTGCGCGGTGTGCCATGGCGTCCCGGATGGAAACAAAACAGCGATCGCGGACGGCATGTTCCCGAAGCCGCCTCAGTTGTTCAAGGGCACGGGTGTTACCGACGACGATCCGTGGGAGAGCTACTGGAAGGTGGCGGCTGGCATCCGGCTGACCGGCATGCCTGGGTTCAAGGCTCATCTGTCGGACACACAGATGTGGCAAGTGGCGGTGCTAGTCAAGAATGCAGACAAAATCAGCCCGGCGGTGAAGGCGGAACTTTTGGGAGTCCCGGGACCTGCTGCCGAACCTGCCTCGGCCGTAAAGAAAAACTAGACGAAGCGGGCCTCTCTTGCGGGCCCGCGAAAAGAACCGGTTCACACGGGAGCGCTGCTCGTGCATCTAATCGGATATGAGCCGCGGATTCCTACTCTTCCTGGCGATTTTTCAAACCGTTCTTTTCGCAGCGCACGTTGCCGTCCTCGAGACGTGGCTGGCCTTTTGGGGTGCGCCCGACGAGGGATGGCCGCTGCGCGCCGTCCAGTTAGGCGCTTGTCTGCTGGCGGTAAGCTTCCTCGCCGCTTCGCTGCTCTCCTTTCGCTTTTGGAATGCCTTTACACGCACCTTCTACCGCATCGCAGCGGCGTGGCTGGGCGTCGCGAACTTTCTTTTCTTCGCGTCGCTCGGAGTTTGGCTTACCGGAGTGATGAAAGCGGTCGCCGGCTTGCCCTGGAACAACAAAGCGATCGTAGGCGTTTGGTTCGCCGTCGCCCTGGTTGCTGCGCTGTGGGGAATGATCAACGCCAGCTGGACCAGGGTGAACCGGATCTCGGTGCGCTTGCCGAACCTGCCGGATGCCTGGCGCGGCCGCAGAGCGGCAATGGTCAGCGATCTGCATCTGGGGCACGTGAGAGGATCGGACTTTGCGCGCAACCTGGTGGCGACGATTCGCCAACTGCGGCCCGAAATTGTCTTTCTCGCCGGCGATCTCTACGACGGCGCGTTTGCGGATTTGGACGAGTTGGCCGGGCCGCTGCGCGGGCTGAACGCTCCGCTCGGACACTATTTCGTCGCTGGAAATCACGACGAGATGGGCAACCAGAATAATCACCTGCGCGCCGCCGAAAATGCCGGCTTACGTTTGCTGAACAACGAAAAAGTGATCGTGGACGGGCTGCAGATCGTCGGGGTGCATTACCACGACGCCTCGCATCCCGACCGCTTGGGCAAGATCCTGGAGCGGGCGGCCATCGACCGGTCGCAGCCGAGCGTGCTGATTGTCCATGCACCGGATCAACTCGCCGTCGCCGAGCAGGCGGGCATCTCTTTGCAGCTCTCCGGGCATACGCACCGGGGGCAGTTTTTTCCCTGGACCTGGCTTGCGGCGCGCTTCTACAAGCAATTTGTTTATGGACTGCAGCGCTTCGGCGACATGCTGGTGTACACCTCGAGCGGAGCCGGAACGTGGGGGCCGCCCCTGCGCTTCGGGTCGCATCCGGAAATTGTTCTGATTGTTTTCGAGTGAGCCGGGCGACACGCGGCTCCTCAAAAATCAGCGGAAGTTGCTGATCATGACTACGTCGCTGGTGTCTTGGCCTCTCGACAGCAGCAGCTCTTTACCATCGCGGGTCCAGGAAAAATCAAAGATGTGGTCCGACGTGAAACCAGTCACCTGATGCGGGGGACCGCCCGTGAGAGGCTGCTCCCACACGTTGGTGGCGCCGTTCCTGGTGAGCAAGTACTGAATGCCCTTCTCGTCAGGCGACCACGCCAGGCCGCTGGTGCCGCTCGGCCGGGTGAAATCATGCGTGGTCGCGCCTCCCGTCGCGGAAACTACGGCCAGCTTTGGCGTGGCCACGGGCGGAGGATCCTGATATCCGTAGGCAACCCATTGGCCGTCCGGTGAGATGGCCCCGAAGATTCCCCCGCGTGCACTGGTAATTTCGGCCGGACTGCCGCCGTCGACAGGCACGCGGTAGAGGTGGCCAGGTAGGGCGTACAACACCCACTTGCCGTCCGGGGAACACTCGGAGCTAAATGCGTTGTCGCTCAAGACGGTGGGATTCGATCCGTCAGCATCTGCCCGCAAGAGCCGCATCTTGTTGTCTTGGGAAGAGTCGAACACCAGATATCGATCGCCACAGCTGGACATGGACAGGAAGTTGCGAATTCCGGGGCGCACCACGGTCCGCTCGCTGCCGTCTCGGTTCATTAAAACGACATCGCTGCCCTGGCGAACCAGCAATTTGCCAGCCGGGCCGGGCGACACGGCTGAATACGGCGTCTCGCCCGAGGTGATCTGTTTGGCCTGATCGGACTTACCCTCGGGAGCAGTCCAAATATGAGCGGTGCGTCGAAGCTCGAGCCCTACCAGCATTTGCCCGTCATGGGTGAGCTGCAGCGTTGATCCGTAATCCGAGAGATCGTTGGTAAACCGCCGCTTTTCGCCGCCGGGATAGGAGACGATATAAAGCTGCGTGCGGTTTTCCGGCATAAGCTCCATGGGAATCAGCAGCGCAGTTCCGTCGGGCAGCCAGGCCGGTCGTCCGAGGCCTTCCGGCCCCGAAAAGAGTTCCCGGACGCTGCCATCCGCGACGCTCACGGTTTCGAGACTCCATTTCACGCCGCCGGAGTTCAGAACCGACAGTGCTAGCATTTTTCCGTCCGGAGACCAATCGACACCGTACATGAAGGCAACAAGAACAGGCAAGGAAGCAAGCACGTGGTCGCCACCTCCTTCCTTGTCGGCCAGGTGAATTTCCACCAGACCCTTCTCCGGCACGCCGCGCATGAAAGCCAGTTGCTTGCCGTCCGGCGAAAAGCTCACCGGGGTGTCAATATCGCGTATCAACTGCCGCGGCGAGCCGCCGAGAACGGGCATTAGATACAGGTTGCGATAGTTGATCGTGGTCCTATCCGAACGAGCGAAGTAAACGTAGTCGCCGTCCGGAGAGAAACTGAGGCCCGCGAAATGGACGATGTCCGGCGCCAGCACCTGCACGTCGCTTTTGCTGGCGACGTTGCGAACCCACAAGCTCTGCTGTTCCCCATCCACCAGCACATAGACGATATAGCGGCCGTCGGGCGAAATCGTGACGTAATAGGCTTTGCCGTTGTCGGTGAGCTTGGCGATGCGCATGTTTTGCAGATTGAGTGCGTGCGGGCGACGCAAAAGCTGGTATCCGGCGAACCCCGCGATGGCAAGCAAAACCGCCGCGACGGCCGAAATGATCTTTGCCAGACCACGCTTCGCGCGAGCGTCTGCGACGATCGCGCCGCTCGAGTGGACAGCCGCCGTTTGAGCCGAATCCGGCTCGGTCGAGCCCGTGGCTGCCCCCGAGAGCGAACTGACACGCCCCGAACTGGTGTCCCGTTTTAAGCGCTTGAGGTCTGCTCGCAAGTCTGCGGCGTGTTGATAGCGCAAGTCACGGTCTTTCTCTATGGCCTTGCGGATCACCTGCTCGAATTCGTCGGGCAACGCGGTATTCAACCGCACTGGCGCTACGGGCGTCTTGTGAAGGATGGCGTCGAAAATGGCCCCGGAACTCTCTCCCCTGAAGGGAAGGACGCCGGTCGCCATTTCGTAAAGCACAATCCCAAAGGAGAACAGGTCGGTGCGCGCGTCGAGCTCCTTACCCAAAACCTGTTCCGGTGACATATAAGAAACCGTTCCGAGCGAGGTTCCCGGGCTAGTCAGCTGCGCGGTGTCGGCTCCCACGGTGTCCAGGCTCCCCGCGCCAGTGCCCACGCCGGCCTTGGCGGCAGCCAGCTTGGCCAAGCCGAAATCCAGAATTTTTGCGTGGCCGCGCCTGGTGACGAAAATATTTGCTGGTTTGATGTCGCGGTGCACGATACCTTCGCTGTGCGCTGCGTCAAGCGCGTCGGCCACCTCGATCGCCAGATCCAGCATGGTTTCGACTTCCATCGGACGGCCGGTGATGATGTGCTTCAGGGTTTGGCCTTCCAGGCACTCCATAGCAATGAAAGCCTTCCCGTCCAGCTCACCGATGTCATAAATGGTGCAGATGTTCGGATGGTTCAGCGCCGAGGCCGCCTGCGCCTCCGCTCAAAACGCGCCAATGCTTGGGGATCTTTGGCCACACTTTCCGGCAGAAATTTCAGGGCCACGGAGCGGCGCAGTCGGGTATCCTCGGCCCTAAAGACAACACCCATTCCCCCGCCGCCCAGCCGCTCGACAATGCGGTAGTGAGAAAAGTTCTGTCCAATAAGCGAATCTGTGCCGGCCATGTGCCGCTGATCTTAGGTCGAGCTATAGAGCAAGTCAACGACACCTGCAGGGACTACTGCAGGGACGTACAGCCCCAGGAAAAACTTGCCTTGTAACCAGTACCCGTGTTTCTCCGGGTTGCATCGGTCCGTTTCGAGTTTCAAGCTTCCGTTAACGGGCTGCGGCAGGGCCCCCCAAAGCTGGACTGGCTAGAGCTAGCCAACTGGACCGGCTAGCGCAGGCAACCGCTAGCCAATAGGTAAGCCAGCGAGTACACCCCAAGTTACGCACCCCCCGCCGCAGTCCGTTGCGATTCTTTCGCTTGCCAAAAGGAACTTGGCGCTAACTCTCGTTCTAATCTGCACCGTGGAATAGTGCAGCCCGGCTAGGACCTTGGATCCTAGGTCATCCTGGATCCTGGCCGGGCTTTCGGAACGCGGCGCGAGCTTTTCGTGCCATCCACAATCGGGTTACTTCCTTGCTCGGCCCGGCCACGTCCCTGGCCGGGCTTTTTTTTGAACATGCCCTTCCAATCAACGAAACGTGGAGCTACCGTCCGTGGGGGGGGGATCCTTTCGATGCGAAGTGCTTCCCGTACTTTCCCACCGGAAGTCCCTGGTGCCCGGCTAGGTTGGCTAGGGTGCTGCCTGGCCGGGCCTTTTTTGACGTGTCCATTGGTATT
>Ga0306920_100007278_pt1 | contig 14553 bp, 32 predicted proteins | sample flu12Cox44000170_FD_204666 | JGI IMG/M metagenome (GOLD analysis project Ga0306920, IMG submission 204666) | Lab enrichment of tropical soil microbial communities from Luquillo Experimental Forest, Puerto Rico - flux4day.12C.oxic.44.000.170 (v2)... | ecosystem: Environmental > Terrestrial >...
CGTTGAGCGCGACCCGCACATGATCAGGCACTGACACAATTTCGAGTTTCCCTACTCGTTCTCTTTTGAGGAGGCCGAGGACTACCTCGCAAAGGGGTTATGACTTTTCAATTTCGCTGCGGTGCATCGCCTCCACCCTCCTCCGGTGGATCCGCGAAGCGCTCACTGGGCCCAGCCCACGTGTCCTCGACTGACTGTGGGGAACGAATAGCGCTTGGCGCGTTGACATCTGTCGGGGGGATCGCAAAGGTCGTCAATGAGTACCTATCTCGACCAGCTCATTAAAACTGTCAAAGCGGAAGTGACGGAAGAGGAAACCCGCTTCAGGGAGCAAAAGCGCATCCGACGCTTCCCCTCAAAGCGCGCTGGCAGCGGGCTAAAGCGCGCGCTGCAGCGCCTCGAAGTTCTCAAATCTCTGCGCAAGGCTGAACGTGGAGCCACCCACCTCTCACCAAACCAACCACAACGTCGCGGGCACCAGCATCTCGCCGCATTCTCGGCCGGCGGACCAAAATCCCGGGCATAAGAATGGGTGCCAAAATCCGTGCGCTCCCCGTTCGAAATCCGTGAGGTTGGCCACCAAAGGTCGTGCAGACTTACCGCACTATCCTCTCAATAGTGACGACGCATCGAAGCCGGGATAGGCTGGTTCGTCCGCACTGCGAGGTATGTCTTCGTGCGCGAAAAAGACCAGGCCGCGTCCTTCGCCAAGGCAATCACCCGAGACGAATTCGGACGGTTCTACTGGGACGACCGCCGCGAAAGCGAAGTGAAGCGATCGCTGGCGACCGCGATGGCGCGGATCAAACAGGAACGCCGCGAGCGCGCCAAGCTCACCAAACACAAGAAATGATCGCCTCCACTTTAACGAGTTGCACGCGATCGCGCTGCTCGACCGAACTCAGCCCTCGTCCCAGTTCGCGGCTCGTGCCGTCGACATCAACGCGGTTTTTCGCAAGGAACCGAAATCATCTGCCCGGTTTGTGGAAAGTACTTCTTGCAATCCGTATCCTGCTCAAGCTGGCGCGCAGTCCTACCCTTGCTCTCACGCTCTGTCTTTTGCTCGGTCGGCGGCTTCGCTGTGCCAATGGCTGCCTTAGGCGCCGGTTCCCCGCCTGGCTTCGCGACGTCCTGGCCGCATTTCTTTAAGTCCGCCGGTGCGCGCGTCCACGTCATGGTCTCGCTCAGGAACTTCATGCCTGCGTAGCCCATGACCTTCAGCTTCTGGTCACCAAGGAGCGTGATTTCGACGTCGTACTTTTTGTTGGGGTCCTTGTCAGGATCAATGATCCAGCCTCCGTCCCACTTGTTCCCTGCCACCGGCCTCACGTTTCCGATGATCTGAAAATTGCAGCCCTCTTTGCTGTGTTTCTCGTCCTTGAACCAGACGAGATGCCCGCACAATTTGCCACCGCAATCCGTGATCTCCACGGCACCACGGCCGGTGTGATCGATCCAGATCCCGATCGGGCTCGACGCAGCAACAACAGCGGTGCCGCAGGCAATGAGACTGACAGTCAACGAGCCAACTATACGCATAATTGTGGCAACCATGATGGCTCCTTAGCGCCGACCGCCCAGAGATGATTGCATTGGTCACGCTACCACGGTCACGCTACCAGCCCACAACATCCACTCGTCCCATCCTCGCCCGCCGATGACAGCGATTCCAGCGAACGTAAGCGTTGCCGGGTCCTGCGGGATGCGCGTCAATAAGGTAGCACGACTCGCGCTCAATTCATGGTGGAAAGATCAGCAGCCGCCGGCGCTACAACAGCACCCTTTGGAAATGCCGGAACGCACGTGACGAGGAACGCGCACGCTCAATGGCGGACAGCTCGCTCGCTGTCGCGGGAAGCCTCAATGATCCGTTTTCGCTGGCGTTATCTCTATATTTCGCGTCGGCGACGGCACAGGTTCTGGGCGACGTTACACTCGCTGCTCGGCGCGCCGAAGCGAGCAGGTACTTAGCGGCGGAGCATGACCTAGCAATGCCGAGAGCGTGGAGCACAGGCGTGATTGGATGGTGCGCTGCTGAAACTGGCGATCCCGATCGCGGCATTACATTGCTGACCGAAGCAATCGCCGCATTGCAAGCCGCGCATTCTCGTCACTTTTGTCTTATCTGCTGGGATTGTTAGCGGAAGCGCAGATGAAGGCCGGACATCATGCCGATGCGATCAAAGCGGTAGAGGTAAGGGATCGCTCTGGCCGAGACTGGCGGCGAGCGCTATTACAGCGCCGAACTCCATCGGCTGCATGGCGAACTATTGGCTCGTCCGCCGCACGGCCAGAAGCGCAAGGCTGAAGCGGCATTTCGCACCTGAAGGGCGCAAAATCATTACGCGGAAGCCTTTGCATTTGCATTGACGACATGGATCAACTTCGCCCTCTTGATAACCCGACAACAGGCGGGAGGGGCCATTGTGTCGATGTTTGTTATGGGGGATCGCCGCGGTATTCAGGCCGAAGCTTCTGCTGATTGCAGACAACATCTGCCTCCGGCAGCAGCTCCTGGTACTGCATCGCCGGAATCCACGCCCACGCCCGAATAATGCGGACCGAGGCTTCTGGATCCTGGCATGTCGGTGGTTACCTGCATGGCGCACGTCCTTGCTCATCGTGAAACCGGAGACGGTGCTGCGCTGGCATCGGCAAGGTTGGCGCACGTATTGGCGCAGGCGTTCGAGACGCGGAGGGCATGCGGGTCGCCGCCCTATCGCGCAGGAGCTACGGGGTCTCATCGGCCGCATGGCCGGAGAGAACCAATTGTGGGGTCAGCGGAGGATCCAAGCAGAATTGGCGAGGCTCGGGTTCAAAGTCTCCGCCAGAACACGTCGCCAATTACATGCATCGTCCCAAAGACCGGAGGCCATCACCGGGCTGGCGGCCATTCCTGAAGCAGCACGCATCGACCATCTGGGCGTGCGATTTCTTCTGCGTCCAATCGATCCGCTTTCGGACATTCTACGTCTTCTTCGTGACCCATCACGCCAGTCGGCAAGTTCTCCACGTCCTCGTGACGCTTCACCCGAGCGCCGAATGGACGGCACAACAGATTGTCGAATGCTGCGCTTGGGACCGGAAGCCGCCAAGCTACCTCATTCATGACCGTGACAGTATCTACGGCACAAGCTTCGATCGGCGGGTGAGCAAGCTCGCACGCCATTCAGATCGCCTCGCGCCAACGCGATCGCCGAGCGATGGGTGAGATCGGTCAGAACCGAATGTCTGGATCACGTGTTGATTTTCAATGAGCGCCATCTGCAGCAGGTCTTGGCCGAGTATGTAGGTTATTTCAACCACTGGCGCCCGCATCGCTCGATTGAACAACGGGCCCCCAGCGCGCCCGCGAGCTCCGAATATCAAAGTAAGGGCGGTGGAAAGATCATCGCAAAACCCGTGCTGGGTGGCTTGCATCATGTCTACCAGCAAGCCGCATGACAAGTCGGGGATTTTTGCGCCCTACAGGTGTTGCCGCGCGCTGCCGGGTTTCGCGCCGCGCTCTTGGATTATTTGTAGAAGTTTGAACTTGATCTGACACTCTTCGTTAATCGGGGGTGGGCTGTCCGATTGGACGAAGCTGTCGGTCTCACGCGGCCTGCATCAATTTCTCCCTCGCCTTCGGCAGTGTGTCAATGAAGATCTGCATCGGCGTCTTGCCGTAGCACCAACGCCCTTGATGTGTACGCTGCTCATTGTACTCCATCAGCCAGGCATCGAGGTCGGCCTGCAGCTCGCTGATGGAGCGATAGAGCTTCTTGCGGAACGCCACCCGATAGAACTCGTCGTGTAGGGTCTTGTGGAAGCGTTCGCAGATACCATTGGTCTGCGCGCTCCTCGCCTTGGTGCGCGTGTGATCGATATTCTCGATGGCGAGGTAGAGCTCGTACTCATGCCGCTCCGGCTTGCCGCAGAACTCGGTGCCGCGATCGGTGAGCACGCGGCTCACCACAATCTCATGCTCCTCGAAGAAGCGCACGACACGGTCATTCATCAGGTCGGCGGCGTTTGCGTGCTCCGTTCGATTTGTGTGTGAAGCGCGCAGCGCGCGGTGTTCCCCCGGCCATCCACTCAACGGGGATCTAACACCAGCGCATGCGCAATGCTCGTTGGTTCACGGGATGCTTCAGCGACCCTTCTTGCCTGCACTGCTCTTGAGGCTGCCGAAGCCCTGCACGCGCCCAAAAGGTGAGATTTGCGCCGCTGGCTTCGCCTTGTCGGCCTTTGGTTTTCTCTTCTCGCGATTGCCTCTCTGCTGTTTCTTTGCCACGTCAAATCTCCCTTGCGAGTTCGAGGTAACGGATGCCGGCCCCTATTTGGTTGATTCTCCGCCCTTGGCCGCAGAGAGGCGGACGAAGTCCTCTAGCACGTTGGCGATCAACATTTTTCTGCGAGCGTCCTGCGCGATTGCTGTCGATGCAAAGAGACCGAGCAGATAGCGGGCCTTCTCGGCAGCCTCGGGCCATGTTGCGGCGGGAGCCGCGACGAGCTGTGCTTCCAGCTCCTCTTGTCGATCCCGGAGAGATTTCTCGTTAGCCTCCACCTCCGCCATCAAGCGGCGGATCTCGGTTGCTTTTTGAGCGGCCATGCCTCGATGGCGATCGAGCGTGATGGGACGGTCCGTCATGACGAAACAGTTTTCCTCTGTCGCGGAGGGCCCTGCTCTCGGCCAGTGTCTGGCACCAGTGAGGTTCTGGCCGCCGGCTCGCGTCGATCCAATGGGTATCCCGTGTGCTCATAGAGGCGGCGGATCCCTTGGGCATCGAACCGATCCTCGCCGACCTCGAGCGAAGCGCCGGCCAGAGATTCTGCGGGAAGGTCTTCGATAGCGAAACGAATCGCGTCAGCGGCGCGAGCAAATCGCTGATAGCCGACGGACTGAGTCCGCGACGCCCGGAACCGACTTGGAAACTGCTCTGCCTCGGCGCTGTAGTCGAAAGCGTCCATCTCAAGCTTCCTCAAGTGCGACCGTTGTGAGCAAGCATCGGGCCGACGATGAGCAACTCGATGCAAATTCAGAACTGTTGCCGATGCTGTTCACTCGGGAGCTGCCGTGCGGCCGATAGATGGTCACAGCGGTGATGCCGAGAGCCAGGATGACGAGAACGATGATTGGCGCATATTTCACGACCAAGGCTTCCAACTGTGGCGAGACGCGGGCTCGCACGAACGTTCACGGCGTCGCGGCATGAAGCGTTCTCCTCTCGCGCCCAAGCAAACTACGCAATGCATCGATGAGTCTCATCGTTGTTGGACGGGTCGGCTCAAGCCCGGTGCGCGCGGCCACGCCTCGTTGCGCCCAATCTCTTTGCAGAACGCGAAGGGGATGTTTGAGCGCAGTGAGCCGCCGCGCGATTGCGTGACCTTTCCTGATGCTCCCCTCCCGCACGGCCGTCGAGAGCTGGACTCCTCGACCAACTGCAACCGGCCAGAGTTGAATGTTGCACAAAAGACCCTCGGCACGGCGCCGCGCATCTGCCGAAGTCACCTTTGACCTAATGACGGTTGCCAGCCGCGATCGGATCGCGATGTCTCAAGCCCTGATCACACCCACGAAACGCAACATGCAGTGAACGGGACGGGGGCTAGTCGCTATGCCACAAGCGACGGGCTGTTGCGTCTGAGCGCCACGAGGGACGCAAACCTACCCTACGCCCTTGGTGGGTGACAGTCACGCGAATCTTTCTGATCCAGGCTTCAAGGGGCGCATGGAGCGCCAACGCGCAGCGCGGGAAGGCCGGCTCTCGCTCATAGCGTACAGAGGAGATCGCACTGTCGAAATGGCGGCTACCATTGCTTTCGTCTCGACGCCCTGCCCTTTTGATTTCATTCAAGACCACCCCCACCCCGGGCATCGTGGCTCCGGATATCGCTGGTGACCTTTCTTGCACTTGCTGCGTCCATTCATGACGAGAATGCAAAGGCGAACACTGACTGTCGCGCACACCTCTGCAACCGTGGTCGCGACTTCCGCTCGCGTTCCGCAGAATAGTAAACGTTGCCTGCCGGCCATTCTCGACCGCGCTCTGCCCGCGGCGCCCCGATTGAGATGCAGGCCGGGGCGGCCTAGAGAATGTGCCCTACGCTCCAGCATCGGCGCGCCGTAACATAACCCCGAACCGAAATCGGAATCAGGGTGGCACAATGATCAAAGGCAGTTGCCTCTACGGGGGTATCCGATTCGAGATTGATGCAGTTCGATCCCTTACCCATTGCCATTGCCGCAATTGTCGCAAGCTGAGCGGTGCTGCCTTCGCCAGCTATGTCCACGTCGATGCTGACAAGTTCCGGCTGCTGTCCGATGAGGATATGATACAGCAGTTCGAATCGGCGCCGGGTAGTTTCCGAGCGTTCTGCCGCGTCTGTGGCTCAATTGCGCCAGGAAAAGCCGCCTATCTCACCACGGTGAGTATCCCTGCCGGACTGCTCGATGATGATGATCCTGGTGTGCGCCCCAAGCTGCATGTCTTCGGCCGGCTTCAAGCGCCGTGGTGGGAGATCACTGACGGGCTGCCTCAACACGAGAAATGGGTGCCTGGCTTCGCCCCGAAAGAGGCTCAACAGTTGTAACCCGACGTGGCCCTTCGGTGTGTTCCAGAGTTTTCGCACAAGGCGGAGGGCGACAGAAGTCCAACTCGACGAGGCGCTAAGCTGGACTGGACATCAACGAAAGAGCGAGGAGCACAACCCTCCCGCGGCTTGCTGGTTGCTTTTCTCTAGCGGTCAGAGGGGGCGTATCTGCCAATTCTAGCAGCGCGATCGAAGTGTTTTGGTCTCGCCGATGAGTAACGGGGCATGGCCGTGAGTGGCTGCCGGATCCGCGACATAGGCTTGTTGCAATGCGCCTGGGGACCACTTGGTCTCTGGCGTACCCTTCACAATCCAGATCATGGTGCGGTCATGGAACAGCTGCAGGCCATCGGCAACAATTTCAAAGGCGCCGCTGTAGGTTTCCTCTAGCGAGCTTCCTACCGGTCGAAATATAGCCTGAACCGAAACCGTCACCTCTCCACGAAACCGGGGCAAGCCCAAGCCGCCCTTTCAACTGCGCCTTTGCAGTAAGATGCGGTTTTCGTTCGGTGCGCGCCAGCAGCTCTTGGTCCACCGTCCCCGTGACGTAGGCCAGGAGGCGCGCCCAATCCATAACGGCCCCTTTGCCCGACCCGAACGCCGCCTGGGCGCCATTGATCGCCCAAAAATTGTACGCGATGGGCGCCGGCACCGCTATCCTGGCCGTGGATAACTGACTGACCTGTCGGCCGTTTCAGTTTTTTGACCATTCGGGGTAAGCCGCGCGGTTCTACCCCGACAAACGTGGCCCCAGAGGACATCTCGGGAAATTTCCCCCAGGACCGTGCGCCACAAAATTGCTGGCTAAGGGCGCCAGGGGATCTTAGCCGACGATCAGGCTACTTACAAAGCTCCAGAAGCCGCGCCCAGCTCACGCGTCGACCGCGTATTCACTCGGGCGCGGCCGGCCGTCACCTGTAGGGCGCAAGAATTAGATCCTCTCCATCACGTTTATCAGCTAGCCGCATGATGTCCTCGATCAAATTCTTGCGCCCTACAGCGGGACGCGTCGGAGGGTCACGCTTCTCGGCCAACGCCCTGTCCGTTGCGTGCTGGATTGTCGCGGCCGCGGCCCTGTTTGCCCCGCTCTTTTTTGCGTGCCAGTGGGCCTTGCCCTATCTAATCCAATCCCATCTCAACACGTTGCTAGCTGCAGTGGTAGCAGGCTATGTGACGCTCTTTCTGCTTCCGAACCTCGCACACATGTTCGGGGTTGGCATGCCGTACGCGTTCAGTATCTTCTTGCCCGGCTTGTTATGGAACACGCTGACTGCCTGCGTGTGGATGAGCGCCGCATTTTGCGTCTACTATTCGATCTGGGCGCTGTTCTCGACCTACCTGCAGAAGGAGCTCAGTTGGACGCCGCAAATGGTAGCGACCCCTCTGTTCTGGGCCAATATCGTGGTGTTTCTCGGTAATAGCCTGTGGGGCATCGTTGCCGACAAATGGGGACGGCGCTGGGCCATCATCGTACCGTCCATCGTCGCAATCTTCATCACGCCGCTCTACCTTTGGAACTCGATTCCCTTGTGGCTCATCGGCGGCTTCATCGTGCAGGGCGTCTTCGGTGGCTCGATCTATGGCCAGAACCCGAGCTATCTTTCCGAGCGGTACCCGACGGAGGTCAGGTATGCAGCCTCGGGCTTCGTCTATCATCAAGGAGCGATCTTCGGCGGCCTCATCGCGCCCGCCGTCACCTATCTTGCAGTCGATCAGAAGATGGGCTTCGCGCTGCCGATGTGGCGGCGCGAATGCCCATCGGCAGCTCGGCAAGGAAGCGCCGAGCAGTCTGTTCGAAGTTGCGGCGCGAGTGCGGGCTATCGAGCGAGTCCAGCCAGCTTTCCAGCAGCTGCTCGTCCGTGGTGGCGCTGGTCGCCACATGCGCGGTGATGTGCGGGACAAGATCGCTCATCGGGCAAACCCTTCTAAGTCGATCCACCACGCCAGCGCGGCGACGGCAATCATGCCGATCGCGAACCACCAATCCTCTAGCAAGCTGAGTAGCTTCCGCATTTGATCCTCCAAACGACAACGCCCCACCGGCCGGAGTCAGCGGGGCGTCTATCAGTGCATGGTAGGTGCCGGCGAAGGCGGCGTGAACTCATAGACTGGCATGCTCTCCAACTTGGCGCGGAACTCTCGGATTGCCCTCATAAGGTCTGAAGGCATGTACATACGATGCAGCCGATAGTCCTTAGATTGGATAAGGGCTGCCATTTCCGAGCGGTGATAGCACAGTCGATGGCTTTGCATGGTTCAGTCCTCGAGATGGCCAACGCGCACTGGAAAAGGGCCAAAAGGGACGCAGAACACACCCAATCATCCTATCGGCGGACGGCCATGTAATTGACCGCCTTAGTCAGCCCAGCCTGCGCCTCGTGGATCTTTGGGCGATCGACCAACGCCAACATGCCGGCGGTTGTCAGTGCGGCCACAACGAAACTCACGAGGGAACAAGCAAGCAACGTCATGCCGGTTCCCATTCTGGAACTACGCTTGACTGGCGCCGCCGGTTTTCGATCCGGGTGGACCGTCCTGTTGTGCATTGCCAGCGCTGACTCACTCTTGAACTTGCGTCTGCATTCACCACAACGTGGCTTTGACATCTGCATAGTCCTTTGCCGATCGTCACTCTCATGAAGTGACCAAAGGTCAGCGCCGGGGTTAACTCCCGCCCCGGCACGGGGTTACCTAACCCACGCTGCGATGGCCGCTCCAGCAGTAGCGAAAAACAGCCACCAGTAGATGCCCTCGCCAAAGAATTTCAGGAGCCTAGTGCTCATGACGCAGTTCCTTCTGCCACCGTCCGATAAATGGACAAATGAACCGGGGCCTTACTAGCTTGCCGGCCGAGGAAACAATTTCCTCGTGATGCACAAGAGGACGCCACTCACCGACTTGGGGAACTCAGTGGATCGGGCTGAGTGGCTTGCCCAAATACTCGGCCAGCCACTTCGCCGCTTTCTCGTTCTCACGGAAACTCAGGTCGGAACGGCGAAAGAAAATACCTATGTTGCCGTCATCGTCCATTCCTAGATGGACCACTGCACACTTGAAAAACTCAGATGCCCACTCCGGCACTAGCTTAGGCTTCAGTCTGCGCAGGGTGGGCAGACCCGAAAACAACTGTTGGAGTTGTCGGGCAATACCCGCAAATTCCTCGACAGCCTCCTCACTCAGCACGCCATCGCGGCCCATCTCTTCGAACTTTTCAATAGTCACCGTCAGCATTGCCTGTACCTCATAGGGAAGGTACGCGGCACTGACGCCACTCACTCGCCTACTTTAATATAACACGAAAACATGCCCGCGCGCGCTGACGCCAAAGCCAAGTTGCACGTGCACCCGCCGCAATCAGCAGACACACCATGATGGCGACGCCCGCCCAGGCGACCCATTCTTCAACCCATTCGTGCTTGTGCATGAGATGGGTGTAGCTCATCGGAAGCGAGACGAAGCACACGGAAACTACGAAGCCTGCCACCATGCATCGTTCAACGCACTGAAGTTATTAACCTCGGGCGTCATCCCTACCTTACGCAGTTCTAGCAAGAACGGCCGGCAGTTGGTCTCGATGAAGCGGACAATCTCGTCAGACAGGACGAACCATTCCAGCCGGACATGATGGGAGGCGAACCGCTTGTGCAGCTCTCTTTCGGTTGCCACGTCCCGACTACACCGCTAAAGCGCTCCTCTCGTTCATCTATTCACTGCTGACGGCCGACGTGCGCGGTGCGCTCGAAGGCGCGGGCCCCGACCCCGCCGTGGGCTTCCTGCACGTTGATAGGCCGGGCCGCCCGAACCTGGCGCTCGACGCTCGCCTCGATCCGAGCCACAACACGACGCTCCTTGTCCCATGAGTTGGCCCGCGTGGTCTCGGCGAAGCCGCGCAGCGCACCCGCTCGCGTCGCGGTGGACAATCACGGGAAGCGCGTCCAGTGCGATTCAGGCAGAGACCTGATAAAGAGCGAGTCCGATGAGCAGCCCGAGACATAGGTGACAGTTCGTACCGGACACATGGGTTACACTTTCCGCTTTTTGCCGGAGGGTGTGGATGCCGTGGAAAGAGAGTTCGGTCATGGACGAACGCCTGCGATTTGTCGCCCGTCTCTTGGAGGGCGAGACTATGACCGAGGTCTGCCGCGACTTCGGAATCTCCCGTAAAACCGGGTACAAGATCTTCGACCGCTACAAAGAGCACGGGCTTGAGGCTCTCGCCGATCGCTCGCGCCGACCGGTGAGATTCCCCAATCAGTTTCTCGAGGCGCGCATCGTCGCCATCAGGCACGAGAAGCCGAATTGGGGTGTAAGGAAGATCCGTTCCGATTGCCCGGCGATATCCGCGTGCCGGCCAAGAGTACAATCCACGCCGTTCTCCATCGCCACGGGCTCGTCGCCCCGCCCGCCCGGCCGCGCCGCCGCGCCACCGGAACGCCGCTCTCGCGCGGAGTAGCCCCCAACGAACTGTGGTGCACCGACTTCAAAGGCGAGTTCAAGCTCGGTAATGGACGCTATTGCTATCCCCTCACCGTCACCGATCACGCCTCGCGATACCTGCTCCTGTGCGAGGCACTCGAGTCCACCCGCGAGGACCTCGCCATCACGGCTTTCGAGCGCCTCTTTCGCGAGCGCGGCTTGCCCGATGCGATACGCTCCGACAACGGAGTACCCTTCGCTAGCCCAAACGCCCCTTCAATCTCTCCAAGCTCGCCGTCTGGTGGCTCCGCCTCGGCATCGACATCGAACGCATCAAACCCGGCCGGCCGCAGCAGAACGGGCGGCACGAGCGCATGCACCTCACGCTCAAAAAAGAAACTGTCAGACCCCCGGGCGCCAATAGCCCTTTAGCAACAGGCCCGCTTCGATGACTTCCTGACAGAATTCAATACCGAACGGCCACACGAGGCGCTCGAGATGAAGTGCCCCACTGACGTCTACACTCCTTCTCGGAAGCCCTTTACCGGCCTACCGGATCTCGCCTACCCATTCCACGACCGCGACGTCCTAGTCACCGCCTGCGGCCGCATCTGCATTTATCGCAAGAAAATCAACCTCTCGACCGTCCTCGCCGGACAACGGGTCGGCATCAAAGAGGTCGACGACGGCATTTGGATCGTCAGATTTATGCGCTATGATCTCGGCTACATCGACTTGGAAGCGAGAACCCTTCAACCCCTCGACAACCCCTTCGGCCCAGGGTTGTCACCTATGTCTTAGGTACGTTCTGTTACCTATGTCTCCGGGCCATACATGAGACTGCTAGTGGGTGTAGCAGGACTCGAACCTGCGACCCGCTGATTAAGAGTCTCCACTCAGCAAGCAAAATCAATAAGGTTTGGCACTTTCGTGGCGGATTTTAAGGCGTAGTAAGGCGCCTTAAGGCGCTGGTTTCGTAGCCGATTGCCAAACCGAAAACCCGCGGCGAACGGCCCATTGTCGCTGCTTGTAGCCGTGCCTACCGGCGCGCCCTCTACTGGCGCAAGTTCATGTCGGCTTAACCCCAGAGACCTGACGCGCGCAACCCGCTATGATATTGACATCGTGAAGTGCATCTACTGCGGCCTCTGCCAGGAGGCCTGCCCGGTGGACGCTATCGTCGAGGGGCCGAACTTCGAGTTCGCGACCGAGACATGCGAGGAACTCTATTACGATAAGGAGCGCTTGCTCGCGAACGGCGACCGGTGGGAGCGCGAAATCGCGAAAATGCTCGAGCTCGATGCGCCCTACAAGTAGGCGGCGAGGAGGATAGCGCCGACCTTCAGGGACAAAGCCGAGACGCCTGTAGAACTTGTGGGCGCGGGTATTGCTCGTCAAAGGATCGATCACGATGGCGGTCACTGCGGGCTCGGCGAAGCATACCTGAAATGCGCGGCGCATCATCATCTCAACGTAACCCTTGCCGAGGTCTTCTTCCGCCCCGATCCGGCGCGAATGGGCACGCCGTTGGTGGCCAGCTCCAACATGGGACGAAGCAGCGCCTCGATACCCCGCCATGGCGGTGGAGGGCACTGAGCTAGCCGTGTCACGCGCCGCGGGCAGCTTAGTGCTTCTTGGACTTGGAACTCCCAGAATGCGTCGGCATCGGCTCATCGAGCGTCTGTTCGAGCGGTGTAAGCGTCGACCTACCCAACGCGACGTGCTAGCTTAGAACCATGGCTAAAAGAAACATCGACTTTCCCGACCTGCAGCAGGGCCCTATACGACACGCAAGACTCTCTTCCGATCTCATAAAACGTATCGAGGCCTACAAGACTATTCTCGGCGACACCGATCCCGCTTCGATTGACGACGCGATCGATGGCTTCCGTCGCGACATCAATCCAGACAAGGAGATCGAAATCTGGGAGCACATGACCAGCGTCTTCCAGAACTTTACGACACACCATGCGATTACTGACCTCGGCCACCGACGCGAGGTCTTTCATGCACTCCTCGTCATTTCGACCGGCGGTGAAGTCCCACCGAGAGCAACGCTGACGCGCAACGACATAGCCGAGCTCAAATACAATTTCTGATCCCCCCGCTACCGCGGCACCCGTCTCAAATTGCGCACCCGTCCGCTGTCTGGGACTGGAAGCATGCTGGCCCGCCTACCATTGACTACGCGCCGTAGAAGGTGGGACCCGACAGTCAAGCCGTCCGAGCCGTTCGGGAATGAAGTGAAGGGACGCCGTCACGTTGAGGTTGTAGAGTGCTACGGTCGCGGTGGGCAAGATCGATCGATGCCGGCACGTCCAGTCGTGTGGTAGGTTGGGATATTCGCGGAGACTGCGATGTACTCGATCAAGATCAACCACAATCCAACTAGTCACCTCACCAGCTTATACCTGAACAAACAAGTCGTGGATCGTGTAGGAGGTCTTGGCGTCAGATGCACTCTGACCCTTCTTCATCCCGCGGACGGACCGACGCTCTTCTTCTGCAACTCTCTCTTGGGTCATAAGATCACCGCGCCGGAGGGTGAGTTCGATGGTTGGTGGATCTGGGAAGCTAAAAACACATTGCCAGAGAGCACTCCTCAGTTTCGTGGCCTGATGCCGAAACCTGTCTGGTCAGCCGATCTCAATGGCTTCATCCTCAAGTTGAACTTGATGGACTGGGATCTTGGAGTATTTGCGACCGAGGAAACGAAGTCAGCCCTGCGATCTGCGCTGGAAAGGCCAGGAACCAACTGAACCACGATGCGCATGACCGAACCAATCGGTAGGGAGATTGGATAGATAAAGGAAACGCGTCCCAACGCTCATCATTTCTCATCGTAGCGATGCCTGCGATATGACACCCGGCCACTGATGCGGAGAAGCTCAGAAGCCTGCTTATCAAATGCAAGGAGGGCGGATGTTGCTTACCTCGAGGGGGGGCAATGCGCCTCTGTCTGAGCCGTGTTATGCGTGGTCACCACACGGCTTTCTTCGGAATCGAAGGGGAGGCAGTCGATATTATAGATCCTTGACCGCCCCTGCGCGCGACGGGGCTCTGATCGAGCGGCCGGGACGGGAGGATGCTCCGCGGGGGCCGAACAAGAGAATTGGGACGAGAAGAACAAGAAGAATGCGACCTATGGCTGTCCCTAATGGGGCGACTTCCCAGTTCCCGTTCCCGCACATTGTAGAGCGCTCGGGAAGCGGAAGCGGGAAGTCACCGCTACGAGACGCTGGTCTCGTCGCTCAGGTCGCGGCGGCCGCGACCCTTCAAGAGAAGAGCCGATAGCCCTCGCCGTCTTTCACTATGCGGCCGTCCGTGATGATGCGTGGCACCGGCTGTGAGGAGACAGGCTGGTCCACGACCTGGAGGGCCAGCGCCTCTGCCACCTGCGCAAGTTCGATCTTGATCGGCTTCTGCGAGGGTGCGGCGCGATGCTCAAGGCGAGCGACGCGATCGCGCCTGCGAGCTCGCCTTTCCCCGGCGGTGACGCCAATAGCTGCCCGATCACGGTGAAGCGAAACCGCGCCCACCGCCCGTGAATGCGTCTGTCGGGTA
>Ga0306920_100007280_pt1 | contig 14552 bp, 5 predicted proteins | sample flu12Cox44000170_FD_204666 | JGI IMG/M metagenome (GOLD analysis project Ga0306920, IMG submission 204666) | Lab enrichment of tropical soil microbial communities from Luquillo Experimental Forest, Puerto Rico - flux4day.12C.oxic.44.000.170 (v2)... | ecosystem: Environmental > Terrestrial >...
GAAATTGCTGCGCTCCGGAGTTGGTCCCGTTCTGGTCGCCCGATACGGTGGTCGGCACGCCGTGGTCGTTCTGCATACCGAGCCGTACGAACAGACGCTGGTTGGCGGTGATGTTGTAGTCGAATTTCGCCACATAGGTATCCAGCTTGCTCGGCGTGGGCGCTGAAAAATTGAAGCAGCGATAGTTGAGCGTATCCCCGCAGTTGTCGCTGTTCGGTAGTGGGTACGTGTTGAGCGTTTGGAGAACGTAGGGATCCACGCCACGGCCCAGCAAGGGATACTGAGCTGTCGGCGTGCATGTGACCGTACATATCTGATCCATGGTCGCGATCTGTCCCGGACCCAGCGCATTGGAGCCCGGACCAGGCGCATAAACCGTTCCGCTCTGACCGGTCGCGCTGTTCTGCGGGCCTCCCGGACAATCCGTGGTGCCTCCGGCACAGGGATACTGAATCACTCCGTCGCGAAGGGCCGCGCTGGGTACCACGCGAGAGACCTCGTAGCTTTCTCTGGTCCTCTGCCCTTCATAGGAAGCGAAGTAGAACAGGCGGTCTTTCTTGATTGGTCCTCCAACGCTGCCGCCGAAGGTATTCCGCAACAGGCGCGGAGGAACGTTAGATTGCCCGTTTGTGAGCTGAGAGTGCTTATTGAAATAGTCGTTCGCCACGAGATTGGTGGGACGGTTGTATTCATAAGCCGAGCCGTGAATCTGGTTCGTCCCGCTTTTGGTAACCAGGGAGACTTGCGCACCGGAGGAGCGCCCGGTGTCTGCATCGGAGTTCGTTGTGGTGACGCGGAACTCTTCGATCGAATCGAGGGTGGTGCGCAGCGCTCCGACAAACGCATTGCCTTGTACTTGGTCGTTGTTGTCGATGCCGTCGAGCGTCAGGTTGGTCTGGTCACTGCGCGCGCCGTTCACCGCGCCGCCGCGGCTATCGCCATTGGTATCTACCTTGCCGCGGTCGGCCACCGTTACCACCCCAGGTTGCAGACTCAAGATTCCCGCGGGGTCACGGCCTTCAAACGGCAAGCTCCCCAATTGTGTCTGATTGAAGGCGTTACCAATAGTGGCGTCCGAGGTGTTAATCGTTTGCAGTGCCGCAGTGACTTCAACCGTCGTCACTCCCGTCGAAATTTGCAGCGTGACGTCGTTAGTGGTTGGGGTCGCAACCAGCAGGATGAGTCCTGATTGCTTCAACGTGGAAAAACCCGCGGCGGATACCGTTAGTGTATAAGTAGCCGGCCGCACTTCCAGGAACTGATACCCGCCGTTCTTGTCGGTCTTCGTCGTGAGAGTAATTCCGATCTGCGAGTTGTTGAGCGTCACCTCCGCTTCGGGAACCACCGCGCCTTTCGGGTCGCTCACCGTGCCGCGCAACGACGACGAGCCGGTCTGCGCGAGTCCCGCAGGGCAGAGTGAGACCGCCAGAGTCAGTGCCAGAGCAAAAACAAGATAGGAAACGACGGAATGAGTGCGAAGTTTCATAGACCACCCCTTAGAAGGCCACAAAGTGCCAGCAAGTGGGGTGATCCCGACGCAGCCTGAAGAATTCAGCTGGCCCCTTGAGGATACACCCGGTGCGTGAGTCCGACGCCTCGCCGCACCTCTTACCGGCACCAAATGAATGATGTTTGTTGTTTTAGGCCAGAACCTTACGGAAGTCAAGTAAGGTTCCGTTGATGCCATGGAGCCAAAACAGTAAACTTTGCGCAAAGGAAAAAAAAACCGCCGGAGAAGTTGCCCTCTCCGGCGGGAAAAGCTAAATCGAGTTCTCGAAGTGCGCTAGAACTCGTAGCGCAGTGCGAATTGCATCACGCGCGGATTGGTCAGAAGTCCTGTATACAAGCCAAATGCGCTCGAAGAGTCCAAATTCGTGTTAACGCTCTGAACATCAAATCGGTGCAGGTTCGGTACGTTGAAGACCTCCCAGCGGAATTGCAGGCTGTGAGACTCCTTCCACGGCATAATCCAGCGCTTTGCCAGTCCCATATCGAGGCCAGCAAATCCCTGACCTCGAACCTGGTTTCGTCCGCCGCTCTCTCCCGGCATGGCATGCCGAAAAGCGAGGATTCCCGACGAGCCCTGTGGATCCTTGAACATGCTGACTGAACCAGGTTGTGTACCGGGAGGGTCAACAGTGGTTCCCGTTTCGACTGCACCAATCTGAATCGCACCACCACCAAGTTGCCAGTTCGTCGGCCAAGTGCCGCCATTTTGTATGGAGGCAGGGAAACCCGTGGTCCAACGAACCAGGCCTGTAAGCTGCCAGCCGCCGATGAACGCGTCCGCCGCCCGGTTCACATCGTGGCCGAAACGCCGGCCTTTGCCAAATGGCAACTCGTAAATCCAGTTTCCGTTAATCTGATGAGTCAGGTCGAAATCGGAAACGGCCCGCCGTGAGTTCGGATCCCAAGAGTTGATCACCTGGCCGCCCAATCCGCCCCATTCGGTGACGCGCTCGGCGTCGGACATGATGTCGATAGATTTGGAGAACGTGTAGTTGAAGTCGAATTGCAAGCCGGTATTCAACCGCTTGTGCAAGCTCACCTGCAACGCGTTGTAGTTGGCATTACCTGCGGATCGCCAGGCATAGAGTGACTTGAATTGCCTGTTAAAGAAGGTACTGCCGCCAGTCGCTGGAGTGTAGTACTTGCCGGAGGTTCCCAATATGCCCGGATTGCCCGAGAAGTCCGAACCCGCCTGGTCCAATTGCCAAAGGGCTGTGGTCTCGTTAAACACATTGCAGCTGAACAGGTCGTAAGCCGCTTGCAGGGCACTGGTCGTCGCCCCACCACTGCAGGCCAAGGTGTACTGGTCTCCCGGGGCTAGAGGTTGAATGATGTCCTGCCAGTACGCCGCCGTGGAACCCACCAGCTGCGGTGTGATCGCGGAGGTCGCTGTTCCGGCCGCTCCCAATTCGGAGAAGCGATGCGCTGCTTGGAAATAGGTCACACCGGACTTCGTGTCTTTGAAATTCAACGGCATGGCCAAGTCTTCCTGTACCAGAAGTCTGTGGGAATAACGCCCTACATAGGACACCTCGAGTGAAAAGCCCTTGGCAAATTCCCGGCCAATGGAGAAATCGACGGTGTAGGAATACGGCGTCTTGATGGTGTCGTCCAAGCCCCAATTGATGGCCAATCCAAGTTCTTGATTCGGTGGAGTGTAGGGGAAGCCTCCGGCTGGGGCAGGTGGGAAGAACGCCTGTCCGTTCTGGTCTACTGTGGGAAGCGTGTTAAGGTCGGTTAGGCGCGGTGCGCTTGCCACCGACGGAATGTTCGAATTCGAAAGCTGCGTGGAAAGCCCGAAGGAGCCATATCGGTCAAACGTCGTCAGCAGTCCGGCACCAACACGATCGTAAACAACCCCGAAGCCGCCACGAATGGACGTCTTTCCGCCTGATCCAAACAACTCGTGCAAAAGCCCGGAAGAGGCGTTGGGGGAATAAGCAAACGCGATTCGCGGTCCGAAGTCCTTGTAGTCCCAGTTATAGTAACCCTTTTTGCCGTTTGCCGGTCCCGCAAGATCGAAAGTGATCGAGGGATCTTGGTTGGAGGGGATCCCGGCCAGCATATCTTGCCCACGAGTCTGGAAGAAATGGCCAAGACTAAGGGTTGGCGCCACTTGCGTTCCGTTGGTTTCCCATGGCGGAGAGAACAGGGAATACCGCAGTCCATATGTAAATGTGAAGTTCGGCTTCACTTTATATACATCCTGGAAGTAGATCTCATATTCGTCCGCGCCCCAGTGGCGTTTTACTGCGGAGTTAAGCGGCAATGCGTTGCCATTCTTGTCGTAGTTATATGTCGCATCCACTTCACTCACGATCCCCATTAACGCCATGGTTGGATAGTCGTAAGAGTTGTTGAAAGCTTTCGACACGGTCGGGAATCCGTTATTGCTCGGATTAAGGGGGCTACCCGGCTTATTGGCAAGCCCCGCAGTGTCCAACCCGGAAGAGTTCGTCACTCCGTCGCTGAAACTGGTAATGAGACTGTCTCTCGGGTTACGGATCAGGCGCACATTCGTGCCGAATTGAAGAGTGTGCTTCCCCTTGATCCACGAAAGGTCGTCCACGAAGTTGTGCACCGGCGTCTGGTAATTCTGGCTGCGTGTGACAGCTAGTGAGGAATTCGCCGGCGTACTGTTGTCATTCAACCCACGGAAGTAGATGAACGGTTGTGTATCGTTATTCCCGTTGATTCCGATACTTTGCCGCGTGTAGCCGTAACGGAAATTATTCAGGAGATTCTGGCGAAGACTCGCCGTATATCCAACCGTGAAGCCCTTGCTGTAGTCAACATTGGAATGTAGCGGTCCTTCACCGAGAAAATAAGGGGCCGTGCTGTGTGAATCGTTGCGCATGGCGCCGCGCCAGAACAGATTGTGGTTGCCGCTTGCCGTCAACTTATAGTCCAAGCGCGCGATGTACCAGTTGTCGTCTGTGGGTACCGGGCCGCGGAAGCGATACCCCACATAGTTCAACCCGTCTCCCAGCGTCAGGTCGTTGGGCTCCGGGAAGCCTTGCAAATAATTCAGCATCACCTGGCTGGGGCCGATGCCTAGAGGATCCCATTTCTTGAAATCTGATGGCAAAACCGCCTTGACGCCCGCCGGGATTGTGAAATTCGTTCCGGGAATGTTTCCGCCGGGGCACACGGAAGGGTCCGCGCATTGGTACAAAATAATTCCGGCGCGCATCGTATCGCTTGGAACGATGCGCTGCTCTGCGGTTTCCTCTGCCTGTCGAGATCCTTCGTAGTTCGCAAAGAAGAACAGGCGATCTTTCTTTATGGGTCCTCCAAACGACCCACCAAAAATGTTACGGATTAATTTGGGCGCTACGTTTGGCTGCCCGCTCTGCAACTCGCTCAGCTTCACGAAATAGTCATTCGCGCTGGTCAACGTGTTCCGGTGGTATTCGTACAGCGAACCATGGAACTGATTCGTGCCGCCCTTGGTCACGAGCGACACCTGGGCGCCAGACGACCGTCCCTCATCTGCGTTGTAGCTCGTCGTCGTTACCCGGAACTCCTGCACAGAGTCCGCTGTCACCGGCAGCACCGAGGTGAATGCATACCCATTCACCTGATCGTTGACATCCACTCCGTCCAGCGTGACGTTGCTTTGGTCGCTTCGCGATCCATTCACCGCCCCGCTGCGTGTGTCCACATTCTTGTTGATGTCTTCTCGGTTGCCCGTATACACCACGCCAGATTGCAGCGTCAGCAGATCCGGAATGTTACGACCTTCGAGCGGTAACTGCTTGATCTGGTTTTCTCCGAAGGCGGTTCCCAGCGAGGCGTCCGTTGTATTGAGAACCTCGGTCTGCGTGGAAACCTCCACAGTCTCGGTCGTAGCTCCCACCTGCAGCTGCACATCCAGCGTCGCGGGCGAGTTCACCAGCAATTGCAGGCTCGACTGCACGTGCCGCTGGAAGTTGGGTGATTCCACCACCAGTTCGTACGCGCCAGGCTGCAGTCCTAGAAACTCATACTGCCCGGTATCCCCGGTTGTCGCGGTGCGCTCGAAACTCAGTGCCGGGTTCCTCAGCATAACTTTCGCGCCGACGATTGCTCCCCCCGTTTTGTCGGTAACTGTGCCGCGCAACGACGTCGTGCCGGTTTGCGCCTGAGCGAACCCGGAGCAGAACAAAATCATGATACCGATTAGTGAAATGACGGAACGGCGAAGAAGAAGGTAAAACATGAGTATTCCTTTCTCGCGCGCGGATAATGTTTACTTTGCTACGTGAACCAAACAGTCGAGTAGAGTAAGGAAGGCTGCGGACGCCCAATCCGCAGAAGGTGAACGGCAACCTAAAGTCCTACCGCCGAGGACCTTTCCCACCACTCGCAGGCACCGGAATTGCCTTACTATTTAGGACAGAAGGGACGCTATGTCAAGCACGATGCGCGGATAGCTGACCCTGGAATTTCAAATGCAGGAAAACGGTCTTTCCAATCATGGAGAGATCGCTATAGGGAGCCTAGTAGTAACACCACCCGGCGGCATACGGCTCTGCACCCGGGCGGCTCTTTGGTTGCACCGCCGCCGCAAGCCGCAAGTCCCGTTCTTGCGCGCCAGCCCATATCTTTTGCTCTACGCTTCCTTTAGACCCCCTCTGACGGTACGTGCCGCTGTCCGGACCTCTCATCAGTTTGGAACGGGACTTTCACCCAGAGCTGGTCGAAGACGCACGGGCGTAAAAGGAAATAGGCCGGAGAGAAGAACCTCTCCGGCCTAAGAAAAGTCGAGGTTTGTTTGGCTTAGAACGAATACCGCAATGCGAATTCCATGACGCGCGGCTTGGTCAGCGTACCCGAGTACAGGCCGACAGAACTCGGATTCGTTAACGCACCGTTGAAGGTGATGGTCGCGGCGTCAAACCGCACGGAATTAGTCAGGTTGTAGGCAAAGGCGCTAAAACGCAGGCTCTGACGCTCGGTGATATGGAAATCCTTGTTCAGACCTGCATCGATCCCGAAGAAGCCCTGCCCGCGGAAAATGTTGCGTGGGCCAGATTCGCCAGGATAGGGAAGGCGCATGACGTTGTTCCAGTACTTAGAAGTAGCGGTTGGGTCGTTGGCGGCGGCCCCGATATCGAAGGCAAACGGTTGACCATTCACGTAGGTCAGCTTCTGATCGACCGCGCCGGTCAAAACCGCGTTTCCTGACAGCTGGAAGTTGGTGTTCCACGTCCCGCCGGCGGGAATGGTGAAGGGAAAGCCGCTCGTCCAGCGATAAATGCCGGCTAACTGCCAGCCTCCGAAGAAGGTGTCCACAGCCCGGTTCCAGTCGTGGCCAAACCGCTTGCCTCGTCCGAACGGCAGGTCGTAGACCCAGTTGGAGTTGATTTGATGGCGGGTATCGAAATCCGAGACGCCGCGCAGTTGATCAGGCGACCAGGTGTTGATGATGGCGCTCAAACCGCCGAAGGCCCCGACACGTTCCGAGTCCGAACCTATGTCCAGCGATTTTGACAGCACATAGTTGAAGTCGAATTGCAATCCGTGCATGTTGCGGCTGCGCAGCATGAATTGTCCGGCGTTGTAGCTGCTGTTGCCGATGGCGGACCAGGCATACAGCGCCGAGAACTCCTTGTTATAAAAGGCATACGGAGTGTCGACACCGTTGATGTTGGTGCAGGCCGGAAAGCAGAAGGAATCGAAAACGTTAACGAAATTGGAGGCGCCGAATGTGCCTGCTCCCCAATTGCAGTAGAACATTTCATACATGGCTTGCGTCGCGGTTGGATTGGCGAGAGCTCCGTTCCCGGGCGCCCCGGTGTGATTCAACGCCAGATTACCGTCTCCGCAGTAGGACCCGTTGGTTCCTGCGGCGTTCGGAAATAGATTCTGCCAGTAGGGAATGTTGGGCACCTGCGACACTGGCGTTTTTGCATTCGCCAGCTTCGCCAACTGCGTAGCCGCAGCGAAATAATCCGTGTGGGATTTGGGGTCAACCAAGTCGAGCGGCATTGCGAGGTCGCGCTGCTGCAAAAGGTGATGTGCGAACCGCCCGACGTAGGCAGCCTCAAAGGTCAACCCCCCGGGGAGTTCTCTGGTGATGGAAAAGTCAAACGTCTCCGAGTAAGGGGTCCTGAGCTTGGTGTCAAATCCAAAGGTGATCTGTTGCAGCGAATTGCCCGGTGTGCTGACCGGAGGCGTATAGGGAAACGGTCCGCTAGGTGCTGGCTGAAGCAGCGGTCCATCGAGACTCGAAACCGGGATGTTGTTCAACCCCGTGAAGCGAGCGCCGCCGTCAAGCGTCTGAACGGAGGCCGGATTGCTGATCACCGTGTTTAGTCCAAAGGACCCATTTTGGTCAAAGGTGTCGACCAAGGCGGTCCCGAAGTGATCATAGACCATGCCAAACCCGCCACGAATCGAAGTCTTCCCGCTCCCTCCAAAGATCGCCCCCAACAATCCGTCGTTGTTGTTTGGCGCATAGGCGAACGAGAAACGCGGGCCTAGGTCTTTATAGTCCCACGGCCAGTACGGCTTTTTCCCATTGGCCTGGCCGCTGGGGCTATAGGTGATGATTTGATCCGCGGTTTGGCCGACGGCCATGGCCGCTGCCCGGCTGCTCACAAACTGATTCAGGTTCTGGTCCGGAGAAACCTGGTTCCCCTCGGTCTCAAAAACCGGCTGCAGCAACGAATAGCGCAGCCCGGCGGTAATTGTCAGGGTGGGACGAATATGCCATACGTCCTGGAAGTAAAAATCGGATTCCCAGGAGCGGAAGTTCTTGGGCACTAGAGTGCCTTCCGCGATCGGGTCGCCTTTGGCCGTGCGATTGTATTGTCCATTGACCTGGCCGATCACGCCGACAATGTTTCCAATGGCGTTGTCATAGGGCGCGGCGTTTGAGGGGTCGACAGGCGCCAAACCGAAATTGGTTGGATTCAGGCTGCCGTTTTTGGACGCTGGGGTTGCCAGATAGCTGGGGTTTGTGGACGCGAAATTGATATTGGACAGATCCGTAGCGCGGGTGTTGGTGATGCGCCGGATATTTACACCGAACTCCAGCGTGTGCTTGCCTTTTGCCCAGGCCACATCGTCGAGCCAGTTGTAAACGGGAATATGAAATTTGCGCGTGAATGAGGTCGTCGGAGAGACCGAACCAACGCTCGGATGCAGATCGTCAAAGTTGCGGAAGGTAACGATGGGCAGATCTTCGATCCCCAGGTTGTCCTGGCTCTGCCGGGTAAGTCCAAAACGGAAATTGTTCACTAAAGCGCTGGTGAATGTTGCGGTATAGCCAACAGCGATCGCACGGCTGGTGTCTCGGATGACGTTGTTCGCTGGCATTCCGGGGAATTGCGGTACGTCGTCGGTCTTGTCGGTCTGGTAGTTGCCACGCAGAAAGAGCCGATGAGTGCCGGCGCGGTTCAGGTTGTAGTCCAGCTTGACGATGGTGGTATTAAGCCGCTTCGGATTGGGCGCCGAGAAGCTGAAGCAACTGACGTTGAAACCGTCTGCATTTCCGCAAGCCGAGGAGTTGGCAGTCGGATATTGTTGGAACACGCCGGTTCCCTGGGCGTTTGTAATGAGCTGGTTTACCCCGGGTCCGTTGGGGCACGTTCCGAGCCCCGAGCAGAGGTTGTCCATGGCAGCGATCTGCGCAGGACCTACTCCGCTGGTACCCGGAGCGAACGAATAGACCTTGCCACTGAGTCCGACCACCGGTGGAAGTCCGTTGGTCCCGCCGGGGCACACAACGTTGGCGGCAATCTTCTCGCTGCCATCGGGGTTTAAAACCGGGGCACAAGGGTAGAGGACTACGCCATCTTGAAGATTAGGACTAGGGACGTTTCGTTGCACCTGCTGGTTCTCAGAAAGGCGCTGTCCTTCATAGGTCCCAAAGAAAAATAGTCGATCTTTCTTGATAGGCCCGCCGAGCGACCCGCCAAAGGTATTTCGGATGACTTTGCCAGGAACGTTGGGTAAACCATTGGAAAGTTCTGCCTGCTTGTTGAACCAGTCGTTCGCGGCAGTCACCGTCGGACGGTTCTGCTCATACGCGGCCCCGTGAAAAGTGTTCGTGCCGCTCTTGGTTACCAGTGTCACCTGACCGCCCGAAGAGCGCCCCTGGTCCGCATTGTCACCGATCGTCGTCACGCGAAACTCTTCGATCGAGTCCAGCGTCGACCGCACGGCACCTTGAAACGCCGTGCCGCGGGACTGCTGGTTGTTGTCGACGCCGTCCAGGGTGATATTCGCCTGGTCTGAGCGCCCACCGTTGAGTGCGCCGTTGCGGGTGTCCACGTTGTCGTCCGGGTTGTTGCCGACAAAGGTCACGCCCGGCTGCAAACTCAGGACTCCGGCGGCATCACGACCCTCAAACGGCAATGCAAGAATCTGTCGTGAATCGAAGGTGTTTCCGAGCGTTGCATCCTGCGTATTTACTGTTTGCGAGGCGGCTTGTACCTCTACTGTCGTAGTGCCCGACGCCACCTGCAATTGGATGTCACTGGTCGCCGGGGTGGAAACCAGCAGCACCAGGCCGTTCTGACGGAACGGGGCGAATCCCGAGGCGTTCACCGACAAAACGTATGTGGACGGGCGAACCTCTTGAAACTGGTAGGCCCCATTTTTGTCCGTCTGTGTGGAGAGATTGACGCCAATTGACTTCTGCATTCGGCACCACCGAGCCAGTGGCATCGGTGACAGTACCTCTCAAAGAAGTTGTTCCAGATTGGGCGAACGACAGGGTTACAGAGGTGAGTAGAAGGACTAAAACGCAAATGAATTGCTCGGCGAGTTTCCGAGGCATGGACGAACCCCTTTCGTGCACCGTTAAGTGTCAAGGCGACGAAGTGAGTGTCCACCACGATGGGACTGCCGCTGGCTCAGAGCTTACGTTGAGGAACGGACAACCCCGTTTGACCAACCACACCAAACGTACCTTAGGTTGTGTGCTTAGACGCCAACTCAAGCAGAAAGGTTAGCCAGATTTCGACGTTTCATACGGGTTAAGGTCGGTTAGGACTTCCCCAAATGAATTACCCGGGCTTCGGTGATGGCCGGATGTTTCCGCACTGCCCCAATCACTTCCTCGGAAATCCCTCCATCCAAACGAATTAGGGAAACCGCCTCGGCACCCTGGGTATTGTCTCGCCGTCCCAGGGCAAAAGTGGCGATGTTCACCCCATGTTTGCCAAGCGTACTCCCAACGTGTCCGATGACCCCCGGCCGGTCCTCGTTTCTCAAAAAGAGGAGGGTTCCGTCCAAGTGGGCCTCCAGGGGTATACCGTCGATCTGGATAACCCGGGGCGACCCGTCGTGCAGCACGGTAGCTTCCGCCGAGAAACCGTTGTCGCCGACCTTGGCAGGCAAGGCCGCCACCTCGAGGGTATGTGGGAATCCGTGCTCACGGCGGCGAGTTTCTTCCTCCACGGTGAGACCCCTCGCGGCAGCCACCGCCGGGGCATTCACGACATTCACTTTCTCATCCAGAATCGCGTTAAGCATTCCTGCCAGCACGGCGCTGCGCAGAAGGTGCGTGCCAACTTCTGCCACTTCTCCCGCATAACGGATACGGATCCGTGCCGGACGCGTTGCAGCCGCTTGCGAAACGAAGGAACCGAGTCGCTCCGCAAGGCCCAAGTATGGGCGCACGCGACGGTATTGTTCGGGCGAGAGTGCCGGGAGATTTACGGCGTTCTTGATGATTCCCTCAACGAGGTAGTCGCGCACCTGCACGGCCACTTGGGTTCCCAGTTCTTCCTGTGCTTCGGCGGTCGACCCGGCTACGTGCGGTGTGGCAATCACATTGGGCAAACCAATCAACGGGCAATTCTTTGGTGGTTCGTCCACAAAAACATCGAGGGCTGCTCCTGAGACATACCCGCTCTTAATCGCTGCGGCCAAGTCCGCCTCGTTGATCAATTCGCCGCGGGCCGCATTGATGATGCGCACGCCCTTTTTCATCTTCGCGATAGAAGCCGTGTTGATCATGTCCTTGGTCTGAGGACTCACCGCCGTATGCAGCGAAATGAAATCGCTCTCCGCGTACAGCTTATCGAGCGGAACCAGTTCGACCGAGAATTCTTTGGCAGCCGCCTCGCTGATGAACGGATCGTACGCGAGCACGCGCATTTCGAATCCGTCGGCGCGCGTGGCCACTTCACTGCCGATGCGGCCGAGGCCAATCAGTCCGAGTGTCTTTCCCCGGACTTCCGCTCCGGAAGAGGACTTTTCCCACCGGCCTTCGCGCATCGCCGCGTCGAACTTGGGCAGCTGGCGAACTAAGGCGAGCAGCAAGGCAAAGGTATGTTCCGCAACGCTGACCGAGCTTCCACCCGGCGTGCTCATCACGAGGATACCGCGCTTGGTAGCTTCGTCGAGATCAATGTTGTCCACGCCCACCCCGGCGCGTCCCACGACACGTAGTCTGGGCGCGTGATCAAGCAGTGTGGGCGTGACCTTGGTTGCGCTGCGCACAATCAGTGCGTCGGCGTCGGCGAGTTCGCCATTCAACGTGTCCTTTGTGGTGAGAACGATCTTCCATCCGGTCTGCTTTAGAAGCGCAATGCCGCGGTCACTGATCTTGTCCGCTACGATGACTTTCATGATTCCTCTATTCAGGTAAAAGCCGCAGAGGCCACACGGCGGTCTCTTCCCGTGGATGTGAAACACTTCAATCTATTGTGCCCCGTAAACCCTGTCAAATCGCGGTGATTTAGAAATTTTAATGCGTGGAATGCGCGTCTGTTATAGTTCAGAAAAGGGAGTGATCATGAGTCTTTCCGAACAGATTCAAAAAGATATCGTCTCGGCAATGAAGTCGAAAGACGAGCAGCGCTTGAGTGTGCTACGGATGGTAAAGGCCGCGTTGCAGCTCAAAGAAGTCGAGAAAATGCGAAAACTCGACGATAGTGAGTCTATCCAGCTGCTGCAAACGCTGGCGAAACAACGCAAAGAGTCCATCGAGCAGTTTGGCAAGGGTGGCCGCCAGGATCTGGTCGATAAAGAGACCAGCGAACTCAAAATTCTCGAGAGCTACCTTCCCGCCGGGGCCAGTGAAGCCGAAATGGACGCCGCTATCACCCAGGCGATTGCATCGACTGGAGCTAGTTCGATGAAGCAAATGGGTGTTGTCGTCAAAGCGGCCAAGGACGCTCTCGCCGGCAAAGCCGTGGACGGCAAAGCGCTGAGTGATCTGGTGCGCGCGCGGCTCTCCAAATTGGGTTGAACGGAATGTGCCGCCTATCGGAATGCGGACTCGGTGAAGGCTCGCCCCCAACAACGTTATAATGTCACTACCTCAAGTCATTGCGGCCCGCTACACGGAAGAAGAAGCGGGCTACATGTCGGTCCGCCCGGTCGTGAAGCAGACCTTCCGGCAGCACGAGTTGATTGACATGATCGTTAGTGTGGCCGGCAAAGACGCCCAGCGTGTTCAGCAAATTCTTCGCAGCGGCACGGTTGTCTATCACGGCTACCGCTACTGGTGGGACACACTTTCCCCCGAAATTCCCGAGCTTGAAACGCTGCTTGCATCGTTTCCGGATGAGGATCCGTGTCGCGCCTTCCTGCCCCAGGAAGCGACGGCGGTTCTTGTCGAAATGGGCGGCGGCACGCAGCGCGTCGTTACGGAAATTCTGCGCGAGGACGCTTCGCGTAAAAGGCTCTTGGCCCGGGAATCAGCGTGGGACGTCCTCGCCGGGTGGGCCGCTTCCCACTCCGCCCGCTACGATAAATACGACCATGGCCGCAAAGCCGACTTATTCCGCGTGACCATCCCTTTCGGGCAGGCGCAGCAACTCCTGGCGGCCATGCTCGCCGCGGCGCCAGGCAAGCTCCGTTATCGCTGGTCTACCCTGCGACCGCCAGCGGCGATCACTTTCATCTGTCCTCGCAAATAAGGTGATGGCTCTTATTTCGCGGCGTCGTTTCGGGCAACCTGGCCGCCCTTCATCACGAAGACCGGAGACTGCAGCACCTTGACGTCCGCCAGGGGATCGCCATTGACGGCGATGATGTCCGCGTAGTGCCCCGCTTCGAGCACACCCACTTTGTCTTTCCATCCGATCAAATCAGCGGCGTTGACGGTTGCGGCCTGGATGGCATCGAGCGGCTGCATGCCCCATTCGGCCATTTTGGCGAGCTGTTTTGCATTTTCGCCATGGGGATAGACCCCCGCGTCGGTGCCGTAAGCCATTTTCACTCCAGCCTGGAATGCCCGGCGGAAATTCTCGCGCTGCAGCCGTCCGACCTTCTTTTCCTTCTCGATGGATTCCGGCAACATTCCGGCCTTCGCGCCTTCTTGCAGAATGAAGTCGTCGTTGTAAATGTCGAAGACCAGATAGGTGCCGTGTTTCTTGGCCAGGGCAATGCCTTCATCGTCAATCAGGCTCGAGTGTTCGATGGAGTCGATGCCCGCGTTAATCGCATCCTTGATCGATTGCGTGCCGTGGGCGTGGGCCGCCACCTTGCGCCCCAGTTTGTGTGCCTCTTCTGCAATCGCTGTCAGTTCTTCCAGCGTGTATTGAGGAGTACCTGGCAGGTCGCCCTTGCTCAGCACGCCCCCTGACGCGCAGACTTTGATCACGTCGGCACCGTACTTCACGACTTCCCGCACCTTCGCGCGCGCGGCCCACGGCCCGTCAGCGACGCCGCCATCTCTGAAGTGGAACTCGTAAGGCAGCAGATTGTTGTCGCAATGTCCGCCCGTGATACCCAGCGGCGGGCCGGAGACAATCATGCGGGGACCAGGGATGCCACCCTCGTTAATTTCGTCGCGCAGCGCGACGTCGGTGAAGTTGCCTGCCCCGACGTTGCGCACCGTCGTGAATCCTGCATTTAACGTACGCGCCGCGTTCTTGGCACCTTTCATCGCCTCTCGAGGCACGGAAATGCCCAGGCCTGCGTAACCGTTGTCGGTTGGATCGGCAGTGAGGTGCGTGTGCACATCAATCAGGCCTGGCAGACAGGTGGAATGCGAAAGATCCATTGCCGTCACGCCCGCAGGCAGCGCCGGGCTGGAGCCGACGGCGGTAATCGTCCCGCTGTCGTCGAACAGCACCGTTTGATCCGGCAACAAC
>Ga0306920_100007284_pt1 | contig 14548 bp, 11 predicted proteins | sample flu12Cox44000170_FD_204666 | JGI IMG/M metagenome (GOLD analysis project Ga0306920, IMG submission 204666) | Lab enrichment of tropical soil microbial communities from Luquillo Experimental Forest, Puerto Rico - flux4day.12C.oxic.44.000.170 (v2)... | ecosystem: Environmental > Terrestrial >...
TGCAACTCCATCTGGTGCTGGTCCTGATTGGCGAAGGGCAGCGCCGTGTTCGCGCCCGGGAAGGCATGCGAATGAACCTTGCCATCAATGTTCCCCATATCAGCGGACGTGATCGCAGGCATGTGGCAATCGGGACAGCCCTGCGATTTCGCCGGATAGTAGAACGAACGCGCGCCTAAGCCTGACACGCCACTGGCCTGCCAGTTGTCGTATTCGTTGAAGCCGCGGAACCATCGGTAGTTATTTACCGGCACATCGAGGTGCACTTTGTGGCAGGACGAGCAAAACTCCGGTGTCTGCGTCTGCATGAACGGCTTGAGGAAGACGCGGCGATGCGGCTCGGGATTCAGCTTGATGCTGAAGTCATGCAGGGCGCGTATGAGGGGATTCTTGCTGGCAGCCAGCTCGTGCAGCTCGGGATAATCGAGCACGAAGTCGCCCTGTCCCATGGTGCTCTTCACCTTGGTAATGGAGTGGCACATCATGCATCCCAGGCCGGCCTGCGCCGGAGGCGTGTTGACGATCTGCCGGATGGGCGTGTCCATCATGCCGCTGTAGAGCAGCGCCGGATCGTGACAGCCCGCGCACCACTTCGAAGGCTTTACGCCGTTCACGTCCTGCATGTACTCGATGCTCTTGCGGTACCACTGATTGTTGAAGGACGAGAAGTGATGGGCCGAGCCTTGCCACTGCTTGTAGATGTCCTGGTGGCAACGCTCGCAGGCGTCGGATTCCATGAAGTACTTCGCAGGGATCTTGCGCTGCCCGGCGACCTGCGCGGAGCTGGGGAAGAACGCGCCTTGCGAGCCATCGCCTTCGTTATCCATCGCCAGCGGAGCGACCGAAGGATTCTTGATGACGTACTGCTTGCTCCACGAGCGGCGTGCGTAAACTGCTGCCGAGCCAACCAGGACGGCTACTATTACGACCGCGATCGCCGGTCCCCAAGGTCCCACCTTCGCTGCCTCACGTGTTGCAAACCAATACGCTGCCAGTATCGTCACCGCCAGTCCAGATACCACAATGTGGGAGTAGAGCAGGTTCCAGTGGACGCGCGCGGTTCCGGTGTTGATCAGGACGAGTCCGAGGACGGCGCCGACAGCGAACACGACCGCGGCGATCTTGACCACGATCGATTGGCGCGCGATCCGAGGCAGCAGGCATAGGCCGGCAATGCAAAATACGACGCCAAGCCCGACATGAAAGAGCACCATCGCGGCGTAGAACAGGTTCGGTGCAGGCCAGGCGTAGAGGTACATCGCGGATAGTGTCAGCGCGAGAAGCGAGAGGGCCGCATACCGCGGAAGCTTCATCGTTGTCCGCCCGGCGCGTTGGATTCGGAGAGTGCGGGTTCCTCGGCGGAAGGGCACGGCTTTAGCCGTGCCGAACAGTTCATCTCAGCATTGGGCTTCAGCCCCGGTTTGCCGCGGCTAAAGCCGCTGTCAATCGCTTGGATATCGCCGGGCTGAAGCCCGGCGCTTGCACCGTTGGATGCCTGCCCCTCCATTGCAGCCTGATTTCGCTTCGGAGTGATGGGCGACGGATCAACCCTTCGCCGCTCATAAACAAATCGATAGCCGCTCGCCTTCACCGCTCCGGTCTCGAAGCGCCCGTTCCACTCGAGCAGGTAGCCGGTCGCAGCGCTATCGTCGGGATAATGTTCGCGAACGGGATACGGATAGGCACTCATGCGGTGGAACGGATATTCAGCCACGGTAAACGGTGTGGCCTCGTAAAAGTCCATGTCCTTCACGAAACCGTTGGCGTAGAAGAAGTAGTCGCGCTTCCACCCCACCGGAAGCGGCGGCAGAACCGCAGCGTCGAATTCGGCATCGATGTCCTCGCCGGTGGCGAACACCACAAAGCGATCGTCAATGCTCTTCAGCAACGCCGTCACGTCACCATACCGCGTGTAACTGCCGCGCAGCTTTGAAAACGGCCCGGTCATGCTGTTGATCTCGTAATGATAGACCAGATCACCGGGTGGCGTGCCGTCCAACTGCTGCGGGTAACCACGAAAGCCCAGGGTTGCCGCAGCGAGCGGTACTTCGGTGGTGCGAATTTCGCTGCTGCGCTCCGGACCATTGTCCACCAGCACCCGGTCCCAATAGATCTGGAGGTTTGTCGTGATGCGCACTCGCCGTGCCTCCGGCAGCACCTTGCCCGTGAGATCGACGGTGATGGTCCGCGGCAGCCCGGCAGGAAATCCCATATCGTCGATGACACGCTTCCAGGAACCGTCTGCCAGTTGCGCTTCGACATAGGGCGAGACCGGCTGAATGCCTCCCTGCCACGCTGCATACATCGAGGTGGCGGTGAAGTACTCGATGAAGCCGGTCAGGAACAGCCGCAAGGGATTGTCCTGCGTCCATGCGCCTAAGTCCAAGGTCAGCGAGTGCATGTTGGCAAAGCCGGCGTATTGCAGGTTCGTGAAGTCGCGAAGGTACTGGTGATCGCGCGCGGCGAGCAAAGCAAGCACATCGTTGCCGTTGCTGTCCCACGCACCAAGTGGAGCACGCGGGGCAGAAGTAATCACCGGTTTGCCGCTGGCAAACGGAGGATTGTCAAGGAATCGCTCGTCGGGATAGACCTCAGCGCCTGCGGGATGATCAACGGCGATCATCCGTATCTGATCGATGTAGTTGACTTCCTCCATGGGCTCGCCAAAGCGCACGCTGAGGTAACCGTTGCGTGGCTGAATCTGTGAGCCTTCGATCTTTACCCACTCGTCGGGATCGGGGATGTTCTTCTCGGTGGGCGAAATCCAGTGTCCCATTACGGCCGCGCCGATGACGTCGGAGATGAACTCGTACTTCTCGCCATTCCAAGCGAATAGCGTCGGACAGGACGAGCCGCGCCGGTCGATCTCCATGAACGAAATCGGCTTGTTGACGGCAACATCAACTTCGTCCTGCAGCACGCCGGTGGGCCAAAGCATGCGCACGATATCCACCTGCTCGGCCTTGCCGAGTCCGGCAAGTATCTCGGGAGCTCCCTGGCTGAGATAGCCAGCGGCGCCTGGCACCTCGAACTTCTGCCAAAGACCATCGGCGAAGACTTCGACCTTGGTTCCCAGCGCGGTCTTATTGTCAGCGAGTCCTTTCAGACCAATACGAATCGCGTGATTCTTGTTGCCACCATCATTGTGGAGAATGACTGGCGTGCCACCTAATTGCGACACGATCAAGTCGGGCGCGAGATCGTTGTCCATATCGGCCGCAATCAGCGCACGTGGATTGCTCAGCTTCAGCTTGTCGAGCCCGAGCTGCGCGCTGGCGTCTTCGAATCCCTGTTGCGCCTTGTTGCGGAAGACGCGGACTTGCGGTCCGCTGTCCGTCTCAACGACGGCTGCCAAATCGATCCAGCCATCATTATCGATGTCGATGGCCGTCACACCCCAGCCGCGCTTGGCATCGATGGGCAGATTGACGCGTTCGAAGTGCTCGCCGTCGATATTGCGCCATAACGTCAGGCCGGGAGGGCCATCATGCGTCAAAGCGATGTCCATCCAGCCATCTTTGTTGAAGTCGAAGACGTAAACGCCGTTCGTCGGAGAGAGCTTCAGCGCCTTGTCGTACAAGGGCAATGCTTTGAACTTGCCTTCGCGCGGGTTGAGGTAAACGACGGGCGCGTTACCCGCTTGAGTAATAACCAAGTCTACGGCGCGATCGTTGTTGATGTCTGACAGTGTGGCACTGCGAGTGGGGCCGCTGACGTCGAATCCTGCTTCGGCAGTCCAGTTGGTGAACGTTTTGTTGCCGTTGTTCCGCCAGAGCACGTTGGCAGTACTGCCGTCGCCCAGGGGTGTTCCTGTCACGAGCAGGTCCAGGTCGCCGTCGTGGTCGAAATCAACGAAGGTAATCCCGTACGGCCGATTCGCCGTTGTGATTCCCACCGCTTTGGTAACGTCACTAAAGTGGCCGTTTCCGTCGTTGTGAAACAGCAACACCTGGCCTTCGAGTGCAACAGCCAGATCATTCCTGCCGTCATTGTCGTAGTCGCCAACGGCGCAAGCGACACCATGACCTGAGACTGGCAGTCCGGTATCCGCAGGCTTCATCAACTGCCACTGTTCGTTCCCCAGGTTGCGGAAAACCTCGACGGCGGGGTCTACACCGCGCAGTGAAACGATGTCGAGCTTGCCATCGCCATCCACATCGAGAAGGCAGATGCCACCGCCCCCGATGCTGACCAAGCTTTGCGCTGGCTGAAGGGGATGCCGACTCCCGCTGCCGATTTCTAGCGGCGCGAACTTCACCGGGATCATCGGCCCGACCACCGGTTCATTCGTGATCACATCCTGCGCCATCGAGAGTCTTCCCTGCTCGCCGTAGCTCAGCGTGATGGGCGAAGAAATCTTGCTCTGGGTCAGATGCTCGAACTTCTTCAGGTGAATGCGAGCAGCATCGGGCTGGCCGGAGCGTTGCAAAGCACGCGCCAGTCCGAACTCCGCCGAGGCATGTAGCGGATTCAGCTTCAGGGCATGTTCAAAATTCTCAATCGCCTTGGGATAATCCTGCTGCTGGCTGTAGAAGGTTCCCAGGAAGTAGTACACGTCGGCATCGTGGGGAGCCAGCTTCGCCGCCTGCTGAAAATCTTCGATCGCCTTTGCCGTATCTCCGGCGCTACGATGCACGAGCCCGAGGTTGTACCATGCCCACGCGTTCGAGGGATCCTTCTTGATGACATCCTGTAGCGCGTGCTCCGCTTCCGGCAGCTTCTGCAGGTTCAACAGCGCAATGCCTTTGTTGAGTTCGGCCGGCAGCAACGTCGGGTCAGCTCTCAATGCAGCATCAAACTTGCTGACCGCCTTCTCCATCAACTGCTGGTTCATCATGGCCACGCCTAGATTGTTCAGCCGAGCTGCTTCAGCCTTAGACTGCGCAGTCTCGGCAGCCCAGCCGATCGCCGACGCAACACACACCAATGCGCCGATGATCAGCCGGGGCACAGCCACTTGCATTCAGGGTTTCTCCTCTACCAGGTGGAAAGATTTTCCCTATTATAGAGAGTTGCTTATATGCATCAGCGTTGGAGTGAACGCCAGCTCAACTCGGCTAAAAAACTCGAAAAAGCAGGTCCCTCACGGACTAAAGTCCGTTCGGGATGACAAAAACATAAGGGCTTATCGGCACGACCAAGGTCGTGCCCTGAAGCCCAAATCCTATTGGAATCTTTATGGCCCGGCTAGAGCCGTGCCCTGATACAAACCGATATTTCAACAGACCTTTATTTTCCCCGGAGCACCTCTTTGACCAACATCCGTATTATCCAGGACGATGAAGCCCAGGGCGAAGTCGCCAAGGTTTACGACGAGTGGCGCGCCCTGCGAGGCCGCACCCTCGTCCCCGGCATCCTGAAGTGCTTCAGCGCACGGCCCGACTTCTTGCGTCAGGTCATTGTGTTTTCGGATACCGTTCATTTCTCCGAAGGCCACCTCAGTCGCCGCCAAAAAGAAGCCATCGCCAGCTACGTTTCGGCTCTCAACCACTGTCCGTATTGACTGGACTCCCACGCCTACTACCTGCGTGAACAGGGAGCTGATGATAAAACCGTGGCCGCCATCGTGCGCGGCGATCTCGACGGCGCCGGACTGGGTTCAGCCGAGCGGCTGCTGCTGGAGTTTGTCCGGAAGATTACCTTCGAGGCGTCCAAAATCACGCCTGCCGACACTGATCCTCTGCGACAGGCCGGCTGGCGCGAAGAACAGATCGCTGAGGCGGTCTATATCGCGGCTATTTTTGCCTTCTTCAACCGGGTAGCCGACGCCTTTGGCATTGAGCCAATGGGCTACCTGGCAATGGGAACCGTGACGAAATAGGCGCAAGGGCTTCCAACATATCGAAGATACTCATTAGGTCCCCTGAGTCCCTCGGGGGCTAAAGCTGTTTAATAGTTACTGTGATCCCGTTGGTACGGGTAGTGCGGCGCTTCAGCGCCGCGTTACGCCGACCTCCCTGTGATTGCTGGAGCCGGCTTCAGCCCGGCGACAGAGCCTGCCGTCTGCTGAAGCCGGCTCCGGATCGTAACTGCTGTCACAACGCGGGCCTGAAGGCCCGCTCTACCAGGGTTACACCAACCCTGAAAATGCTCTAAAGGCCTGTGAAGCCGTGCCCTTTCAAAGCCCATTTTATGAGACGGCCCCCAGTGCTGAGACCCCAAAAAGAAACTTTTCCACCGTAAAAGTTGTCTGAGTAAGTATCAGGCTGGCTTAGAGTAATAGCAGCAGTTTGAAGTGGAGTGTGGTTCCAATGCCATGGCTCGATTCCTTGCACATGACGATTCGGAGCTGCCGAACCGTCATCTGGATTGCGAGCTGGCTGGTACCCAAGCCTCTGCGTCACGAGTGGAAGGAATTGTGGTCAAGCAACATCTGGCACTGGGCCAATTACCTTGCCGAGTCCGGCCGGCTAGACGCTGCGAACCGTCTGAAGCTGGTCCGCCATTGCCGGGGCGCTTTCGACGAAGCCCTTTGGCTCCGCTTTGATCGGGAGGAATTCCTCGAACGCCAGCGACGATTGCTGCGTTCCCCTGCATTCTGCCTGACAGCCTGCTTTGTGCTTCTGCTTAGCTTCGTGCTGGCGGGAGGTTTCATCTCGCGCACGCGTTCGATGTTCTCCTCGCCGGTGGTGCAGCCCGATCACGTCGCGGTGGTCAGTTTTGACGGCAAGTACGTTCGCATCCGTTCCGAGACTTTGCTCTATCTGGACTCGGTCTGGCGCTCCAGCCCCGTCGTAAGCGACTTCGCCCTGTACTCCTGGGGCCCGGGCCAACTGTCAGACAGCTCTGGGCAGGTGGCGCTGGTCGAATCCCGGGTAGCGCCGGGATTTTTCGAGCTGATTGGAGTTCGCCTCGCGTTGGGACGCTTCCCCCATCCGTCAAGCAATTTTGAGTGTGCCGACTGCGTTGTGCTGAGCCATGACTTTTGGCGAATGCACTTCAAGGGTGATCGTGGCATCATCGGCCGCCAAGTGATGGTTGACGGACATCCAAGAAAGATTGCCGGCGTGTTGCCGCAGAACTTCGGGCTGCTCTCGTCATCTGCGGCAGTTTGGACTGTGCTGGATGAATCGACCCCCCGCTTCAGCAATTTCCTGAACCGTGTGGGCGCGGTGGCACGCCTGCGCGATGGCGCAACTCCGGCGCAACTGCAACGCGACCTGCTCGATCGCAGTGAAAATGTCGGGTATCGTTTCACCTCCGCGCCCATGCGAGTGGTCTCTCTGAAGACCCAGTCGCAGCACCTGCTGTGGGCGTATGGCGCGTTTCTTCTGCTCGCGTTGCTGTGCGCAGGCGGCATCGCCTGGATGCTGCGCTCGGGAGCGGGCGGCTTTGGCCCCATGTCGCTGGAGGGCCGTCAGTGCCTGCGCTGGTGGGCGTTCTTCCTGGCAAAATCGGCTGCGCTCACCGCATCGGCTTACCTGTTTTCCTGGATCGTAGTGCACCGTCTCCTTGGAATTTATCCCATGGCGGATGAGATCGCAGTTTGGACATTCCTTCCGGTTGCTGTGGCGGTGCTGTCATGGTCGATTGTGGACCAGCAAAAGCGTTGCCGCGTTTGCCTGGGACGACTCAGTATGGCTGTCGACATCGGTCGAGCGGGAAGTGTCTTGCTGAATTGGGCAGGGACGGAGATGGTTTGTTCCGAAGGACACGGCACGCTTTACATGTCTGAGTCCGAGGCCAACTCTCTGGAACGGGATCGCTGGAGCACACTGGACGACAGTTGGGCCGGCCTGTTCCGTACTGGATAGCGAATTATCCGAAAATCAAGTGGGTGTGAGTTCAGGGGCTTGGTTCAGTCGCTTCATCGCCAAGGCGCCGTGCACTGCTGCCGATAATTCAGCTACGGTGAACGGCTTATTCAGAAAGGCACTACCCTTGCACAGAATCTCCCGTCGCACCGCGTTGTCCTCCGTATAGCCCGACATGAATAGAAGGGCAATCTGGGGATCCAGCCGCGCCAGGTTGACGGCCAGTTCATGACCGCTCATATGGGGCATAACCAGATCGGTGAGCACCAGATCGATTTCTCGGTGACGCTGCTCGAACGTCCGCAATGCCTCCACTCCGTCGGCCGCTTCCACCACTTTGTACCCAAGCTGGTGCAGGCATTCACGAAGATTTTGGCGAATTTCGGTCTCGTCTTCCACAACCAGGACGGTGCTTTCTCCCGTCTGCGGCCGGAGCTCACCACGATCGACGGCTGCCTCCACCGGCGCCGCGGTCACCGGGAAATACAATTTGAACGTGGTGCCTTGTCCAGGTTCGCTGTAGACCCAGATATATCCGCCACTCTGCTTGACGATTCCGTAAACGATGGACAGCCCGAGCCCTGTTCCCTTGCCCAGCTCCTTGGTGGTGAAGAAGGGATCGAAAATGCGCGGCAATAATGCCTTCTCGATTCCCGTGCCGTTATCGCTGACCACCAGCATCACGTATTTCCCCGGTTGCACCACACCATGGTTGTGGACATAGCTGTCGTCCAGCACCACGTTCTGGGTTTCGATCTCCAGCCTCCCTCCATGAGGCATGGCGTCGCGGGCGTTGATCGCAAGGTTAATGATGACCTGGGCCAACTGGTCGGGATCGAGCCTCGTGTTGCTGAGGCTATCGCATAGCCGGGTTACCAGTTGAATGTCTTCACCGATCGTGCGCCTGAGCAGGTGCAATGTGTCCGTCACCACCGCATTGATGTTGAGGATGCGTGCCTGCATGATCTGCTGCCGCCCGAAGGCGAGCAGTTGCCGGGTAAGGGCAGCGGCACGCTCCGAAGCGTTGAGCACCTGCAGCAATGGTGTGGTGAACGCGCTCTCCAGCGTGACCTGCGAAAGCATTGACTCGGTGGAAAGCCGAATGACGACCAGGATGTTATTGAAGTCGTGCGCAATCCCGCCGGCGAGCCGCCCTACCGCCTCCAGCTTTTGCACTTGCCGGACCTGCTGCTCGAGCGCGCTGTGCTCGGTCACATCCTCAACATACAGATCGAGTCGATCAGGTTCTGCCTCTGAATTGGCCTCTAAAACTCCCCATAAGCGAACTGGAATTCCTGTGCCGTCTTTCCGCAGGAGCGTGCTTTCAAACCCTTTCAGTCTCCTCGTCCTTCTCAGCAAGTCCAACATGCGGTTCCGATCAACCGGATCGGCCCACAGGTCGGACGAGAGTTTCAATGAGAGCATCTCTTCACGCCTATACCCCAGCATCTCCGACAGTGCCGGATTGCAGTCTTCGAAGCAGTCTTTCCGCAGCGACGTGGTACAAAGCCCAAAGGGAGCGTTCCCGATCATGGATTTGAGGGCCGCCTCTGATTTCCGCAAGGATTGCTCAGCATCAACCCTGAGCGTCACATCTTGTGCCAGAACAAGCTCCTTCACACCACTATCGCGTTGAAATCGGAAGACACAGACCTCTGCCAGTAATTGCGTTCCGTCTTTGCGATTATGGCGCCATATGCCGCGTGCGCTGTAACCCTGGTCTCCAGCTTGTAGCCGGGCCAGAAAACGGGCGGCTTCTTCCTGGGGCCGGAGATCAAGCGCTGAAAGCGCCAGGAATTCTTCGCGCGTGTAGCCGTACTGCCGCAGTGCCGCCTCGTTCACGTCGGAGATCGCCAGGCTGTGGCAGTCGAAGATATACATCGGGTAGGGATTGGCGGCGAACTGCAGGTGGAACCGCTCCTCCGAGAGCATGGCTTTTTGCGCTTCCTCTTTGAGCTGCCCATTCACGCGCTCGAGTTCCTGGTTGGCTGCAACCAGTTCGCGGCGTCTTGCGCTGGCACTCTGGCACAGGCGCACCCAGGCGCCGGCAATCAAGCCGATCAGGACGGATAAAAGCACGGGCGCGCGGGCGCGCAGCAGAGCGAAAAATCCCGGTGCCGGACGCGCACTAAGGCTCTCATGAGCGTAGAAGCTCAACGTCCCCGCAATCACAATAGTTATGGTTGTAAGAGCCGGAAGAGTATTCCGCAGAGTAGCGTGGCCTGTGCGGCCTGGATGCGCTTCGCTCACGTGAGCCATACGATTGCCTGCACCTTTGCGCCCAGAGCGCGAGCGAACACAGATCGGCGTCCCCACGCGTGGCGCAGCGTGAATTGACCGGAGGATACTATTAGCAGTCTTTAAGACGGAATGCTGTGACGTACGACACACTCAGGAATGAAGTTAATCACAAAGTTTCGCTACTTACCCGCGTGATGAACTTTGCAATTAGCCCATGGCCTAGCGAAGAACCGCTTAGGCCTCATGCTCTTTTAGCACTAATTGCTCTGCTAAGGAGAAGACATGCGTCCGGATCAGCAGAGTGCTCAGCAGGGATGTGAGTCCGGAGGAAGCGAGGATCATGGCAATCACCACGAACTGATAGATCGCAGCGTACAGTGGATCTGCCCCCGACAGAAGCATTCCGGTCATCAGTCCTGGGATCCAGACAATGCCCAGCGAGCGCAAGTTGTCAATGGCGGGAATAAGCGAGGCGTGGATACTCGATTCGGCATAGCGCCCGACGGTGTCCTGCGGCGCTGCACCCAGCGCCAGGGCAGTTTCGATTTCGCCGGCATGGGCCAGTACCTCGGAGCGGAAACGGTTCAAGGCCAATCCGTTGGTGTTCATCGCGTTGGCAATGATCATGCTGCCAACCGGAATCAGGGAGGTGATCGCAGTATCAATCACGCCCGCCCAGGTCATGATGGCTGTTACCGAACCAGCGCCCGCAGCAATGGCCAAGGTCGATACCTTTCGTGCTTCAGGAATGTTCTTGGCGCGCTTCGCTGAAATCGAGCCCGCGGCCATTAGCATGCCTGCGAGTAAAAAGATGCTCGACCACCGTGGCGCTTTCAACAGCAACACCAGCACGGACCCGACGATCACAATCTGCACAATACCTCGCACCAGGGCGATTGCCGTGTCGCTCTCCAGATGTATGTTGCGCTTGCGAGCCGCAAGAACAACCATGAGCGCTATAGCAGAAGCAATGGCGGCCTGCGCCAGTCCCAAGGTGATCTGAGTGTGGAAGATGGACTTAAGCACGCAGCACCTCCGTCGGTTTGCCCATGTGGATCAATCGTCCGCGGTCCATCGCGCCCACGCGGTCGCAAATGCGACGCGCCTGTTCACGGTCGTGAGTGACGAGCACGAATGTCCGCGCGGTGGTCGTCGCCAAGTCTCGAATCAGTTTTTCAATTTCGCGTTTGGATTCCTCGTCCAGAGCAGATGTGGGCTCATCCAGCAGCAACATCTCAGGCTCATTCGCCAGGGCGCGCGCGATCGAGACTCGCTGCTGTTCGCCGCCAGAGAGATTGGCGACGTCGCGCGCCGCAAATCCCTCCATGCCAACCTCCTTCAGCAGCTTCTCGATGGCTTCTTGGAAAAGCGTCTCCCCTCGCTGTTGGGGCCCGAAGCGAAGGTTGGAGGCCACATCTCCGGGAAACAGGAATGGGCGTTGCGTCACCATGCCGATCCGGCGCCGTAATACGCGGGGCGGGATCGTCGTATAGTCCACACCATTCAGAAAGACGGTTCCGTTGGTCGGTTCATCCAATCGATTCATCAATCGCAGCAGCGAGGTTTTACCCGATCCGCTCGCGCCGACAATGCCCAGCAATTCGCCGCGGAACACCTCGAGCGACACATCGTTGACGATTGGCACTCCATCGGCGACACGACCCAGATGTTCTGTTCGCAGGATCACATGCGAGAGCCCACTTTGCTCCGTGCCGCTCACGGGCTGAGATGTCCGTAGTAGATTTGTGTCTCGTACTGCATGACGACCTGCCGGTCAATCGCATGCAACGAGAAGAGTTGAGGAAGCTCACGAAGCATCGCGTCAGCTATTGGACCTTCCCGCGGCACGTACGACGACGACAAGAGCCGGCCCCGCAATCCTTCGAAGTCAAAGCGCTGCTCAGCGTGAAGGCTGATCAGGTTCACCTCGTTGGGCGCGAAAAATGGTTTCAAGACGTTCGGATTGGCCACCGCGCGATGCACCACGTGCTTGTAATCGGTCGCATGCCGCTGAAGAAAATCCTCGTAGGCGCGAAGGAACGGAGTGGCATCGGTGCTTCGGTCATGCCAGATCAGAACCACCCAGCCGCCGGGCTTCAAAATCCTCAAAAACTCTGCTCGTGTTTCCACGAGCGGAAACCAGTGAAAGGCCTGCCCGGCAACCACGAAGTCGATACTGTGCTCCGGAAGGTTCGTCTGCTCCGCTAAACCGTCACGCATATCGAAGTTCTGGTACGAGGAAAGAAACTGCTCGCCCGCCTGGCGCATTTCGCGGTTCGGCTCAATGCCGACCACTCGGTTTCCGTTGCGCAGAAACAACTCCGCAGAAAAACCTGTGCCACAGCCTACATCTGCGATAACGTGGCTCACTTCTAACCCACATGCCTTTTTCAGCGCCTCCAGAACTTCATCCTGGTACCGCGGCCGGTACTTAACGTAGTCATCGACTCGATCGGAAAATCGGGCTTTGGAATCGCGAATCAGCTCTGGCATCAGTGTTATCTTACTCGTGATCGATGAAAGCGCCGAGACCACAAGTGCCGGCTGGCAATAAGACAGAGACGCTCGCCAGCGCAGTTGCCGCGGTAATTCGCAGCATTCCTCGCGGACGAGTCAGCACCTACGGAGCGGTGGCCAAGGCCGCCGGGTATCCCAGATGCGCACGCCATGTGGCCAAGGTTCTGAACCAGGTGAGAGGACTGCCCTGGCAGCGCGTACTCGGCTCCGGCGGACGGATTTCTCTCTCCGGCGAACTGGGCCTCGAGCAGCGCTTCCTACTGGAGTCGGAAGGCGTGCGATTTCGGGGAAGAAAGGTTGAGCTTCAGGTTTTCGAGTACAGGTTTCCGGCCATCCGGCAATCTCGAAATTCGTACTCCCGCCGCGGTACCCGGAGAGTAGCATGAACAATGACGCCACATGTGCAAATTCCCTTGCCAATCGGCTGGAAATGGTTTAGGAGATGGGTTAAATGTGGAATCGCAGGCGAGTTCGGATTCTGATCTTAATTCCGGCCCTGTTCTTCTGCGTAACTGCTTTTGCACAGCATACTTACAGCCGGGACCATCATGTATTCCATCGGCTGTCGGGGCCTAAACAGGGTAAGCATACAGTTTCTAACTCAGGCCATGTTCCCAACTCGAATGTGAAAGCGCCCAGTAAAACTAAGCTGCCCCCGGTTTGATGCGAAGGTCGTCCAGTGCCCGACGGGCGAACTCCTGGCTCACCTTTTTCCTCGTTAAACGTCCTATTTACAGCTGAATACGCGGCGCGAAGTAGCATTGCTACTGGCAGGACCTGAACAAGGCAACTTTTTCGTTGAACTGCTCGTAAAACATGGGTAAGATGAAGAGTTTTGAAAGGGCTCCGGAACCCTTTCAGTATCTCTCCTCGGAAAACGCGCCTGCTCGGGGGCCAGAATCGAATGGGTCGCGTCTTGAATCGAATTAGGTAGTTATACAAGCGGGCCCGCCGGGACTTCGTCTTAGGGCTCTGGTTCATCGGTAGTTCAAATAGCAAGGCAGGTAAACAGTCTACAAATGGCAAAGCGACGCGGCAATCCTAATTGGGGCAAACCTGAACCGATCGGGCCGGTTGTTCCCACCATCACCGAGTTCGAGCAGGTGGTGAAGGAGTTTAAGCTCCAGCCCGATCAGTACATCCGTTCTACTCGCCTGCGCGAGTGGGCACGCAAGAACAAGAACTCCAAGTACATTCCTGAGCCTTTGCTGGAAGCTTGGGGCTTCGAAATCGAATCGACCCTCTAAGGTTCATTGAGCCACCAAGGGCCGCCTGCAGGCGGCCCTTTGCTTTGTTCCCGCCGCGACACACATTTCCCGAAATGAGTGCCAACTTCATCAATAGTTGCGCTTGACTCTGTTTGCGGGTGCACTATGATGTTCCAAACATTTCCGGTCATTCTTGTTTTGGGGAGCGGCATTGCAAAACTCATTCACCTCCTTCGAAGTGGTGCAACTAACAGGCATCAGCTTACGTCAGTTGCAATGGTGGGATGAGCAGAGCATCGTGGTGCCTTCGCGCAATGGCCATCGGCGCCTGTATTCGCTCGATGATTTAGCCGAAGTCGCCCTCGTCTGCGAGTTGCGCCGCCGGGGCTTCTCCCTGCAAAAAGTCCGTCGCGTGATTCGTTTCCTGAAAAAGGAGCTGGGCAGGAGGCTGGTGGAGACCGTGAGCGCCGCAGCCGAGTACCATCTCCTCACCGACGGCCGTCACATTTACCTGGAAGACTCGGCCCGGGCCGTGGTTGACCTGCTGAAAAACGCCCGCCAGCCGATGTTAACGGTGTGCCTAAGCGACACCATTCAGCGGGTGCGGGGCGAGTTGCGGGGGATGAGAAAGCGTAACGGCTACGTGAGTCATCTTACGGCTAGACGCAAGGCTTCTTGAATGTTGCATCTGGGTTCAACCCGCCCAAGGAGGGCACATGATCGGAGAACTGAGCGTCCTGAGTGAATGGATCCCCGAACAAATGGAACCTGGAACCATCTTCGTCCTGGAAAACGCCGGAGAAATCGGAGAGAAAGAAGATCCTTACT
>Ga0306920_100007285_pt1 | contig 14546 bp, 9 predicted proteins | sample flu12Cox44000170_FD_204666 | JGI IMG/M metagenome (GOLD analysis project Ga0306920, IMG submission 204666) | Lab enrichment of tropical soil microbial communities from Luquillo Experimental Forest, Puerto Rico - flux4day.12C.oxic.44.000.170 (v2)... | ecosystem: Environmental > Terrestrial >...
CAAACTAGCGTGCAAAGGAGGCACAGTCATGTACGCCATCACCGGTGCGAGTGGAAATACGGGAAGGGTTGTCGCCGAGAAGTTGCTGGCTGAGGGGGAAAAGGTTCGCGTGATTGGCCGCGACACCAGCCGGCTGATACGTCTGCAACAGAAAGGGGCCGAACCCTTCGCCGCAGACCTCACAGACGCAGCGGCCCTTGCGAGGGCCTTCGAAGGGGCGCGCGCTGCTTATGTCCTTGTGCCGCCGAATCTCGCTTCAGCGGAGGTTCGCGCTTATCAGGAACGAGTGACGGATACCTTAGCAGCGGCGCTCGAAAAGGCTGCCGTCGCGTATGTGGTGGCCCTAAGCAGCTTCGGTGCTGATAAGGCTGAAAAGACGGGCCCGGTTGTCGGGCTTCATAACTTGGAACAAAAACTGAACGGGGTTGCCAACCTCAATGCGTTGTATCTCCGCGCAGGCTATTTCATGGAGAATCTTTTGCCCCAGGTGTCAGTGATTCGAAACTTCGGTCTTGTGGGTGGACCGCTCCGCGCGGACCTCCGCCTGCCGATGATTGCCACGCGCGACATCGGTAGCGTTACCGCCGAACTCCTGCGAAAGCCGGACTTCGCCGGAAAGGAGGCCCGGGAATTGCTCGGCCAGCGTGACCTGACCTATTTGGAAGTCACGTCGGTCATTGGCAAAGCGATCGCCAGACCCAATCTGGCCTATATGCAGTTGCCAGCCCAGCAACTCAAACCCACTTTCGTGCAAATGGGAATGTCCTCGAATATGGCCGATCTGCTTCTCGAGATGTCGGAGGCCCTGAACTCCGGCCACATGGTGGCCCTCGAAGCGCGCTCCGAGCGGAACAGCACGCCCACTTCGATCGAAGCGTTTGTAGCCGAAGAGTTCGTTCCCCGCTTTCAGGCCAAGGGGGCGGGGGCGTAGCGAAGGCCTAGCTACGTCCTCCAGTCCAAGATCACCTTCCCTGCCCGGCCGGACAGCATCACGTCGAACGCCTCTTCAAAGCGCGAGTAGGGGAACCGGTGGGTGATGACCGGCTTGATGTCCAGACCGGACTGCAGCATGACGGTCATCTTGTACCAGGTTTCGTACATCTCGCGGCCGTAGATCCCTTTGATAGTGATCATATTGAAGATCACCGTATTCCAGTCAATGGCAATCTCCTCGGAAGGAATGCCCAGCATGGCCATGCGGCCCCCATGCGCCATGTTGGCCAGCATCTCCCCGATGGCCGAGGCGTTGCCAGACATCTCCAGACCGACGTCGAAACCCTCCTTCATGCCCAGTTGCTTTTGCACGTCTTTCAGCCGCGTTTCGCGCGGGTCCACGGCAATCGTCACCCGCATTGCGCGGGCCAACTCCAGCCGCCAGGGGTTCACGTCCGTGATCACGACAAAGCGGGCGCCGGCGTGCCGCACCACCGCTGCTGCCATGAGGCCGATGGGCCCCGCGCCGGTGATGAGCACGTCCTCACCCAGCACCGGGAACGAGAGCGCCGTATGAACGGCGTTGCCGAAGGGGTCGAAGATGCAGGCTACCTCGCGGTCGATGTCGGGGTGATGCGCCCAGACGTTGCTCATCGGCACGGCGATGTACTCCGCAAAGCAGCCAGGCCGATGGACGCCCACCCCGCTCGAGGAGGCGCAGAGGTGGCGCCTCCCCGCAAGACAGTTGCGACAACGGCCGCAGACGACGTGGCCCTCAGCACTCACCAACTGGCCAGGAAAGAAGTCGACAACGTTCGAGCCGACGGCCGCCACTTCCCCCTCGAACTCGTGCCCTATCACCATGGGCACGGGAATGGTACGGCTCGCCCACGCGTCCCACTTCAAGATATGCAGGTCGGTTCCGCAGATCGACGCCCGGTGCACGCGGATGAGCACATCGTTGATGCCGGTCTGCGGAACCGGTACTTCCTCGAGCCACAGCCCCGGCTCCGGCCGGCTCTTCACCAGTGCCTTCATCTTTTGAGGGATGGATTCGTTCATCGCTCGGTCCCCGCCAATGACCCGAGCCCCGCACTATAACAGGTTGGAGCACTGATTTTCCAATCTGAGATTTAGCGAATGAAGAAACATAGGCAGGATGGAGAACAAGTGATACGCTTCTTCAGATGGGCGCATGGCGCGAGGGTAGTCGAAGCTGATGCACTGCGAAGTCAATCAGCTAAGGGAGATCAGAGTGGATTTTTCCTGGAGTGAAGAGCAACTGGCACTGCGCAAGTCCATTATCGGCTTTGCCAAGAAGGAACTGAACCAGCACCTCATCGGGCAGGACGAGGAAGAGGCCTTTGACCGGCAAGGGTGGCGGAAGTGCGCCGAGATGGGTATTCAAGGCCTGCCGATACCCCTGGAGTACGGCGGCCAGGGGGCTGACATTCTCACCACGGCCTGCGCCCTCGAGGCGCTGGGCTACGGCTGTCGCGACAACGGGCTGATCTTCTCTATCAACGCCCATATGTGGAGCTCCGAGATCCCCTTTCTGATGTTCGGCAACGCGGAGCAGAAGCAGCGCTACCTGCCCCGGCTGGTGAGTGGCGAGTGGGTGGGCGTACACGCTATGACCGAACCCATGTCGGGCTCGGACGCCTTCAGCCTGAAGTCGCGTGCAGAGCGCAAGGACGACCGCTACGTGATCAATGGTACGAAGACGTTCATCACCAACGCCCAGATCGCCGACGTGCTGATCGTGTTTGCCAACCTCGAGCCGGCAAAAGGCGCCGCAGGCATCACCGGCTTCATCGTGGACAAAGAGACGCCGGGATTTACGGTAAGCAAGAAGCTGCACAAGATGGGCCTCCGCACTTCGCCCATGGCCGAGCTGGCGTTTGTCGACTGCGAAGTGCCGGTGGAGAATCTGCTGGGTAAGGAGGGCGCGGGCACGGCCATCTTCACCGCCGCCATGGAGTGGGAGCGCATCTGCATTCTGGCCAGCCACCTCGGTGCCATGCAACGTCTGCTCGAAACCTGCGTACAATACGCCCGCGAGCGCAAGCAATTCGGCCAGGCCATCGGCAAGTTTCCCGCCGTTGCCGACAAGGTGGCCGAGATGGACATCCGGCTGGAGACAGCGCGCCTCGTGCTTTATAAGGCTGCTTGGCTCAAGAAGCAAGGCAGACACCCCCGGCGCGAGGCGGCGATCGCCAAGACCTACGTCAGCGAAGCCTGCATCCAGACCTGCCTCGACGCCATCCAGATTCACGGCGGCTACGGCTACATGACGGAATACGAAATTGAGCGCGAACTGCGCGACGCCATCGCCGGAAAAATCTATTCCGGGACCACTGAGATCCAGAAGAAGATCATCGCTGGAATGCACGGATTGTAGGAGTCAGGACAGGAGAGACCTCTTTGCTCCTTACTTCTGACTCCTGATTTCCGGCTTTTTCGAGTGAATAATATGGCTTATGTCCTCCAGCAACTTCTTAGCAAGGGCGCGAGCAAGCATCCCGATAACCTCGCGGTGTGGGCGCGGGGGCGCAGCCTGACCTACCGCGAGTTGGAGGAGCGCTCCAACCAAATGGCCCACCTGTTGCGCGAGCACGGCTTACAGACAGGGGACCGCGTCGGCATTTACTTTCCCAAGGCGGTGGAGTCGGTGGTCAGCATGTTCGGCGTGCTGAAGGCAGGCGGAGTCTATGTGCCTCTCGACCCGCTGCAGCCGGCGCAGCGCATCGAATACATCATCGACAACTGCCGGGTGAAGGCCCTCGTGACGACCCGAGAGAAGCTCCGGGGATTAAGTCCGAAGGCCGTTGAGGCGGTCACGCTGAAGCTTTTCACCGACCCCCCGGGCGAAGCCGAGTCGAGACCCGGGGAGGTGCGGTGGGAGAGTCTCTCCGCTTTTCCCGGCGCCCGCCCTCCCCACGGTCTGCAACCGACGACGCTCGATCTGGCCTACATTCTGTACACGTCCGGCTCTACCGGACGGCCCAAGGGTGTAATGCTCTCGCATCAGAATGCCCTGACCTTCGTCCAGTGGTGTGCGGACACGCTTCTGGTGCGAGCCGAAGATCGCCTCTCTAACCACGCGCCTCTACACTTCGACCTCTCCGTCTTCGACATTTACAACGCCGTGGAGGCGGGCGCTTCGGTCCACATGGTGCCGGAAGACGTGCTATGGTTTCCTGCCAGTCTGGCCAAGTTCATCGCCTCGCAAGGCATCAGCGTCTGGTACTCCGTGCCTTCGGCGCTGGTCCAGCTTGTCTTGCATGGCAACCTGAAATCCCAGAATCTGGAACGCCTGCGCCTGCTGCTCTTCGCCGGCGAGGTGTTTCCCGTCAAGTATCTCCGGCAATTAGCCGAACTGCTGCCCCACGTGGAGCTCTACAATCTTTACGGTCCAACGGAAACGAATGTTTGCACTTACTACCGCGTGGACCGGTCAAAGCTGGGAAACCTGGAGAAGATTCCCATCGGCCGCGCGTGCGCTAATACCGAGGTGTTTGCCGTCGACGAGCACGACCGGATTATCGGGCCTGGCCAGACGGGCGAGCTGTACGTGCGCGGCCCGTCGGTGACTTGCGGCTACTGGGGCGATCTGGAAAAGACGCGCCAGATGGTCGTCCCCAACCGCTTCCAGCCTCAGTATGAAGAGAAGATGTACCGCACTGGTGACTTGGTAACTCTGCGTGCGGACGGCGACTACGACTTCATCGGCCGGCGCGACAGCCAGATCAAGAGCCGCGGTTACCGCATCGAGCTGGGCGAGATTGAGGCCGCCCTTCTTGGTCATGCGGGGGTGAAGGAGGCTGCCGCGGTCGCCATCCCGGCGGAAGAAGTCGGCAACCGGATCAAGGCCATCGTCGCGCCCCACAAGGGCGTGGCCCTCACGGGCGTTGAACTGCAACAACATTGCGCCCAGCGCATCCCGAAGTACATGGTTCCGGAGATAATCGAGTTCCGCGAAACCCTGCCCAAGACTTCCACAGGCAAGCTCGACCGCGTGCAATTGGGAACGAACAGTTAGACGAATTGCTTAACAGACCTGTTCGTCTGTTGTGTTCAACGGTGTGAATTCGATCGAACCTCACGTATACTGAGCATATGCTGGAGTACCACGTTGCCTTCCATCTGCCGCGAGGGGAAGACCGGATGGTCGTCGCGGAGGTGCTGGATTTTCCGGGAGTGGTTAGCCAGGGGTTTGATCTGGCCGATGCTCGCGCGATGATCGCAAGCGCTTTGGAAGAGATGGCAGAATCGTATCTGGAGGAAGGGCGCCCGCTGCCAACGCCCTCGGCCACCACAGACCCTGAGGCGGACTATATCGAATTGGTTCCCCTCTCGGTCACCGCCGGCGCGATGCGGCCCACCCACGCGCAACGATGAAGCGCGGTGACCTGCTGCGTTACCTGGAGCGATACGGCTGCAAGTTGGACCGCGAAGGCAGTCGCCACTCGATCTACTTGAATCCCGTCAACGGCAAGACGACTTCCGTCCCCCGGCATATGGAAATCGATAACCGTCTGGCGCGGAGGATCTGCAAGCAACTCGATGTTCCGCCAATGTAGCGCCGACCTTCAGGTCGGCACTCATTCAAAACAAAACGTGCCGGATTGAAGCCCGGCGCTACAAAGGGCGGCAACCCGACCCGCGACGATCTTGGCCTAAGACTTCCATGGGCAAGCTCGACCGGTGCAACTCGCAGCGAATAGGTAGGCGCCGGATGGCCCTCTCTCTGACTCGCTAACAGAAGAGAGCGCAGTAAATGAATCGCGATCAAGCACAAGATTCAGGAACACCTCGTTTGCAACTGGCTTCTCAAAGCCACCTAAATCGTTAGGTCTGCGGCGCTTCGCAGGCGTAGCCTACCTGTAACCGCCCTGTACCCATGGTTTTGTTGTCCAACTTAAGTAGCCGAGTCTGGCTCTCGGCTTTGGGTGAGTTGTGGGGGGGGGAGCGAAGCGGAGGTCCGGGCAGGCCGGGCCTACGGCCGTTTTGTCACCCAGTTCATGAGGGCAGCCAAGCACTAGTGCCGGACACAGGTTTTCAAGTGCAATTGGCTCTGCTCAACCCCCAGGTTAGGTTCCTTGGCGAAGCGACGCGTCGTTGGGCAGATATACTGACAGCGTATTAAGTGATCGAACCCTAGTATCAAGACGTCTTCTTGCTGTTCCCCGCTCGCCTACGTCGGATAATTTGCACAACTTTGAGTATGGCACACGCGACAACAAGCTGGGCCGTTAGAGTCCCACTCAGCTCCTGGTAAGCGGGCACCAATTTCAATCAGTTTCCATTCCTGGTAAACGCCAAGATCGTTACATAGGCAAATCCTAATATAGTAATAATGGAAATGCCTGCTGCTATCAACTCTTCAGCCTTTCTTTTCTTCGGCATAGATCCCCCCCGGACTATGGTTAGAAACTTCCTTACTGTATACCATTTGTGGAGGTACGATGCGTCGACTTTTTCGCTCATTCGAACCGTTTGCTCGAATCGGGTTCGGGGTGTTCGTCTTGGCGGTCCTCGGTGGACTCGCCTAGGTCGTAACTCGAAGGATTAGGGTGCCCCCATCCTTTCTGTTCGTGGCGATGAGCGTCCTGGCGGTGCTGATTACAGCGGTGTACCTGCTCTTTCGTGGCGAGTAGAATCTTCCTTTAAGTTGCGTTGCTTCAAATCCGCGCTCTGGTGCCCGTACGCGGACGGACGGGACCCAGGTAAGAGGATCGCGAGAACGTGGCCGCACTCCTAAACGTGAGCGGACCACGCTTTCCACCGCTTTACCGAGCATTGGCTTTTGACATGATATTCTGCTATGAGAATAAACTCTATCCTGCCTCGAGAATTGCTATGGACTATGAGGATTACAAGAAGATATCGAACGCGCCCTTGGAACACTTCGCGACGCTCCACCCAACGATAACTGATGTAATCGAGTTATTTGACCGTCTTGAGGCCTTCAAAGAAGCGAAATGGGCATTTCGCGGACAGGGCACAGATCATGTTCTTGCGGCTAGTATCAAAGGGTTGCGATTAAACCGGGCGTTGCCGAGGTATTATGTAGTACGCGAATTCCGGCGTCGGGCGCATCAGTATGTCACCGATGTGCCTTCTGATGATGATGATCTCGAATGGCTTGCTCTGATGCAGCACCATGGTGCGCCGACCCGGCTGCTTGATTGGACTAGGTCTCCTCATGTTGCGGCCTTCTTCGCTGCGCAGTCCTCGAATTCAGTTAGTCCGTTCATCACGACAAAACCAGACAAGCCAGTTGAGCCCTTCGTCATATGGGCTGTCGATGTGGACAGCGTCAACGCCGAGGCGATCTCTATGTTAGGCCTCCCCAAAGGTAATAGTGATCTATCTTCGCGCGAGAATTTCAGGAAAATATACTGGGATCAACCGGCCGAGGATGTCTATCTGGTCGCGGCAGTTCAGCCGCATAGAATGAACGAACGCCTGACCATTCAACAAGGGCTGTTCCTCTGTGCCAACCATGCCCTTTTTTCCTTCCGCCGCTGTTTAGCGGCCCTGCTCCTTCACGCGAGCAAAGCACAGCAACCGAGTTCGCAATGGCTCCACAAGCTCACGGTCGCACCCGAAGCACGGTTGGACGTGCTCAAGGCACTCAACAAAATCAACATCAACTCCGCAACGCTCTTCCCCGGCTTGGATGGCTTCTGTCAATCACTTCACGTTAATGTTCAGATCCAAGAGCAAGAGGGTTGGCCCCGGGGTTTCCCAGACGACAGATCGGGAACGCTGGGTGAAAGGAGTTTAGGGCAACATAACGTCGTTTAATGTCCGGTCTATTGCGGCATGTACGCAAGCACTCAAAAAAATCTGCGCTGTGATGCCCGTACGCGAACGAACGGGACCCACGCAAGGGGTGGCATGGCCGGGTTAAGCCGTGAACTTGCGGAAATACGGCAACACGGCTGAAGCAACTGTCTGAGCGCTTGGTCAGGTACAAGGTAATCAGCCGCGTCAACTATCTGTTGCGAGTGGCGGCGCGCCCGGCGTGTACTCGTCACCGGCGGCCGGCGGCTTGGGGAAGATGTTGATGACGCTGGCCAAACACCTTGAATTCAACTTCCTGTCACTCTTGGCGCCACGCTATTGCTCAACTCAGGCCGTGCAGATAGGGCAGGCTGGCTTTCATGTTGGTGGGATCCATCTCCAGAAAGTAATTCTTTACCCCACCCGTTTGGGCGGCAACGAACGTCTTCTTCCAGTCCACCACGCCCTGGCCAAGTGGCACTTCCTTCCCATCGGGGTCCGCAGCGGACCAGTCCGACAAGTGGATAGAAATGAACCGGCCCGGATATTTCTCAAAGTAGTCCGCAGCCTTGTAGCCAAGGCGCACCACTTCAACCTGAAACTGCATTTTCACCGCTTCCGGGTTGAGCTCACCCATCAGCTTGCCGTAGATCAGTTCCCCGTCGATCTTTTGGAATTCGAAATCGTGGTTGTGGAACCCCAGTTGCACTCCCGCCTTGTGTGCTCGCTCGCCGAGTTTATTCGCTTCGTCCGCGGCCTGCATCCAGTCCGCCATGGTGGCGCCCTTCGGTAGCGAGAATGTGGAGATGATCATCTGCTTCAAACCAAGTTCTTGCGCCCAGGTCAACCGCTCGTCGAAATGGTCCTTCAGCTCCCTAAACCCGAAGTGGCAGCTTTCGGATTTCAAACCGGCAGCTTGAATCTTGGTGCGCATCTCGGAAGGCTTCAGGCTTGCCAGCGGTCCAAAGCCATACCGCTCGTAGCCCGGAGGCGAGCACATCTCGATGGTCTGGTACCCGTCGGACGTAATCTGCTGCAGCGTCCCGTCGAAATCCTTCCCGATCGTTTCACGAAAAGGCCACGTTTGGCACCCGATCGGGAACCCGAGCAGATTGGCTCGAGGCGCCGTCCCGTCCCACATCAGGTACCCGGCCGCCGCCATCCCCATTGTGCTCGTGCCAAGAAATTGTCTCCTCGAAATTGTTTTCACGATGATTCCTCCTTTGGCCATCGCGTTTCCGGCATCGATGTTGGGCGGCCACGGGGGGCCGCCCCTACTTTTGAACTGGAGGTCGCCGGTAGCGCAGACCGCCGATTTTGCGGTCTGCGGCTTTCCATTCCGGATTCACGACAAGCCGCGGACGGCTTGACACCGGCGGTGTGAGCATTCGACTCCATCGGCGACTGTAAGCCCGCGAAGCGGGCGCCGTCGTGTAGCCCATGGCGCGAGCCATGGGTAGAAGTCAGAAAGAAGAGTCTCCTAGCCCCGGAGGGGCGGCATCGGGGAATTTGGGTTTCCCCTCCGACGGGGATGGGACCCGACGTCGACCTTGACGGAGCTCGCTTTGCAAATCGAATGCCGCCTCCCCCCACGGCTTCCGCCGTGGGCTAAACGACGTTAAACGACGTCGCCCGCTTCGCGGGCTGGGTCAGGGCCAGCCTAATGCGTCACGTATTGACCAGAGGTGGTACTTAGCGTTAGCGCCCACCCGCCGCGAACTGAATGGCTGGGGCTTTCAGGTCAGGCTCGACGGCAACACCATCACGAAACGTAACGAACCTCGTCGAAACGGATGGCACGCGCTCACCCGGCACGATGACTCCCACAAGGTTAAGCGGGTCCGCCGCCGAGAGCGTCACCAACTCTCCCGAAGGCTGGATCTTGCGCGTCGCCCGCAGAGACTCGACAGCCACGGGCAACGCGAACTGCTCGCCGAGGAAGCCGCTCACAAAGCGGCCACCGCGGACTTCCCCTCGATCCTCCAGCCGCCGGAAAGTAATCAGCAACTCGCGCCACCTGGGTAAAATGCTTTCCCGCTGGACGACCTCGCGCAAGACCACACCATAGCGTCCGAGCAGCATCCGGCATGTAGCTTCCAGGGCCTTCGCGTGTTCAGCCGCATCGCCCGGATACAGCAAGCACCACCGGCCGGAGCTGTGCCGCGGACGCATCAGTCGACCGCGTCCCTGCCCTGAACGGCGCTTGGGGTCAATCAGGGCGCGCAGGTTATCGAAGCCGTCGGCAGTAATCAACCCGGCTGCGACCAACTCCCACAGTCCGGTCTCGACTTCCGATTTCAGCCTGCTCGTGCCCCGCACAATGTCCGGGAAAAACGAAGCTCCTCGCTGCCGCAGGAACTGCAACACCTCGCCCGCCGCCGGGCTCAAGCCGCGCGTTTGCGGTTCACCGCCAGCATGGCGTGGACGCATCCAATCGGCGTCTTCACGCACAAAAAAGGTGATGGGCGCGACGCTCGAGGGGACTGCGCGCCGGGTTCGTGCCTTTCGAACAGGCTCTGGCGAGGAGGACAGTCCTGTCATTCCGAGCGAAGTGGGGCGGAGCGAGGTGCCGATCTCTACTTGAAGACTCTGCTGTAATCGGCACGAGGAATCTGCTTTTGGTTGCGGCGAGAGCCGCCCTGTGTCCACCGTCGCCAGCAGTCTGGCTGGCGCCGGCGCGATGGTGTCTTCCAGCGTCGCGGGATGTGGCGAGAGCCTTCCCCAACCCACAACGCCTGTGAGGCAGAGCTGGTCGAGCACGTTCGGCTCGTAACCAGCGACACGACGAGCCAGAATCTGAGGCTCCCAGACATTCGCCGGCGCTTCGAAACCTTGTAGTTGTTGCAGCGCCTCCAACGTGCCGCGTTCACCCAAAAGCTGTGTTCCCGGAGCGACATGCTGCCAACGGAGCAGCCAGCGCATAAACTGGGCTGCCGTGACAGGCTCGATTTCCTTGCGCAGCGCTCCCAGCGTCAGCCGGTGGATGCGCGCGAGCAGACGTCGCTCGCACCACTCCGTCTCGTTGCGGCCCGTGAATCGTCCCCGCAACACTGCGCCCGAAGCCTCGATCTTTAGCAGAGCTTGGTCGACTTCGTCCGCCGGCACGTGAACGCTGGCTCCCAGATCGCCCGCCGTAATCGGTCCGGCGTGGCTCAGCCAACCGCGAACGAGCGCGAGCACGGCTTCTTCGCGATCAGGCGCGGACTGGTCAATGGGCGCGAGCTCCGACTCGAGTTCCGCTGCGGGCAAGAGCCGGGCAAAGGTCCTCGCTTTCGCGGCCGCAACCCAAAACGTCCTGCCAGCAAACCGCGCGCGCGCCGCGCGGCGCTCGGTAACCAGCTCGTCGAAGTATGCGCTCCAGGTCGGAGCCACCTGCTCCTTGCCGAAGGGGGTGAAGTCCTGTGCCAACACCACCAGCGTTTCGAGCACACCTTCCAGTTCGTCGCGGTCGCGCACGTCCGGCCAGGCTTCTTCGCGTACCTGATCGATGGCGGCAGGGTCGAGGCGACCCACCTCAGAGAGGGCAGCTTCAGGGAGCACCCGACGCATTTCCACCGCGCGCGCCCGCCGCTCCTCGAGCGGAGCGTCATCGAGATAGGCGTACGGATTGGCGTTAACAATTTCATACGAAAACTGTGACGGCACCGGCGTATCGACCGCCGTGCACAGGATGCTGCCGTCATAGATACCCTGCAGGATGCCCTGGAGGCCTTTGAGGTCCATAGCCTCCGTCAGCACATCTTTCATCACCTCGCGGATCAAGGGGTGATCGGGAATGCGGATGTCCCCGACAACATTCTCCTGGCAGGCAGCGACGTCGGGAAAAACTGAAGCCAGCAGGTCATCAGCGCGCATGCGCTGGATCGCTATCGGCACTTTCTTTCCCTTGGCGAAGCGAAGCAGCGCCAGCGCGCGACCGGCGTCCCAGCGCCAGCGTGTGTTGAAAATCGGGGAGGCGAGCGCGGCCTGTTCTACTACTTGACCGACAGAGTGAGGGTGCAGAAAGTGGAAAACCTCTGCCAACGGAAAACTATGCTGCTCGGTGAGGGAAATGTTCAGACCATCGTCCGTCGCCGCGGCTTGCAGCTCGAGGTTGAAGGAGCGGCAGAAACGCTTGCGCAGCGCCAACCCCCAAGCCTTGTTGATGCGCCCGCCGAACGGCGCGTGGATCACCAGCTGCATGCCGCCGCCTTCGTCGAAGAAGCGCTCGGCAATCACGTTCGTTTGCGTGGGGACCGCGCCCAGCACGGCGCGCCCGGCCACAATGTATTCCACAGCCTGCTCGGCACCCGCGTCGTCAAGCCCGCACTCCGCTTTCAGCCAAGCCACCGCCGCGGCCACCTCGGGCGAACCCGCTCGGAGGGAGTTGACGCTCGCGGCGGGCACCAAGGTACTGACTTTTTCTCGCAACTGGGCAACTTCCAGGGAGAGCTCGGCAGTGCGCGACGGGGCCTCGCCGCGCCAGAAGGGAACGTTAGGGGCCGCGCCGTGCGCATCCTCGACCAAGACTCTGCCACTCATGCTTTCCAGGCGGCGGATCCGCCACGATGTGTTGCCGAGCAGCAGGATGTCGCCGCGCATACTCTCCACGGCGAAGTCTTCGTCCACTGTGCCGACCACCGTCCCTTCCGGCTCGGCCACCACGGTGTAGAGCGCATTATCGGGAATGGCGCCGCCGCTGGTAATGGCCGCGAGCCGGCTGCCTCGCCGGCCCCGCAAGCGGCCGTTCACGCGGTCACGATAGAGATATGCGCTGTAGCGCCCACGTCGCGCGGAGATGCCTTCGGAAAGCATCTCAACCACCTCATCGAAGTCTGAGCGAGAGAGTTCACGATACGGGTAGGCGCGGCGGAGGAGCGCGAATAGATCTCCTTCTTTCCACTCCTCGGCTGCGCACATGGCAACGATCTGCTGCGCCAGCACGTCGAGTGGGGCCTCGGGAACAGCCAGCCGGTCGATCTCACCGCTACGGAGGGCGCGCACCAGCGCCGCGCATTCGATTAACTCATCGCGCGTGGTAGCGAAAATCCGGCCTTTGGGAATGGCGCCTCGCCAGTGGCCCGCCCGCCCGATGCGCTGCAAAGCCACGGCAATCGAGCGCGGCGACTCGACGAGGCACACGAGATCCACGGTGCCGATGTCAATGCCGAGCTCGAGCGACGCAGTGGCCACCAGCACCCGCAGCTCCCCTGCCTTCAGCCTGCGCTCCGCCGCCAGTCGAAGCTTGCGGGCCAAGCTTCCGTGGTGCGGCGCGACGGCGTCCTCGCCCAGGAGTTCACCGAGGTGGTGCGCCATTCGCTCCGCCATACGTCGCGTGTTGACGAACACCAGCGTCGAGCGGTGCGCGCGAACCAACTCCGCGATGCGCCGGTAAATCTCGTCCCACATCTCGTTTGACGCCACGGGTCCAAGCTCGCTTTCCGGGACCTCCACCGCGATGTCGAGCTGCCGCCTGGGTGGGATGTGAACAATCACGGGATCGGGACGCCCGGTGCCGACGAGAAAATGCGCTACCAATTCGATCGGCTTCTGGGTGGCGGAGAGGCCGATGCGCACCGGCGCGCGTGCGGTCAAAGCCTCCAGCCGCTCGAGCGAAAGCGCCAGATGCGCCCCACGCTTGTCGTCGGCTACAGCGTGAATCTCGTCCACAATCACCGTCTCGACGGTCTTCAGGATCTCGCGACTTCTGTCTGCCGTAAGCAGGATGTAGAGCGATTCAGGCGTGGTGACCAGGATGTGTGGAGGGCGCGCGAGCATCGCGCGCCGTTCGGGCGCGAGCGTATCGCCGGTGCGGACCGCGGTTCGGATGTGCGGCATCAGCAACCCGTGCTGGCCCGCCAACTGCAAGATCTCGCCCAGCGGGACTTCCAGGTTCTTCTGAACGTCGTTGCCCAGCGCCTTGAGGGGTGAGACGTAAAGCACTTCGATCTGGTCCGTCAGCGCACCTGACAAGGCCTTACGCACCAATCGATCGATGCAGGCAAGAAACGCTGCCAGCGTTTTTCCTGAACCTGTGGGAGCAGAGATGAGAGTGGCCTTTCCCGCGAGGATGTGCGGCCACCCTTGAGTCTGCGGTTCAGTGGGCGTCCCGAACTTACCGGCAAACCACTGTCGAACGAGGGGATGGGCCCAAGTCAGCTCTGCCGAAGATGAAGACCCGCTGGATATGGAGGGAGCAGCGTCGGGCGCGGATTCCGAGTCAACTTGGCCGAGTTGGTCACGCTCGTTCATCATAAGTGGATAGGATACCTCAGTTCGTTTCTCTTATCCTGGTCGGCAAGTAGCGCGGACCGACGGGTTTTGAGGTCCGCGGCCCTCATCCAGGGCGTTTCCCAATCCTTAATGGGCGATCACATTTTCGCTACCCCTTTGTTTTCTTGCACATTCCGGCATTGTTTGGAACACCAGCCCACCACCTGTGAAAAAATGAACAGATATCACCACAGAGGCGCAGAGACACAGGGCAAGCCATTTCTTTTCAGACTCGGTGCCTCTGTGTCTCTCTGGTTCGACAGGCTCCCTCCCCAGCATAACCTTCACCTGCCGCTGGCGCGTCCAATGGCGAGGCCGTGGAACCCAGAACTCCAGCCCGCCGCTCCGAAATCCCTCAATCTCAAATCAGCAACAGGCGGCAATCCTGGATCGATCGTAGAGTCGCGAGCACAATCTCGATGAAACTAAAGGACATTCCGGCCTTGTTCTGAAGCGCATCAAGGCTCGCGCTTGGCACCGCGCCGCGGCCGCACTCTGGCCGACCCGCCGTTCCTCGCGGAATGCCCGTCCGTCCCATAAATCTCCAATCACAAATCTCCAATCTGTTG
>Ga0306920_100007286_pt1 | contig 14546 bp, 12 predicted proteins | sample flu12Cox44000170_FD_204666 | JGI IMG/M metagenome (GOLD analysis project Ga0306920, IMG submission 204666) | Lab enrichment of tropical soil microbial communities from Luquillo Experimental Forest, Puerto Rico - flux4day.12C.oxic.44.000.170 (v2)... | ecosystem: Environmental > Terrestrial >...
GCGGCCTTCTACGTGGTGCCGAAGTGGGTCAGCGGCGACCGCGTGGCCGACACGGCCGACCCGAACGCGGGGTACCAGCAGGCGGCCACCTGGGTCGCGGCGCACGTCAAGGACCCGGCAGGAAAGCGCATCGTGGTCGACGACGGGCTCTGGCTCGACATGGTGCACGACGGATTCCACCCCGGCCGCGGCGCGATCTACTTCTTCAAGGTGGACCTTGACCCGTCGGTGAAGAACGCGCTCGCCAAGCACGGCGGGTGGCGGGCGATCGACTACATCGTCTCCACCCCGATGATCCGGCAGAACACCTTCGACCTGCCGACGGTGCAGGCGGCACTGGACCACTCGCGGGTCCTGGTGTCCTTCGGAACAGGCGCTAACCAGATCCAGATCCGCGAGATCAATCGCTAGCCATTGATCACTAACCGAGGGGGAGGTTCGTGACCACATCGCTCACGGGGGAGCAGGCCCTGCGCGCGCAGGATCCGGACGCCCCGCTGATATCGCTGGTCATCCCGACCTTCAACGAAGCGGGCAACATTCCCGAGCTGCTGACCCGGCTGGCCAGCTCGGTGCCGGAGGACGTGCCCTGCGAAGTGATCTTCGTGGACGACAGCACGGACGACACCCCGCGCGTTATCACGGAGACCGCCAGGCACTCCCGCCTGACGGTCTCCGTTCGGCACCGCGACAAGCCCGAGGGCGGTCTTGGCGGGGCGGTCGCCGTCGGTCTCCGGGAGGCAACCGCGCCGTGGATCGTGGTCATGGACGCCGACCTGCAGCACCCCCCGTCGCTGGTTCCCCAGCTGGTGGCGGCGGGCCAGCGGGCCGGCGCTGACCTGGTCGTCGCGAGCCGGTACACGGCGGGGGGCGGCCACGCCGGTCTCGACGGCGGCTTCCGGGTGCTGGCCTCCGGGCTGACCACCTGGCTCGCCAAGCTGACCTTCTGGCGGCAGCTCCGCCGGGTCAGCGACCCCATGAGCGGGTTCTTCGCGGTCAGGTCCGCGGCCCTGGACGCCAGCGTCCTGCGGCCGCTCGGCTACAAGATCCTGCTCGAGCTGATTGTCCGGTGCAGGCTCCGCCGCGTCACTGAGGTGCCGTATCAGTTCCAAGACCGGTTCGCGGGTGAGTCGAAGGCCAGCCTCGCTGAGGGATGGCGCTTCCTGCGGCACCTGGTCACGCTCCGGTGCAGCGGTGCCCGCGCCAGCATGCTGGCATTCGGGCTCATCGGGCTCTCGGGTTTCGTGCCCAACCTCGCGACATTGTGGCTATTGTCTAAGCCGCTCGGCATGAACTACCTGCTGGCCGAAGTGCTGGCCAACCAGGTCGCCATCATCTGGAACTTCCTGCTGCTCGACTTCCTGCTGTTCCACCACCGGCGGCACAGCCACTGGTCTGGGCGGTTCGGAAAGTTCCTGGTGCTGGCCAACTCCGACCTGGTTGCCCGCATTCCGTTGCTCGGTCTGCTGGTTGCCCATGCCCATATGAACGTCCTGGTAGCTACCGCGATTACGCTGATCGCGGCGTTCGGCGCACGCTTCGTCGTCACCGATCGATTCATCTACCTGGCACGGCCTGGGCGCCGTAAAGGCACTGTCCCAGATGCTCCAATAGCGGAGGTCCAATGAAGAACCGATTGAGCCGGTATCGCGATCAGCTGCCCAGGAAGTGGCGCAAGCTGAAGCCGATGCGGGCCGCCTTTGGGGCGGCCACGCTAGCGCTGCCGATCGCGGTCGTGGCGAGTTCCGGCGCGAACGCCGGGGTCAACTTGGTGGTGAACGCAAGCGCGGAGCAGACCGGAACCGGTAACTTCCCGCTCTGCTTTGGCAAGTACGGCTACGGCAACAACACGTACTCGATCGGGACCACCAGCAAGGCGCACTCCGGCAGCAAGGCGATCCAGGTCACGATCTCGAAGCTGTCTTCCGGTGCCCGTACCGTGATGACCCTGGAGAACGCGTCGTGCGCGCCGTGGGTCACCCCCGGCCACCAGTACAACCTGGGCCTCTGGTACATGTCGAACACGCCGAACGCGGTCATGGTCCTGTACCGGCACGACGCCAAGGCCGGCTGGCAATACTGGACGGACCTCAAGAACCTGCCGACGGCCGGCCGGTACGCGTACGCGTCCGTGCGCACGCCGCAGGTGCCGGCGAACACCGACCAGATCGCGTGGGGAGTCTCGGTCTACGGCAAGGGCACGGTGATCACCGACGACTACTCCACGGTCGACGCGACCGTGCAGGCGGCGCCCGCCGCTGCCTGCTCCGCAGGGGCGGCGTGCACCAGGGGTGCCTGGCAGGTCATGTCGTTCACGGGCAAGGTGCGGGCCATGCACGCCATCCTGATGTACAACGGCAAGGTCCTGCTGGTCGCCGGCTCGGGTAACGTCGCCACCGCGAATGACGTCTTCAAGCCGGGCTCGTTCCAGACGGCGGTCTACAACCCGGCCAACGGCAGCGTGACGACCGTACCCACGCCCGCTGACTTCTTCTGCTCTGGCCACATCCAGCTGCCGAACGGGAAGGTGCTCGTCCTCGGTGGCAACGCGGCCTACCCCACGGCGACTCACGGGTACGAGGGGCTGAAAACCTCCTACATCTTCAACCCGGTGACGGACAGATACCAGAGGATCCACGATCTCATCGGCGCCCACTGGTACCCCTCGGCCACCGAGCTCGGCAACGGCGACATCATCTCCTTCGGTGGGCTGGACGACAAGGGCGATGGCACCGCTGTCGCCGAGTATTTCAAGTACAACGGGGCCACCGGCGGTTCGTGGCTGCCCGAGAGCGCGATCAATGAGGACTTCAACTTCTGGGGCCTGTACCCGGCCATGATCTTGATGGCGAACGGCGAGCTGTTCTACACCGGCAGCCACGTGTTCGGCAACAACATCTCGATCTCGGGCGGCGCCACCCACGTCGCGGTCGGGGGTGACGGCGCCGCCGTCTACAACATCTCCGCTATGCTCCACCCCGGCGCGGCCGGCGACTCGATCACTGGGATCCCGGGCCTGCAGGACACCCCTGGCGGGCCGGCGGGCACGGACATGACCGACCAGTCGATGTCGATCCTGCTGCCGCCTGCTCAGTCGCAGAAGGTCATGCTGATGGGCGGCGGGAACATCGACACCGGTAACCCCGGCACCCGGCTCACCGACCTGATCAACCTGAACTCGGCGAACCCGCACTACGTGCCGGGGCCGCTGCTGCCGCGCGGGCCGGAGATCAACCAGCAGGGGAAGCAGACCGCCAAGCTCGAGCCGGCCAGCGACGGCAAGATGTACGTGTCCATGGTGATCTTGCCGAACGGGCAGGTGCTCGAGACCGGCGGCGGGCTGCTGGACCGGCAGGCGCCGTACATCAAAGAGGCGTCGATGTACAACCCGGCGACCAACAGGTACACCTCGATGGCCGCCGACCCGCAGCCGCGCGGCTACCACTCGACCGCGCTGCTGCTGCCGGACGGCCGGGTCATGACATACGGTAACAACCCGGGCGACGGGTCGTACAACGAGAAGATCTCGATCTACTCCCCGCCGTACCTGTTCCATGGCGCCCGCCCGCAGATCAAGAGCGTGGCGAGCCCCACCGCATGGCACTACGGGAAGAGCTACAACCTCAAGACGAACCAGAAGATCGTCTCCGCCGAGCTCATCCGGCCGGCCGCGGTCACCCACCAGTCCGACCCGAACCAGCGGTACGTCGCGCTGTCGATATCGGGCAACGGCACCAGCGTCGGGCTGAACGTGACCAGCAACCACAACATGGCGCCGCCCGGCTGGTACATGCTGTTCGTCAACAACGCGAACGGCGTCCCGTCGGTCGCCAAGTGGATCCACCTCAACTGAGAAAGGGGGACGAGAGTACATGAACACGAAGAACATCTTCGGTGCGATCCGGCGCCATCCCGGGCGCACGCTGGCCGTCTGCGTCCCGTTGGTCGCGGTGAGCGTGTTCACCGGCAGCACGATGGCCTCGGCGCAGCCCGAGGCGACGCTGGCGGTGTCACCATCGGCGGCCAGCGCGTCCCCCGCGCCATACGTGCCGTACTTCGGCGGCAGCGTGTCCGGGGAGACGCGCGTGGTGAAGAACCGCGACGTCCCCATCAAGGAACCGGTGAACATCGACGGGTGCGACCACGACTACGGGACGGGCAGCCAGTGCATCCCGTGGCATATCCCGGCGTCGTCACCGCAGGCCGCGTGTGCCTGGCTGAAGGCGAACGGCTTCGGCTCGCTCAAGGTCTACGGCACGAACCGGCAGCACCTGCCGGAGAATTCGGCAGGCTACGTCTGCGCTGCGGGGGCCTGATGATCTGATGATTAGCAGCCGTAAAAGGATGCTGGCGGCAACCGCCATGGCGGCCCTCGTGGCCGCCATGGCGGGCTGCGCCAGCAGCAGCGCGGGCACCAAGAGCACGAGCGACGGCAGCCCCGGCCTGGTGATCATCAACACCAGCAAGTACGACGGCAACCTCATCCCCGACACGGCCAAGCCGGCCGCCACCCTCACGGACGACGCGGGCAAGTCGTTCAACATCCGGGCGATGACCAAGGGCACGGTCACGCTGTTGTTCTTCGGCTACACCCACTGCCCGAACGAGTGCCCGCTTACCATGGCCAACACCGCGGCAGCGCTGCGGATGATGCCCGCGGCCGAGGCGGCCAAGGTCAAGGTGCTGTTCGTCTCCGTGGACCCCGGCCGGGACACCCTCGCGCGGCTGCACTCGTGGCTGGGCAACTTCTACCCGTCGTTCACCGGCCTGCGCACGCCGCTGTCCGCGGTGGAGGCCCTGGAGCGGCAGGTCGGTCTTCCGATCGGCCAGACGTTCAAGGACCCCGCGGGCGAGGCCCAGCTCGACCACGCGACCGAGATGTTTGCCTACAGCACCGACAACGTGGCGCACGAGGCGTTCTTCCCCAGCACCCCGCCCGCCCAGATCGCGCACGACCTCAAGCTCCTGGTCACCGGTCACCACCCCTGACCGGTGACCAGGCTTACCCGCGCCCGGCTTAAGGATCAACGACTCGCCCCGCCCCGGAAACTCCGCCATTGGAGGTCCCTGCGATGAAAGTGCCGAAAACGTTCCCGTGGACCGCATGGCGGCAACTTAGGTCGGTGCGAGCGGCGGTCAGTGCCCTGGTGATCGCCGCGGCGGTCAGCTTCCTGGGTGGCGCGTCGGCCACCGCCGCGACCAACTTGGTGGTCAACCCGGGGCTGGAGACGCTGGGCTCCAATGGCTTCCCGACCTGCTGGGAGCAGTCAGGCTGGGGAACCAACAATTTCTCGTTCGGCGTCACCAACCAGGCGCACTCGGGCAGCAACGCCATGAAGGTCAGCATCACCAGCTACACCAACGGTGACCGCAAGGCGATGATGCTCGAGAATCCACAGTGCGCGCCCCCCGTCACGCCGACCCACCAGTACAACCTCTGCGTCTGGTACATGTCCAACTCGCCCAACGTCTCCATCACGGCGTTCCGGCACGACACCACGGCCGGCTGGCAGTACTGGATGGACCTGAAGACGCTGGCGGTGAGCGGCAATTACCAGCAGGCGTGCGTGCTCACCCCGCAGGTTCCGGCCAACACCGACCAGATCACCTGGGGTGTTTCCATTTACGGGGTCGGGGCGCTGATCACCGACGACTACTCGATGACCGACAACACGTCGACGGGCGGCGGCGGCTGCACGGCGGGCGCCGCCTGCACGCAGGGCTCGTGGCAGGTCTTGCCGTTCCCGTCGCCGGTACGGGGCATCCACGCGGTGCTGTTGTACAGCGGAAAGGTCCTGCTGGTCGCCGGCTCGGGCAACGATCCGAACGCGTTCGCCGCGGGCAGCTTCACCTCCGCGGTCTACGACCCGGCCGCGGGCACCTTCCAGGTGATACCGACACCGAACGACTTCTTCTGCTCCGGGCACGTCCAGTTGTCCGACGGCCGAGTGCTCGTCCTGGGCGGCAACCTGGCGTACCCGGCGGCGAACGGGAGTCACGGCTACGAGGGGCTCAACACCTCGTATATCTTCAACCCGGCCACCAACAGCTATCAGAAGGTCAACAACCTCAACGATGGCCACTGGTATCCGTCGGCCACCGAACTGGGCAACGGCGACGTGATCTCGTTCGGCGGGCTCAAGGCCGACTCCAGCGGCAGCGTGACGGCCGAGTACTTCTCCAACGCCCAGCAGCAATGGCTGCCGCTAAGCCAGGTCCACCAGACGTGGAGCTACTGGGGCCTGTACCCCGCGATGATCCTGTTGCAGGACGGACGGCTGTTCTACACCGGCAGCCACGTGTTCGGCAACGGACTGCCCGGGACCGGCGCGGACATCTACAACTACGGCACCAACACCATCACCCCGATCTCCGGCCTGCAGAACAAGGACAACCGGGACCAGTCGATGAGCGTGCTGCTGCCGCCGGCGCAGTCGCAGAAGGTGCTCATGCTTGGCGGCGGGAACATCGTCACGAACCCTGACGCCAACAGGCTCACTGACCTGATCGACCTCACCCAGGCCAATCCGACCTACACCCCGGGCCCGCTGATCCCGACCGGCACCCTGACCGGCGGGACGCCGGAGACCTCGACCCAGGGCAAGATGTACGTCTCCGCGGTGATCCTGCCGAACGGCCAGGTGTTCGAGACCGGCGGCGGCCTGCACAACCGGGCGGATCCGGTCTACGAGGCGTCGATGTACAACCCGCAGACCAACACGTTCACGCCGGGCATGGCCACCGACCCGGTGCCGCGGACCTATCACTCGAGCGCGTTCCTGCTGCCGGACGGCCGCGTCATGGCGATCGGGAACAACCCCGGTGACGGTTCGTTCGACATGCGGATCTCGGTGTACTCGCCGCCGTACCTGTTCAACGGCGCGCGCCCGCAGATCACGAGCGTGGCCACCAACCAATGGAGCTACGGCGCTACCGAGAACATCACAACCAACTCGCCCATCGTGTCGGCCGAACTGATCCGCCCCGAGGCCGTCACGCACTCCTCGGACCCGAACCAGCGGTACGTCGCACTGCCGCTGACGGTCAACGGCAGCAACATCGGGCTGAACGTGACGACCAACCCGAACATCGCCCCGCCAGGCTGGTACATGCTCTTCGTGACCAATGCCAGCGGCATCCCATCGGTCGCCCAATGGGTGCACCTTTCATAAGGGAGCGGAGATGAACGCGCAGAAGATCCTCAGCAGCCTCCGCGAGCGCCCGCGCCGCGCCGCGCTAGTAGTAGTCCCGCTCGTGGCGGTCGCCGCCGCGGTGGCAGGCACGACAGCCTCCGCGGCGCATGACGCGCCCTACCTGGCCGTCTCCGCCAAGGCAGCCGCGCAGCGGCCGGCACCGTACATACACGATTTCGCGAGGGGGCTGCGGGACAAGCCGCTGAAAAACCCCTCCGGCCCGCATCATGTCGCCGTCGCCTGGAACGTGGACGGCTGCGATCACGATTACGGCACGGTCAACCAGTGCGTTCCCTGGAACATCCCCGCTCCGGCGGGGCAGCGCTGCCAGTGGCTCAAGGCGAACGGGTTCGGCCCGCTGAAGGTCGCCGGGCGCGACCGGGAGCACCTTGACACCAACCGCGACGGCATCGCTTGCGACACCGGAGACAACGGGGTCGCGTAGCGGCATTCCGGCATGAGGCCCTCCTGAGATACCGTCAATCAGTGCATTGATGGTTAAGGAGGGCTTCATGTTCGTACCGGGTGACTGGGTGGCCGTTGGCATAGACAATGGCGGGACGGCGAACAACGGCACGGTCTTTGACCCGATCGGCCGGTTCCTCGTCGACACGATGGCGGAGCTGCCCAGCCTCGTGCGGGAGGGGCCGGACAAGGCGATCCAGGCGCTGGTCGATTCGTTCGACAAGGTACTCGCCATAACCGGCGTGCCCAGGGACAGGGTGCGCGCCGTCGGGCTAGACACGCCCGGTCCGGCCAGCGCCACGGGAGTGCTCGCCAGCGGAGGCGCGACCAACTTCGGCCACCCCGCCTGGGGCGGGTTCGACATCAGGGGCGCGTTCGAGGAGCGCCTCGGCATCCCGGTGGTCTACAACAACGACGCCAACGCGGCGGCGCTGTACGCGCACCACGTACGGTACGGCGCCGACTCGAGACTGCACAGCTCGGTGGCGGCGATCGTGGGCACCGGGCTGGGTGGCGGGGTGATCCAGGATGGTCACGTGATACGCGGCGCGTCCGGCATGGCCGGTGAACTCGGCCACATGCCCATCCCGATGCACACCCTGCTCGAGGAGGGGCAGCCGCTGCCGTCCTGCAACTGCGGGCTGCTTGCCGACGCCGAGTCGGTCGCTTCGCTGACCGGCATTCAGCGCAACCTGCTGCCGTACTGGCTGACTCGGTTCCCCGACCACGAGCTCGCTGAGGTGCCCATCACGAAGGCGGCCAAGCTCGTTCGCGGGTATGCCGAGCGGGGTGACAAGATGGCGCTCGAGATCTTCCGGCAGCAGGCGATGGCGATCGGCGAGGTGTTCTCGATCGCCGCCAAGTTCACCGACCCCGACACGTATTTCGTCGGTGGCGGCGTGATCGAGGCGGCGCCGCATTTCCGCGAGTGGTTCCTCGACACCGTGCGGGAGCACACGTCCATGCTCGCGGAGCAGGCTCTGCTGGCCGAGATAACGCTGGTTCCCGACTTGGATATGGCAGGTGCCCGGGGCTCGGCCATCGCCGCCGCGACGTGGGTCGTGGAACAGTAGGTTAAAGCTCAAATTCCGGTCCCGTCGCGGGACGCGTCAGTCGTCGGAGTCGCCTTTGTCCTTGAAGATGAGCCCGCAGACTTCAAGGTAAAGCTGCTCCGGATAGGGCAGGTGGTCAACGGTCTGCAGCGCCTGCTCCTGCCCGGCCGACTCGACCACGAACTTGCCGTATCCCAGTAGCCGGCCACTAGGAGACCGTTCGAAGCGCATATCGGTGACCTTGCTGAGCGGCATCATATTCACCGTTTTGGTGAACACACCGGTGGCAAGAAGCAGCCGCTGTGAGGTTACTACGAAGTATTCATCGAGCCATACGTAGATTTTGTATACCAGCCTGAGTACAAGAAGCAGCCACAGGCCCCAGATGATTAGCATCGCGAGGCCGTTGCCATGCGCGACCGTAGTCGAGAGCAGGCCGGCGAGGGCGAGCCCCAGGAGAACTTCCGCCACCGGCCTGATTAGCACCGCAGGGTGGAACCGGACGGTGATGACCTGCCGCTCGTGCGGCAGTAGAACCCGGTAGACAGCTGCCGGGACCGTCTCGTTCGGTACGACCCTAATGCCCATCGATGGCCCTTAGATAGATGCGACGAAATGCGAGAGTCCTGTCGCGGCGGTGGTAAGAAGCGATCCGATGTTGTGCACCAAGTGCGCGGCGGCGGTTGGCTGCTGGATGACCCACCATAGGAGGAACGCGACGCCCGCATATGTGAGGATCGTCTTGAGTTTCACTGCCGCCTCCCTGGAAGCGCAGACTTCTCCACGTTGCTAATTTTCCTTTATTCTAACCCGAAACCCCGGCCTGGATGGGGGTCCACGCCGACGGCCCTGGGCGGTGCTCGTCCTACCGGCAGCAGTATGCCCGGAACCTGGTCGCGCTACGCATGTGCTCAAGTGAGAGTATGCCGCCCTGCGGGTAAGTATGCACCTGCCATCGGCAGACCCCCCGGGTGATCCTCCCCTCACCGTCGGCGCATCCGCGTGATTCGCCGCCTTGATGCTCCTCGATCTGACAACATTCCCCCGTGCGAGGCATGCTTGGGGCATGGCGATGCCTGAGGTGAGCGAGACAGACTTTGCGATCATCGTCTTCCGCGAGGACGACGGGTGGGAAGCCGACGTGCTGCCGGTGGCGGTGACCGGCGATCTGGCGGGGCTGGTCCGCGTGCTGCGGCAACAGCCCAGCATCGCCGGCACGATAGGGCTCGCCGGGATCGACGACTATTTCTTCGTGGCCGTCCGGGTCATCGGCAGCCAGGTGTCACTGCTGCTGTCCGACATCGGCGCGGCGCTGGACTACCCGCTGGCCGAGCAGGTGCTCGACTTCCTCGACATCCCGGTGCCGGACGAGGAAGACATCGACCAGGTGCTCCCGGCCGGAGACCTGTCGATCTTCGCGGACCTGGGGCTGGACGAGATGGAACTCGCGGCCATCTGTAGCCGCCTGGACCTGGAATCCGACGACGACCCCTGGGAACACGTCGAGGACGCCATCGAGAGCATCGCGGGCAGGCTCGGGTTCGGCCCGGCGATGGAGCGCGCGCTCGACGTCGCTCTCGGCCCCTGACCACGTGCCGACCGGCTACGAAGCCTCCTTCGAGCCCGCGATGCGCGCCGCGCTGGCCGAGGCGGCCGCCGCGGCGCGTACCGCTGATGTTCCCGTCGGCGCGGTCGTCCTGGACGCGCACGGCGAGGTCGTCGCGCGGGGGCGCAACCGCCGTGAGGCCGATGGTGACCCGACGGCCCACGCCGAGATCGTCGCCATCCGGGCCGCGGCCCGCGCGGTCGGCTCCTGGCGGCTGGACGGCCTCACGCTGGTCGTGACGCTCGAGCCGTGCACGATGTGCGCGGGCGCGATAACCGTCGCCAGGCTGAGCCGGCTGGTGTACGGCGCGGCGGACCCGCGGGCCGGCGCGGTCGGCTCACTGTGGGACGTAGTGCGTGATCAGCGGCTCGCGCCGGTCCCTGAGGTCATCGGCGGCGTGCTCGCCGACGAGTGTCTGAAGATAATCCGAACTTTCTTCTCGGAACGTAGGTAGCTCCCGGGGCGTTGTTTGTGGTGAACGTCAGGTATGCTCACCGGCGGTGGAGTCGCCTAGTGGCCGAGGGCGCACGCCTCGAAAGCGTGTGAGGGGGCAACCTCTCCGTGGGTTCAAATCCCACCTCCACCGCCACGCAAGGAGTCCGTACGGCGCGTGCGCTGGTGTCGCGTGCCACGGCGAGGAGTGCGATTGCTAGAACCCCAGGGAACGCTTTTCTTCCTGCTGCTCATGGCGGCGTTCGGGGCACTGGTCCTCTGGCTCGCCCTCACCAAGCAGATCGTCTTCCGCGTGCTCGCCGCCTGTCTGGCGTTCATCCCCGCCATGGTGTTCGGCATCGCCGCCGTGAACAAGTACTACGACTACTACCAGACCTGGGGAGCGCTATTCAGCGACGTGTCCGGGCAGGCGCAGTCCACCGTTCCGCAGCTGTCGGCGGCCGGGCTGGGCACCGGCTCGAAGAAGGGCGCGCTGACCGGGCCGACCAACACGGCGCTGGAAGCGCAGCTGGGTTTGCTGTCCCGGACCACAATCACCGGCCCGCGCAGTCATATCAGCAGGCAGGTGTACGTATACCTGCCGCCGCAGTACTTCAGAAAGGCGTACGCGCACTACAGGTTCCCGGCAATCGAGCTGCTGCACGGGTCTCCCGGAGAGCCGGCCACCTGGATCGACGTGATGAACGTCATTCCCATCTACCTGCACCTGCTCGCCGCCGGCAAGGCGGCCCCCGCGGTCCTGGTAATGCCGGACACCGATGGCGGCCAGCAGTACTCGCTCCAGTGCCTCAACGACCCGCACGGGCTGCAGGACATGACCTACGTCGGCCAGGAGGTCCCGAACTGGGTCGCCGCGAACCTCCGGGTACAGCGGCCCGGCCTCACGTGGGGCATCGCCGGCTACTCCGAAGGCGGTTTCTGTGCCGCGAACATTGCCCTCCAGTACGCGACCAGGTATGGCTACGCGGGGGTACTGAGCGGGTACTTCGCGCCGATCGTCAGCCAGGTGCCGACGGGCGGCAAGCCGGGCGGCAGGCCGCATGACGTCCACGTTTTCGCGCATGACAGCAATCTGCTGCTGCTGAACTCGCCCGACAAGTACATCCTGCACGTCCCGGTGGGGATCCAAGTCCCGCAGTTCTTCCTCGCGGCGGGTTCCGCAGACGCGGCCGACGTAGCAGCGGCCGACAACTTCGCGCAACTGCTGCAATTCAGGGTCGCCGAGATCCAGCAGCCGATGATCGTCCAGGGCGCGGGCCACCAGGCTCGGGTATGGCGGGCCGCGCTCACCCCCATGCTGTCGTGGATGACGATCCAGCTCGCCCAGCAGGTCGAGCACTTCACGCAGATAGACAAGGAGCGGGCCGCGGCTGCTGCCAAAGCCGCCCGGTCGCACGCGCCCAAGGTTCCGGTGAAGGTCCCGGCGAAGGTGAAGGTGAAGGCACCACACACGCCGCCCGCGCATCCGACGGCGTTATTTTCAGCATTCTCCCGTTTGAAACTGTCCACTAGGCTGTTACCCGATCGTCGGCCGGGCGTCGCCACCGGGTCGCGCCGCGCTGACAGACTCATCGCGCACCGCAGTCTCCGTCGATGAGCTCCGGGAGGACGTCAGATGGGCGAGCGACAGGGCCGCGAACCGGACGAGCGGAGGAATACGCCGGGCAGGCGGGGCGTGCTGAAGGCGGGCCTGGCGGCCGGAGCGCTCGTCGGCACCGGCGCCTGGCGGTCCGCTCCCGGGCACCGGCCGCCGCGGCAGCCAGGGTCGCTGCCGTACCCCAGGCTCCCGGCGGGCACCGACACGATCCCGCAGATCGAGCACATCGTGGTCCTGATGATGGAGAATCACTCGTTCGACAACAGGGTCGGCATGCTCCGCCGGCCAGGCGTAGACGGATTCCGGCTCTGCCACAATGGGCTGCCGACCGCTACCAATCCGTATCCCAGCGGGCAGATCCAGCACGCGTTCAGGATGCCCACCACGTGCCAGCTGCCGTCGCGGCCCAGCCAGGAGTGGACGGCCAGCCACAACGCCTACGACAACGGGCGGATGGACGGGTTTGTGAGCACTCCGATCGACCCGCTGACCACGGAGATCGTCGGCGGCGTGGCCATGGGCTACTGGCAGCATGAAGACCAGCCGTTCTACTACTCGCTGTACCGGCACTTCCCGATCGCGGACCGCTACTTCAGCTCTGTGCTCGGCCAGACCTTCCCGAACAGGCGGTACCTGCTCGCGGCGACGTCGATCGGCCAGGTGAACGACACGCTGCCGAACCTGACGGACTACCCGGCGAACGGCACGATCTTCGACCGACTCGACGCGCACGGGATCACCTGGAAGGACTACTTCACCACGCTGCCCAGCGTCGAGCTCTTCCCGCCGCTCTACTTCAAGAACAAGGGCACCAAGGTTGTTCCGATAGCCGGCTTCTTCACCGACGCGGCGGCAGGCGCACTGCCTGGCTACTGCCTGGTGGAGCCCGACTACGGAACACAGTCCGAAGAGAACCCGCAGAATATAGCCGTCGGCGAGGAGTTCGCGGCTAAGGTGGTCAACGCGCTGATCAACGGCCCGGCATGGGACCGGACGCTGCTCCTGCTGACCTATGACGAGCACGGCGGCTACTACGACCACGTGCCGCCGCCGCCGGCCATCCCGCCGGACAGCATCGCGCCGGCGGTGCCCGCCGGGGAAAGCGCCTACGACGGGTTCGGCAGGTACGGCTTCCGCGTCCCCTTCGCGGTGGTGTCTCCATGGGCGCGTCGTCACCACGTCTCACACCGGGTCTACGACCACACCAGCATCCTCAAGCTGGTGGAGACGAAATGGAATCTGCCCGCGCTGACCTACCGGGACGCCAACGCGACCGCGATGCTCGACATGCTCGACCTGCGGCGGCCGTCTTTCGCCTCGCCGCCGGAACTCGCGCAGCCCCTCGCGGTGACTGACCCGTCGGCGCTGAGCTGCAGCGTGACCGGGCCAGGCACGATCCCGCCGCCCGGCTCGGTGACCGGCTGAAGATGCGAGACTAGGGGGCATGAGTGACCTAACGCCGCGGTTCCGCCCTGTGCTCGACACCTTTCCCGCGTACCAGCCCGGCAAGGTCCCGGCCGCCGCGGCCGGGCAGGCGCACAAGCTGTCCTCTAACGAGTCACCGTACGGGCCGCTGCCGTCGGTGGCCGAGGTAATCGCGGAGGCCGGGCGCGGCGTGAACCGCTACCCCGACAACGGTGCCGAGGCGCTGACCGCGGCGATCGCGGGGCGGTTCTCCGTCCCGGCGGAGCACATCGCGGTGGGCTGCGGGTCCGTCGGCGTCCTCAAGCAGCTGCTCGAGACGGTCAGCGACCCCGGTGCGGAGGTCCTGTACGCGTGGCGGTCGTTCGAGGCATACCCGCCGCTCGCCGACCTCGCGGGCGCCACGTCGGTCCGCGTGCCGTTGCGCGCGGAGACCCATGACCTCGACGCGATGGCGGCTGCCATCACCCAGCGCACCAGGCTCATCCTCGTCTGCAACCCGAACAACCCGACCGGCACGGTAGTCGGCGGCCAGCGGCTCACCGCGTTCCTCGACCAGGTGCCCGGCGATTGCCTCGTCGTGCTCGACGAGGCCTACCGGGAGTACATCCGCGACGAGTCCGTGCCGGATGGGATCGGCCTGTACCGCGACCGGCCGAACGTCGCGGTGCTGCGCACCTTCTCCAAGGCCTACGGGCTCGCTGGCCTGCGCGTCGGGTTCCTGATCGGGCACCCCCCGGTCGCGGCGGCCGTCAGGA
>Ga0306920_100007287_pt1 | contig 14545 bp, 11 predicted proteins | sample flu12Cox44000170_FD_204666 | JGI IMG/M metagenome (GOLD analysis project Ga0306920, IMG submission 204666) | Lab enrichment of tropical soil microbial communities from Luquillo Experimental Forest, Puerto Rico - flux4day.12C.oxic.44.000.170 (v2)... | ecosystem: Environmental > Terrestrial >...
AACTCGACGATACTTGGAACATTACGCGCTATCTCGCGGTACGTCATGCCTAGAATCGAGCCGTTGAGAAAAATGTTCTCACGGCCGGTCAAATCCGGGCGGAAGCCGGCGCCCAACTCGATCACGGCAGACAGACGACCCCTAAGCGTAATCGTACCCTCGCTCGGCGCCGTGATGCGCGATAAGAGCTTTACAAGAGTGGTCTTGCCGGAGCCGTTGGGGCCTACGATCCCGAGCGCCTCGCCGCGCTGGACGGCAAAACTCACGTCTCTGAGCGCCCAGAATGCCTGCCGACGGCGTGCTGTCAGAAACAATTTCTTATTGTCGAACCGGCTGCTCGACGGTAGCAGATAGCGCTTTGAAACGTGCTCGGCCCTGATATCGATCATTGCGCGAGCGTTCGTTCACATGTCGTCGACGATCGTCGGTTCGATCTTCTTAAAGATCAAATAAGAGGTAAGGAAGCAAATAACCGCGATGACCGTGCAATAGACCATGTCCCCAGCGGGCGGAACACCCCCGCCAATGACCGCCTCTCGGAAGCTCTGCACCAGAATCGCAAACGGATTGAACCAGTAGAGACTTTGTAAGGCCACCGGGACGGCCGACGCCGGGTAGACGATCGGCGCTGTGAACACTAGGACTTGGAGAACCAGAGGCAATGCTACGCTGATGTCTCGTATGCGCACCTGAACCGACGTCACGAAGAGACAAATCGAGATGACCAGGATCGCCAGTATTCCAAAAATCGGAATGGTCAGCAGGGTGGTCACCGTGATCGGGATCGAATAATACAACATCATCGATAGCAACACAGCGAAAGAGACAGCTGGGTCGATCAAAGATGCCATGACAAAGGAGATCGGCACGATTTCACGAGGAAAATAAACTGTAGCCATCAAAGTACGGTGATTTAACATACCGGCGGCTGAGGTGCTGATCGAGGTGGAGCAGAAGGCCCAAGGCATGAGCCCGGCGAAGACAACAGAGCATAGGGCGGTGAGCCGTCACTGTAGCTTACGAGGTGTGAAAATATCAGAGTATACAAAACCATCAGCGTCAGCGGTTGTAGTAATGCCCAACACCACCCGAGCAACGAGTATCGATAGCGCATCTTCAGGTGAGTTACCGTCATGGCGCGAAGGAGACCCGCTGACTGGACCAGCGACCGCATGCCGTTGGCCAGGACGTCACCGACCGAGCGAACCGGGCGGATGACCTGGACCGGCCGAGCGGCCGCCGTGGACGAGCCTTCAGACATGATTTGCAGGTCAGGCCTCAAAATCGGCGGATCTCATTTCGAGACGCACCCACGTTGAGCCCGCTCGAGGACGCTCGCGATAATGCGTTGGCTGATCGGGTCACAAAAGAGCTTTACGTGGTCGCCGACGACATCATGTACCCGGATCCCCTGCGAAGCGCGGGCCTGCCAACCCGCGACTGCGCCTTCGCGAAACCACGTAGGTGGCGGTAGCGGAGGGGCGAGGAATATTTGAATTTCGCCTTGAAACTTTCGCGCCGGGCGATAGGCGCGGATCGCCTGCCACGTTACTTTTTCAATGTGTGCATAGGTTTCTTCTTCTGGCCTCATTGCGATGCGAGTGCCCAAGCGGGCACGCCGACGTTCGCGCATCCTTGGCACTAGGCGTCGAGTGTATATTAACGATGCGCCGTGCAGTACCCAGTCAATGGGGCGCTTGCGCCAATACCCGTGGACGGGCGTGTCAAACTGCGCCAATAGCGCCACTTCACGATTTTGCGCTTGCAGTTGAAGTGCAATCTCGAGCGCAAGAATACCGCCTTCGCACATGCCGCCAAGAAAATAGGGGCCACTCGATTGGACGGTGAGGATGTCTTGCAGGAACCGAGTGGCGAGGCTCGGGAAAGACGTGTAGAGCGGTTGCCCGCTGTACAGTCTCTGTTGCTGCAGGGCGAACACGTCTAGTTGAAAGAAGGGCTGGTTGGATCCGAGGGCCCGGCTCAGATCCAAAAACTCTCGCATCGAACCCCCACAGAAAAATGGCGTCAGAGAACCACCTTCTTGGAGGGCAACCATGGATGATGCCGCATCGACGCGCGTACGAAGGCGTCGTGCCATGGCATCGATCGTCGGTTCCTGAAAAACCAAAGAAACCGGGAAGTTGGTGCCGAATACTCGAGTGATCTGGGAGGCTAAATAGACGGCCAACAGAGAATGGCCTCCGATCTCAAAGAAGTTCGAGGTCTCGGCTGGAGGGCGCCTGCCGAGCACCTTGGCCCAGAGGTCCACTAAGGCCTCCTCCGTGATATCAGGCGAGTGACGCGGCACGCTCGGAGCAGGTAGTGGCGCCGTTATCTCGGTCGGCGCTGAATCCAGCGTCCTCGACGCTGCGACTGCGTCGGAAATTACCCGTCGGTTACGAGCGTTGCTCGTCACAGGCCAGCCGGTTGGTCTGTCCATTTCAGAGAGACGCACGTTGGGCGATTCAACCACGCTATTCAGCATCTTAACATAGTGATCGAGCAGGCCGTCGATCTGATCATGGGCGAAGAGATCGGTCCTGTAGTCGGCGCTGACCCACCACGTGTCAGGCGACTCCTCGATACTGCTCAGAGTCAGATCAAAAGCTACTGCCGGGGGCACAACGACGTACGGGCTTGCCTTCAGGGCGCCGAAGTTTTCCCAGGTCGCCGCCTTAATCGACGCAAACAAAACCTGAAAGATTGGGTTTTGAGCGAGACTGCGCGAGGGGTGGACAGCCTCCACAAGCCGCTCGAAAGGGACATCCTGGTTTGTGAGAGCATCGATGATCGCGTTGCGAACCTCTCGCAGTAACTCGGCAAACAGAGGGTCTCCCTCAACATTTGTTCGCACCACAACCAAATTCGCGAAAAGGCCGATTACTTCCTCCAACTCGACGCTGTTACGACCGGCGACGGGTATGCCGACGATGAGGTCCATCTGGTCGCTGTATTGGTAGAGTAATATTTGGAAACCGCCAGTAATAAAGCAAACGGCGTCGCCTCATACCTCTTCGCTGCAGACTTTAGTTGATGTACCAGATCTTCCGGCAGCCGGCGCGTCTGACGAAAGCCCGCAAAGGATGGCTCGGTCGGTAGTATGCTGTTGGCCGACAAGTCCAGCAGCATATTGGCGCCGTCAAGTGTATGGATCCAATATGATAGCTGACGCTCGAACTCTTGACTGACGAGCCACTTCCTTTGCCAATTAACGTAGTCGCTATATTGAAGACGCACCGGCTTCAGCACGAGGCTTGTACCGCGGCAAAAGGCTGCGTAACATGTGGCGAGCTCATTGGCGAACAGACCAAGAGACCATCCATCGCATATAATGTGGTGCAGGATGGCGAGCATTATGTGCGTCTGCGGGGCGAGCCGCAGCAGAACGACGCGAACCAGGGGCCCCCTCCTCAGATCGAATGGCTGATTCACCTCCTGACAGGCGAGAGCATAGGCCTCTTGTGCGAGATCCGAACCGGCCCGCCCGCTGACATCGATTAGCTGTGTGGTAGGAGGTCGGGCCGAGCCGAGCAACTGTAAGGGCGTGCCATCGCGCGTATCGAAGGTTGTCGTGAGGGCTTCATGGCGACCGACAACGACTTTGAGGCTCAAATCGAGCGCCGACAGATTCAATTCGCCGCTGAGCTGCACGCCAAAAGACAAATTGTTTACTGCGGCTCCTATCGCCAGTTGTTCCACAAACCATACGCGTAGTTGACCGGAAGACATCGGTGAGCAGCGTGGCTCTTCTGCTGGAGCAGCCTCCTGTGCAAAGGTTCCCATCTCGGAATTGGCTGGCGCCCGCATTAGGCTCTTGGATGCTAGTGTCCGGTCGGGATTATTACTTGGAATGGCTGTCGTGCCTAAAGAAACACTCACGCGTCAAGAATGTGCAAGCAGCGGTCGCGTCCGCCGCCGATGCAGAACAGGAAGCGCCCACCCGAGACCTGATCGATCGACGCAACCTGCTTAGCCGTCTGGATCGTGTCGAGCTGGATGACGACACACAACCGGTGCCCACCTTGAGCCGCTTGGTCGCCGCCGCCCGGCGCTGGGGTGCGCCGCGAGGCCGGGATGTGCGAATGCTCGGCCGCCCAGAGCGCGTCGAAGCCCCGCTCCTCGAGCGCCACCTTCAGCTCGGCCGGCGAGATCGAATAGTCGGTGAAGAAAATAGACGCGCCAAATTCCATGGATTTGCCCCGCTGCGTTGCTCGGATAGGAATGCTACGCCGCTAACCTCGGCGAATAAAGCGCTGCAAGCCGTTCCTTTTGGATCGACCGGGCATTACGTGATGTTAACGTCGAAACGGCACAATTTCGGATGGCAGGTTGCCGAGGAGAATTATGATGAGGCCGGTTAAGACGTGTTACGTCGCCGCGGGCTTGGCGGTGCTGACGGCGAGCACCGGAGCGATGGCGCAATCCTATTACGATGATCAGGCGTGCCGGCAATATGCCGGCCAACAGGTCGCCGCGTTGCAGGGCCAGGCGAATGCCCAGGCCTTTGGCAGCACGCTTCTCGGCGCCGGTCTCGGGGCCGCGATCGGCGGAGCGGTCGGCGGTGGCCGCGGCGCCGGTATCGGTGCCGCCTCGGGTGCGGTCCTCGGCGGCGCTACCGGTGTCGCCAATGCCCAGAACGCGGCAGGATATGCGCCGCAGCAATACAACTATTATTATTCGCAGTGCATGGCGGCCCGCACACCCCCGCCACCGTCCTATTACCCGCCAGCGCCGGCTTACGCCCCGTCCGCGGGCTATGCGCCGCGCTCTTCGGGCAGCGCCAGCGACTTGAATCGACAGCAACTCAACCAGTTGAGCAGTTCGCCGCAATATCCGCCGTATTCGGCCTATCCGCCCCCGTATTCGCCATATCCGTCGTATCCGCCGCCGCGCTATTGAGGTCCTCGAGCGCCGCCCTCGGCTGTGTTTGGGATCATAGCGCTTCAGCTTTCGATGCCCGGTTCATCGCCCTCACAACAGGTGCGAGTTTGTTGCGGACTTTCTCGACATTAGGGTGATCCGGTCCGAAGCCCTCCTCGAAGAATCGCTAGAGCCCGGCGGTACAGCGGCTCCGCCTCGGCATGCCGGTCGATCGCTCCCAGCACTGCAGCGAGGTTGTTGAGGCCCGTCGCGACACGGGGATGATCCGGCCCGAAGCTTCTCTCGTAGATCTCGAGAGCCCGGCGGTACAACGGCTCCGCCTCGACGTGCCGGTCGGTCGCTCTCAGCAGTTTACCGAGGTTGTTGAGGCCAGTCGCGACACGGGGATGATCTGGCCCGAAGCTTCTCTCGTAGATCTCGAGAGCCCGGTGGCACAACGGCTCCGCCTCGGCATGCCGGTTGGTCGCTCTCAGCAGTTTACCGAGGTTGTTGAGGCCAGTCGCGACACGGGGATGATCCGGCCCGAAGCTTCTCTCGTAGATCTCGAGAGCCCAGTGGCACAACGGCTCCGCCTCGGCATGCCGGTTGGTCGCTCTCAGCAGTTCGGCGAGGTTGTTGAGGCCTGTCGCGACACGGGGATGATCCGGCCCGAAGCTGTTTTCGTCGATCGCCAGAGCCCGGCGGTACAACGGCTCCGCCTCGGCGTGCCGGTTGGTCGAGTGCGAGGTTGCTTAGGCTCGTCGCGACACGGGGGTGATCCGGTCCAAGGCTCTTTTTTCTGATTGTCAGAGCCCGGCGGTACAGCGGCTCCGCCTCGGCGTGCCGGTCGGTCCCTGTCAGCAGTTTACCAAGGTTGTTGAGACCCGTCGTGACACGGAGATGATCCGGCCCGAAGCTTCTCTCGTAGATCTCGAGAGCCCGGCGGCACAACGGCTCCGCCTCGACATGCCGGTTGGTCTTAGTCAGTAGTAGAACGAGGTTGTTGATGACCGTTGCTATCTCGTGATGATGCGCACCGAGGCCGTTCTCTCTGACTGTCAGAGCCCGGCGGTACAGTGGCTCCGCCTCGGCATACCGGTTGGTCTCCGTCAACAGTTTGGCAAGGCTGTTTAGGCCGGCCGCCACGCGGGGATGATCCGGCCCCAGGCTCTTGTCGTTTATTGCCAAAGCCCAGCGGTAAAGCAGCTCCGCCTCGGCGTATCGAGCTTTGGCCTTAAACAGTGCGCCAAGCTGGGACATGAGCCTGGCGGTTGGTGCTGTGATTTCGGCCGAATCCGCCAATTGGGTGACGCGTTGCGCGTGCGGGGCGAGCGGATCGAGCCGCGGCCAACTGCGGACCTCCTGGGGATCGCCGGCGAAAGCGGCGTTCACCCAGCCGAGCGCTTCGGCCACGCGCTGACGCGATTGCCTTGCGTCGAGGCTGCTGCGTGTCACATCCTGCACCAGCCGATGCACCGCGAATCGTTCGGTTTCGACCTCCCAGGTCGCCAGCGAAACGGCCGCCAGATCGGTCAATCCGTCGTGCAGATCCTCCGCCTCCACATCGGGGACCGCCACATCCAACAGGAACATCGGCACCGGGTCCGTAGCGAGAAACGCCAGCCGCTCGAGCAGATGCCGCCCTGACTTGGTCAATTGATCGACCGAGGTCTGCCAGGTCGCGGCGACCGCGTGGTGGTAGCCGGTGATCCCCGGCCGCGCCCAGCCGACCACCCTCTCGCGGTTGCTTTGCCAGATTTCGAGATAGCGGCGAAAGCCGCAGCGCAATTTGCCTATCGTCGCCGCCGCCTGTTCCAGGGCCAACGCCAGCCGGCCCAGCTCTTCGGCCAGCTCGCGCGCGCCCGCTTCGTCGTCCGATGCTTTTCGCCAGCCCGGGTCGGTCGCCTCCAGCAGAAAGGCGGCGGCGGCGTCCGGGCTCAGCACATCCAGCTCGAGCGGCTCTACCTGCCGCGCGAAGCGGTCGAGCCGGCTGGTCAGCAGCACATGTCCGCCGGCGAGACGTCCCATCAGACGGTCCACCTCCGCTAGCGCGATTGGCGTGTCGATATTATCGAAAATCAGCAGCCAGTCGGGATTGCTGGCGAGCCAAGCCAGGACGCGGTTCAGACGCACCTCCTCCTCGGGCGCCTCGCGCTCGTCGAGCAGTAGCGGCCCGGCCAAATTTGCCAGGTTGCTCCGCAATTCTTCCGGAGTATCGGCTTGGGCGAACAATAGAGCGCTGTAGTCCTCGCGATGGGCCCAAGCATATTCGACCGCCGCCCGCGTCTTGCCGATGCCGCCCATCCCATAGAGCGCCTTGCTGACGATCGCGGTGCGGCCGCCATTTTCGCGCGTCAGGCTCTCGCGCAGCCGGCGCAGAAACTCATCGCGGCCTTTGAACAGGCTGCCGAGGCTGGCATAGGGCAGCACGATTGGCTTGAACTGGCTTACCTCCGGCCACGGCTCCTTCCCAACCTCGGCGCGCAATTGGTCGCGGTTGGAGAAGGGGGTATAGTGCAGCCCCTCGGCCTTAATATGGCCGACGAAGGCCTTCTGCAATTCGGGGAAATCGCCGCCCGGCGGCGGGTCCTGGTCCGGTCGGTAGTCGGCGGCGGCGATGTATAGTGACCGATGCTTATGATGGACTTTGGCGAAGAAGAACTCCCATTGCGTATAGGACGCCTCGGTGATGCCTGCCGGCAGCAGGTGAGCAAATTCCGCCGCCTCGGTCGCCGACGGACAGGCGCCGCTGCGCGCTCCGATCACACAGACGACAGCATCGCATTCTTGGATGTAGTCGTGCAGGAGCCGCAGCAGGGTGTCGGCACCGGGCTCCTGGCGGAAGGTAGGCTGCTCCAGAACCCGCAGGCCGCGCGCCCGCAAGTCGTCCGCCACCGCGTCGCGCGCCATGCCGAACATGCTCGTCACCGCCGACAAAAAGACGCGGAACTCCGCCGGCATCGGCCCCCTGCCCTCCAGGCCGGCCATTCGACCGCAAACCCGCGAGCAACGCAACGCCTGCCCCGTCGCCATCCTGACGCCACGATCAGGGCGTATTTGTGCATTCGGATGAGGGAGCCGAGTGGCCGTCTCTGCTCTCCCTGCTCGCTCCCTCAGACCTCATTTTTCGTCCTTCAGAGGTTTCCCTGCCGGCACGTCTGCAACGGTCAAGCCTAGTCTAATAAGCCTTTGACATAGCGTTATAATATCCGTGCGGCCGGTCGATTTAGGAATGCGGATAAAAAATTTCTCCCTGCTCTGAGGGAGAGGGACGCGGCGTTTCCGTCGCGCGCCGCGGGCTGGTATAAGGCTCCAATGCCACCGATCGACACAGCCGATCTAAAGCCCTTGCTGGCACACGTCGCCCAAGGTCGCAGCCTGAGCGAGGCCCAGGCCGAAGCGGCGTTCGACATTATCATGAGCGGCAACGCGACCGCCTCGCAGATCGGCGCGTTTCTAATGGCGCTCAGGGTGCGCGGCGAGACCGTGGAAGAGATCGCCGGGGCGGCGCGGATCATGCGCGCCAAGGCGCTTATGGTCGAGGCACCACCCGGGGCGATCGACACCTGCGGCACCGGCGGAGACGCCTCCGGTAGCTTCAACATCTCGACCGCGAGCGCGCTGGTCGTCGCCGGTTGTGGGGTCCCGGTCGCCAAGCACGGCAATCGCGCGCTTTCCTCGCAATCGGGATCGGCCGATGTGCTGACCGCACTCGGCGTCAACATCGACGCCGATTTCCCGATCGTGCGCCGCTGCCTGTGGGAGATCGGCATCGGCTTTCTGATGGCGCCGCGCCACCACAGCGCCACCCGCCACGTGGCGCCGACCCGCGTCGAGCTCGGCACGCGGACGATTTTCAACCTGCTAGGTCCGTTGTCGAACCCGGCCAAGGCGCCCCGCCAGCTTGTCGGGGTATTCGCGCCCGAATGGGTGAGGCCGATGGCCGAGGTGCTGGGACGGCTCGGCCTGGAGCGCGCCTGGGTCGTGCACGGCTCCGGTCTCGACGAGCTGACAACCGCCGGCCTGACCACGGTCGCATCGCTCGAAGACGGCAAGGTCGAGACCTTCGAGGTCGTGGCCGAGGATGTCGGATTGCCGAGGGCTCGGCTCGAGGATTTGCGCGGTGGCGCGCCCCAGCACAACGCCCGGCTGATGTGGGAGTTGCTCGCCGGCGCGGGCGGCCCGTTGCGCGACATCGTGCTGCTCAACAGCGCGGCTGCCCTGATTGTTGCCGCGCGCGCCGATACTCTCGAAGACGGCATCGAGCTCGCCGCCCGGTCGCTTGATTCGGGGGCCGCACGGCGGGTGCTCGAACACCTCGTCACGCAGACCAATATGCCCGGCGAGGCCGAGGCGGCCCCCAGGGTCTTTGGCGGATGACAGACATCCTCGCCGAGATCTGTGCCGAGAAGCGCGCTCACGTGTCACGCGCCAAGGCCGCGCTGTCGGAGAATGCGCTGCTTGCCGCGCTTGTAGAGGCGCCGCGATTGCGGCCCTTCGCGGCGGCGCTCGGACGGCACCTCGCCGAGGGGCGCTATGGCTTGATCGCCGAGATCAAGAAGGCCTCGCCGAGCGCCGGATTGATCCGCGACGATTTCGACCCACCCGCCTTGGCGCATGCCTACGCGGCGGGGGGCGCCAGCTGCCTATCGGTGCTGACCGATGGGCCCTACTTCCAGGGCGGCGACGACGATTTGCGCACTGCGCGCCGAGCAGTCGAACTCCCAGTGCTGCGCAAGGATTTCATCCTCGACCCCTACCAGATCCTCGAGAGCCGCCACGTCGGCGCCGATTGCGTCTTGCTGATCATGGCCGCGCTGTCTGACCCGCTGGCATCCGAGCTTGCAGCAGCGGCGGCCGAGCTCGGTCTCGACGTCTTGGCTGAGGTGCATGACGGGGCCGAGCTCGATCGCGCATTGCAGCTGGGCGTGCGCATGATCGGTATCAACAACCGCAATCTGAAGACACTTGAGACCGATCTCGACACCACCGAGCGCCTGGCCCCCGAGGTGCCGGCGAACCGTATTGTCGTGGCCGAAAGCGGGATCCGGCGACCCGAGGATCTCGACCGCCTCGCCGCCGCGGGCGCGCGCTGCTTCTTGGTCGGCGAAACCTTGATGCGCGAGCCCGATGTCGTCTCGGCGACGCGGCGTCTGCTGCGCCTTCCACCCCCTCCCTACCCTCCCCCGATTGCAGGGGAGGGTAGGGAGGGGGTCTTCACGCATCTCGATGCGGAAGGCCGTGCACGGATGGTGGATGTCTCCGACAAGGCGGAGACCGACCGGGTAGCGGCCGCCGGTGCGCGCGTCGTGATGCGCCGAGACACGCTCGAACGCATCCGCTCAGGAGACGTCGCAAAGGGCGACGTGCTGGCCGTAGCGCGTCTCGCCGGCATCATGGCGGCAAAGCGCACCGCCGAGCTGATCCCGCTGTGCCATCCGCTCGCCCTCACTTCGGTCAGCGTCGAACTCGGCTGCCGGCCCGAGCGATCGGCGGTTGAAATCACCGCGACCTGCCGGTTGCGCGGGCGCACCGGGGTCGAGATGGAAGCGTTGACCGCGGCGAGTGTGGCCGCCTTGACGGTTTACGACATGTGCAAAGCCGTCGACCGCGGAATGGTGATTACCGATTTGCGTCTTTTACGTAAATCGGGTGGCCGGTCGGGGGATTGGGAGGCAGAGCCGTGATTTCCGTCGAAGAAGCGCTGGCGCGTCTGCTAGAACCGCTCGAGGCGCTGCCGCCGGAGCAGATTTCGCTGGTCGACGGGCTCGGCCGCGTCCTCGCCGAGGACGTCGTGGCACGCAGAACGCAGCCGCCCTTCGCGGTCTCGGCGATGGACGGATATGCGGTACGCGCCAACGATCTGGCAGCGATCCCGGTCGAATTGCGCATTGTCGCCGAGGTGCCGGCCGGCGCCGGGTTCGGCGGTCATGTCGGTCCCGGCGAGGCGGCCCGCATCTTCACTGGGGCTCCTCTCCCGGCAGGCACCGACACGATCGTCATCCAGGAGGACACGCAACGTAACGGCGACCGGGTCCGGGTGCTCGAAGGCGCGCCGCGCGGCCGCTATGTCCGGCGCGAGGGGCTCGACTTCGCCGAGGGCGAGGTCTTGCTGCGGTCGGGGCGGCGGCTCACCGCGCGCGACATCGGCCTGCTGGCGGCGATGAACCGGCCGTGGCTCTTCGTCCATCGCCGCCCGCGCATCGGCGTCCTGTCGACCGGCGACGAGATCGTGATGCCCGGCGACCCGATCGGCCCGCACCAGATCGTCAGCTCGAACAGCCTTTCGCTCGCCGCGTTTGTCGCGGCCTGCGGCGGCGTGCCGATATCGGTGGGCAACGCCCCGGACGATCCGGCGGCACTTCGTCGAATGGCCGCGGCAACGAGTGGGGTCGACCTCCTGGTGACGACCGGCGGGGTTTCGGTCGGCGAGCACGATCTGGTGCGCGAGGCGCTCGCGGTCGACGGGTTCGAGCTCGATTTCTGGCAGATCGCGATGCGGCCGGGAAAGCCGCTGATGGTGGGACGTTACCGCGGAACGCCGATGGTCGGCCTTCCTGGCAATCCGGTTTCGACCCTGGTCTGCGCGCTGCTCTTTCTCAAGCCCGCGTTCGACCGGCTGAGTGGTGTCGCTGCAGAGACGGAAGCCCGGTCGACCGCGCGGCTCGGCGTGGCCCTGTCCAAGAATGACAGGCGGCAGGATTATCTGCGGTCGCGGCTCGTGCGCGCTGCCGACGGCACGCTCGAGGTGTTCCCGTTCGAGGTGCAGGATAGCTCGATGATGCGGTTGCTCGCCTCGGCCGACTGCCTGGTGGTCCGCCCGCCGCACGCCCCGGCTGTCGCAGCCGGGACGATCGTGCCGATCGTCCGGTTTTCCGATGCGGTGCTGCCGATCTGACCCGCTTTGCGGTGCTTGACGAAAGGTGCGAACGCAAGTAGAACAGACCTCCAGCGTTTAGGATTCGTTCCACATCGCAAAGTTGGGGGTCCCATGTTGACCAAGAAGCAGCGCGAGCTGCTGCTGTTCATCAACCAGCGACTGACCGCGACAGGCATCTCGCCGTCGTTCGACGAGATGAAGGACGCCCTGAGCCTCAGATCAAAATCCGGTATTCATCGCCTCGTCAGCGGGCTCGAAGAGCGCGGGTTCATTAGGCGGCTGCCGCATCGTGCCCGGGCCTTGGAGGTGGTGAAGTTGCCCGAGGAGAGCGCCGCGGGGGTGGCCGGCGAACGCAGCCGCTTTTCGCCGACCGTGATCCGAGGAGATTTTACGGGCTCACTGCCAGGCGCACCTGTCGCCCCGGATGTCGCGGCCGCGGAGCTGCCCCTTTATGGCCGGATTGCCGCCGGCACACCGATCGAGGCATTGCGCGACCAGACCACGACGGTCGGGGTGCCGGCGAGCATGCTCAGCCGCGGCAGCGAGCACTACGCGCTCGAGGTGGCGGGTGACAGCATGATCGATGCCGGGATCCTCGACGGCGACACGGTCATCATCCAGCGCAGCGATACTGCCGAAAATGGCGCCGTTGTCGTCGCCCTCGTCGATAATGAAGAGGTCACTCTGAAACGGTTGCGCCGCCGTGGCGCATCGATCGCGCTCGAACCGGCCAACAAGGCGTACGAGACCCGGATCTTCGGGCCCGACCGCGTCAAAATTCAAGGGCGTCTTGTGGCGCTAATGCGGCGGTTCTGAGCTTTCCCGCTGCCAATCCGCTCTCTTTTCGGGGCAGTCGGACCCGGATCTACTGGTCTATGAGCAGGCGCTGCGGCGGCGGCGCAGGAGGAGACCGATGCTGGGGGTTATGTCAGAGCGGCCGCTCCTCATATCGGCGATCCTCGTCCACGCGGCGACCTATCATCGCGACACCGAGATCGTCTCGCGAACCGTCGAAGGAGCGATCCATCGCTACACTTACGCCGAGGCCGAGCGCCGATCCAAGCGGCTCGCCCGCGCGCTGTTGCGGCTCGGGATCAAGCCCGGCGACAGGGTAGGTACCCTCGCCTGGAATACCTTCCGGCATTTCGAGCTGTACTACGGCATCTCGGGTATAGGCGCCATCTGTCACACGATCAACCCGCGGCTGTTCGATGACCAGATCGTGTACATCGTCAACCATGCGGCGGACCGACTCCTCTTTATAGACACGACCTTCATTCCACTTGTCGAGCGCCTGGCGCCGCAGTTCCCCCGGGACTGCCGCATCGTGCTGCTGAGCGACGCCGAGACATCGCTTTCGGGGCTGGCCCGCTATGACGACTTAATCGCCGGCGAGGGCGAAGAGTTCGATTGGCCCGAGTTCGACGAACGCACGGCCTCAGCACTATGTTACACCTCCGGGACGACAGGGCGGCCCAAAGGCGTGCTCTACAGCCATCGTTCGACCATTCTGCACGCGCTCGGCGCCTCGCTGCCACACGCGATCCCGATGACGGCGGCGGATGTCGTCTGCCCGGTCGTGCCGCTGTTTCACGCCTGCGGCTGGGCGACCCCCTACACCGCTCCGATCAACGGCGCGAAGCTGGTGTTGCCCGGCACGCGTCTCGACGGTACGAGTCTCTACGAGCTGTTCGAGGCCGAGGGTGTGACCCTGAGCCTTGGGGTGCCGACCATCTGGCTCGGCTTTGCTGCGCACTTGCAGGCAACCGGGGCGCGGTGCACGACTTTGCGCGGCGTGTTGTCCGGCGGCGCCGCGGTGCCGCCCGCGTTGACCGAGGCGTTCGAGGACCGTGGCATCACCATCATGCAAGGCTGGGGGATGACCGAAATGAGCCCGCTCGGCACCGTCTCCGCGTTGAAGGCCAAGCACCTAGCGCTCGATGCCGCTGGGCAGCGGGCGATCAAGGCCAAGGCGGGGCGCCCAGTATTCGGCGTCGAAATGAAGATTGTGGACGAAAACGGCCGCACCTTGCCACATGACGGCACTTCGGTCGGCGAGGTCATGGTGCGCGGGCCGTGGATCATCAGCGGCTATTTCGAGGACGAGGAAGCGACCTATGCCGCGGTTGAAGCAGACGGTTGGCTACACACCGGCGACGTCGCGGCCATCGATGCCGACGGGTACATGCAGATCGTCGATCGGTCCAAGGACGTCATCAAGTCCGGCGGCGAATGGATCAGCTCGATTGAACTGGAGAACGCGGCGCTAGCGCATGAGGATGTCGCCGAAGCCGCGGTGATCGCCGTGCCCCATCCCCGCTGGGGCGAAAGACCGCTGCTGATTGTAGCGCCGCGACCCGGCTACCGTCCCGATCGTGATGATCTCATCGCGCTTCTCGCCCGCCAGTTTCCACGTTGGATGCTCCCGGACGACGTGGTGACCGTGCCGGAACTGCCTCATACGGCCACCGGCAAGCTGATGAAAACCCGCTTGCGCGAGATGTTTCGCGACCACAAATTGCCTGACCGTTAATATCTCCGCGGCCCTTCCCTATCCTCCGAGAATGCCCGTCACTGTCCGCTTCGCCCCCTCACCTACCGGCCTTCTGCACATCGGCGGGGCCCGGACTGCGCTGTTCAACTGGCTGTTCGCGCGGCATCACGGCGGCATCTTTCGGCTGCGTGTCGAGGACACCGACCGGTCGCGGTCGACGCCCGAGGCGGTCGCTACGATCATCGACGGGCTGGACTGGCTCGGCCTCTCCTGGGACAGCGAAATCGTCTACCAGTCTGCCCGCGCCGCGC
>Ga0306920_100007288_pt1 | contig 14545 bp, 19 predicted proteins | sample flu12Cox44000170_FD_204666 | JGI IMG/M metagenome (GOLD analysis project Ga0306920, IMG submission 204666) | Lab enrichment of tropical soil microbial communities from Luquillo Experimental Forest, Puerto Rico - flux4day.12C.oxic.44.000.170 (v2)... | ecosystem: Environmental > Terrestrial >...
GCAACACCGAGTGGCTGGACGGGGCCGGGCTTGCCGCCGGCTTCTGGGGCGTCGGTTGTGACGCGGGCTGTCGCGCCTTCGATATCAACGGCGTGGTGACCGACTCCATCTTCGTCGTTGGCGATATCGCGCGCTTCCCATACGTGCTGTACGAGTACCAATTCCTCGTGCTGGAGCACTGGGACAATGCTGTCCTCGGAGCCCAGGTAGCGGCGCACAATATGGTGAGTCTCGAGGCCGACCGGTGGCCGCATCTTCCGCTGCCCGGGTTCTGGTCCGGCCAGTTCGGCGTCAACATTAAATCGGTGGGCGTTTGCTCCTTTGGCAACGAGATCGTTTTTACGCAGGGTTCAGTTAAGGAGCGCCGCTTCGCTGCCGCCTACGGCCGCCGCGGCCGCATCGTCGCCGCGGTCACCTTCAATCACGCCAAATGGCTGGAGCATTACGGCGCACAAATCGAGCGTTCGGCCCCATTCCCACCTCCACCGGCGGGCTATGACCGGCCGCCCGAGTTGAAGCCCGTGCCGGCTGAATTCCCGGATCCGCACGTGCCGACTTCACTTCCAACAGTCATCTTGACCGGCCATGACCCGACCGAGCGGGGGGCCGAATTCCAGGCGCGCGTTCATTAGCGCTGCGACCGGGACCACAGGTGCAACAAAGGCAGCACACGAGGATGAGAGGAGCGCCATGGCCGATCTGACCCCCTGGCAACAGGCACTTCTGTACGAGAATCGTGCCAATCCATACCTGTTCTACGCCGAGCTTCGGAAGACACCAGTGTCGAAACAGCCCGACGGCAGGTATGTCGTCAGTACATATCGGGAGATCGTCTCGATACTGCATGACCCGCGAGTCAGTTCGGATTTGAGAAAGCGAGCCAAGGCGCCTGCCGCGGCGGAGGACGTCACCCTGACGACTTCGACGTACGATCAGCAACCGAGCATGATCACGTCCGATCCACCCGAACACGACCGCGTGCGGCGCGCGAGCATGCGGCACTTCGGCCCACCCCATAAACCGGATCTGGTGTCGAACCAGGAGCCCGAGATCAAACGCATTGTCGCAGGCTTATTGGACAAGCTCAAAGGCAAGACGCGCATCGACGCCGTCGACGACTTCGCGTACCCGCTGCCGGTGAGCGTGATTTGTAGAGTCCTCGGCGTCCCCGAGGAGGACGAAAGACGATTTCATACTTGGATTGAGACGGCCCTGGACGGTCTCGACCTGGGGCCGGAAGCAGCCTCCAAGGAGGGGCAGCGTCTCGCCCTGTTGGGTCAGCAGGCCCGACAAGAGTTGAGCGACTATATGACCGGGTTGTTGGAGAGGTACGCTAAGCAGCCCGCCCCAGGCATGCTGTCGGCGATGGCGAACAGCTCAGAAGAGCGCTTGTCGCGCGGCGAGCTCCTGAGCAATGCGCAGCTTCTGCTTTTCGCCGGCCACGAGACCACGGTGAACCTGATTGCCCACAGCATCCTCTCGCTGCTGCGGCATCCGGCCGTCCTTGAGAAGCTGCGCCGCCGGCCAGAGCTAATCGTGCCTGGAGTCGATGAGTTCCTGCGATTTGAATCGTCCGTCCAGTTCTGGCCCACTCGCACCGCCCTCGAAGACATCGAGATTGCGGGAACGACCATTCCAAAGGGCGCGCCGATAATCGTGGTGTACGGATCGGGAAACCGCGACCCGAAGCGATTCACAAATCCAGACGAAATCGACCTCGAACGCGAGGACAACCAGCATCTTGGTTTCAGCGGCGGCATCCATCTCTGTTTCGGTGGCCCGCTAGCGCGGCTGGAGGCTCAAATCGCGGTCGGCGAGTTCGTTCGTCGGGTACAGAACCCGCGGCTCGTGGTTGATCCGCCGCCGTACCGGCACAACCAGATATTCCGTGGACCACGGCACGTCCTGGTCGACATCGACGAGGTCCGCGACTGAGGAGGCGAGCGTGAGAGCATTCCAGCTTGTCGCTTGGCAGACGCCGCCCGAGCTTCGCGAGGTGCCGGTGCCCGAGCCTGGGCCGGGGCAGATCCTTGTGAAAGTCGGGGGCGCGGGTGCCTGTCACTCCGACCTCCATTTGATGGAGAGGCCCGCGCCCAAGCGGCCAATTAGGCTCCCCTTCACCCTCGGCCATGAGAACGCCGGCTGGGTGGAGAAGCTGGGGCCGGGCGCCACCGGGTTTGCGCCTGGAGACCCTGTGATCGTTTACGGCCCCTGGGGCTGCGGGGCCTGCAAGAACTGCCGGATGAGCCTGGAGAACTATTGTGAGAACGCCGGCGGTACCGCCCGCGGCGGCGGGCTCGGCGGTTACGACGGCGGCATGGCTCCCTACTTGCTTGTTCCATCGACGCGCTTTCTGGTCCCGCTCGAGACCCTCGATCCGCGAGAAGCCGCTCCGCTGACTGATGCGGCTCTCACCAGCTATCACGCCGTCAAACGGTCGCTTCACCTGCTCGGAGCCGGCTCCACCGCCGTGGTGATCGGTGCAGGCGGCCTCGGCCAGATGGCCATCCAGCTTTTACCGGCGCTCAGCGGAGCGACGACCATCGTCGCGGTAGACAACTCGCCCGGCAAACTCGAAACCGCCAAGCAGCTCGGCGCTAACGAGGGGCTGCTTTCGGGCGATGAGGCGGTAAAGCGCATCAAGGACATGACGCGAGGACAGGGCGCCAACCTCGTGATCGACATGGTCGGCGTCAACCCGACGCTCCAGATGGCTGCTCAGGTGGCCCGGACGCTCGGTCATCTGACCATAGTTGGTCTCGGCGGCGGAGCCCTGCCCGTCAATTTCTTTGGCCCGCCACACGAGTGTTCCGTCGCGTCCCCCTACTGGGGCTCCATAACCGAGCTCATGGAAGTGGTCAGCCTCGCCCAGGCCGGAAAAATTCGCATGCTGGTCGAACATTTTCCATTGGAGCGGGCGAGCGAGGCGTACCGTCTGCTTCACGACGGTAAGATCAATGGGCGCGCAGTCGTCACCCCGAACGAATGACTACAACCTTGCCACCGATAAGGCGCTTCGAATGATCTGAGGCTCCAGCGACATCGAACGGTTGAACGTCATCGAATCTGTTGCATCATTTTGAGGGTGAAGCTGAGTCCGACGTGCGCGACCGCGAAAAGAGAGATGGATTTGCCATGAGCATCGAACGATTGATAACGCTCGCTCTGGTGCTTGCTGCACCGGCGACGGCCGGTTACGCGGCCTCGTGTACCGGCGAGATCGACCGCATGATGGCCCGCGTTAATACCACGCTTGGAACAGTGGCACAGACAGGGCAGTCGGCCCCGCAAAGCCCCGCGGCCGGCAAGCATCGCCAGCCGACACCGAGTTCGATTGCGGCCGCTGAAAGCGGACTTGGTAGACTATCTCCGGCGACCATCGAGGCCGTTAAGGCGGCCATGGCTCGGGCACGCGAAGCCGACCATGCCGGCGATCAGAGCGCGTGCCTGCACTCGCTCGCAGAGGTGCAACGCCTAATCGGCCCCTAGACTCCCGCTCAAATCCAGACGATGCTTTTTAATTGCGAAGGGATGAGACTCCGCGCTGCCTGTGCAATTTTGTGCGTCTCCATCAACTGATACTTGTGCGTGCTGGTACGCCGCCTTGCGCGTCGCCAAGCTTGCTGCGCAGCAATGCTCTCGGGTCTTGATGGGCCGCACGAGGTTGTTTCCTCGGCATGTCGTGCTATGATTATTGGGACCCGCGGACTCGTTACCGTACGACGTTGTCCGTCGATGTTTTTGGTTTCTACGAATGGGTGTAACCGCGCTCACGATGCCCTTGCGGCTAGCCCCGGGAGCGGACAGACCAGGACAAGCTGCAAGCTGCTGGTCGAGAGTGGCACGTCTCACCGGTGTCTGCGTGGCAGCGGCCGCTTCCCTCCTGGCCACGTTGAGTGTGGCGCCCGCCGAGCCAAAGCGGGTGCTGTTGTCGCACTCGTTCGGAAGGGATTTCGCGCCCTGGAACGAATATGCCAAGAGTTTCCGAGCGGAACTGGATCGGCAATGGCCTGCACCGGTGGACCTCTATGAGACCTCGCTCGTCATCGCCCGTTTCCGGACGAAAAACCAAGAAGGTCCATTCGCCGATTATCTTCGCGCTCTTTTTGACGATCACGGGCTCGATCTGATCGTGGCCCTTGGCGCCCCCGCTGCGGATTTTTTCCAACAGCATCGCCAGAAGCTCTTTCCATCCATCCCTATGCTGTTGACGGGCGTAGAGCAACGTCGAATTGCGCTTTCAAATCTTACCGCGAATGACACCTTCGTCGCGCACGCGCTCGATATTGTCGGCGTCGTGGAGAACGTTCTACGCGTGCTCCCGACGACGACCAATATTGCGGTGGTGATCGGCAATTCTCCCATTGAAACTTATTGGCTGGGGCAAATGCGCGATGCGCTGCAGCCGTTCACGGACCGTATCGCATTCACGTGGTTCAACGAATTGTCGTTTGACGACATGCTAAAACGCGTTGCTGCGCTTCCGCCGCGGTCCGCAATCTTGTTCGCACTGCTATTGGTCGATGCGGCGGGCCTCCCGCACGAACAGGGCAGGGCATTGACGCAACTTCACGCCGTCGCCAATGCGCCGATCTTCAGCTACGACGACGGTTACTTCGGCCGTGGAATTGTCGGTGGTCCGCTCATCCCTCTGGAGGATGTAACTCGACAAGCTGCCACAGTTGCGGTCCGCCTCCTCCGAGGCGAGGCAGCAAGTAATATTAAAATACCCCCAATCGGCTTTGGAACGCCAAGATTCGACTGGAGGGAACTGCGGCGTTGGGGCATTGACGAAGCTAGTTTGCCACCCGGCAGCATCGTCGAGTTTCGCGCGCCAACGGTGTTTGAACAATACAGGCGGTACATTCTCGGTGCAGCCGCGCTCGGCGCCATCCAATCCATCTTCATCGTCATGCTGTTGGTTCATCGGCGGCGCTTGCACCGGACGAGTGTCGAGCGTCAGCAGGCGGAGCAGGCCGCGCACGAACTGAGCGGACGCCTGATCAATGCACAGGAAGTGGAACGCTCGCGGCTCGCGCGCGAACTACACGACGACGTGACGCAACGCCTGGCGCTACTAGCAATTGACGCCGGTCGCGAGGAGCGTACTTTGCCGGAAGCTGCTGGCGGCGAAGCGATGCGCGCAATCCGGGAAGGGCTAGTACAGCTGAGCGAGGATGTGCACGGCCTTTCTCATCGGCTGCATCCGGCCATTCTCGAAGATCTTGGCTTGAGCGAGGCGTTGAAATCCGAGTGCAAGCATTTCTCGGAGACGGCATCGACTCGAGTCGAAGTCGACACGCAGGGAGTTCCGCAGGTCCTTCCCGGCGAGGTGGCGCTATGCCTGTTTCGCATCACACAGGAGGCGCTGCGCAATGTCGCACGACACGCGCACGCCCGCCAAGCAAGAGTGTCACTTCACCGTCTAAATGGAGGAATACACCTTGTCGTCGAGGACGATGGGATAGGTTTCGATGCCGCTCGGATGCAGAACGGGCCACATCTTGGCCATGCCAGCATGCGAGAAAGGATTCAGCTGCTTGGCGGCAAACTACTCGTCAACGGTTTTCCTGGTCGCGGCACGACAGTGTCAGTTTGGCTGCCGCTGAAGGGGGTCGATCATGAGTCGTCCGCGCGTGCTGCTGGCTGATGACCACCGCGTGGTCGCCGAAGGGCTGAAGCGCCTACTCGCCGACAATTTTGAGCTGGTTGGCACCGTGGAGGATGGACTCGCTTTGGTAGCGGCGGCCAAGAAGTTGCGGCCGGACGTCATCGTGGCGGATATCACCATGCCGCATCTGAACGGCATTGATGCGCTTGCCCGATTGAAGAAGGTCGACCCCGACATCAAGGTCGTATTCTTGACCATGCATCAGAACGCGGCTTACGCGCGGCGTACGCTGGAGGCCGGTGCGACGGGTTTCGTGGTCAAGCATTCCGCTCCTGCGGAGCTCGTCATAGCCATTCAGGCCGCACTCAAGGGCGAGACTTTCATCACGCCCGCGCTCGCGGGCGCCGTGCTGCAGGAAATTCAGCACAAGCCGATGGGAAAGGAGGCGGGTGGATCGATGACCCCGCGCCAGCGGGAGATTCTGCAGCTTCTGGCAGAGGGTCGTTCTGCCAAGGAAATCGCCGAGATGCTCGCGATCTCGGCGCGCACGGTCGAATTCCATACGTATCAAATGATGGAGGCGCATGGGCTACACAGCAGCGCCGAGCTCATACATTTCGCCATCAAGCAGGGAATAGTCACCGTCTAGGCCACCGTTCACCGCGCGCTGATACTTTACATAGTGACCCCGAAATTTTCCCGTGGGCACGTTTCTTCACGAGACCTGTCGCTCCCGAAAACCCTGACCTTCCCAATCTGCGATTGCGCATTCGGCACGAGCGACCTCGATCGTGGGTTCCAGCAAGGCGCGCTCAATCGATGGAAAATACAGAACTCAGTCGTAATTTAAGGCTAAGGCCGCCGGCGCCCGCCGCCGGCAATGGAAGGCTGGAGCGCATGGCTCGCCGGCTGCTGCGCCTGCGCGGGACGGTGACGACTTCCGAGGTCATCAGCCGCGCCTATGCCAGGCGGCTATTGCTGGGTCACGAGCGGCGCCACAACTGGTTCGCCCTGGCTTGCCGGTGCGCGCTGGAGTCGGTCGGCGCGGTCAGGATCGGCAGGGCGCCGACGATCGGCCGTCCCTGCATCTGGGCGATGCCGCAGAGCGGCGCCTCCGGCATGCCGCCGAAGGCCTAATTCACAGACAGATGCGCGTCGGGATGACCTGCGCTCTACCCTGCGGCGTGTGCGTTCAGCGGCCGAGGTCCGTCGCCATGGCTGAGCATGAGCCTTCCGTCGGCGCGACGTGTGAATGGTTTACCCCGCCGGAGATCTTCGAGGCATTGGGCCTCGAATTCGACCTCGATCCTTGTTCGCCCGGCCCAGGGCATTGGGTGCCAGCACGGAAGATCTACATGATCAAGCGAACCTGGGGCCCAATTTACGCCCTTGTCATCGCGTCGCTGATGGCCCCTGCCGTTGCGCTCGCATTAAGGGCAGGCCGCGTCAATGCAAGTGGTCACTTGGCGCTCCGTAAAGCTAATGTCGTCCGTGTAGAAGTAGTCTGCCAACCAGTCCGCGACGCCGGCCCGGTCGTTCAGATCAATGTCGAACTCCACGAGGCGCGCCACCGCGAGCGCCTGTGTTGGTGTTGTTGTTACCTACAAAAGAAATAATCATCTCAAGAGATAAGAAAGAAAGGACACGTATGTCCCGGCAGGGCACAGAGGCTGTACCCGCCAGGGCACAGCTCTGTGCCCACCAGGGCACAGCCACTGTACCCGGCAGGGCACAGAGACGTGCCCACTATTTCCAGTTTAGGAGCGTCACGATGGGGGATTTGCGAGATCGGCGTGTGATGGAGATCAGCCCAGCTCTCTCGAGGCAGTCCAGGGTGGACAACTTCACCTTCCGACTCGCCCCCAGCGCCCCCAACCTGCCATTGGGCAGCGTGAACGTGTTGCTCTTGTGCTGCCACGCCAGATAGGTCAGCCACACGATAACGAGGGCGCGCGGGCAGCCCGCCGCCTTAGATGCCTGTGCACACCACTCCAACGGCACCTTGGCGAAGGCTTTTTGCTTTCGTGGCTTCGGGTCGGGGGCGTTGGTGGTGATCACCTCGATCTGCGCGCCCTTGCGGCAAACGAATTGTTTTAATCCACCCATAAAATTTCGTCCCTTGGTATGGCCCCAATCTCCTGGAGGGTTTGCATAATGACCAGCCACATCCTTCTGGCCATCGGCCGTTTGTCCTGATAGCGGGCGCCGCCGCGCAATAGTTGGTCGGCAGCAACCCCCACATCCAACCCGCGACAGACGTCGCGTCCGGCTTGGCGCATGATTTCCTTCACGTGCTCGACCTGCTTCATATCCCTGGCCTCGAGCAGCACCGCGTCATGCACGAGCATACTCGGCACGATTCCGGCCTCGCACATGCGCCACGCGGCCAGGCGCAGCATGTCGCCGCCGGAGCTCTGCATTGGAACAGTGGCCAGCAATGCTCCGACAATATCTTCCGCCGCAGCATCGTCATCTGCACCTCGTTAGCGCGCCACTCCCAGAATCGAGGATATGTGCGCCGGTACTTATCCAGCAGGCCGCTGGCGATCAGTGGGTGCCGCTCCAACCCCTTCGCCAGGGATGGCACGCCCATGCCGTAGTTGATTGCGAGCTGGAGGCGTTTCATGCGCTCGCGTGTTTCGGGGTTCTCCTTCTTCCAGCGCACCCGATCACGATCGGTTGTGAATCCGCACACCAACGCAAGCTGGTGATACAGTCGCCGGCTTCATAGGCGGCAATGAGCGCGGGATCTTCGGACAGCGCGGCCGCGACAGCGACCTCTTGTGTCCGCCAGTCGAGATACGCGCCGATCGAGTCCTGCGGAAAGACGATGAACGCTCGGACGCCGGCGTGCGCGTTGTAGGGACTCCGGCGATGTGCATTGCGGCCGGTGAAAGTGCCAAACGGGAATAGCGAGGGGCGGTTGCGCCCGTCGCGCCCGATCGGCATCCCGGCCTTGCTGATAAATCCGATGCTGTCACGCAGGGCGTGCAACTCTTCGATGCCGCGATGGTGGTACATTAACTTGAAAGCGTCGCCCTTGAGCCTGAGCTTACCCGTGGGCAGACGCGGCCAAGAGAAGATTCCCGCCTGCGGAAGCCACCGCTCGAAGCGCGTGTCCTGCCAACCCCCGTCCAAGGTGTAGATCGGATCGTCGGTGTCCTGGCTTGGATCAAGCTGGCGCACCGACGCCGCGATCACGGCGGCCTTATTCTCCTGCACCAGATTCCACAGTCGCATGTCGATCGGAATGCCGCGTGCCTGGATCCGCGCTACGGCCTTGGCGCTGTAGTTTGACCAATGCAACACCAGCGGCACGTCGACATCGCGATCGCGAACTTGGCAACGCAATAGTTGTGCGGACTTGCGAACGTCCTCCTCACAATAATCGAACACAGCCGCCTGGCCGTACTTCTGCCAAAGGCCATTGCCGATATCTTCGGCCATGGTTCCCTTGTCGATGTTTTCCCAACCCTCGATTCCATATGCGCGGCACGCATCGGGCAGGCGCTTGTGCTGCTTCTTGCGTTTGTTGTCGGGGTCGTGCGGCAGCAGGGCGTTGCTGGTCGATAAGTAGGCCGTGTGTAAGTCAAATATGTGCTTTGGGAATGTCCACCCAAGAACGTCGAAGCAGGTCATCTCCGCCCACGCGGAATAGGCGACAAACATGATATCGTCACCAACATCGAATGGAGGCTTGGAGCCAAACTCCCCCCGCCACAGACGAATGGTGCGCACGTGCTGGAGATGTTCATCCAACACGTACGCAACCATGCAAAGTGGCTGAGGCAGGTTGCCGGCGGAGACCTCATATTCGAAGTCCGCGACGACAGCCCCACCGAAGTTGCTCACGACACCTCTTGCTTGGCACCAATGAGGCGCAGCAAGCCGGGATGCTTCTCCTCGGCGATCATCCGATCCTTGTGGGCAAGAAGAATAAGCTCCTCCAGCTCCTGTTTCGGCCAGCGCGGCTCCGGAAACGCGTCTGCGTCTTTCGCCTGTTCGATGGTGTAGCCGTCGACGCCCTCGTCGCGACGGCTCGATGTCTGGACCCAACGCCGGCGCGCTTGCTCGCAAGCGGCCAGGTTGTCCCGGTTATATCCGTTGTCCAGATTCCGGGTCGGTACCTCGCACAGGAAGAACTTGTCGCCGGGAATGGCGGCAAGCGCGAGCCGATGCCGCTTGATGCGGCCGCTCGGCAGGAATTTCAACGCCAAGTCCTCGCAGATGAGGTGTGTGGTTTCACGTGCACCCGGCGTGGGGACGCGGACAAAGCAGAGCTCGTCCGACCAATAGTCCTCGCTGGGGTGAAGCCGAACGAAGTCCCTGGCCGACGCCATACTGTGGACAGGCAAGCCTGTTTGTAGTGTGACGACTCCGGCGACGGTGTCGGCCTGTCGCGACTTGAACATGGACAGGCTGAACTCAGCCGGCTTGGCGATCGAGATATTGTCATCGCCATCCACTATGTGTAATGTTGGGTTGTTGGAAGTCATTTGTGTTTCCTTCGAGTAAAACAGCCGGGCGGTGTGTCACCACCGCCCGACTGCATTTCAGTTAGACTGCTGCGTTGATAAGAACGCTATCGTGCTGCTTACCTTGGTATTCGAGCACGCCGGCGTAAAGCTCTACCGCCTTGCCTAACCAATCGTTGCTCTCCGCTCCGAAGGCGTTCATCAACGTCCGCACATTCGTCCGATTAAGGCCTAGCTTAGAGCCATCATCGAACGTCAGGAGCGGCTTGTTAAACGCACCGTCACCGATCGCCACAATAGTCTTTCGTTGGGGGCCAGCCTTGACGTCATCGTACTTGACGAAGCTCGTGCTGGCGTACTTACCCATATTCATAACAAGTTCCTTTCGCTTCATAGCGCCATCAGTATTGACCGTACTGCCAGCAGCGCCATACAGGCAGGCGGCGTCCCCACACATGAGCGTGTAGGAAAACTGGGAGGGTTCGATCGTTGCAGCAGGGCGACCACACCGGTCACACCAGTGGTTGGCAATGGTGGTGAGGGATCTTAATCGACGTTCCACGATTTGCCCTCCAAGCGATCGAGCACGCGCACGCCCTCGTATTTGTTAACGTAGGCCTTGCGCGTACCGACGAGTCCGACAAACACCCGCTTCATCGCGGCGATGTGCGCGAGCGGCATTGCGTTTGTGTCGCATTCGCAGATTGTGCCTTCGCCGCGCTCGCCGTAGCGTCGGCCGAGGATTGAGTATCGCTTCATTGCTGCTCCTCCTCGACCGTGATCGCCTTCAGGCCGCAAGTGCGGAGCGCATATTTTAAAAGGCGCCGAAGCGCCTTGATTGAATCGACACCCTTCTGCGCGCGCAGGCGCAGTCGGAAGATTGGTTGCTCACTCATCATGCGCTCCAATCGATTCTGTTCAGCAGCGCGGGGCCGATGTGCGCCCGATCCCAGACGAACCACGCAAACGCCATGCCCGAATTGCCCTTGCGGCCCTGCCACCCGTCCCGATGCATCATCGGGAGTCGCTTGCGGAAGAGGTGAGCGCGCGCGAGGCCGCGATTCTCAAGAATGTGCGTGTGCCGGACGCTCTCGAGGAATGCCAACCGCAGCAGCATGATCACGCGCGGACACAGATCGAGGGCGTGGGCGACAAATTGGTCCGCCAATCGGAAAGGCGGGTTGGTGAGGATCGCCTCACAACCCGCCGGCACGCGTTCCCGCGCCAGGAAGTCGCTGACGAAGTCGAGACCGCCGTAGTCAACGAGATCCGAGGCCACCACGTCATGGCCGTGCTCGCGCAGGACTCTCACGATCGCACCGCGACCGGCAGCTGGCTCCCAGATCGTGCGTGGCAGGGTTACTTCGACTCTGAGCAGCGCTTCGGTCGCAACCGCCGGAGTCTCGTACAGGTCGTTTCCGCGCGCGGCATGTGGATGCCGTTGGACCTGGCATGAATGATCGAGCACGCTTATGCCCGCGCATTGGAGGCGTTGAAGATGGCGTTGGCTGCCTCCGCCGCCGTCTTGAAGTAACCGAGCGAAACCTCATCGCGGGTGAATGCCTCAAAGCCAGCCTTGCCGCGCCCCAAAATGAAACCGACGGCCTCGCGGCCGTCGGTCACCGACATCATCGCAGCCCCGGTCATGGCCGCGCCTCCGCCTTCGGCGGCCTGCCGCGCTTCGGCTTGTCCACCGGCTTGGTGGTGGCGGCGGCGCCGTCGATGGCGGCGAACTTCGCCTTCATCGCTTCGGCGGCGGCGTCGGGATCGACGTCGTTCCCGGCGGCGAAACTCTGCCCGAGTCCATCACCGATTGCGTCCATCACTTCGAGTTCCGCCCCGACAGACAGAAGGCGACGAAGCTCCTGGGCGAGATCGCGATCGAGCGCGATCAACTTGGTGGCGAAGCGTTTGGCCTCGGTTTCCGAAAGTTCGAAGTTTCCCTCCCGGCGTTCCTTCTCCCGCTGCTTCTCTTGGCCGACCTGTCGCTCTCGCTTCACCCCGTCACGCTTCGCACGATGCTGCTTGTAGCGTTCGTGTGACCACCCCTTCTTCGCCGGCTGCTTGCGACCCATGGTGTCGATCGACGTGGAAGCCGTTTCCACGTCTCCGGCCTCCTCCATTTCGGCGCGCACCTTGTTGACGTGGGTGTGGCTGACCCCGACTGTCTCCGCCACTTGCCGATTGGATTTCGTTGGCTCGGCCCTGATCAGCTTCTCGATCAATTCCCGCTTCTGCTCGGCGGTGAGATGGCGGCGGCGGATGTTGGCGCTGATGACGTAGGCGGCGGGGTCGCCGATCCGCGCATCGCCATTGGTGGTGGTGTGAGGAACGCCCGCCGCCAGACAGGCACGATAGCGGTTGCGCCCGTCGAGGATCCTCCCGTCGTGGAGAACGATATGCTCGCGCAAACCATGTGCCTTGATGTCGGCGACGAGTTCGTCGAACTCGGCGCCCTCCATCAGCGGGAAGACGTCCGCAAGCGGGTGGTACGGAATAGGGGGCTGACAATCGCCCGCGATCGCGATGGCGGCGCTCATGACACCACCTCACCGGCGGCGCGTGCGCGCTCCCAGCCCTCAAGCTCTTCGAGGTGCCAATAGCGGCGACCGTTGATGATGACAGGTTTCGGGAATCTGAGCTTGTCGTTCCGCAACCATCGCCAGATGGTCATATCGGAAACGTTATAGCGGCCGCGCACTTGGCGACCGGGAAGGTATTGCATGGGTGAGGTCTCCTCAAAAAGAAAGCCCGGGGTGGCCGGGCTTCGGGAACCGCGAAATGCGGTTTCTTCAAGAGGCTGGGATTTGGGGCTTAAAGTTACCGATTGTTGTGGAGTTGCAAGGGTTTGCAGTGTTTTTTTTAGGCTCTGAGCGACACGACATTGGCCTTCCGCCCGCCCACCAGCGCGTCGACGTGATCGGCCCATCGCGCCAATGCATCGCGCTTCTCGCTGGCATAGTCGTGTCGCTGGTAGACGGCGGCGATGCCGCTGATCTTGCCGCCCTTGTGGTTTAACGTTGCCTCGGTGACCTCCTGCCGAACGCCAAGCTTCTGTAGGCCGGTGGCGACCGAGCGGCGGATGTCGTGCAACGTCCAGTCGGTCACCCCGCTCGCCGCGTCGAGCCGCTCCTTCATGCTGCTGAAGCCGGTGACCGGCTGGCGCTTGATGGTGAAGACGCGATCGGCGTCAACCAGGCGCGGCAGGCCAGCAATAATGGCCAGCGCGGATGCAGACATGGGCACGTCGTGCGGTCGCTTGTTCTTGGTGCGCGCCGCCGGCAGGTGGATCAGGCGTTCCTCCGAGTCGATCTCGCGCCAGAGCAAATCGGCGATCTCGTTGCGCCGCTGCCCGGTCAGGATCAGCAGCTTTACGATTCCGGCGTAGGGATGCCCAAGCTCGCCGGCCGCCAGCCACACCTTGCGTAACTCCTTGTCGTCGAGCACGCGATCGCGGCTGGTCTCGTCGGAACGATTTAGGCCGGCGCACGGGTTGGCCGTGATGAGCCGCTTGCCACGCGCCCAGCTAAAGAGGCCACTCAAGACCGCATGCAGCCGGTTGGCTGCAATCGGGGCGTGGCTGCTGATCTGATCGAGGACGTGGATGACGTCGGTGTCGGTGATGTCGCCGACCCGCCGGCCGCCCCACCGATCGACGAGCGAAAGCCGAGGCCGCTGTCCGCGCTGATCCTTGCTGCCGTCGCGGATGATCAGCAGCGGAGGGCACGTCTTCGGCTCGGTCTTTGCCTCGGGATCTACCATGAGCCCGAGCAAGCGCGCGGTCCACTCCCAGGATCGCCGATTGCGGAACTGGTGGTCGGTGATGTACCGCCGCGCGACAGCCTCAAAGCTGTCGTCAACCGTGACCTGGCGGCGGGCAATGATCTTGTCGCCGTGCGGATCCGCACCACGCTCGATCTCAGCGCGCAGCTCGTTGGCTTTCGAGCGCGCGTCCTTGAGCGAGAACATCGGATATGAACCGATCGTGTGCTTGATCGCCTTGCCGTCACTCTTACGGCGATAGCGCAGCGCAAACGACTTCACGCCGCTCGGCTGAATGATGAAGTACAGCCCGTCGTGATCCAAGATCTCCTGCCGTTCGGCAGACGGCTTCCAGTTCTCGATGTTGAATGCAGTTAGCTTCATCCGGGCCTCCTGGGGTAGCGTCTGGGGTAGCAGATACCCCTGTTAGGGTTCGTTACCCTGTAAGGATAACACAACCTAACTAACCCATGCAAGGCTTGGACTGCTACGGAGGGCCGCTGTTGGGAGCCGTTGATAGAAAAGGCTTATTTCCGCCCAATATGTGACAGTTTGTCAACGCTTGCAGCGGTTTTATTCCGGCGGCGGCAGCTCCTTGCTTACAGCACATAGCCGCTGGCCTTCCCCGGCATGCCCAAATCCACGGGGTGCATGGCCCGCGGCATGCCGATCTGACGCCCACATTAAATACGCGGCC
>Ga0306920_100007290_pt1 | contig 14543 bp, 10 predicted proteins | sample flu12Cox44000170_FD_204666 | JGI IMG/M metagenome (GOLD analysis project Ga0306920, IMG submission 204666) | Lab enrichment of tropical soil microbial communities from Luquillo Experimental Forest, Puerto Rico - flux4day.12C.oxic.44.000.170 (v2)... | ecosystem: Environmental > Terrestrial >...
CGACGTGTTCAAGTTCGCGGACGCGACCATCACGGTCGTGGGGCCGCGCACGTTCGAGGTGATCGTGTCGGGTGAGGTGGAGCGTCCGGGGACGGTGCAGACCACCGCGATGCGCCGGGTGTACGACGTCATCCAGGATGCCGGTGGGATCAACGCGCGCGGGAGCACGCGCGGTATCGTCCTCGTGCGCCGCGGCGGCGAGCGTCAGGCCGACCTGCTGGCGTTCCGCCTGCGCGGCGACCTCGCGCAGAATCCCTTCGTGGAGGAAGGCCTGCGCATCCACGTGCCGCCGCGCTCGGGCACGGTAACCTTGTCGGGTGCCGTGCGCCGGCCCGGCGAGTACGAGATCGGCTCGACGCCGTCGCTGCGCGAGCTACTGGAGCTGGTGGGTGGGCTGAGCCAGACCGCGGCCCTCGGCGACGCGCGGCTGACGCGCATCGGTACCGGCGAGCGCCGCGAGGCGACGGCGCTCGACCTGCGCGCGGCGCTCACGCCGGCCGGCGACCTCACGTTGCAGCCGGGCGACGCCATCTACGTGCCGTCGACCTCCTCGCTGCAAGACGTCATCGAGGTCCGCGGGGCGTTCAACGGCGCCCCCGAGAGCACCAGGACCGCGACCTCCGGCAAGGCGACGATCGTCCAGCGCTTCGAGCTCGCGCAGGGTGAGCGCGTGCGCGACGTCCTCGAGCGGGCCGGCGGCGCCTCCGTCTACGCCGACCTGCGGCTGGCGCTCGTCGAGCGCAGCGGCACCACCGGCCCGCGGCAGCGGATCCCGATCGATCTCTACCGCATGCTGGTCGAGAAGGACGACACGCCGAACATCGTGCTCCAGAACGGCGACGTGCTCATGCTGCCGATCGTCGAGGACCGCGTCTTCATCCTCGGGGAGGTCAAGACGCCGGGCGCCCACGAGTTCCGCCCCGACCTCACGCCGCGCGAGTACGTCGCGCTGGCGGGCGGGCCGACGAACCGCGCCCGGATGGTCAACACGCTCGTGACGTTCCGCAACGGCAAGACGTACGCGATGGCCGACGCGCCGCCGCTCGAGCCGGGCGCGGTCGTCACGGTGCCCGAGGTCGCGGTCAAGTGGTGGCAGGACTACGTGACGATCCTCACGGCGGTGGCCACCCTGGTCACGGCGTACACGGGGCTCTACTTCATCTTCAACGGCCAGGCCAACTGATCCATGTACGAATCGTACTGGGAGCTGAGCGAGCCGCCCTTCGACAACTCCCCGAACCCGAAGTTCTTCTACATGTCACCCGAGCACGAGGAGGCGCTGGTCCGACTGGTCTACACGGTGCGCCACCGCAAGGGCTGCGGAATGCTCACCGGCGAGTACGGCTGCGGCAAGACCACCCTGTCGCGCGCGCTGATCCAGCGGCTGGAGGCGGAGCGCTACGAGATCGGGCTGCTCACCAACCCGAGCTGGACCCCGGCCGACTTCCTGCGAGAAGTCCTCTACCAGCTCGGGGTCGAGACGCACGAGACGCGCAAGCCCGAGCTCCTGCACCTGCTCAACGACCTGTTCTTCCGCAACTACCAGGCCGGGCGTGAGAGCGTCGTCATCGTCGACGAGGCGCAGCTCATCGAGGACGACTCCGTGTTCGAGGAGCTGCGGCTCCTGATGAATTTCCAGACCGACGACCGGTTCCTGGTGACGCTGCTGCTCATCGGCTCGCCCGAGCTCGGGGTGAAGGTCCGGCGGCTCAAGCACCTCGATCAGCGGATCAGCCTCCGGTACCACCTCAACACGCTCGACGACCAGCACACCGCCAGCTATATCGCCCACCGGCTGCGGATGGCCGGCCAGCCCAAGCAGCTCTTCACCGAGGAAGCGGTGAAGCTCATCTTCGATTTCACCCGCGGGACCCCGCGCGAGATCAACAACCTGTGCGACGTCGCCCTGCTGGTCGGTTACTCCAAGCGTGTGAAGGAGGTCGGCGACAAGATCGTCGCCGAGGTCATCAAGGACATGGTCGGGGTGTCCTGATGGTCCGCATGAGCGACGTCGTGCGCGGCATCGTCCGCGACAAGCCCGCGGACGCCGCGAAGGGCGCGCCGGCGCCCGCCGCACCGTCGCCGCCGCCTCCGCCACCACCGCCGCCGCGACCCGCGGCCATCGTGCCGCGACCCGCGCCGAGCGCCGAACAGCCTCGCGACGTCGAGACCCCGGCGAGCCTCGACGCCTTGCCGCTCGAGCACGAGACGCCGGCCGAGAGGGCCGAGCCTCTCTTTGCCGAGCTCCAGCTCTTCCTGGCGCGCGTGCGCGAGCTGATCCGGACCGGCGACGGGTTGCCGTGGCCCGAGCTCGAGAGCCTCGTCGAGCGCAGCGCGGTCGCGCTGGAGCGCTCGAACGAGCTCTTCTGGACCGCCAACAACACTGCCGCGGCGGCCGGCGTCGACTACCTCGCGTTCCACCAGGCGCGGGTGGCCGTGCTGGCGATAAAGATCGGCGCGAGCGTCGGCTACGATCGCCCACGGCAAGTGCAGCTCGGCATGGCCGGAAGCCTCGTCGACGTGGGGCTCTGGCAGGTGCCCGAAAGCCTCCTGCGCCGCCTCGATGCCCTCTCCCCCGAGGAGCAAACGATCTACCGCTCGCACCCCAAGTTGTCGGTCGAGCTGCTCCGCCGCTGGTCGGCGCCGCGCGAAGGGCTTCTCGAGGCCGTGCTGCAGCACCACGAGCGCGAGCTGGGGCAGGGGTTCCCGCAGGGGCTGGCGGCCACGGCCGTGAGCCAGGACGCGAAGATCCTGGGTCTGGTCGACACCTACACCGGCCTGACGATGCCGCCGCCGCCGCGGCCGCGTCTGCGACCGCACGAGGCGATCCGCGAGATCGTGCGCTCGAAGCACGAGGCGTTTGCATCGCAGCTCGTCAAGGCGTTGCTCTCCGAGATCTCCGTGTTTCCGCCGGGGACGCTCGTGCGCCTGAACACCGGCGAGGTCGGCCGCGTGACGGCGGTGAACCGCAACCACCCGTTGCGCCCGCGCGTCGAGATCGTCGCCGACGGCAAGGGCCAGCGGCTCGCCGCGCCCAAGACGACCGACCTCGCGGACGCGCCGTTCCTCTACATCACGGGCGCGGTTGCGGAGGGTGGGCGATGAGGATCGGCTAGTGGCGCAGTACGAGATGAACCTGCGCGACTACTGGCTGATCGTGCACCGCCGGCGCACGATCATCATCATCTCCACGGTTTTGGTCGCGCTCCTGAGCCTCGGCTTCTCGCGCCAGAAAGTCCCGGTCTACCAGGCGACGGCCGCCGTGAAGTTCGAGCAGTCGAACCAGATGTCCGGACTGCTGGTCGAAGTTCTTTCGTACTCGACCGCCGACTCGATCGAGACGCAGGTCGCGATCATCAAGAGCTATCCGATCCTCGAGGAGGTTGCCAAGCGGCTGGGCTATCTCAAGGAGACGCCGTCCGGCGGCGCCTCGCGCGAGGCGAAAGATTACTGGGCCACGCTGGATTCGATCAACGCCAAGCTCCGGGTGGCCCGGGTGCCGAGCACGAGCATCCTGGAGATCACGGCGAGCTCGACGAAGCCTCGCGAGGCCCAGGACATCGCGAACACGACCGCCGAAGCGTACCGCGACTCCAACAAGTCGCTGCGGAACTCGCGCGTGACCGTGGCGCGCCGGTTCATCGAGAGCCAGCTGAAGGACGTCGAGGCGCGCTCGCGCCGCACCGAGTCGGAGATCTGGGCGTTCCGCGAGGCGAACCGGATCGTGGCCCCCGGGGCCGAATCGTCGGTACTGATGTCGCTGTTCACCCAGGTCCGCGGCGACATCGAGAAGGCGCGACAGCAGCGGATCGAGCTCGAGGCGCTCCAGCAGCGGCTGGCGGGGCTCGACGCGGCCGCTCCCACCGACCGCATCTTCATCGACACCTCCAATCCGGCGATGCAGAAGCTGCAGACCGCCCTCTCGGAGCTCCAGCTCGAGCGCAACAACCTGTCCCTCGAGGTCACCGATCGCCACCCCCGTCTGCAGGCCATCGACGACCGGATCCGCGAGATCCGCGCCGAGATGCGGCGCGAGGTCGGGGCGCAGATCGCGATGCTGCGTAGCCGCGAGGAGTTCCTCAATCGCCAGATCGGCGAGCTGCAGCAGAAGAACCGCGAGCTGCCGACGATCGAGCTCGCGCTGCAGCGGCTGCAGCGCGAGGCCAAGACCAACGACGATCTCCTGGCGCTCCTGAAGACGAAGCACCAGGAGGCGCTCATCAAGGAGGCCGAGCAGATCGAGGAGGTCTCGATCGTCCGGCCGGCGACCGAGCCGGACGCGCCGATCGGCGGCGAGACGGCGAACACGATGCTGGTGGGCGCGGTGCTCGGGCTGGCGCTCGGGCTCGTGCTCGCGTTCGTGCGCGAGACACTCGACACCTCGATCGGGACGATCGAGGACGTCGAGGCCTACCTGGGCGTGCCGGTGCTCGGCGTGGTGCCGCACATCGACGCGCGCGAGACCGTGCAGCGCATCCTCGAGCGCCGGCCGGCGCTGGCCCAGATCGATCCCGAGGCGCTGCTGAGCCACTCGCTCCTGATCACGCACTTCGACCCGAAGTCGCCGGTCGCCGAGGCGTACCGCACGCTCCGCACCAACATCCAGTTCGCGCGCATGGAGCGCTCGGGGAAGGTCCTGGTGGTGTCGAGCCCGACGCTCCAGGAGGGCAAGACCACCACGATCGTGAACCTCGCGCTCACGATGGCCCAGAGCGGCCAGAAGACCTTGCTGATCGGCGCGAACATGCGGCGTCCGTCCATCCACCGGTTCTTCGGGATCGAGCGCGAGCCCGGGCTGTCGAACATCCTGGTGGGCAGCGCGCAGTGGCGCGACTGCATCCGGACGGTCGCCGACATCCTCATGGGGCGGTTCGAGATGGAGGACATCATGGCCGCCCCTGGCCTCGACAACCTCCACATCATCGAGGCCGGCCCGGTGCCCGCCAACCCATCGGAGCTCCTGTCGACGCCGGCGATGTCGGGCTTCCTGCACTCCGTGCGCGACGTGTACGACGTGATCCTCGTCGACACGCCGCCGATCCTGCCGGTCACCGACTCGGCGATCGTCGCCTCCCAGGCCGACGGCGTCGTGCTGGTCTACCAGGCCGGCAAGGTCGGCCGGCTCGTGCTCAAGCGTGCGAAGGTGCACGTCGAGAACGTCGGCGGCAAGGTCTGGGGCGTGGTGCTGAACGACGTGAAGACCGAGATCGCCGGCTACGCCTACACCCAGTACTACACGCACTACTACGGCGAAGAGACGGTCGTCGATCCCCACAAGGATCGCCTGGAGCGCGCGCGGGGGCTCGTGCGCAACCTCTTCCACCGCGGGCCGCGCGCCGAGGCCGTCGCCGAACCCGACCACGGCGCCCCTTGCGCCGTGGCCCGCGCGGGCTCCGCGAGCGAGACGGTGGAGCCGTCCGCCGAGCCGAGCCCGTTCGACATGCCGACGTCCGTCGCGTCGAAATCGAAGCGTCTCTGGATGGGCGCGATCGTGCTGGCGCTCCTCGCGGCGCTCGGCGGCCTGGCCGGATGGCGTCTGGGCTGGTTCGCCGGCAGCGAGCGGCCGAAGGAGCTCTTGCGGCAGCGCCTCGAGGCGCCGCCCTCGACACCCACGCCGGCCCCCTCGCGCCCCGTCACGGTGCCGCCGGCGCTCACGATGCCCGAGCCGCCCGCGCCGGTGCTCGGGGTGGGACCGCTCGCCGCGTCGCCCGTGGCCGAGCGGCCGGCGACGACCGCCGCGGCGACGCCGGCGCCCAAGCCGGCGGCGACCCAGCCCGCCGCGCCGGCGGCGGCGACGCGCTTCGCGATCGAGTTCGGCCCGTTCATGACGGCCGCCGAGGCGGAGCGTGTCGAGCGTCAGCTGAACGAGGCCGGCTATCCGACCGTGCGCTTCCGGCAGCAGACCGGCGCCGCCCTCTACGCCGTCCTGGTCGAGAAGATCCCGAGCTCGCGCGAGGCGCAGGCGCTCGTCGCCTCGCTGCGCCAGCAAGGCTTCGCCGAGGCGTTCGTGGTCGGCGAGCGCGAGCCGTTGAGCGTTCAGGTAGGGCTGCCCCTTCCGCTGCGCGGCGCCGTCCAGGCGGCCGAGCGCCTCCGCGCGAGCGGCCATCAGGTGCGCGTCGCCGCGCAGCCCGGTGAAGCCGTGGTGTTCGCCCTCCGCCACGGGAACTTCGCCACGTCCGGAGAAGCGGAGGCGAAAGCTCAGGAGCTGATGCGCCTCGGCCTGGGCAACCAGGTCGTGCGAGTGAAGTAGCCGCGTGGATTCGCCCCTCGTCCTGGCCGCCGCGCTGGCCGTGTTTCTCATCGTGTTCGTGCGGATCGAGATCGGCCTCTACCTCGTGATCTTCTCCATGCTGCTCTCGCCGCAGCTCGGCACGGGCGGGGCGGTCGCCGAGGGCCGGCGCATCGTGATCCGGAGCGAGGACCTGCTCCTGCTGGTGGTCGCGTTCAGCTGGCTCGCCAAGACCGCCGTCAACAAGGAGCTCGGGCTCACCTTGAAGACGCCGCTCAACCGCCCGATTCTCGCGTACGTGGCGGCGACGGGGATCGCGACCCTGGTCGGGTACATGACCGGCACCGTCGCCGGCTACGGCGGCGCCTTCTACGTGCTGAAGTACATCGAGTACTTCGTCGTCTACTACATGGTCGTCAACAACGTGGTCGACCGCCGGCAGGCGTGGCGGTTCGCCACCGCGGCCTTCATCACCGCGGCCATCGTCAGCTTGATCGGGCTCACGCAGATCCCGAGCGGCCAGCGCGTGTCGGCGCCGTTCGAGGGCAAGGAAGGCGAGCCCAACACGTTCGGCGGCTACCTGCTGCTGCTGATCGCCGTGGCCGGCGGCATCGCGCTCGAGACGGCGCGGATCCGGACCCGCGCGATCTACCTGGGGCTCGCCGGGCTGATGACGATCCCGTTCATGTTCACGCTCTCGCGCACGTCGTACGTCGGCGCGATCCCGGCGGTGGCGACGATGGCCGTGCTCTCGAGCCGGCGCCGCGTGATGATCGGCGGCCTCGTCGTCCTCCTGGTCGCCTCGCCCGTCGTGCTGACCCTGTTTCCCGAGTCGGTCGCCCGGCGCGTGCACTACACGTTCGAGCCCGAGCGCGGCCAGCCGACGGTGCGCGTGGGTGCGGTCGGCCTCGATCCGTCGACGTCGGCGCGGCTCATCAGCGTGCAGCAGGCCTTCGAGGGCTTCACGCGCCGGCCGATCCTCGGCTACGGCGTCACGGGCTTCGCCTTCATGGACCAGCAGTTCGCCCGGACGCTCGTCGAGACGGGCATCGTGGGGTTCGCGGCGCTCCTGGCGCTCGTCTGGGCCGCCCTCAAGGCCGGGGTCACGTCGTACCGCACCCTGACCGTGCCGGAGGAGCGCGGGCTCGCGCTCGGCTTCGTCGCCGGCACGATGGGGCTGCTCGGCCACGCGCTCGGCGCCAACACGTTCATCATCGTGCGCATCATGGAGCCGTTCTGGTTCTTCGCCGCGATCGTGGTCGCGCTCCCCGGCCTGCCCGATGCGGAGACCGTACCGGTCGCATCCGCGCCCGCCGCCGGCCTGACCCGGCGCTTCGCCTGATGGCGACGCGTGCCGTCGCCGCGCGGGCCCGCAAGGTCCGACTCCTCGTCATGGACGTCGACGGAGTCCTCACCGACGGCCGGATGATGCTCTCCGAGCGCGGCGACGAGCTGAAGGCGTTCAACACGCACGACGGCCTGGCCATTGCCCTGGCCAAGCGCGCGGGGATCAAGACCGCGATGGTCACCGGCGAGTCGAGCCCGATCGCGAAGGCGCGCGGCGCCAAGCTCGGCGTCGACTCGGTGGTGCTCGGGGCGCGCCGCAAGGGCGAGGTCGTCCAGGCGCTCCTGGCCGAGCACAACGTGCCGGCCGAGGCGGCCGCCTACATCGGCGACGACCTCATCGACATTCCGGCGATGCAGATCGTCGGGCTGGCGGTCGCGGTCGCCGACGCGCCGGCAGCGGTGAAGGCGGTCGCGCACCACGTGACGCGCGCCCAGGGTGGACACGGCGCGGTCCGCGAGCTGGTGGAGCTCGTCTTGACGTCGCAGCGCTCGTGGCGGCGCATCGTCGCCGCCTACGTGCGCGAGCACGGAGGTCGATGACCACTTCCTCGAGCTCCCCGGGGCTCAGAGGCCGGACGCTCAGAAGCTTCTTGCTCCTCGGCGCCCAGAAGGTGGTGAGCGTGGTCGTCACGGCCGCCGGCGGCATCGCGCTGGCGCGGCTCTTGACGCCGGAGGTCTTCGGCCTCTACGCGATCCTCTTCTTCGTGATCACGCTCGCCGTCCGCGGCAGCGAGCTCGGCCTCGGCGCCGCGCTGATCCAGCGCCGGGACCTCGATCTGGCGAGGGGGCTGAGCGCCGCGTTCACTGCCACCCTCGCGCTGGCGCTCGTCCTGGGCGCGGCGATCGTGGCGGCGGCGCCGCTGCTGGCGCGCTGGCCCGGCGTGACGAGCGAGGTGACCGCGCCGATCCGCTGGCTGGCGCTCCTGGTCGTGCTCTCGTCGCTCCGCATGCCCGCCATGGTGCTCCTCGAGCGCCGCCTCGCGTACCTGCCGCTGACGATCGCCGAGACCGCCGACACGGTGACGTTCAACGTGGTCGCCATCGCCGCCGCGGTCGCCGGCTCCGGTCTCTGGAGCTTCGTGCTGGGCGCGCTGGCGGCGCGCGTCGCGAACCTGGCCGTGCTCTGGGCCGCGACCCGCTGGCGGCCGACCGTGCGCTGGAATCGCGACGAGCTGGTGCCGGTGCTGAAGTTCGGACTCCTGGTCCAGACCGGCGTCCTGATCGGCGTCGCCGGCGACGCGGTCGTGCCGACGTTCGTGACCGCCCGGAGCGGCGTCGCCGCCGTCGGCTATCTCAACTGGGCCGCCGCCGTCGCGTTCCTGCCGCTGCAGGTCGTCAGCGTCGCGGGCCGCGTGCTGTTCCCGGCGCTATCGAGCTTGCAGGCCGAGCCGGCGCGCTTCGCCGAGGCGACCGAGCGCGCGCTCAACCGGGTCACGACGATCCTCTATCCGGCGGCCGCGCTGCTACTCGCCGGCGCCGATCCCGTCGTCCGCCTGGTCTTCGGCGAGGCGTGGGCGCCGGCGGTGCCGGCGGTGCGCTGCTTCTGCCTCTCCGCGATCATCGGGGGCACCTCGACCATCTTCGTCCACGCGCTCTACGGCCTCGGCCGGCCGGACCTGGTGCTGCGGCTGAACGTGGCGAGCGCGGCGTTCCTGTGGGTGCTGACGGTCGGGCTGGTGCCGCGGGTTGGCTTCGTCGGCTTCGCCGCCGCCAGCGCGGCGCTCGCGTGCGCGGGCTTCTCGTACACGGCGCTGAGCCTGCGGCGCCTGGTGCCGCTCAACGTCCTGTCGGCGGTGCGGGTCTCGTTCACGGCGAGCGCGGGCGCCGCGGCGGTGCTCGCGGCGCTCGCGACCTTCTGGATCCACGACCTGCCCTCGCTGGTCATCGGCGCGGCGGCCTCGGTCGGCGCCTACGTGCTGTTCGCCGGCCTCGTCGGCGGCGCGGCCTGGCGGGTCGAGCTCATCGCCGACTGGCGGACGGTGCTGCAGGGATGAGCCGGGCATGAAGGTCAAGGAGATGTGGCGGCGCTTCACGCCCGCGCAGGTGCAGGACTTCCTGCGCGTGGGCCACGAGGGACGGGAGCACCCCTCGCGCCTCAAGACGCTCGCGCTGCTCGAGGGGATGACCTCCGTGCTCGACGTGGGCTGCGGCACCGGCGTCATGTTCGAGCTCTGCCACGAGCGCCGGCCCGACATCGACTACCTCGGCATCGACGTGACCGCGCAGTTCGTCAAGGCCGCGCGCGAGCGATTCCCGACCGAGGCCGAGCGATTCCGGGAAGGGTCGCTCTACGAGCTCGACCGGCTGCCCGGCACCTACGACGCGGTGCTCTGCCGTCACATCCTCGAGCATCTGCCCGACTGGGGGCCGGCGGTGCAGCGCATGTACGAGCGCGCCCGCAAGAAGCTCATCATCGTGTTCTACCTGCCGCCGCGGCCGCTCAGATTTCGCCGCAAGCGCGACGAGCGGTTCGAGCCAGGCTTCTACACCCACACCTACGACCTCGGCCGCTTCGTCGACCATCTCCTGAACGGCCTCACGCCGGCGCCGGTGGAGGTGCGCATCCATCCGCGGCTGGGCACGAGCGATCCGCGGTTTCGGTGGGGCGACCGCGAGAACATCATCTACGAGGTCGTCCGGTGAGCGTGAGCCTCGTGATCGCCACGTTCAATCACGGGCGGGTGCTCGCCGACGCGCTCGACAGCGCGGTCGCGCAGACGCTCCGGGGCGTCGAGATCATCGTGGTCGACGACGGCTCGACCGACGACACGCCGGCCGTGCTCGCCCGCTACGCTGGACGGATCCGGGGCGTCCGTCAACCCAATCGCGGTCTGGCGGCCGCGCGCAACGCCGGGCTCGCCATCGCGCACGGCACCTACGTGAGCTTCCTCGACGCCGACGACGTCATGATGCCGACCAAGCTCGCCGAGCAGGTCGCCGTGCTCGACCGGGCACCGACCGTCGGCTGGACCTACTGCGACGTGCTCATCGAGACCGTCACGACGGGCGCCGAGACGCGGGCCTCGGAGCAATTCGGCTACGGCGCCCGGATGCTCGAGGGCTGGCTGTTCCCCGAGCTGATCCGCGGCAACTTCATCCCGGTGATCGCGCCGCTCGTGCGCCGCACCGTGCTCGACGCGGTCGGCGGGTTCGACGAGCGGCTGACCGCGCTCGAGGACTGGGATCTCTGGCTGCGCATGTCCCTGATCGCCGAGGCCCGCTATAGCCCGGCGGTGCTCGTGCGCTACCGCGTCCATCCCGGCGGCATGAGCGAGGACCGAGCCCGGATGGACCGCAATCGCTTCTACGTCCTCGACAAGCTCTGCCGGGCGCGGCCGGCAGCGGTGGAGGGGCTCGGGGCCGCGGGCCGCCGCATCATCGCCGACACCCACAACTGGCTCGGCAAGGAGGCGTACGCGCGCGGAGATTGGCCCGAGGCGCGCCGGCGGTTCGCGGCCTCCCTCGTCACGGTCCCATGGCAGCGCCAGGCGCCGGTGCTCCTCGGTCTGAGCCTGGTGCGCGCCGGGACGCGAGCCCGGGCGAGCGAGTCGGCGACGGGGCCGCGGTGAGGCGGCGTCGCCCATGATCGACCTCACCGTGATCGTCGTCGGCTACAACACGCGCGCGCTCACGCTCCAGGCCGTCGCGGCGGCCCGCAAGGCCACCGCCGGGCTCGACGCGCGCGTGATCGTGGCCGACAACGGCTCGGACGGGACCGCCGAGGCCGTCCGCGACGCCGACCCGGACGTCACCGTGCTCGTGAACGCGGACAATCCGGGCTACGGCACCGCCGTCAACCGCGCGGTGGCCGCGCAGCGGTCGGCGCACGTGTGCGCGATGAACGCCGACGTCGTGCTCGAGCCCGAGAGCCTGGTCACGCTCCGGCATTTCCTCGACGCCAACCGCGACTGCGCCGCGGTCGGCCCGGCGCTCGCGTATCCGGACGGCACGCCGCAAGCCTCCGCCAAGCGCTTCCCGACGCTCGGGCTGGCGCTCGGCGAGGTGATCGGGGTCCACGCCGTGGCGCCGCGCAACCGGTGGGTCCGGCGCTTCTACTACGAGGACCTGGATCTCGCGCGCGAGCCGCGCGTCGAGACCATCTCGGGCGCGGTGATGCTGCTCCGCGCCGACGCGTTCGACGCGATCGGCCGCTTCGACGAAGGCTTCCGGATGTACTTCGAGGAGACGGATCTCTGCCGCCGGCTTCGCGCCCACGGCCACACGGTCGCGTTCTGCCCGGCCGCCCGCGCGATCCACCAGCACGGCGCCAGCACGCGACAGACCTCGGTGCGCCAGGTCGACTACTACCTGAGCTACGTGCGCTACTTCGAAAAGCACCACGGCCGCGGGGCCGCGGCGATCCTGCGCGCGGCGGTGGCGGCGGCCGCTCTCGCCCGCATGGCCGCGCTCGTGGTCAAGTACCCGCCCGTCGACCCGCGGCGCGTCGCCAGTCTTCGCGAGAAAGAAGCGGCCTGCGCGCGCCTGCTGCGCTCGCTCGGCTCGTCCTGAGTCGCATGCCCGCGATGAAGGCACTCATGGTCGAGACCGGCGGCTGGGGCGGCATCGCCCACTACACGTGGAATCTGTGCGCGGCGCTGGCGAGCGCGGGCGTCGAGGTCTCGCTGCTGACCAACCGCGAGTGGGAGCTGGCGCACCTGTCCCCGGTCTTCGAGGTCGACCGCTGTTTTTCCGCGCGCGCCGGATACCTGGGCAACGTGAACGCGCTCCGGCAGTGGGTCGCCCGGGCGCGGCCCGGCGTGGTGCACGTGCAGAGCCTGCTCTCGACCCGCGTCGACGCGCTCCTGTGGCCCTGGATGCGGCGGCGCGCGCCGGCGGTGATGACGATCCACAACGTGCGCACCCACGAGCGGATTCGATGGGACGACTGGACGCTCTGGCGGTGCTTCGCCGCCGCGGACGCGGTGGTCGTTCACACCAAGACCGCGGCGGAGGTCGCGCGGCAGCGCCTGCCCGCCGCCGCGCGGATCGAGCTCATCCGTCACGGCGACGCGGGCTTCCTGCGCGCGGCCGAGCGGCCCGATCGCGCCGCCGCGCGGGCCGCGCTCGGCCTGCCGGCCGGCCCGGCGATCGTGCTCGCCTTCGGCGCGATCCGTCCCTACAAGGGTCTCCGCGGCGTCATCGCCGCCTTGCCCGAGCTGCGTCGCCGGCACCCGACCGCGCACCTGGTGATGGCCGGGCCTCTGCTGGTCGGGAGTGAAGGGGAGTATCGCGAGGCGATCCGGCGCGCAGGAGTCGAGGACGCGGTGGTGTTCCGTCCGGGCTACGTGCCCGCCGGGACGGTCGCGACCTACTTCGCCGCCGCGGACGTCGCCGTCTTCAACTACCGCGACATCACTGACAGCGGATCGCTCCGGCTCGCGTGCGACCTCGGCACGCCGGTGGTCGCCACCGCTGTCGGAAGCTTTCGCGAATTCCTGACCGACGGCGTGACCGCCCGCCTGGTCGAACCGGGCGACGAGCGCGCGCTGGCGCAGGCGCTCGGCGACGTGCTGGCAAGCCCCGCGGCGGCGGCGCGCATGGCCGCGGCCGCGCGCGCGCTCGCGGCGTCGGAGTGGTCGTGGACCGAGAGCGCCAGGGCCACCGCGCAGCTCTACGAGACGCTCGCGCGAGGTGGTGCGTGATCCTGGCGCTGGCGGTGGCGGTGATCGCGCTCGCGATCCGGATGCTCGTCGCCGGGTCGATGCCGGTGATCCAGCCCGACGGCGTCGTCTACCTGACGATGGCCAAGCAGTTCCAGGCGACGGGCTCGCCCTTCGATCCCCTGTTCCATCCGCTCTACCCGATCTGCATCGCGCTGGCCCAGCCGCTCGTCGGCGACTGGGAGATGTCGGGCCGCCTCGTGTCCGCCCTCTTCGGCGCGCTGGTCATCCTGCCCGCCTTCGCGCTCGCCCGCGGGATCGTCGGCCGCCAGGCCGCGCTGGTGGCCGCCGTGTTCACCGCCGTGCATCCGCGCCTCGTGCAGAACTCGGCCTCGGTGCTCTGCGAGGCGACCTACACGTTCCTGCTCGTGTGCGGCGTGCTCGCCGCGCGATACGGGCTGGTAGGCGGCGCCCGCGCGCTGATCCCGTTCGCGGGCCTCTGCCTCGGGCTCGCGTACCTCGTGCGCCCCGAGGGCGCCCTTTACCTGGTCGGTCTCGTCCTCGTCGCGCTCTTCATGCTCGTGACCGCGCGGGCTCGCGCGGCGGTCGTGCTGCCGTGGATCGGCGCTGCCGTGCTCGTCTTCGGCGTCGTCGTCGCGCCGTACGTCTGGTACCTCGCCGAGGTGTGGGGCCACGTCACCCTGAGCGGCAAGATCGACCACAACCTGGGCCTGTCGACGAGCGCCGCCACCGCGCCGAGCCCGCTGCCGATGCGCGTGCTCGAGAACGTCCTGCTCTTCCAGAAGTACGCGGTGCCCGATCTCCTGCCGTGGATCCTGCTGTTGCTCCTGCTGCCGGGCATGCTCGCACGGGGCCGCACCGAGGGCTGGCTCGGCCGCGACGCGGTTCTGGTGGCCGCCGCCCTGCCGCCGTTCGCGTCGCTCGCCTTCCACGTCGAGCCGCGGATCTTCCTGCCGATCCTGCCGTTCATCCTGCCGTTCGCGGCGGTCGGGACGCTCTGGGCGGCCGTGACGCTCACCGACGCGCGCCGCGGCTCGCGCTGGGCGCTGGCCATGGCGCTCGTGGTCGCGCTCGTCCTGGTGCCGTGGACCTTCCAGCCGATCCTGCGCCCGGACGCGGGCGCCGCGCTCTATCGCCAGGCAGCGCGCTGGATCGCCGAGACCCAGCCGCGCGACGCGGTGCTGCTCGATCGCAAGCCGCTCGTCGCGTTCTACAGCGCGCGCCGCTGGGTTCCGCTGCCGCGCGTCGGTCCCGAGGAGCTGCTCGCCGCCGCGCGGCACGCCGGCGCGCGGCTGGTCGTCCTGGACAGCCGCGAGTTCCTCTTCGATCGCCCGGGCCTGGTGCCG
>Ga0306920_100007292_pt1 | contig 14541 bp, 9 predicted proteins | sample flu12Cox44000170_FD_204666 | JGI IMG/M metagenome (GOLD analysis project Ga0306920, IMG submission 204666) | Lab enrichment of tropical soil microbial communities from Luquillo Experimental Forest, Puerto Rico - flux4day.12C.oxic.44.000.170 (v2)... | ecosystem: Environmental > Terrestrial >...
CTCAGGCTCAACCCGCGATCGGCTATAAGTCCGCCGCCGACGCCGACCAGACCAAGACCCTTCTCCTCAAAGATTTCAAGCCGGCCTCGATGCTTCACGCCGCAACGCACCCGGTGGACAAGGCCAAGTATTACGTGATCGATGTGCACAATCATGTGAATGATGCCGCGCGCATTGACGAACACATGCCGCCCGAGCGGGTTGTCCAGGTCATGAATGCCACCAACGTAAAGACTATCGTCATTCTCACTGGCATGTGGGGCGACAAGCTTCAGGCTGTCATCGACGAGATGGTGAAGCCCTATCCCGGACGCTTCATCGTGTTCACTCAAATCGATTGGAGCAAAATCGACGACCCGAACTTCAGCTCCGACATGGTCAAGCAGTTGGATGACGCCGTCTCGCGCGGCGCGCGGGGATTGAAGGTTTTGAAGGACCTGGGCCTGGGCGTTCGCGACAAATCGGGCAAACTGATTGCGATCGACGATCCCCGCATCGACCCTGTCTGGGAAGAAGCAGGGCGCCTTGGCATTCCCGTTTCCATTCACTCCGGCGACCCCGAGGCTTTCTTCCATCCCATCGACGCCACCAACGAGCGCTACGAAGAGTTGCACGAGCACCCGGACTGGAGCTTCTACGGTCGCGATTATCCGAGCCTCGAGTCGCTGCTCGAAGCCCGCAACCGCGTATTCGCCAGGCATCCGCACACCACGTTTGTCTCGCTCCACATGGGCTGGCCTGAAAATCTCGATTGGGTCTCGACCATGCTCGACCAGGATCCCAATGTAATGGTGGAATTCGGCGCGCGCGAAGCCGAACTCGGCCGCCAGCCACGACGAACCCGCGAACTCTTCATGCGTTACCAGGACCGTGTGATGTTCGGTACCGACAACGAAGTTAGCGAAGATATGTATCGCAACAACTTCCGTTGGCTCGAGACCGCTGACGAATATTTCGACTACCTGGGCGCTCCCGGCCAGGGACGGTTCGAAATCTATGGACTCGCGTTACCGGATCCGGTGTTGAAGAAGATTTATCATGAAAATGCCGAGCGCCTGTTCAGCCAGTTTCACGAAACAAAATGACGAATTGCGTTTTCGAAAGCGCACTCGCACTGACAATTTCTCAGGGGGCTCCATGCACTCTCGGTCGTTACGCGTAGCCGCTTCTACTCTGTCGCTGATCACAGTCGCGTTGTTGCTCAGCTGCAACCGCGTCCCACCGCCCAAGGCCAAAGAAAAACCCGCCCCCACTCGTCCATCCGACATCAAGGTCGAAGTCAAGGACGGCGGCCCGCTCGTGCTGACCACCGGCACCGCTGAATTCAACATCTCACCTTCCGGCTACGTGCAAGCTTACCTGTTGAAAGATGGCGCGCGTCTCACCCTCGACGAGGCGCACCTCGGCGAGCCGACTGACAGCTCCTATCTCATCCAGCACGGCAAGGAAATCCGTTTCGTGCTCGACTTCGACAAAGCCAATGTCTTGGAAGCCATTGGGAAACTCGGCCGAGGCAAGCACGTCGATATCCCGGCGCATCCACTCGGGCCCTCCGGTACCGGTATTGAACGCATCATCTCGGTCGAAGCCTACGACGATTCTCCTGGCCTGCTTCTCACTTCCACGCAGTACAAGAACACCGGCACAACCGACTTTGCGATCGATCAGGCTGTCGAACAAGCGCATCACTTCAGCGCGAAACTCGCCGATCCGAAAGCGCAGCCATATGACATGTGGTCGTTCCAAGGTTCCAGCTATGACTGGGGCAAAGACGACGTTTACAAGCTGACCCGCACCTCCGCCCAACCGAATGAACTGGGTGCGGTCGTCAAAGGCGGCTACGGTGGCGGCATTCCGGTCGTAGCTTTCTGGACGCGCTCCGTCGGAGAAGCGATCGGCCACGTCGACACCGTCCCGCTTACGCTCTCGCTGCCTGTCAAGGTCCAGCCCGATGGGCACGTGCATGCTTCAGTCTCGATCCCGGCGCAGACCGTTCTCAAACCCGGCGAGACATTCTCTACGCCACGCAGCTTCCTCGCCATTTACTCAGGCGACTTCTACGAGCCTCTGCGCATGTGGTCCAACACCCTGCAAAAAGAAGGTTGGACGCTCACCAAGCCTTCCCAAGAGGCCTACAACGTGAGTTGGTGCGGATGGGGCTATGAATTCAATGTCACACCCGAGCAGATGACCGGCACGATCCCGAAGCTCAAAGAACTCGGCATCAAATGGGCCACTCTCGACGATCGCTGGTTCGATACGTACGGTGACTGGAATCCGCGCCCGGAAACCTTTCCCGGCAACTCCATTGCCCAGATGACCGACGAATTCCACAAGCAGAACATGCTCATTCAACTCTGGTGGCTTCCGCTCGGTGCGGAGGACGGTCAGGGTAAATGGGAATCGCACAAGTACGTCGTTTCCAAAGTCGCGCAGGAGCATCCTGACTGGTTCATTCTCGACAAACAAGGCAAGCACGGCCGCATGACCCGGGACCTCGCGGCTCTTTGCCCCGCCGTGCCTGCGGTGCAGGAGTATTACAAGCACCTCACCGAAAAATTCATTCGCGACTGGGGGTACGACGGCTCGAAGCTCGACAATATCTACTCGGTCCCCATGTGCTACAACCCCGCGCATCATCACAAATCCCCGCAAGACTCCGTCAACGCCGTAGCCGACCTCTACAAAATCATTTATCAGACTTCTCGCGCGATCAAAGCCGAGAGCGTTACACAAAGCTGCCCGTGCGGCACGCCGCCTTCGCTTGCTTGGCTGCCCTACATGGACCAGGCCGTCACCGCTGATCCAGTAGGCGCAACGCAGGTTCGCCGCCGCATCAAGATGTACAAAGCACTTCTCGGTCCAGAGTCCGCGGTCTACGGCGATCACGTCGAACTCAGCGCCATGGATCGCGTCGGCAACAACTGGCGCGAGCATGGTGAGGACTTCGCTTCCACGGTCGGCACCGGGGGCGTGGTTGGCACCAAGTTCGTCTGGCCCGAACTCGGCCCCCACTACAAAGAAGTCAACCTCAACAACCACAAAGACGAAGTCTGGAAGAAGTGGATTGCTCTTTATAACCAGAAAATGCTCTCCAAGGGCACCTTCCTGAACCTCTACACCTACGGCTACGACACGCCGGAAGCCTACGCGATCGCCAAAGACGGCAAGATGTACTACGCCTTCTTCGCTGCACAGCCGGGTGCTGAATGGAAAGGCGACCTTGAACTTCGTGGTCTGAAGCCGGGCTCCTATCACGCTGTCGACTACGCGGACGGGACTGATCTCAAAATCACCACCGCGGGCGTCGACCAGGTCGCTCATCTGCCCGCCACGTTCAAAGACCACCTGTTGCTCGAGGTCAGCGCCAAGTAAGCGAACCGGCTACAAAGCCGAGCCACACCCAATAGAAAAGGCCGGGCACTCTGCCCGGCCAATTCTCTTCGACCACCAATTATTGTTGCAGTTCTACCGGTCCGAACATCTGCACGCCGGAGTCGCCCTGGAAGATGTACGCCTTGCTCGGGGACACCATGTAGAGCACCATGTTGCTCGACAGGTTCGGCACGCTCCCCGTGATGCGCGCGCCGCTTTGTACCGAATAGGTACCCTTTGTCAGGAAAATCGGCGACGTAACCACCGAGCCCGCAAACGATCCAGTATAAAGATTCGTGGTTTCGTTCATGTTCAGATTTCCATTGCCGTCCGGAATAAAGGTTCCCACGCGCGTCAGCAGGTTTTGAAAGCCACTCGCACTGATGTTGCTCGACCCCTGCATCATGAACGCGTATTGACCCTTCAAACTTCCGTTCGTGAACGGCGAACCCGACTGCTGATCGATCGTCCCGTCTTCAATGGTGCCCGGAGCACTCGGGTAAAACCGCAACGTGAAGGCTCGGGTAGGACTGACCAGATACCAGATTTCCTGAACCGCCGTGCCCGGACTCGTTGGCATATACGTTACGCCCGCTCGCCCTGTGTTTGCATCCGGCCCGCTGTAGCTTCCCGTGAAACCCTGGCCCAGCGTGATGTTTCCATCCTGCGACGAATCGTAGATACCGGACGCAATCGTGCCGCTCGCGCTGGAGAACGACCCGACACTGGAAGCACCGAATGTATTGTGATTCGTGTCTCCGGTGGTTCCGAAAGTGTAGGTGCCGTTGAATGACGCGGACGTGAAAGGTCCTCCCGTTTGGGCTTCCGCTCGACCGATGCCGAGCACGCTCGTATCGGTTTCCATCAGCAACAACGTGCTCGCGTTCACGATGTAGTAGTTGAATGTGCTGGGCACCATGTTGACAGTCAGGACCACCGACCCACGTCCCGCGCTATCCAACTGGGAGATCGCCCCGGTCAGCGGGCCCGCGGTGCCAAATTGCCCTTGAAGCACATCCGCTGTTCCATTCACACTGCCCCCACTCACGGTGAATTGGCCAATCATCCCAATCGTCGAGCTGCTCAAATTCTGATGCGCACGGAACACAAACGTTCCGCTGGGCACTTTCCCCAACGTGCTCGTGTCCTGCTTTTCGCCTTGCCCAGCAGCGTTCGCGGCAAAATTGGAGAATGCATCCGCTTCCGTCAAGTAGAACTTCGACGAGCTCACCATCGTGATCGCCCACGTCTCCGTCCCGCCATTGACGTTCAACTGAACGACTCCGGTTCCATCCTTGGCGACGCTGTACTTCCCGGTGATCGGCGTGCTCGAGAACTTACCAAACACCCCCGCTGAATTGAAATCTTCGGTCCCAGCCGTGATGTTCCCATTGCCGTCCGCCGTGAACACGCCCGCTTCGCGATAGGCGCCCTCGGTCGTGGTTCCGTTCTGCGCGAGCACTTGCCGCCCATTCAGGATGAACGCATACTGCCCGCTCAAACTCCCATTGCTGAAACTTCCCGTGATAGGGAAGGGTGAACTGCTGCTTGATCCGCAGCCCATCGCGAACATGAGCAAACCCAGCGTCATGCCGAGCGATCCAAATGTTGCAACTCGCGCTCCGAAGCGCGTGCGCGCGTATTTCCCTGACAATGCGTGACTGGACACAAGTCCTCCCCTGCTTGGTAGACCGAGAATGTTGTTCGTAACCCTGATATAGGCAGAAAGTTCCGCGATGCCCGACATAAAGCTGATCTCAGTTTCGCGGTAAAAGGGGCCCTGTGCCTACTTTATCGAAATCATTTGCGGGGGGAAAGTCGCCAGGCAGGAACTCGACGAATCTTTACAATCAAGGGAAAGCGCAGAGTGCGGGCTCTTCGGACTGGTCCGACTGTTCCGATGCAGCGCTCGTTTACTCCTGCCAGAACGCTGCTCGCTTTTCGCGATCGCGAAAAGCTTCGGTCCCGCCGGGCATGGTCGTCGAGAACGCTCCCGCCCGGTTGCCCCACGCGAGGCAAGTTCCGAGATCGGCTCCGCGCACATACTGCGAGAGAAACCCGGCATCAAAGCTGTCGCCCGCGCCCACCGGGTCGACAAAGTCCACTTTCACTCCGGGACTCGTAATACTCTCATGCCCGCGCCGCGCAATCGCCCCAGCCTCGCCCATCTTCACCACGACCAGCGGCACGCGTTTCGCCAGTTCATCCATGGCGCTCTCTAAGTCTCGCGCGCCCGTCACTTTCTGCGCCTCACGCGCATTCGGCAGGAACACGTCCACGTAGCGCAACGCTTCCAGCAGACCGCCTTGCCATTGGTCGTCAGGATCGTCATTCGTGTCCAGCGAGATGGTCAGCCCCGCCGCCTTTACCCGCCGGAATAATTCTGGAATGTGCGCCGTTAATCCGCGCTGCAGGTAGTACGAGCACAAATGAAAGTGCTGCGCCGACGTCAGGTATTCGAGATCCAGATCTTCCATCCGCAATTCGAAGATCGTCCCCGGATACGTCAGAATGTTTCGCAGGCTTTTGCGCTGCAGAATGACGGTCAACCCAGTCTGCCGCTCGCCGGCAACCTGCCGGACTTTCTCCGTATCGACGGCGCTCTCGGCAAGCCGTTCGAGCGCGATCCGTCCCAGCGGGTCCGTCCCGATCTTCGAGACGAATCCAACCTTGCATCCAAGAGCCGCCAGGTTATGCGCCACAATTGCCGAGGAGCTGCCCAGCGTCAGCATCATCTTCGACGCCAGCAGTTCCCGTTCCGCGGGCAATTCTTCGGGAAGCCCGTACAGAATCAGGTCAAGATTCAGCTCGCCCGCAATCGTGACGTCAAATTGCGGCATGCTCTGATGTCTCTTCCTCGAGAACCACCACGCGGCTCAGATTCTTCGGCCGGTCCGGATCGTGTCCTTTGTGCAGTCCCGTGTAGAGCCCGATCAACTGCCCGGTCATTGGGAACAGCGCCACCCGCGCCAGCTCCGGCCCGTCTGCTGAGAGTTCCACGAGCAGATCGGCTGCGGCGCGCGCCCTCGCGTCTGCAGTATTCGTGACCACCAGGGTTTTGCCGCCCAGCTTTTTAATTTCTTCCAGCACCTCGACCTCGGCTTTGTAGCTGGTCTCCGACAGCAGAAACATGATCAACGTTTTCCCGCTGACGATTGACTTGGGTCCATGCCGGAACTCGAGCGTGTGAAACACCTGCCCGTACGACACTGACATCTCCGTCACCTTGAGCGCCAGTTCGCTGGCCACACCGAACAGAGGCCCCTGCGCCAGGCATACGTAGTCTTCGAACGCGTGGTGCACCACAAAGTCCCGTACCCGCGCTGGTAGGGAAGAGCTCAATCTCTCCGCGGGACCGACCATCTGCGCCAGCGCGGTCAAAAACTCCGGTTTGCCCGCTACCGTTGCCCCCAGCGCTTGCAGTGCCAGCAGCATGGTCGAGAATGACCGCGTCATGACCGTGCTCTCCTCGTCCGCCGCGGGTAAAACGATCGCGTGCGTAACCAGCGCTTCCAGTGCCTGTCCCGGTGCGCAGCTGATGCCCACCGTCTTCACACCCTGCACCTTTAGTGCCTCGGCCACCTTCAATACTTCCGATGTCCGCCCCGACCGCGAAATCAGGACTGGCGCGTAGCTCCCGCTTCCCGCCAGCGCAAGTTCCGGATACAGCAACAATTCCGACGCGGGCAGCGCTCGGACTCGCTTCCCGCTCAACTCGGCCATGCTCGCAGCCGCCGCCTGGGCCACGTAGTAACTGGATCCGCAGCCCACGAACACCCACTCGTCAACGCTGGCAAACTGCTCTGCGACGTTCTTAAGCACACCCGATTCCTGCAGTTCTTTCAACGACGTGCTCCAGCACAAAGGCTGGCTAAGAATTTCCGCAATCGTGTACGCGCCGTCGTTCGAACCCTGCCGGTTCTCGTGGCCGTCGCTCCCTGATCTAGACAAGAGTCACCTCAATCCCAATCTTTTTCAGGGCCCGCACGTCTGCCTTTGGCGCGCCCCGGTCCGTAATCACTTCGTGTAGCGCGGAAGGCGGCGCAATCAGCGACAGGCTGCGTCGCCCAAACTTGCTAGCATCGCACACCGCCACCGTTCGCTTGGCAACGTCCACCATGGTGCGGTTTACTTTCGCTTCGAGCAGGTTCGGCGTGCTCAATCCGTAATGCACATCGAAGCCATCCACGCCGAGGAAAAGCAGATCCGCATTTAGGCGCCGCAACGTCTCCTCGGCGATCGGACCCACCAGCGAAAACGAATTCTTTCGCAGCGTGCCCCCGGTCAGAATTACGTCCACCTGGGTACCCGACAATTCCGCCGCAATATTCACAGCGTTGGTCACGATCGTGAGCGTCTTAAACCCGCGCAACGCTCGCGCGATTTCGGTGGTCGTAGTTCCAGAATCCAGAATCACGACTTGGCCCTCCTGCACCATCCTGGCCGCTGCCGCTGCAATTTGCAGCTTCTCTTTGCGGTGCAGCTTTTCCTTCTCCCGCAGCGTCGGGTCCTCGAGTGCCCCTTCGCGCGCGGGCAGCCCGCCACCGTGTGTACGGTGAATCAGTCCGTGTGCATGCAGCGCTTCCAGATCCTTTCGGATCGTGACCTGCGACGTCTCAAAGCGGTGCGCCAGGTCAATTACCAGCACGCGTCCCTCGCGATTCAGGATTTCCAGAATGGCTCGGCGGCGTTCTTCATTGAGCACACGGGCTCCTGCAGCGGCTGCCAAAACGATCTGAGGCCACTTTCCTTCGGCTTTCTTTTTATATCGTTTTGTTTCGTTTGTCCAGTGCGCGCCCAGACTGGCCAAACTGGCAAGGGATCCTCAATTGTTCTGCTTCGGCCACGGCAGCCGTGGCCGCCCTCTACCCAGACCCTCTGCGCCTCTGTGTTTTGTGGTTGTTTGGAGCGTTCTTCGCATCCTTTGCGGGTTCTTCGAGTTCTTTGCGTTTTAGGATTTTGGGCGAAAAGGGAGCGGTGAGGAAAAGAGTCGTCGAATTACCTGGGTGGACAGCTGCCAGCCGACCCTCAAGACTCCGAGCGAGCCGCCGACAGCGGAGCACGGTCGCGAACCTCAGTCGGTAAAGCAGCCGATCGTTCATGCATCAACAACCGATAGCCCAACAATACGGTTAGCACCGCCGCGTATTCCAATGGCTTTCGCAGGTCGGCCTTGACGAGCCAGATGTAATGCACAACGCCCGCAATCGCGCTCACGTAAATCAACTGGTGCAGTCGCTGCCATCGCTTCCCGCCCAGCCGCCGGATCCATCCCGCCGTTGAGGTCACCGCCACCGGAATCAGCAAGAGGAACGCCAGAAACCCAACCGTAATGAACTTCCGCTTCAGCACGTCCGCCCACACATCATGCAGATCGAAGAATTTATCGAGCCAGATGTAAGTCGTGAAATGCAGGCAAGCGTAGAAGAACGCAAACAGCCCCACAAGCCTCCGCGTGCCGATCAGCCAATATTGCTTGGTCAGCATGCGCAGCGGTGTGATGCTCAGTGTTGCGAGCAAAAGAATCAGCGTCCAGTCTCCGGTGGTATGCGTAATCACTTCGATCGGGTTCGCGCCCAATTCTTGGCGGTAGGCCCTCAGTCCGAGGCGCGCCAGCGGAATGAGCGCCCCCAACCAGATCGCAACCTTCAGGAATCGCAGCTTCATTCCGTTCTCAGAAATTCTTTTTCAGATCCATGCCGCTGTACAAACTCGCGACCTGGTCCCCATATCCATTGAACATCAAGGTCGGCCGCTTGGTGAACTCACCGAGTCTCCGCTCCTTGGCCTGACTCCAGCGCGGATGATCCACATTCGGATTCACATTCGAATAGAACCCGTACTCCTGAGGGTTCGATTCATTCCAGGTATTGATCGGCTGCCTCTCGGTGAACGTGATGCGCACAATGGCCTTCGCGCTCTTGAAGCCATACTTCCACGGCACCACCAGCCGAATGGGTGCGCCATCCTGATTGGGCAGCGCTTCGCCGTACATCCCAAAACACAACAGCGCCAGCGGATGCATCGCTTCATCTAGCCGCAATCCCTCGGTGTAGGGCCAGTTCAACACCGGCACTCTCAGTCCGGGCATTCGGCCCGGATCGTTCAGAGTGGTGAACTGTACGAACTTTGCCTTGCCCGTGGGCTCAACTTTCTTCAGCAACGTACTCAGGGAGAAGCCCACCCATGGCACCACGATCGACCAGCCCTCGACACATCGATGACGGTAAATTCTCTCCTCGGGAGCAGCCATCTTCATGATCGTATCTACGTCAAACTTCTGCTTCGTATTGACAGCCCCATCGATCTCGACCGTCCACGGCCGGGTCTTGAAATTCTTGGCCAGGTTTGCCGGCTCGTACTTGTCAGTAGAGAACTCGTAGTAGTTGTTGTAGTTCATTACATCCTTGTATGGAGTGATCGTCTCAGTGGTTGAGAACGGACTCTTTTGAATCCCGTCAATCTTGGTATTCGCGCTGGCCGACGACGAAGGCGCGACCAATCCACGCACTCCATAGGCTCCCGCGGCTGCCGCTGCCCCGGCGGCTGCCACCCCCGCCAGAAACTTGCGCCGGTTCAAATACCAACTCTTCGGCGTAATTTCCGACGACCGGATATCCTCTGACTTCTTGATCACCATAAAGATTAAGATGCCTCGCCCTTAGTACGAGTTCGCGGCCCTCTTCAGATGCGTCCCACGCTACCTCACCCGATAGGACGCAGAATTCCGGCAAAAGTTGCAAAGAGAAGGCGAACCAGGATGGAAACAGAATTGTCGAAACCCTCAAATACTGTGTGCCGTGCACTCCGCAGCTTGCCTCGTCGTTCGCCAGTAAGACGAGAAAACCAGAAGCTAGGAGCTAGCAGCCAGGAGCCGCTCTAGTGTTCTCCCCGCAGCACCTCACGCACTTTGCGCGACAGCACCTGCAGGGTAAACGGCTTCTGCAGAAACGCTGTTCCGGGGTCCAGCGCTCCTTCGTGAGCAATTGCCTCTTCCGTGTATCCGGACAAGTACAGCACCTTGGTTTCTGGCCGCGCCTCCGTGACGCGCTGCGCGAGTTCCCGCCCACTCATCCCTGGCATCACCACGTCTGTGATGATCACATCGATGGTTCCCGCAAACTCCTTTGCGGTCTGCAATCCCGCCTCGCCATCCTCCGCTTCCAGCACTTTGTAACCGCGCGCCTCCAGCGTATCGCGCACCAGTTGCCGCACCGATTCCTCATCCTCCACCAGAAGCACCGTTTCCGATCCGCCACCCGGCACTTGCGCCGTATGTTGCGTTCCCGCGGCCTCCGCCGGGTCATCGACTCGCGGCAGATAAATGCGAAACCGCGTTCCGCGCCCAACGCCGCTATCCGCAAAAATGTACCCACCGCTTTGCTTCACGATGCCATACACCGTCGATAGCCCTAGCCCAGTCCCTTTGCCCTTTTCTTTCGTCGTGAAGAAGGGCTCAAAAATCCGTGACTGCGTTTCGGAGTCCATCCCAAGCCCGTTATCGCTGACCGTCAACACAATGTAGGACCCGGGCGCGATCAGTCCATGTTCGCGTGAAGTGTGTGCCTCGAGCGTCGTCTCGCTCGTCTGAATCGTGATCTTCCCTCCGCGTGGCATCGCATCCCGCGAATTGACCACCAGGTTCATGATCACCTGTTCCAATTGTCCCGCATCTGCGCGCGTATGTCCGACTCCGCTGGTAAGACGCGTGCTCAACTCGATCGTCTCCCCGATCAACGGGCGCAGGAGCCGCTCCATGTCCGAGACGATCGCATTCACATCCACGACCTTCAATTCCAGGAACTGTTTTCTGCTGAAAGCCAGCAATTGACGCGTCAGCGTAGTCGCCCGGTCCGCCGCCTGTTGAATGGCCTGAATCTTCCCCTGTCGCGGATCGTCCCCGTCAAACTGTTCGAGCAACACTTCCGCGTACCCGCTGATCACCATCAGCAAATTGTTGAAGTCATGGGCGACTCCACCCGCCAGCCGTCCCACGGCTTCCATCTTTTGTGCTTGCCGGAATTGTTCCTCCAGCGCCCGCCTCTCAGTCACATCCTCGGCGATCATCTCCAGCACCGGCTCGGTCGATTTTCCTGTCGACACCGCCCGCCCGCTGACGCGCACCGTGATCACCCGCGCGTCGCGTCGTTTCCACAGCACCTCGATCCCATCCAAGTGTCCTTTTTGCCGGAACTCCTTGATCAGGAACTCACGATCCTGCATTCGTACAAAGACATCCCGCCTCGGGTCGAGCGCTAAGACCTGCTCCCCGCTCTCATAGCCCAGCATCCCGATCAGCGCCGGGTTCACATCCAGAAACTTCCCTTCCGCGCTCGCACGGTAGATTCCGTAAACCGCGCTCTGCACCAGCGACCGGTAGCGTGCCTCTGACCTGCGCAGCGCTTCTTCATTCTTCTTATGATCAATCGCGCTGGCCAGCTGCTGCGAAACAAACGTCAGGATCTCTCCATCCCGTTCCCGAAACCGGACTTGCTGGTTGTAGCTCTGCACAACCAGCACACCAAATGTTTGGTTCGCGCTGCGCAGCGGAACGCCCAGCCAGTCCACCGGCTGCGGACCCTTTACCTCGATGTGACCCTGCGCGCGCAACTGTTCGATCACCTCGGGCGTTGCCCGCAGCATCTCGCCCGTTCGCAACACGAACTCCGTGAGACCGCGCCCCGGCCTTTTTGCTGGCACGGTCTCATCACGCTCGTCCACGTAATACGGAAAGCTGAGTGCTTGCGTCTCGGGATCGTAGAGCGCGATGAAAAAATTGCGTGCATACATCAGCTCCGCCACGATCGCGTGCACTGCCGCAAAGAAATCCGGCAGCTCCTCGGCTGCGTGCGTACGTTCGGCGATCCGGTGCAGAGCCGAACTCACCGCCGGGACTCGCTTTTGCTCCCGGATATCCCGGTACAGCGCATAAATTCCGACCGTCGTCTGGCCGACTCGCACCGGTGCGCCTGATATCGAAACATCCACCCGGCTGCCATCCTTGTGCAGGCGCTGGGTCTCGACCAGAACCCGATCGCCGTGTTGGACTGCCTGGTTGATGTGCTGGCTTTCCAGCGCGTGTTCCTCAGGAACGATCAGCGCATCGATCGCCTCGCCGACCGCTTCTTCCGGCGTAAAGCCGAACATGCGCGTGAACTGCCCGTTCACCCGCACGATCCGGTACTGCGCGTCGAGAATGGTGATCGCCTCGGGCGCGCATTCCACTAATTGTTCCAGGTAAGCTTGCTGAATTTCGGGGTGGTTTTGGTCCCACGCGGGCGTGACTTCTCGGACCTGCGTGTCGCCTGCTTCGATCAGCCCCGGCGGTCGTCCCCGCCGCAGCGCCTCTCGGAGCTCTTGTGCGCGCACGTATTCCGCGTTCGCGGATCGGGTGAGGTTGTCACCCATGCACAATTCCCCCTCAGAATCGGCCCAATTGCGAATTGGATGGTAGATCGTACGAGGATTACTACAAAGTTACGGAGGTAATTCCGACCCTGCCAAACCCGGCACCTTCCCAGGGCCAGCAGGCCTTGGCCCGCGTCCTCAGCGATCCTCTGCGCCCCTGCGATTCAAAGCTCTTTTGGGCGCCTCCGCTGGATCGCAACACTCGTCGTATAGGAGAATAACTCGATGTCCCTGCGCATCGACAAGTTCCTCTGGGCCGCCCGCTTCTTCAAGACCCGCGTCGTGGCCTCCCGCGCCTGCGACCTGGGCCGCATCCAATCCAACGGACAACTCGCCAAACCAGCCCGCGAAGTCCGCGTCGGCGACATGCTCCGCGTCACCAACGATGGCGGCGACTTCGAAATCGAAGTCCTCGCTCTCAGCGACGTCCGCGGCCCCGCCTCCACCGCCCAAACCCTCTATCGTGAAACCGACGCCAGCCGCGAAATCCGCTTAAAGGTCGCCGCCGAGCGCAAAGCCGCCCGCGAATGGGAACAACTTCCCGCAGGCCGCCCCTCCAAACGCGATCGCGGCAAAATCATCCGCTTTCGCGGCCGAGTCTAACTACTTCTGTCATCTTTGTCTCTCAAGGGATGTCCAAAGACCTAAGAGCTAGAAGCTAGAGGCTAGAAGCTAAAGCTGACCGCTACCTCGGCCCTTGACTCCCTGCGCACTTCGTTGTATCTCTATTTGTCCTCCGGATTGGACTCCTCGATGCGGACTCGGCACCTCTTACTCCTTCTCCTCTTATTGCTCCCCGTCCCCGCCCCGGCCCGCGATAAGCCGGAAAACTGGATTGAAGTCCGCTCTCAGCACTTCACCGTTGTCACGCCCGCCAACGAGAAAACCGCCCGTCGTATCGCCGATCAGTTCGAGCGTATGCGTTCTGTCTTTCATCTCACGTTCCCCAACATTCCGATCGACAACTTCGCACCCATCGTGGTCTTCGCGGTCAAAGATGACAAGGATTTCCGCGCCCTTGAAGCGAAGTCCTACCTCGCCAAGGGGCAGGTCAAGTTAGCTGGTTTGTTTCTCCGCGCACCCGAAAAGAACTACGTCCTCATGCGCGTCGATGCGGAGGGTGACCATCCTTATAGCGTGATCTACCACGAATACACGCACCTGCTGACCAGCAGAACCGCCGAATGGATGCCCCTCTGGCTCAACGAGGGACTGGCGGAGTATTACCAGACCACCGAAATCCACGAGAACAGCATCGCGTTGGGTAAGCCGAGCCACGAAAATCTGGCATTACTGCGCGAGAGTTCTCTCTTACCGCTCTCCACCCTGTTCACTGTCGACGACAACTCTCCCTACTATCACGAGGAAAACAGGGCCTCCATCTTCTATGCGGAATCCTGGGCTCTCACTCATTACATTCAGGTCAATGACATCAAGAATAAGACGCAGCGCTTGACCGACTATCTGCAACTGGTTGCGCAAAAGGTCGATCCCGTGACTGCTGCCACCCGCGCTTTTGGAGATCTCAAGCAACTTCAGGCAAACCTTCAGGCCTACGTCAGTCAGGGACTCTTTACCTATTACGGGGGTGCGGTGAACATCACGGTCGACGACTCCGCTTTCAAAGTCCAGCCCTTGACCGAAGCCCAGGCCGATGCTCTCCGCGCCGACTTCCTCGCCTTCAACCTGCGCACCGACGATGCCCGCGCTCTTCTCGACCATGTCCTGCAGGAAGATCCCAACAATGTGCAGGCTCAC
>Ga0306920_100007293_pt1 | contig 14541 bp, 11 predicted proteins | sample flu12Cox44000170_FD_204666 | JGI IMG/M metagenome (GOLD analysis project Ga0306920, IMG submission 204666) | Lab enrichment of tropical soil microbial communities from Luquillo Experimental Forest, Puerto Rico - flux4day.12C.oxic.44.000.170 (v2)... | ecosystem: Environmental > Terrestrial >...
TGATCTATGGTGAGGACCGTTACAGCTACGCGCGGGCGCATGAGATCACCAATCGTTATGCCAACGGCTTTGCCGAGCTCGGCATCCGCAAGGGCGATCATGTCGCCGCCATGTTGCCGAACTGCCCGGAGTTCATCTGGACCATCTGGGGGCTCGGCAAGCTCGGCGCCGTCACCGTGCCGCTCAACACCGCGGCCCGCGGCGAGCTGCTGCGCTATTTCATCACGCAATCCGACTCCTGCGTCGTCGTCGTTGCGGCCGAATGGGCCGATCGCGTCGCCGAGGCATTGGCGGACGAAAGCAATGTCCGCACCTTCATCACGCTGGGAGGAACAGGAACCAAGCTCGCGAGCCTGGGAAAACCGATCATCGACATTGCCCAGCTTGCAGCCGCGCCGCCGGTCGAGCCGGATCCGAACGCCGTGCTCGCAAGCGATCCGCAATACATCATGTACACTTCGGGCACGACAGGGCCATCGAAGGGCGTGATCAGCCCGCATTCGCAGGCCCATGGCGTCGGGCGCTCGCTGGCGCAGAACTACGGCTATCGCAGCGACGACGTTGTCTTCACCTGCCTGCCATTGTTTCACGGCAATGCGCTCTGGTACTCCTGCTACGCCGCGTTCTGGGCAGACTGCACGCTTGCGGTCTCGCCGCGATTTTCGGCCTCCACGTTCTGGGACGAGATCAGGGCGACCGGCGCGACCCAGTTCAATTCGCTGGGCGCCATGACCAACATCCTGTTGCGCGCGCTACCCTCGCCGCGCGACCGCGATCACCGCGTGCGCCAGGCGATGATCGTGCCGCTGTCGCGGGAATCCTATCGCGACGTCAGCGAACGCTTCGGGGTTCAGGTGACCTCACTCTATGCGATGACCGAGACCTTTGCGGTGACGATGTTCTGCCCCGGCGATCCCGAGGCAAAGGGATCTTCCGCCGGCAGGCCGCGCGGGCTCGCCGAGGTGCAGATCGTCAGCGACGGGGACGATCCGCTGCCGGCCGGCGAGGTCGGCGAGATCTGCGTGCGGCCTTGCGAGCCCGGCATCATGATGTCCGGCTACTACAAGATGGCGGAAGCGACCGTGCGCGATACACGCAACCTCTGGCTCCATACCGGCGACCGCGGCCGGCTGGATGAAGATGGCTATCTCTACTTCGTCGACCGCAAGAAAGAGGCGATCCGCCGCCGCGGCGAGAACATCTCGGCCTACGAGGTCGAGATGCTGGTGGCAAAGCATCCTGCCGTCATGGAGGTCGCCGCCGTGCCAGTCACCTCCGAGCTCAGCGAAGACGAGGTGATGATCTATGTGGTCTGCCGCGAGGGCCACAAGGTCAGCGAAGAAGAGCTGGTGCGCTTCGCCAACCGCAATATGGCGCACTTCATGGTGCCGCGCTTCGTGCATTTCATCGATGCGCTGCCGAAAACCGCCAGCGAGAAGATCGAGAAATACAAGCTGAAGACATGGGCCGAGCAGAACCGCGCGTCGCTGTGGGACCGCGAGGCCGTCGGGTTGAAGCTCGAGCGATGACTTAAGCAACAAACAAAACGAGGAGACGAGCCATGCGGAAGAAATGGATGGAGTTGATGCCGTGGAGTGTGGGTGTCGCGCTGGCAATGGCGGTGATGGTTGCGGCGCCGTCGGCGCGCGCGGAAGATCCGGTAAAAGTCGGCATGAGCGGCCCGTTTTCGGGCGGGCTCTCGCTACTCGGGCAAAGCGTGCGCGACGGCGTCGAGATCGCCTTCAGCGAAATCAACGATGCTGGCGGCGTGAATGGGCGGAAACTCGAGCTGATCGCGGAGGACGACGCCTATGAGCCGATGAAGACCATCGCGGCTGCGAAGAAGCTCGTCGAGCAGGACAAGGTGGCGGCCCTGGTCGCCGTGACGGGAACCGCGCCGTCGGCGGCGCTGCTCCCCTTCATCAAGGAGAGCAAGACGCCGATGCTGTTCCCATATGCCTTTGCGCATGCACTGACCACGCCGCTCAATCGCGACGTCTTCACCACATTGCCGGAGGTACGGGTGCAGATGATGGTGCTGGCAAACTACATTCTGAAGGATCTCAAGCAGACCAAGGTCGCGGCGATCTACCAGAACGATGATTTCGGCCAGGATGCCGTCGCCGGCCTCGACGAGCGCTTTGGTGCGGCCAAGGTGCCGCTGGTCAAGCTGCCCTTCGATCGCGGCACCACGAATTTCTCCGGTGTGGTCGCGCAGGCCAAGGCCGCGGGTGTCGAGCACATCGTCTTCCTGGGCATCCCGAAGGACGCTGCGCTTGTGATGCGCGAAGCCAACAATCTCGGCTGGAAGCCGCAGTTCAGTGGGCACAACGCGCTCGGCGATCCCCAGACCTTCCAGCTCGCGGGCCCCCTGGCCGAAGGCGCGATCGCGATCGCGGTGATGGAGCCGCTCGATTCCGACAAGCCTGCGGTCAAGGCGTTCCTTGCCGCCCAGCAGAAATACAAGCCGAACACCAAGCCGACGACCTACAGCATGCACGGCTATCAGTCAGGCAAGCTGTTTGCCGAGGCGCTCAAGCGATCCGGCGGCAAGACCGACGGAGCCTCGATCGTCAGCGCGCTCGAAAGCATGAAGGCCTACGACACCGGCCTGATGGCGCCATTGACCTTCTCGGCCGATCAGCATGCCGGCGCACTCGCGGGCGCCATCATGAAGGCCGAGGGCGGCAAGTGGAAGATCATTTCCGGCTGGCTCTCGGCGGCGGACTGAGGGGAAGTTGATCCGATGCGCGCCGTCGTCGCCGAGAGAACAGGCCCGCCCGAGGTCCTGCGCGTCGCCGACGTTGCGCCGCGTGAGCCGGGCGCGCGCGAAATCCGGATTCGAGTCGCGGCCTGTGGGGTCTGCTTCCACGATGTTGTCGTCCGCAACGGCACGTTCCGGCGCGGCGTCGAGATGCCGGTGATCCTCGGGCACGAGGTGGCCGGCACCGTTGAAAGCGTGGGCTCGGAGGTGCGCGGCCTCCGCCGTGGCGACCTCGTCGCCACCACCATCCACAGCCATGTCTGCGGCGAGTGCCGGCATTGCCGGAGTGGACACGAGACCTCATGTGCGGACCGCTTCTTTCTCGGCGACGCGGGTCTGAACGGCGGCTATGCCGAACTGGTCTGCGTGGATGCCGATGCGGTGCAGAAGGTGCCGTCCGGAATTGCGCCGGAAGAGGCGGCGATCGTGGCCTGTTCAATCGGAACCGAGCTCAATGCGGTGCGCGACGTCGGCCGCGTCAAATTGGGCGAGCGCGTGCTGGTGACCGGCGCCGGCGGCGGACTAGGCCTGCATGGCGTGCAGCTGGCGCACCTGTCCGGCGCGGTCACCATTGCGGTCACGACCACTGCGTCGAAGGCTGCGCGCATCCGAGAGGCCGGCGCTGACGAGGTGATCGTGGTCGAACGGGGAAAGTCGTTTGCCGATCAGGTACGACGCCTGACCAATGACCGCGGCGTCGATGTCGCCATCGACAATGTCGGCAGTCCGGTGTTCGAGCAGGTCCGCCGCAGCATGGCGGATTGCGGGCGCATCGTTTTGGTCGGGCAGGTGACCGGCGATTTCCTGTCCATCAATCCGGCTCAGTTGTTCCTGCGCAATATCTCGATCCTCAGCGCCAAGGGCGTGTCGCGAACCCAACTCGCAGACGCACTCGATCTCGTCGCGCGCGGGCGGATCAAGCCTGTCGTTGAAGGCGTCTTGCGGCTCGCTGACGCCGCTGAGGCGCACCGGCGGGTCGAAGCCGGAGCGACGGCCGGACGCCTTGTTCTCAGTCCCATCATTTAAAGGATCCGATCATGCCTCAAACCGACAAGGTCGAAGCCACAAAGGGAAAAGCCACAGCGCTCACCTGGCCTGAGCCGGATATTGCGTTGCTCACCATGACCCGCGAGCGCGAGATGAATACGCTCAGTCTCGAGCTGCTGGAGGAGCTCGATGCTGCATTGACGGCGAGCGTTGCCGGCGGCGCGCGGGCGCTTGTTGTCACCGGGCAGGGCAGGGCTTTTTGCGCCGGCGCGCATCTGCACTATTTTACGATAGGTGATCCGCGCATCGGCGCAGGCAGCTTTGCGCTGCGCGATCGTTATATCTCTGTCATCGCGACCCTGTTCGACCGAATCGAAACGCTGCCGATCCCTGTCATCGCGGCCATCAACGGCTTTGCGCTCGGCGGCGGCTGCGAGATGTCGCTCGCCTGCGATTTCCGCTTGATGGCCGACAATACCAAGATCGGCGTGCCGGAGGTGAAGATCGCTGCACTTCCGGGCGCCGGCGGCGTGCAGAAGCTGCATCGGCTCGTCGGGCGCGGCAAGGCGCTGGAGTGGATTCTGCTCGGCAGTCATGTCAGTGCGCAGGAGGCGCTGGCGCATGGGCTTCTCACCAGCGTCCACACCGCCGATGAGCTGATGCCGGCAGCGATGGCGCTGGCGCGCCGCTTTCGCCAGCTTGGGCCGCGCGCAGTGGCGCAGTCCAAGATGGCGGTCCGGTTGTGCTCCGATGCCGATCTGACTTCAGCCCGCAATATCGGGCTGGAGTCGCTGGCGATGCTGATCGGCGGGGCGGAATGGCAGGAGGGCATGGCCGCGTTCATGGAAAAACGTCCGCCGCGCTTTCCGCCTCTTGTTTAATCCTTAGGCAATCCAGACCGCCAAGGACCTGCAGGGTTCCCGCCGAGAATCCGCCATGCGCATGGACTCCATTCGCTCGATGCGGTTCAATGCCGTCAATCGAACGAGTGGGACCTGATGAAAAAACTGCTGCTGGTCATTCTCCTGATGACGTCTCCTGCCCAGGCGCAAACGAAGCTGACGCCCAAGGCCGGAGCTGCGCGCGTGGACAACTGCGCCCCGATCGGCCGCACCGCCAATGGCGAACTGGTCTATTCGATGAAGTGCGACAACCTCCCTGCGCCGCCCCCGCCGCAACAGGCGGAAGTCAAGCCGGCGCCTCCGTCGCCGCCCGCGGAGCCGGAGACGGAACGAACCGGCTTTTTCGGGATGTCCTTTGACCGAAGGCCGAAGGAATAGTGGCTTCTCAGGCGCCGGAATGATGCCCGGGGCGCTGGAATGGTCCTTGCTTCGCCTGTCTTTTGGTAGCAATTGATAGGCGTCAAGCTTGCGACCATGAGAGAGACGCATGAGTCAACTCGTCATCCACGCCGGTGACTTTACCTTCCAGGCCCGCTTCGAGGAAGAACTGGCGCCCAAGACCTGCGCGGCCTTCAAGAAGGCCATGCCGTTCGAGAGCCAGGCCATTCATGTGCGCTGGAGCGGCGAGGGGGTCTGGATGCCGCTCGGCGATCTCGACTTCGGGGTCGGCTACGAGAACCACACCAGTTATCCCGCGCCCGGCCAGATCATCCTCTATCCCGGCGGGATCAGCGAGACCGAGATCCTGCTCGCCTATGGCGGCGTGCATTTCGCGAGCAAGGTGGGCCAGCTCGCCGGCAATCACTTCATCACCTTGACCTCGGGCCTGGAGAATCTGCCGATGCTGGGCAAGACCGTGCTGTGGCAGGGCGCACAGAAAATCCGCTTCGAGATGGCATAGATGACGGAGGTCCCGTACCCGCGCGATCTTCGCGGCTACGGCCGCAATCCGCCCGATCCGCGCTGGCCCGGCAACGCGCGCGTCGCCGTGCAGTTCGTGGTGAATTTCGAGGAGGGCGGCGAAAACAACGTCCTCCACGGCGATCGTGCTTCGGAAGCGTTCCTGTCCGACGTGCTGGGCGCGCAACCCTGGCCGGGGCAGCGCCACCCCAACATCGAATCGATGTTCGAATATGGCTCGCGCGCCGGCTTCTGGCGGCTGTGGCGCATCTTCGGCGAGCGCAAGCTTCCGACCACCGTGTTCGGCGTCGCCAACGCACTGAAACGCAACCCCGAAATTGTTGCCGCCATGAACGAGGCGGGCTGGGACATTGCAAGCCATAGTCTCAGATGGGTCGAGCACAAGGATATGTCGGAGGCCGAAGAGCGATGGGAGATCGCCGAGGCGATCCGCGTGCATACGGAAGCGACCGGACAGCGTCCGCTCGGCTGGTACACGGGACGATCCTCGATCAACACCGTGCGGCTAGTGATGGAGGCCGGCGGCTTCCTTTACTCCTGCGATTCGTACGCCGACGACCTGCCGTACTGGATCAAGGGGCCTGCGGGGCCGCATCTGATCATTCCCTATACGCTCGATGCCAACGATATGCGGTTTGTCAACGCGCAGGGCTTTGGCGGCGGCGATCAGTTCTTCACTTATCTCAGGGACAGCTTTGACGTGCTCTACGCAGAAGGAGCGACTGCACCGAAGATGATGTCGGTCGGACTGCATTGCCGGCTGGTCGGACGACCCGGCCGCGCGGCGGCCTTGATGCGCTTTCTCGATTATGTTTTGCAGCACGAACGCGTCTGGGTGCCGACGCGGCTTCAGATCGCGCAGCACTGGCATGCCAATCTCCGCCATCTCGCGGCTAACGCGCACGACATCGGGTAGAGCAACCATGTCGCAGATTTCGATTGCCGATCTGAACGCATGTACAAAGGCCGATTTCGTCGCCGCGCTCGGCAATATCTTTGAACATTCGCGGTGGATAGCCGAACAGGCCGCAAGCATGCGACCGTTTGCCGGCGTTCAGCGGTTGTTTGACGCGATGAAAGTCGCGGTCGATCACGCGGCCCCCGAGCTGCGGCTCGCCTTGATCAAGGGGCATCCTGATCTTGCCAACAAGACCCAGCGTGCGGCGGGCCTTACCGCAGAGTCGACCGCCGAGCAGGACAGCGTCGGGCTCGACCGCCTGTCGGATGAGGAATATCAGGCGTTCGAGCGCGTCAACAATGCCTATCGCACCAAATTCGGCTTTCCCTACATCGTCTGCGTCCGCCGCCACAGCAAGGACTCCATCCTGCGCGATTTTGAACGGCGGCTGCCGAATGACTCCGCGACCGAAACGAAGACGTCGGTCGCGGAGATCTGCCGGATCGCGGCGCTGCGCCTTGATCAGCTCGTCAGCGGTGACGACCGTTTGCCGGTGCATGGGCGGCTGTCGACCCATGTGCTCGACACACACTCAGGCAAGCCCGCGGAGGGGATTGCGTTCGAGCTGGTCGAACTGTCCGAACTCGGTCAAAGCCGCGTGGTGACGCGCGGCCTCACCAATTCCGACGGCCGTACCGATGCGCCGCTGATCGGTGGCCGGCCGGTACCGATCGGCCACTATGAGCTGAATTTTTCGATCGGAAAATATTTTTCGGAAGCGGGTGTGCCGATGTCCGATCCGCCGTTCCTCGATCAGATCACCTTGCGCTTCGCTGTCAGCGAGCCGGAAGGCCATCTCCACGTGCCGCTGCTGGTGACGCCGTGGAGCTACGCGACCTATCGCGGGAGCTGAAGGCCAGCCCCAGAATTTCCGTCGTTATGCCCGCGCTCGTCGCGGGCATCCACGCCTTGCCTGGAATCGCTTCGAAGACGTGGATGGCCGGGACAAGCCCGGCCATGACGCCTCGAATTGACGCTTGATCACACATGCTGCGCCGATGACGCAGCAGTCGCCGCATCGGCTTCCGCGGCCGCGCTTCCGCTCAAGCCGTTGAAGAACGCATTCAAGAGCACCGCGACCACCGCGCAGAGCAAGATGCCGGATTCCAGCAGTGGCTGTAGGTCATGCGGCAGGTTCTTGAAAAAGCCGGGTGCGGCGAGCGGGATCAAACCGAAGCCGACCGAGACCGCGACGACGAAGAGATTGTAGCGATTGGTCTTGAAATCGACCGCGGTAAGGATCCGCGCCCCGGTCGCGGCGACCATGCCGAACATCACAAGACCCGCGCCGCCGAGCACCACCAGCGGTACTGCTTCGACCAGTGCAGCAAGCTTCGGCAACAGGCCAAGCAGCAGCATGATGCCGCCGCCGGTCACCGTGACCCAGCGCGAGCGTACGCCGGTGACGCTGACAAGCCCGACATTCTGTGAGAACGAGGTGTAGGGGAAGGTGTTGAAGATGCCGCCGAGCAAGGTGCCGACGCCGTCGGCGCGCAGGCCTCGCGTCAACGCCTCGCGGTCGATCGCCTTGCCCGTGATCTCGCCGAGCGCGAGAAACATCCCGAGCGACTCGATCATGACCACGATCATCACGATGCACATGGTGATAACAGACACGAGATGAAACTGCGGCACGCCGAAGCGCAAGGGAATCACGATGTCACCCCATGCAGCGGCCGCGACCTTGTCGAAATGCATCACGCCGAGCACGCTTGCAAGGATGGCGCCCGCAACAATGCCGAGCAGCACCGAGACATTGGCGATGAAGCCGGTGCCCCATTTGATCAGGCCGAGGATGAAGAGCAGGACGAACAGGGATATGCCGAGTCCCTGCAATTGCCCGTAGGCAGGATTGGGAAACGCGCCGGGGACGCCGTCGACGACCTTGGTCAGGGTCGGTAGTCCCCCGCCGGCCCAGTTGATGCCGACCCGCATCAGGGAGATTCCGATCACCAGGATAATGGTGCCGGTCACAACAGGCGGAAACAGCGGCAGCAGGCGGCTGATGAACGGCGCAACAAGGATGGCGAAAATGCCGGCCGCGATCACCGAGCCGTAGATGCCGAGCAGCCCGATATCGGGTGAGGCGGCCATCGACAGCATCGGGCCGACGGAGGCGAAGGTGACGCCCATCATCACGGGCAAGCGGATGCCGACGCCCGGAAATCCGAGGCATTGCACCAGCGTGGCAAGCCCGCAGGCGAACAGGTCCGCGCTGATCAGGAAGGCCACGTCCTCGGGCGGAAGTTTGAGCGCCCGGCCGATGATCAGCGGCACCGCGACAGCCCCGGCATACATCACCAGCACATGCTGCAGCCCGAGCGCCAGCAGGCGGGAAATCGGCAGGACCTCGTCAACGGGATGGATTTCGCCGCTCATCAACTGCGTCTCCTCAATGTGCTGTTGGCCTCGCGCCTTCGTGGAAATGTCATACAAGGCTCATGCCAAGCTTTCTTCAAGTAATCCCCACCCAGCCCAAGCTTCGCTTGGGCGTTTCTTTTAAAGAAGTTTCAGCCGAACTTCTCCTTGAGCCGCGGAAACAATCGGTCCGGCTTGAACGGCACGGCGGTGAAACGAATGCCGGTCGCGTCGCGCAGGGCATTGCCGAGCGCGGCCGCGACCGGATTATAGGGGCTTTCGCTCATCGACTTGGCGCCCATCGGCCCAAGCGTGTCGGAGGTATCGGCGAACAAGACCTCGGTGCGCGGGACGTCGGCGAATTGCGGCAGATGGTAGTCGCGGAATTTCGGGTTGACCACGCGACCATCAGCATCGATCACCATCTCCTCGTACAGCGTCGCCCCCAGCGATTGCGCCACCCCGCCCTCGATCTGACCGCGGCATTGCATCGGGTTGGCGACCCGGCCGGCATCGGCCGACTGCACGCTCTTGAGGATCTTGATTTCGCCGGTAGCCTTGTTCACGGCGACGCGAAAACCCTGGACGTTGAAGGCGACCGAGCGCGGCGTGCCAGACGAGTTGCCGCTCGCGGCAAGCTGCTTGCCCTGCTTGTGCGCATCGATCGCCAGGCGCGGATACGGATAGCGCATGCTTCCGCGCACCACGCAATCATTGTCGAGCACGCACGAGCTCGTGTTTCCGCCCATCGCGTTTGCGGCAAATGCCTTCAGTTCTTCCGCGAGCTTTTCTGCCGCCGCCTGTGTCGCGCGGCCGGCAACAAAGGTGCCGGTCGAGCCGTAAGCGCCGGTGTCGTGGCCACCATGTGCGGTGTCCGATTGCTTGAGATGAATCCTGTCGACAGTTGTCGCGAGCGCCGTCGCCGCGATCTGGCGATGCACCGTCGAGGTGCCGTTGCCGAATTCGGCGGTGCCGACCGCGAGGTCAAAACCGCCGTCCTCGCGCAGCGTGACGATGCTGTCGGCAAAATGGCCGTCCGGCGGCACCGTATCGATCATGGTGAGCGCGATGCCGTCGCCGATCAGCCACTCGGGCGACAGGTCGGGCTTTGGCACCTCGGCCTGCATCGCATGCTCGACCAGGTCGAGACACTGATCGAGCCCGTAGGAGCCGTAGCGCACGTCGCTCTCGCCATAGCCCTGCGGCGACACCATGGCATCGCCTGGCTTGACGATGTTGCGGCGGCGCATGTCGAAGGGGCTGATACCGAGCTGTCTGGCCAGCTCGTCGATCGCAGCTTCGACCGCAAACAGCACCTGAGGCAGGCCGTAGCCGCGGAAGGCTCCCGCCGGCACCGTGTTGGTGTAGGCGACGACCGCATCGATCTTCTTGTTCGCACAGTTGTAGACGCCGACGCTTTCGCCGCAGCCATGGAACAGCACAGGTCCGGCATGGTTGCCGTAGGCGCCGGTATTGGAGAGCACGTCGAGTTGCAAGGCCGTCAGCTTGCCGTCCTTGTCGGCGCCGGCCTTCACCGTCACCCGCATCGGATGCCGCGTCGATGTCGCGATGAACTGCTCCTCGCGGGTCAGCTCCAGCTTGACCGCGCGGCCGGTCTTCAGCGCCGCCAGCGCTAAAATGTCCTCGACGAACATCTCCTGCTTGCCGCCGAATCCGCCGCCGACCCGTTCGCAGAACACCCGCACCTTGTCCGGCTTCAAGTCAAAAATTTCGGTCAAGGCGCGGCGCGTCAGGAACGGCACTTGCGTGGAAGAGCGGACGTTCAGGATGCGACCCGCGTCGATCCAGGCAAGGCCGCCATGGGTTTCGAGCGCGGCGTGCTGGACGCGCTGGGTCAGGAAGGTGCCTTCATAGGTGACGGTGGATTGCGCGAGCGCGGCCGCGACATCGCCGAACTCGCCATGCGCTTCGGCGATAATGTTGCGCTTGGCGTTGGTGACGCGATTGTCGGGCGTTTTGTCCGGATGGATCAGCGGCGCGCCGGCCGCGATCGCCGCTGCCGGATCGACCACGTGAGGAAGTATTTCGTATTTGACCTCGAGCCGCCGGCAGCCTTCTTCGGCCGCGGCCTCGGTCTCCGCGACGACGGCCGCGACCTTCTGGCCGACAAAGCGCACGACGTCATCGAGCACCTTGGTGTCATCAGGGTCCATCCAGGCCTTCTCGTGCCGCGCGGTCGAGAACAGTTTTGGCGGCGCATCCTCATGCGTCAGCACGGCGATGACGCCGGGCACCGCGAGCGCCGTTTCCTTGTCGATCGAGGTGATCCTGGCATGCGGATGTTCGGAGCGACGGAGCTTGATATGCGCGAGATCGGCGATTTCCGTGTCGAAGGTGTAACGCGCCGCACCTTTCACCACGAGCGGGCCTGCGGGTGCGGGCAGGCTGCGGCCGAAGGCTTCGCCTGGCGCAGCCTCCTCGATATTGTTTTTGCCGTGGAGCGCGTCCTCAATCGAGCGATAGCCCGTGCAGCGGCAGATATTGCCTTTGAGCGCGGCCGCAAGATCCTGCCGCTGCGCCTGGTTCAGCGAGGCGCAGGTCAGGATCATCCCGGCGGTGCAGAAGCCGCACTGAAATCCTTGCGCATGGAGAAAGGCCTGTTGCATCGGATGCGTGCCGTTGTGCGGCGCAAGGCCCTCGATCGTTGTCACGGCGTGACCCTCGGCGCGAAACGCGGGGATCAGGCAGCTATGCACGGGCTCGCCGTCGAGCAGGACGGTGCAGGCGCCGCAGTCGCCGGCGTCGCAGCCCTTCTTCACGCCGAATTGCCCGAGCTCGCGCAAAAAAGTGCGCAGGCACTGCCCGGGCCGCGGAGCTTGCGAATAGGCCTTGCCGTTGATCTCAAAGCTCATGATGTCAAAGCTCTTGGGGCGTCCGCAAGCTCGACGCGGATGTCCTCGGCCAGCCGCAGTGTCATGTGTTTGCGCCATTCCGGCATGCCGTGGATGTCGTCGTGATAGAGGTCGTCCTTGACACTTTCGAGGATCGCCCGGCGCAGCTGAGCTGCGTCAGGCATTCCTGCAAGGGCCAATCGCACCGGCCGCTTCGTCGAGGCCGTAATCGTCAGCAAGAAATTTTCGCTGTCGACGCTGCCGATCAGCAGCGCTGCTGATCTTCCGATCGGAGTCAGGGATATTTGGCGAAAGGCGGAGCGCCGCTTCAGCGCCGCGAGCGGAATATCGATCTGCCGCAGGAGATCGCCCGGCTTGAGCACGTTGCGCTGGTCGCCGGTGACGAAATCAAGGGCCGCATCCTTCCGCTCGCTGCCATCAGCCTGCCAGATCGTGCAGACGCCATCGAGCGCCGACGTCAGCGAGATCATCGGACCTGCCGGCAGCGACATGCAGAGATTGCCGCCGACCGTTGCGGTCTTCCAGATCTTGAACGAGGCCAGAAACGCGCGGCAGCACTGGTTGATCAGCGGTGCGGCGATCCAGTCGGGAGGGCAGGCGAGCCCGTCAAGCTGGGCGACCGTGCAGGTCGCCGCGATGGCCAGGCCGCCGTCGTGGACCGTCAGCGCGGGCCATTTCAGGTCGGTCAGGTCGATCAGCCGCCTCAAGTGGGCCTGGGGTTCCGAAAACAGCCATGTTCCGCCCGCAAGCCAAGCATCACCTGCCGTCCAATCGGGCAGCTCGGCCCGGCTCCTTGGATGGGTCACTTCAGAAATCGTGTTCAAGTCCATGGATAGGCTTGCGCTTTCAACGAGATGCGTCTGTCTTTAGCGGTCTTGCAAGACCGACGCCAACCTCCCTGGTCCTTGAATTGCAGGGCCATTGCGGCAAGGTCGGCCACATAGTCTAGCCAATGAGGGATGGCGCGCGCCATGGAGCAAATGCCCGCGATCTGGATCAAGGATCCGCTTGCCGTCCTCGCCGACGGCGCCGAGCGCGGCATCGTGGTGCGGCAGGGCAAAATCGTCGAGCTGGTCGCAGGGGGCGGCCAGCCGGCGACGGCTGGCGCGACGGTGTTCGAGGCGCGCGATCATGTGGTCGTGCCCGGCCTGATCAATACGCACCATCATTTCTACCAGACCCTGACACGCGCGGTTCCCTCAGCGATGGACCGCGAATTGTTTCCATGGTTGCAGGCGCTCTATCCGGTGTGGGCGCGGCTGACGCCGGAACGGCTCGAGCTCGCCGTCGCCGCGGCGATGTCCGAATTGCTGCTGTCGGGCTGCACCACGACCACAGACCATCACTACGTTTTTCCGGCCGGGCTCGAGGACGCCGTCGATATCGAGGTTGGCGTGGCGAAGCGGCTGGGGATGCGCGTGCTGCTCACGCGCGGCTCAATGAATCGCTCGCAGCGCGACGGCGGTTTGCCGCCTGACAGCGTGGTGCAGGACGAGGATAGCATTTTGGCTGACAGCGAACGGGTGGTGAAGAAGCACCACCAGCGCGGCGAAGATTCGATGGTGCAGATCGCGCTCGCGCCTTGCTCGCCATTTTCGGTGACGACGTCCTTGATGCGCGCCACCGCCGCGCTTGCGGAACGGCTCGACGTGCGCCTGCATACGCATCTCGCCGAAACCGAGGACGAGAACCGCTTCTGCCAGCAGATCCACAATTGCCGTCCGCTCGACTATCTCGAGCAATGCGGCTGGCTCAATGCGCGGACTTGGCTCGCACACGGCATCTTCTTCAATGCCGAGGAGATGAAGCGGCTCGGCCGCGCCGGGATCACGATCAGCCATTGCGCTTGCAGCAACCAGATTCTGGCGTCGGGCTGCTGTCCGGTCTGCGAAATGGAGCAGGCCGGCGTCGGCATCGGCCTTGGCGTCGACGGCTCGGCCTCCAACGACGAATCCAATCTGATGCAGGAGGTGCGCGCGGCGTTCCTGTTGCAGCGCGCGCGCTATGGCGTCACCCGGGTCAGCCACAAGGATGCGCTGCGCTGGGCCACCAAGGGCTCGGCGGCCTGCATCGGCCGGCCCGAGCTTGGCGAGATCGCGGTTGGCAAGGCGGCCGATCTTGCGTTGTTCAAGCTCGATGAGCTCCGCTTCTCCGGCCACGGCGATCCCTTGGCCGCGCTGGTGCTCTGCGGAGCGCACCGAGCCGATCGCGTGATGGTGGCAGGCAAATGGGCCGTCGTCGACGGCGCCATTCCCGGTCTCGATGTCGCCGATCTGATCCGCCGCCACAGCGCAGCCGCGCGCGCAATGCAGGCGGGCTGATCCTCCCCCCGCGAAGCGGAGGAGGAAAGCTTGGCGTGCTTACTTCCCCGGCACCTTGTCGTCGACGCCCTTGACGTAGAAGTTCATGCCGAGCACCTGGCCATCATCGAGATGGTCGCCGCCCTTGCACTCCACGGCCTTGCCGTCCTGATCGACGACAGGACATTTGAACGGAAACAGCTTGCCGTCGATGATCGCGGTCTGGGCATCCTCGGCGAGCTTCTTCACGTCGTCAGGCATGTTGGTGAAGGGTGCCATCACGACCATTTTCGATTTGAGGCCGCCCCAGGTGTCCTCTTGCTTCCAGGTGCCGTCGAGCTCGGCCTTGACGCGCGCGATGTAGTAGGGCGCCCAGTTGTCGATGATCGAAGTCAGCTGCGTCTTCGGTCCGAACTTGATCATCTCGGAATCCTGGCCGAAGGCGAGCTTGCCGCGCTCGGCGGCGACCTGCATCGCC
>Ga0306920_100007296_pt1 | contig 14537 bp, 9 predicted proteins | sample flu12Cox44000170_FD_204666 | JGI IMG/M metagenome (GOLD analysis project Ga0306920, IMG submission 204666) | Lab enrichment of tropical soil microbial communities from Luquillo Experimental Forest, Puerto Rico - flux4day.12C.oxic.44.000.170 (v2)... | ecosystem: Environmental > Terrestrial >...
TCCTCCAGAAAAAATCTAGATCGCCTAGGAGCCCGCTGAAATAGGGCTCATTTCGCCGCGTACCGTACTTGCTGCAGGCATGCTGCCGGGCAGCGGCCCGGCATGTTGACCGGCCGTCCGGGTGTCCTGCATCGATAGGCTGTGCTGCCGGCCTGTGCTGCCGGGCAGCGGCCTGGCTGGTTCAGCTGGTTCGGCGGTGTTCTGGCATCTGTTCATGTGGCCAGTGCCCAGGAGCCATCATGGCGGGTCAGGCCCTTGCCGATCAGGTTGCGCATGTTGAGGGCGGCGGTGCGGCGCTTGAGCCAGGCGTTGTTCTTGGCGACCCCGCGGTAACGGAGCTTGAGCCGGCGTCCGCGCCAGGTCGCGACCTGGGCGATCGTGCGTTCCACGTTGGGCCGGACCTTGCGGTAGCTTTCGCGCAGGGCCGGGCTGGCGCGCCAGTCGCGGCGTGCGGCGCGCAGCAGCCCGTCGTGCTGGTGCACGATGAGAGCGCGGCCATGGATGTTGGTGGTGCAGCGGGCGCGCAGCGGGCAGTTGCGGCAGGCGGCGCCGAAGGTGACGTTCCGGCGGGCGGTGATGCGGCGGGTGATGCCGTTGGGGCAGGTGACCGTGCCGGCCTGCTCATCGTGGATGAAGTCATCCAAGGTGAATCCGCCCTCGACGGCCGGGGTGAGCGGCTTGGGCTTGATGACGGCGGTGTGCCCGCCTTCGGCGAGGGCCGCGCGCAGGTCGCCTGTGCCGTAGGCGGAGTCGCCGTAGACCTCGGCCGGCCCGGCCTGCCTGGCGATCATCTGCCGGGCGACCGCGGCGTCCGCGTTCTCCTCCCCAGCGGCCCTGGTGACCTGCTCATCGGTGATGATTCCGGTGCCTGGCTCAGCAGCCACGTGGGCGCGGTACCCATCTCGCCGGGCCTCGGGTGACTTGCGGGTATGCCGGGCGTCCGGGTCATTGACCGAGATCACCCGGTCTTCGGCAACCTTGCGGGCGATCCGCCACCGCCCGTCGGTGCCGTCAGACCCCTCAGCAGGCTCGACATCTTGGCCCGCAACCAGGGCCAGCAGCGCTAGCGCCGAGGCGGCCGGTTCCTCCAGATCCGCCGCCTTGAACGCGGCCACCAGCGCGTTCGCGTCCGTCACCAAGGCGGAGACCAGCGCGTCCTTGGCCTGCGGGTCATCCCAGTCGATCGACGGCTTTCCCGGGCCGGAGTAGTCACGCCCCGTGCACACCGCCGCGATCTGCCCCGCCGCGCCGGGCACCTCCCGCCCCACCCGGCGGATCGCGCTGATCAACTGGGTGACGGTGTCCTGAGTCGCCACTGCATCAGCCACGATGGTGGAGTCCACCACACGGCGGCGCCGCCCCCGCAGCACCCCGGTCTGCTCCACCACCTTCCTGACCGCCTCATTGACCCGGTGCGGGCGCCCCGACTTCGCCAGCCTCTTGCGCCAGTACACCAGCGTGGACGGGTCGAACCCCGGCTCATCCAGGCTCGCGCCGATCGCCACCTTCCACCGCACATCGAACCGGACCGCCTCGGCGGTCTCCCGGTCCGAATAATCATGCAGCGCCTGCAGCGTCATCACAGCAGCCATCTGCGTGGCCGGCACCGACGGCCGGCCGGAACCGGGCGGGGCGAACAGGTCCGCGTACTCGGCATCGGGGAACACTTCGGCCCGGTGCGCGGCCAGGAACGCGAACATGCTGCCCGCCGGGACCAGGTGACCGGCCAGCGCCGCCGCGTCCAGAAGCTGCCGGTCTGCCCGCTCGTAACCCTGCATGACAGACATTGTCCCAGGTAATCGAACGCCAAGCCGGCAAAACGCGCCGACCTGCCGATCCTTTTTCAGCGGGCTCCTAGCGATCTTTGGTCGTGAGCTTGTGGACGTTTGAGTCAAGTTTCACGCGGCGCTGGGAGGCGCGCCCGGTTGGCGTAATCGTCGACGTGGCGGGTGATGGCCGCCAGTGCGGCGCGCAGGTCCGGCGGCGCCTGGGGCTGGTTGGCGGCGGTGAGCGGGACGAGCAGCCGGTTGTAGATCTTGGTGTAGAACCTGGGGTCCCGGCGTCGTGGTGGTGGATCAGCCCGGCCAGGCTGCGCCGACCTTCCTGCCGCCTAGGCGGTCGGCCAGCCATGCTGTGTCAGCACGCGGCAGATCGGCTCGACTCCGAACCGGGACTTGTGCTCGCTGACGAACCTCACGAGGCCTGCTGCGGGCGGTCGAGCTCTGCAAAGATGGCCGCCGGCGCCTTGAGGATCTCATTGGCCCGGCGCAGCTGCCGCAGCTTGCGCAGCTCAGCGGACTCCTCGCTGCTCACCCCGGCCGCTGCGGCATCCACCTCGGCCTAGCGCCCCACTTGCACCGCGTCTCGGCGGACCCGATCCCCAGCCGGGTGGCCACCGCGCAGTTGGTTGGCCAGTCCGACGGGTACTCAGGCCGCACCTCGGCGAGCATCCGGACCGCGCGCTCACGCAGCTCCGGCGGGTAATTCGCTGATCGACGTCGCGCGGCTCCATCTTCCTCTCGCGAGACGGAACTCCGGAAACTCCGGGGCGATTCAACCCGTCGCAGTCCCACGTGTCTGGGTGACGGCGCGGTGACGAGGCGTTTCTTATGGTGCGCTTATGGAGGAGGAATTGTGCGAAGCTTTGATCGCGATGGCAGGTACCTTCTCGGCAGCGACCTGACGGGCGAGTCTGCCTGGCCGGATGACTTGCCAGCAACGGGGCCCGCCGATGTGCTGAGATCCGCGTTGCGCAGCGAGTATGCACATGCGAGCGATGCGGAACTGACCGGCGCCGTTGAGATCGTCCTAGAGGCGATGAGCCCCGCAGAGGCGCTCAACTTCGGGGCGGCGCTCGACCAGATCGGGAAGAGCGGAAGCACCTTGACCGCTGATCCAGCGTTCCAGCAGATGGTCGGGACCGCCGCGCCGATTGTCGGCGGAGCGGTGGGCACGGTGATCGGCGGGCCGGCGGGCACCAACTTGGGTACCCAGCTCGGTACCCTGGCAGCAAGTGCCCTGCCCACCCCCGCTGCGCCCGCGGCCCCCCCGGGACCGCCTCCTGCGGCAACGACACCCGTGGCGTCGCCCCTCGCATCGCCGCCAGTCTCGCCTGCGCGCAGCGTTCCTGCCGCGCCCTTCGCTGCTGTACCTGCGGGACCGCCTCCTGCAGCGGCGTCGTCCGTACCGACGCCATCGCCCCTAGCATCGCCGACAGCGCCGCCCGCGCCCAGCCTGCCGACCGTGCCTCCGTCCGTCGCCACCGCACCTGGTGCCGCACAGCCGCTTGACGTTCCGTTCGCAACGGGCTCCGCGTCGCCTGTGGCGGGAGGCTCGGCTGCCGCAGCGCAGGGTCTGGTGATGACCCAGCAGCCGGACGTGTTGCGGGCTTTGCTCGCGGCAGCCCTTGGCCGACATGGACGACAGCGGGTTAGCGGAATTCCCGTCGGACAGCTTCTGGCGCTGCTCAGCCAGGTTTTCGCACAGGCAGCGAACGACGCCGACGAACTCATGTATCTCCACCATGAGGCGGACGTGACGGAGGACGTCGTCGCGACGGTGCCGCACGGCTCTATCCGGTCACTGTATGCGGACCTGATCGGCGCCGACAACAGTGAGCTCGCCGAGGTCGCCGCCGACTACCTAGAGCTGGCCGACGAGCTTGAGTTTGCCGAAGACGCCAGCTGGGAGGACTTGGATTGACTGCAACAGAGTTGGATGAGCTGCAAACCCTGCTCGAGCATGTTCTTCCGGACCCCGCCGGATACGCTCAGCGGCTTGCCCTGCAAGTCATGACGCAATGGGGCCAATCCGCCCCGCAAGGTAGAGGCTCTTCGTACGCATCCCCGGCATCGTCCGCCTCGTCAGCACGGGCCGACATCATAATCACGCCTGAACAGCGAGAACCGGACGAAACGCCTGTCGATACCAACCTTCTCCTGGCAGCGGCGCTTGGCGCATGCGAGTGCTGGGGGTTGCGGGCCGAATGCGAGATCTGCCGGGGGTCTGGCTCGGCTGGCTGGCTCAAGCCAGACCCGGAGTTGTTCGAGGAGTTTGTCCAGCCTGCCGTCGACAGACTTTCGGGCATAGCCGATGACCGCGAACCGGACAGCGCCGTCACCGCTCGCGAAGACGGGCATCAAGATCCAACCGCATACGGAGCAAACTATGCAGGGGAGTAAGCAATGAGTGAGGCAACGCTAGAAGCCACCGACCCGGAGGCCTACGAAGCTACGGACGAGGCATGGAACGAGGCTGCAGCGTCGGACACCTACCGCCAGGCTCGGCAGCGTCAGATCATGCTCGCACGGCAGGCGCACAACGCCTCCCTGAGAAGAGCAGCAGCGCACGGCCGCGCGCCGTCCCCGCCGTCGCGACGGCCGGACCTCGAAACGCAGGTGGCGCTTGACTCCCTGCGGCGCCGCCTCCACGAGGCTAACCGCATTGCCTACAGGAACGCCTGGGCCGCGGAAGCCAGTGCTGCCGCATCGCAGGTCCTGGACTCGTTCGAGAACGGTCTCGCACCACACGACTGGGCGCGGGCCCTGATCCGTGGTGCCCCGACTCTCCTGCTTTCGCCCGGGAAGCCGACGAAGCCGGGACTGCAAGGGTTCCTGTTCGACCCACGCGTCGCCGGCGGTGCGGTGATCGCAGCCATCTTCGCCATCGGGCACTTCAGGAGCGCACCCCAGGGCGTCAGTAACATCCAGTTCAACCAGGAGACGGTCCCGGTCCCCATTGGGACGGCGGCGACGCCGGGGTCGGCGCCTGTCTCGGCCATAGCGGTAGACAAGAAGGGCAACACACTCGACGCCACTCTCACGTGGAGTTCCCAAGACCCCAACACCGCGACCGTGGCGGGCACAGGCTCAAGTGTTACCGTCACCGCGGTCAAGAAGGGGCAGACGTGGATCAATGTGACCGGTGGTGGGGTCACCAGGTCGATCGCGGTGACGGTCAGCTAACCGGTAGCGGCCAGCTGGATCCGCTGGGTGGGGAGGCCGGGATGGTAGTGGACCCGGTCGTCCAGGAGTTGCCGGGCGCCGACGCGGGAGCCGACGGCGACCGGATGCTCGAGGCAAGTATCCGGTTCGCCCGCCAGGGGACCGAGATCCCCCGAGTGCGGGCCGCCTCTTGGCCCGGCACGATAGCGACCTACCGATACGCGCGGGGGATGTCCTCGCGGTCCGGGGACGGCCCGATGTCATGAGCGTCACAGCCGCTGGCGTCCACGACATCTCCCAGCTGCGGCCGTCCTTCAGCGGGCCTTGGCTACGACAGTCATCGCGCCCACCGCTTGTTAGGAGCCGATCATGGATGCCACCGAAAGCACCGTGCTGCTCACGGCCGCTCCCGCCACCGCATACCGGGAATTCCTCTACCGCCCAGCCGGCCAGTTCGCCAGGTGGATCGCCGACCGGTTCGACGTCGTGGCACGACCAGGAGAACCCATCGGCCCGGCGCTGCGAGCGGGCGATGTGCTCCTGGAGGTCTCCATCGGCCGGCTGCGTCCAGGCCGATGCACCACCTTCGACCCGCACGACGCGCAGGTCGCTGCCTTGCTGCCACAACTGGCTCCCGGCCAGCTGCTGCTGCGGCCTCGGCGGCAGGTCGACCTGACCGGGCCGCCACCGGTCGCACCGGTCGAAGGGACCTCCCAGGATCCCGCCGCGCCCGCTCGGGCTTTTTCAGGAGCGACGATCGGGGCGGCGCTAGGCCCGGCGGGTGCCAGTGCCGGAGCGCTCGGCGGCGCGGCGCTCGATGGCCTCGCCGCCACGCCACAGCGTCCCACGCCGGCTGGGCTCGCACCGGCCCCCTCGCCTATTGCTGGCGGTTCGCCTGCCGCCGCCAAGCTGCTTGGCGCACTCGTCTGTCCTCAAACGCTTCAGGCGCTGCTGAGCATGGTGATCGGGCAGGCCGGTGCCCCGACCGTAGGCGTCGGAGACTTGCAGGTGCCGGTAGCCGCGTTCGCGAACATGCTGGGCGCCCTCGGTGGTCAGGCGGCACGGGAGTACGACGACGTGATGTACACCGAGGACGGCGAAGGCGAAGCCGCGTACGCCGTCGCAGCCGCCGATCCGGCCGACCCCTTGATGCGCGCGGAAACACTGGCGGGAATGTTGACGTCGGCCGATGCGCCCACCCGCTGGATCGATGACCACATGACAGTAGAGGGGTAACCGAGCGGTCATGGATCCGCGCCTAGCAGAGCTGCTCCAACAGGGCGAGGACGAGGACCGGGTCGCGGTCCTCGTCCGGCTCGCTGAACCGCATGCTCCCCCGCCCGCGGTCGAGGTGGTCTCGGTTTTCGGTGACGTCGCGACGGCGCGGATGCGCCGGGGATCGATCCTGTCGGTCCGCGCGGAGGAATCAGTACTCAGCGTGAAGGCCGCACAGATGTTCGTCCCTGAACCCGATGCCGACCAGCTCGGAGAGTCCGGGCAGCAGCCTGCACTCGACGGTGCGGAAGGTGCGCCGGAGCGGCGGTGGCATGACGAGCGGCGCCCCGTCGGCGAGCTCGCGACCGGCCGCGGGGTGGTGATCGGCTTCATCGACTGGGGCTGTGACTTCGCCCACCCCGACTTGCGGCACCCAGACGGCAGCACCCGGCTGCTCGCGCTGTGGGACCAGCGCGCCGATTCGAACCCGGACTCGCCGCAGCCCTGGGGATACGGGATTGTCCACTCGGCGGCTGAAATCAATCATGCACTGGCGATGGACGACCCATACGGAGCGCTGCGCTACAACCCGGCCGACGCCGACCCACGCGGGGAGGGCTCGCACGCCACGCACTGTATGGGGATAGCGGCCGGAAATGGCCGCGCGGGGACCCCGCTCGGCGTCGCCCCGAACGCCGACTTGGTGTTCGTGCACCTGAGCTCCTATCGCCGGGGAAGTCCCGAAACCCTCGCCGATTCGGTGACGCTAATCGAGGCCGTCGACTTCATTATCCGGACGGCCGCAGACCGGCCGCTGGTCATCAACCTGAGCATTGGCGCGATCGCCGGGGCGCATGACGGCAGGACGCTGGTCGAGCGGGCGCTCGACGCGGCGGTGACCTCACGTCCGGGGATCGCGATCACCCAGAGCACCGGCAACTACTTCGCACGTCCCGTTCACACCACGGGGCGGCTCAGGCCGGGAACGAGCGGCACGATCAAATGGCTAACCGATGCGGAGGATCCGCTGACCAGCGAGATCGAGGTCTGGTACCCGGGGGTCGACGTCTTCGGACTTCAGCTCCGGGCCCCCGGCGGTCAGGGAATCTGGGACCTCCCGCTGGCCACTCAGGCCACGCTGGCGGTCGACGGCCACGAGCGCGGCGCTGCTTATCACCGCAGCCATGAGCCGAACAACGGCCAGAACCACATCCAGGTGTTCCTCTATCCGCGCGGCCCCGGCGGCGCCTGGGAGCTCGAGCTGATCGGCGCGGACATCTCCGACGGGCGATTCCACTGCTGGGTCGAGCGAGCCGGAAGCGGACCCCATGGCCAATCGCTGCTGGACGCCGCCCACGCGGTGCACACCACCACCACGAACACGATCTGTAACGGCTACCACACGATCGCGGTGGGTGCGTACGACGCGCACTCGCCAGGGCGCGAGCCGGCCCCGTTCAGCAGCTCGGGGCCGACAGTAGACGACCGGGTCAAGCCGGACCTGCTCGCGCCGGGCGTTCAGGTCCTCTCCGCCCGATCGGCGTCGGGCCGGGAGCAGGACGTGGCCCGTGCGGTCCGCAAGAGCGGCACGAGCATGGCTGCGCCGCACGTGGCGGGGACGATCGCGCTGATGTTCGAGGTCGCTGGCCGTCCGCTGCCTGCAGCGGAACTCCGCCGCGTGCTGCTGCGCAGCTGCGACCCGCTCGCTAACGCCGACCCCGCGACGGCGCTCCGAGCCGGTGACGGATACCTCAACACCGGTGCCGCAGTAGCAGCCGCCCGGCGTCACCCTAGCGAAGCTGAAGTTCAGGGTACTCGGGAGGATGCGAAGCCAGGAGCAGCTCCTGATGAAGACGCCTGGGTCTGGTCCACCAGTGAGGAGCGCACGCCGGCTGTGACCCTCCAGGAAGTGGGACAGCCGCAGATCGACGGCTCGGCGCAGGAGGTCGAGATCGCGGACTGGGCGCCCGCTTATGGCGACACGGATTTCGACGGGGCACTCGGATTGGCGCTGTCGCCTGCCGCGAACCATTCGGTGATCGCAGGGGATCCGCTGGGCGTCGTTCGTGACCAAGACCCGGGCGTTGGGTTGCTGACAGACCTCAGCGGCGCTCGAGGGAAACCACTGCGGCCGGCGCGAGCCGTCACTGCGCTCACTACTGACCGCAATCCGGCGCTTGCACGGCGCCTTAGACAGGCGATCATCGTGGTGGCTGCTCCCGGGCAACCGCTAGATGGCCGCCTGGCCGCCGGCGACATTCTGCTCTCACGGGCGATCGGCGAGCCGGGGAACGGGTTCAGCGTGGTGATCGCCGATCCGGCTCTGTGGAGAGGTCACGAACTTGGGGTTGCCCCCGGACTCTACGTCGCTGTCAGCGATCCCGCTCGCCGCCGGGACGGGAGATCGTCCCTGCGGCGGGTGGCGCATGGCGATGGGCTGCTACTCGACGGGCACGTCGTAGTACGCCGATCCAAGCCGGACGACATACAGGGCGATCTTGAAGCGGATGGCGGGGAACTCGCCGCCGAGGACACTGTCACCCTGCTCAGCCCTCGCTTCACCAGCAATCTCGATCTTCAGGCAGTGGCCGCCGGGCGCCTGCGGCTCGGCGCGCCAGGCACCGCTCCCTATCCAGCTCCCGTCTCCAGCCAGGGCGACGGAGTACGCGCGGTCCAGCAGGCGCTGCTCGACCTGGGTTATCCGTTGCCCAGATCCGGGGCCGATGGCCGCTTTGGCGCCGAGACCGGCGCCGCGGTCACGAAGTATAAGACCGACAAAGGCATCTACCCGAACGACAGTGTTGTCGGGCCGCATACGATCGCGGGACTCGACGCCGAGTTCACCCATCCCGACCCGTCGCAGCGATACCTCGACTGGTTCGATACCAGCCAGGGCATGGGCACAGTCCACAAGGGAAACGCGGCCCAGTTCTACATCACCGGGCAGGATGCGTTCCAGGCTCTCGCCGGGGACCTTGAGGCCTATGCGGCCCAAAGCGCCATGTTCTACCTGGTCGGCTGGTCGTGCAGTCACCTGGTGCCGATGCGCACCCAGCCGCCTGTCAACCTGGAAACCGCGTTGCGGACTTTCGACAGCAAGGGCGGCCAGGTAAGGGCCATGCTGTGGGATAACCGCGACCTCCATACGGGGGCACCCGCTTACGGAGCGGCGGAAACTGTCAAGCTCATTCAGTCACTGCCGCACGGCGCAGCGGTCCTCGACCGGCGAACACCCCTGGCCGGCTGTCATCACCAGAAGATCCAGGCGATCTCCGTTCACCGGCGAAACCAGAACGAGGAATGGGATGAAGTGGTCGCGGCGTACTGCGGCGGCATGGACCTATTTGATGACCGCCTCACTGCATTGCACGACGTGCACTGCCGCGTCGTCGGCGCGGCGGGCGCCGACCTGATCGGGGTACTCCACGAACGCTGGCGAGATCATCCCGACGCTACCGCCGCATTGCCGAATGCTCTCCCCAGGCCCCCGCTAGCGCCCGCGGACGGATTCGATCTGGCTCAGGTGGGACGCACCTATCCGAAGTTCCCGCCACCCTTGCTCTATTGGGGCGAAGTCTCGGTGTTCAACCAGCTGAAAACGATGCTGGATCCGGCCCTGCCAACAGGTGACATGACCGTGGCCGGGGCGGTACTCCCCTACAACTTCTACCCTTCGCAAGAAGGCGTTCAGCAAGTCTGGCGCATGGTGCGTCACGCAATCAGGCGGGCCAGGCGATTCATCTACGTGGAGGAGCAGTACCTGGTAAACACCGCGATTGCCGATGAGCTGGCGAACAAGCTCAAGAGCGCCGACGACGCGTTCATGCTGATCATCTTGATCGCGCACCCAGACACAGGAGTCGACATTCCCCAGGTGTGGCGACGGCGCCGCGACTTCATCAACCGGCTCCACCGCGCAGACCCTGAACACCACCGCTGGCGCGTCTCCTACCGGGTGATTGCCGCCCCCCGCCCCTATGTGCACTCCAAGACGTGGATCTTCGACGACGAACTGGTCATCACCGGCTCGGCGAACATCGACCGTCGCGGTTACACCTACAACTCTGAAGCGATGATCGCGGTGGCTGGTGACCTGACCGGCAGCCGCAAGCCCGCCTACGGCGCGGCCACCGTCGCCCAGGACTTGCGCTGCCGACTGTTCGCGACGCATCTCGGCGGCAACCCGGCGCAGTACCTCCAGCCTGCCGCCGCGTTCGCGCAATGGTTCTCTGGCCCGCAGGTCGGAAACACCGCCGTCTACGACCCGGCCGAGAAAGCGGGAGACCCTGACCCCATACTCCAGCCCTTGCTGGCTAGCAGCTCGCCAGCCGCGATAGCGGCGGTTGCCGCGTTGACCGCCCTCGCGCGGACCAACCTCGGTGACGGCACCGGCGATCCGGAGCAGCTCCTCTGGAACCAGATCGAGGATCCTGACTCTGATGTCCCGCCGCCTCCATAGAACGGAATCCCCATGGTTGTGTCTTCAGCAGTAAAGGGACGATTAATGAGCAGGTCGGAAATCATCGAGTGGCCTTCGGACCTGGAGCCTGTACCGCCGGACCCCGGAGTACAAATAGGAATCCTAGCGGAATTCAAGGCGTCAAACCTCCAAGCTGGCGCTGGAAACGTGACCGCACTTGATGGGATTGCCAACCTCTCCGCCCCCCTTGTCATAGCCGCAACACAAGACGGGATGGCAGAATGTCACGGCTGCGGCAACTTCGCTGCCCGCCGGGCCGGCTTCTCCCGATGGCTCACTGATGCCGCATGGCCGGAGCTCCATGGATCTTGCCGTCGGCGACTCTTTGAGTGCCTTATCGCCAGGAACAAGTACATCACGTCATTCGTTCGATTGGAGTTCTAGTGACCACAGACCAAGCTGCGGTCACACCGGCAGGGTTCCCTGGCGGTCCGGCCCTGCCCCGCCCGACCGCTGGAGCCACCTCCCCACCGCAAGGGGCCAGCCCGCTTTCCTCGCTCGTGCAGCCACAGGTCCTATACGCGACGACGTCACAGGCAGCCGCGAATCCCACGGTAGCCACCCGGCTTAACGAGCGGCTGCATGACGAAGTGCGGCGGCTGGTCGGCACCATGAGCGCTGACCTGGAACAGGCCGCTCACCTGGCCCTGCAGAACGTGACCTGGCAAGGCATCACAGACAGGCCCGTCGCCGAAGCGGCTGCCGCGGTCCTGACCGAGGCAGCCAAGAATCCGAAGCTGACACGAGAGGCGACCGCGGCGCGCACCCGCGTCCGGACAGCGCCCGCCATCCCGGTGGCCACCATCCTGCACCTCGACGCGCCCCTGATCGACAACCCGGCTCTGCATACCGACGTCACCCGCGGGCTCACCGCTGAGTTCGCGCAGCTGGCCGGGCTCCGCGGCCGGGCCGCCCAACTGGTCATCCAGCACAGTGAGGCGTTGATCAACAGCCGCGAGGCCACCCTCGACGCGCTCGTCACCGAGGGACGCCTCACCAGGCAGGAGGAGGCTGCACTCACGGCGGTCCTGGATCTGGCCAGGCTCACCGACAGCAACCTCGCGCTCATCCGCGCGCTGCTGGCCCGGGGCGTCACCTCCCCGCTGTCCCTGGTCAGCTGGACAGCCAGCCAATGGCAGCAGCTCATCGCGGGACAGCAGATCCCGGTCCCGCCCGGCGACACCCCCGTTTCCTATGCCAGCACGATCGTCAGCAACCTGGAAACCACCTACCCCGCGCATGCCCTGGCCGCCCGCGCCGGTGACCATCACCTGGCCACCCTGCTCGCCCGGAACCCGGGCCTGGACCTCCGGTCCGCCGACCTGGCCGGCGGCGCGGCCGCCCATCTCGACTGGACCGGCGTCCCGGCCCATGCCCGGGCGGAGCTCCACGACGACCTTCACTCCTACCAGCGCCTTCTCACCCTGGCTGACTCAACCGAGGAGCGGCTGGCTCTCAAGCGAGCCGGGTACGACTCAGCGCTGGCCATCACGGGGCAGTCAGAAGAGGAGTTCGTCCGTACCTCAGGTCTGGACGAAGGCCAGGCCCGCCTAACCCACGCACGGGCACACAGCGCGGCCGCCTCGATCGCGAGGCACCACGCTGGCCTGCAGCATGTGCTTAAAAACGGTTTCTCCAACCTGCCCACGGGTAACACCGCAGCACTCGCCAATGAGCTGCGCCGGGTCCGGGGAATGAACGATCTGTTCGGGTCACCGGACTTCTGCGAGTGCGACGAATGCCACTCGGTACTCAGCCCAGCGGCGTATTTCGTCGATCTGATGCACTTCCTGGACACCCACGTTTCCCGGTGCTTCACCGGCTCCGGCGGGGAAGGTCATCCGCTTCATCTCAAGCGCCGCCGCCCGGACCTGTGGGCCCTTCCGCTCACCCCTGCCAATACCAGCACGCTCATCCCCTACCTCACTATCGTGAACGATGTCCTGGAAAACTACCTCAACAAAGCCGGGCATCACGATATTTACCAGACCTTGGATGATCCCTCTGTCAAGGTGTCATTCCGGGTCCCGTTCAGCCTGCCCTTCGCCGAAATCAGCCTTCACCTCGGCCACTTCGGTATCACCCCGGCCGACATTTACCGCACCCTCGGCCTTCCGGCCGCGCAGGTGCACCGGGCCCGGCTCGGGCTGGCTCCCGCCGAAGCCTCAGTGATCACCGCACCTGATCCGTCCGGGGTGACGACCCGGCTGGGCCACTCAGGGGAACTGGGCAATTACCACCTGCAGGACTTCCTTCGCGTAACGGGTCTCGAGCGCGGCCAGCTCGACGCCCTGCTCGCCTCGCTTTTTCACCCTGACCTGTCTGCCGTCACGGTGACGAGCCTGCCCAGCCGCGCGGGCGAGCTGCAGGACTTCCCGCAGGTGATCGTTAACCTCACCCGCACTCGCCTGGATTTCATCCACCGGTTCATCCAGCTCTGGCGCCGCACGTCGTGGCAGATCACCGAACTCGACCTCATCCTCGCGGCCGGGAAAGAGGCCAAGATCATCGGCGGCGAACTCGACCACAGGGTCATCGAGTTCCTCGCCCGCCTGACCAGCCTGCAGGCGACCCTGCGCCTGCAGGCCGAGGAACTATGCGCGCTCATCGCCGACATGCCGGTGTCGGCCGCGTACCCACGTCCCGCCGCGCCAGGGCAGCAGCACCTGTACGAGCGGGTATTCGACCTTCCCCGGCTGTTCACTCGCGCGCCCGTGGCGGCAAGCGGACATTCCATCCTGCGCGCCTGGCGACCTGATCAGCTGCCTCAGGCTTTCAGTTTTCACTACAGCGCGTTCAACATCACCAAACCAGACGACACTGCAACCGATCCGAAGACCCCCTTCCTGCTAAGCGCCCTCGGTGTCAGCGAGACCGACCTTCAGACCCTGCTCGGTCTGCTCGCCGACGAGCTCGGCTTCGACGCGAACGGCGACTGCCAGCTGGACCGGCACCGGCTATCCCTGCTGTACCGCCACGCCCGGCTGGCGGCCGCGCTCCAGCTGCCCATCGCCGACCTCGCGAGAGCTCTGAGATTGCTCTTTGCTCCCCCTGAGCGGGCGCTGACCACTTTGGACCAGGTCGGGCAGCTAGTCGACTTCATCACCTGGCAGCGTGCCTCCGCGTTCACCATGCCCGAGCTCCAGTTCATCCTGGCCGGCGCCAGTGACGGGCCGGTCAAGTACACCACCACCGCCCAAAGCACCGCCCTCGTGGTCAAGCAGGCCCAGGCCGCTCACGCGGCCGATCCCCGCGACGCCCTCCGCGCCCGGCTGGCCACCACCTTCCACCTGGCCCCCGCCCGCCTGGCCGACCTGTTCGCCTGGACCACCGCCGACATCAACGGCCCGGCCATCCGCACGTCCCTGACCGCCGTCATCACCCCGGACGGCACCCCTGCCACTGCGGACGACCTGATCCCGCTCACCGACCTGGTGCAGCAGCTGGAACGCGTGATCCTGCTGTTCGCCAAGCTGGGACTCGACGACGCGAACGTCAGCTACCTCACCAGCCACCGCGAGGCCCTGGGCATCGCCACCCCCGTCTCGCTGACGGTCGCCGACGTGCGGGCCATCGCGCTGTACCACACCATGATCAGCGGGGACAACACGGCACCCGCCGCCATCCAGGCCATGCTGGCCAGCATCACCAGGGGCTCGCAGGATGCCGCGGCAGAGCGGAGCGCCGCTGAGCTATGGCACGTAAGTCATGGCCTGCCCGGCTCGCTGCGCAAGGTCCTGCCCGCCGCCCGCACGCCCATCGAGCAGCTCAGGAGCCTCCGCGAGGCCGCCACCTTGTGCACGACGCTGGGCGTCACCGCCCCGGCGCTCGCCGACCTGGGCCGGGACGGATCCTTCGGCGAGATGCGCCGCGCACGCGACATTGCCGTCGGTGCGGTC
>Ga0306920_100007297_pt1 | contig 14536 bp, 12 predicted proteins | sample flu12Cox44000170_FD_204666 | JGI IMG/M metagenome (GOLD analysis project Ga0306920, IMG submission 204666) | Lab enrichment of tropical soil microbial communities from Luquillo Experimental Forest, Puerto Rico - flux4day.12C.oxic.44.000.170 (v2)... | ecosystem: Environmental > Terrestrial >...
CGTTGCCCGTCACGGCCGGAACCTCGACGCCGTCGAGCCGGTTCGCCGCGGGCGTGAGGAGCCGACACTTGCCGTGGTGGGCGGACGCAACGACCTCTCGGCGCGCAACGAAATACCGCCGCGTGAGGGGGCGCCGCCGCTTAACGAGACGACTTTACGCGGTGAGGCACCCCCGCGCAACGAGATGCCTCTGCGCACCGAGATGCCGCCCCGCAATGAGGCGCCGGTGCGCAAGGAAAATCAGGCGGGGCCCGTCCCGCGCAGTGAAGCTGCGAGCTTTCCTGCTGCGACGACGCGGCGCGGCAGCGAGGCACCTCCGCAGCCTCCAACGCCACTCGCGCCAGGGCGCGGCTGGCTCTCCGATCTCCTGACCCGCGCCTCGCGCGAAGAAAGCGAGCCGCAGCGTGAATTACCTCGCGAGCCGGTGCGTGAAAGCGCCCGCGAGCCGTCGCCTGCGCGAGGACAAGACGACCGGACACCCCGGCACACGATCGAATCACTGGATTCGCTTTCGGTTGACATCGCGCGAATGATCGATCACGACGCGGCCGCCGATTTGTGGGACCGCTATAAGCGCGGCGAACGCAATGTTTTCACCCGAAGGCTTTATACCCTTCAGGGTCAGCAGGCGTTCGACGACATCCGCAAAAAGTATCGATCGGATCGCGAGTTCAAACAGACGGTAGACCGCTACATCAGCGAGTTCGAACGCCTGCTCGATGAGGTATCTCGCAACGACCGCGGTCAGGTGGTGGCGCGAACTTATCTGACTTCGGAAACGGGCAAGGTTTACACAATGCTCGCGCATGCGGCTGGGCGGTTCGACTGAGCGCCCGCCCTTCTGACTGGCACCCGGGGGTACGGACTGGACCTCTACTGTCGCAGACAGATCCCGTGGGTTTCTTGAGTGAGCGCGCCCCTTATCCTCGCTACGACCGTTGAGCACTGGCCGATCGCAGGCTCTTTCAACATCAGCCGCGGCAGCAAGACCGAGGCCGTCGTCGTAATTGCGGAACTGAGTGACGGCAAGCACTTTGGCCGCGGTGAATCTGTTCCCTACGCCCGATACGGCGAAAGCGTCGACAGCGTCCTGGCACAGATCAATGCGGTGCGTCCGCAACTCGAGGGCGGCCTCGATCGCCGCGGTCTGCAAGTGGCGATGCCACATGGCGCCGCTCGCAATGCGCTCGACTGCGCGTTCTGGGATCTCGAGGCAAAACGCAGCAGGCTGCACGTCTACGAACTCGCGGGCCTTTCAGCTCCCTGCGCGCTGACCACGGCTTACACGATTTCACTCGGCACCCCGGCAGATATGGCGAAAGCCGCGGAAAAATCCGCCAATCGTGCTTTGCTCAAAGTCAAACTTGGCGCCGAAGGGGATGAAGCCCGCATCGCCGCCGTGCGCAGCGCCGCGCCGAGTTCCACGCTCATCGTCGACGCTAACGAGGGTTGGGACGAGGGCAACATTGCCGCCAATTTCGCGGCTTGCACCAAGGCCGGCGTTCAATTAATCGAACAACCTCTACCCGAGGGCAAGGATCAGGTGCTGGCTCAAATTCGGCGTCCTGTTCCCGTCTGCGCGGACGAGAGTGTGCGCGACCGTTCTTCGCTGGGCGCACTTACAGGGAAATACGACGCCGTCAATATAAAGCTCGACAAGGCGGGTGGGCTGACCGAGGCCCTCGCAGTCGCGGCCGAGGCGCGACGGCAGAATTTCGCGATTATGGTCGGATGCATGGTCGCCACATCGCTAGCCATGGCTCCCGCGATGCTTCTCGCGCAAACCGCACGCTTCGTGGATCTCGATGGCCCGCTCTTGCTGAGCAAGGACCGTGCGGAGGGGTTGCGCTACGCCGACAGTCTCATCTATCCGCCCTCGCCGTCGCTTTGGGGCTAAAACAAGATAAGGGAACTCGCCGCCCCACCCGACTGATTCGCGACCTGTCCACATCGCAATCGCCTTTGTCTTCCGCGCAGGCCCGAATCCGTTCATGAAATGTGCCAAGTGCTCGCAGAAAATTTTTGAAAGCAAAGCTTTCCGTCGGCGGCCTGCTTGGCTTAGACTTCAACCTGGGTCGCAACAGGGGTAACGTTTAACGGGACGGGGATATGCGAATTCGGGGCCTACTTTTCGGCGTCGCATTGGCGGCGCTCAGTGTGACGTCAGCATCTGCAACCGTGCGAATCGCTGAAGATCGCGGCGGTCAGATCGGGCAATACCTCCAGGCTTTTGCATCGATGCGCTCATCCGGTGAGAGCGTTGTCGTCGATGGAAATTGCCTGTCGGCCTGCACGTTGATCCTGGGACTCGTTCCACGTGATCGCATCTGCGCGACTGACCGGGCACGATTCGGTTTCCACGCTGCCTGGATGCCGGACCGGGACGGGCGGCCTGTCACCAGCCCGCTCGGGACACAGGCACTTTGGAGCATCTATCCGGCTTCGGTGCGGCGCTGGATCATTCAGCACGGTGGCTTGTCGCGCAAGATGATCTATCTGCAGGGCAGTCAGCTCAACGGCATCGTGGCTAGCTGCGATCGCAGTCCGCGTTACCAGACGCGTTCAGCGCGCAGGCTCGCGCCACACCCTGTGCGCTACGAGTCCGCAAGCGCCTCCGGCGAAGGCCACTAGCGCCATCGCCACATAGGCGCGACTGCCGAAGTCGGCGTACAGCACGCCCGAGATTCCCATCGCCCCTGCCATTGCAAAGCCGGCGGCAACCGCAAGATAGCCCTGCGCAGTCGCGGCCTGACCCTGCGGCGCGTAATGCGCGAGAAATATTAAAGCGCCCAGGTGGGTTGCCCCGAATGACAATGCGTGGAGCAACTGCAGCAACGGTAGCACAACCGTTGGCGGATCGAGTGCCATGCCGAGCCAACGCACCGTCCCGCCCACAGCGCCGGTCATCAACAGTACGGATGGCGTGAAGAATGGCGGCAGCCGTCCTTGCACGGCGAACAGGACGATCTCTGCGGCCACGCCAAGCGCCCACAACGCCGCGATGAGAGTGCCGTCAAGCCCGGCGGCATGCCATTGTACAGCCGAAAAGCCATAGAACACCGCATGGCTCGCTTGAATGAGACTTGCTGCTGCAAGCATTGATACAAACGCAGGACCGCACAACGATTCCCGGCCCGATCGCGCCCGCAGGGAGTCCTCCGGGCCACTCGCAGGGAGCGGGGCGAGTTCAAACGCGGCCAGCGCGACCAACGCACTCGAAGCCACCATCAGCCAGATCAGGTGCCGCGCCGGAATGACGTCAGCCGCAAAGCCCGCTGCAAAATTGCCGACGATGAAAGCGAACGAACCCCATAACCTGACCGGCCCGTATGCACGCTTGCGAGCCATGAGTCCCCTAAGCGCATAGGTTTCGGCTAGCGGCATCAGGGGCGTGGAAAAAAGCGACGTGAGAGTGTAGGCGGCAAAGATTGCAATGACGCCGGACGACAGGCCGACAAGCATGTATCCGCCAAAAGTCGTCAGGCTTGCGAACACCAGGGCCGCACGAACCGCATCGCGGCGGTCGACTTCGCGTGCGATCACCGGGATCGCCAGTGCGCGGGCGACCATCGGTACGGCCAGAACGACGCCGATCAGCGTTGCGTCCACCTCCTTGGCCTTAAGCCAAATTGGGAAAAAGGGCATCGCAATTCCGGGCAGAATGAATAAAGCGGCATAAAGGGCCGCCAAACGCGGAACGAAGCCCCACGACGTCCGGATTTCAGGCCGCATCGCCTCGCCTCGGTTCAAATAACTCATTACCCCAAAAGGGTTTTAGCGGTCCGGCGCCGTCAGCCAGGCGCAACTCTACTGGCCGAATCAACTGGTATGATTCATAAGGATTGCACATGCCGACCGAGACGGCCGCCCGAATTGAACCCGTGCCCAACGCGACTAATGAACGCGCTTATGAGGCGTTCTGCGAAGCGATTTCGTCGAATGCGCGAGGGCGCGCGTTCCTCGCCGAATATACCCGGCGCAACCGAAATGCTGACACTGAACAACTGCTCGCAGCAATCGAGCGATTGCAATCGCTAGTAACCGCCCCGGCTCCGCCGCAGACGTCGGAAGCGATCAAAAAGGACCTGCGGGTATTGCTCGATGAGATCGTCACGACACAGTGCGACCTTGAAGCGCGTGTCCTCCAGACAAAAGCAGCAAAGCTTGCAGAGCTGCTGGCCCTGGTCGAGCGGCGCATTTCGACCATGCTCGATACTCCCTGCGTTGAGCCCACGCCCGAAGCACCGGTCGTGGACGTAACGCCGACGATCGAGACCCCGGCGCCATCGCTGCCCCAACCAAGTGGCCAACTCGCGCACCTGGCGGTGGTACCAGTGCCCGAGCAGCCCGAATTGCCGATCCCCTCACCAGCGTCGACCCACCCGCCGTCAATCTCTCTCGTACGCAGCGAGACGATCATGGCAGAGGTCGAATTCGCAGAACCGGCGTCCGCACCTCAGTCTGTGTCAGAAACAGTGCACACGCCCCTGCCCGAACCGCAGCTCATGCAGCCTGCCGCCGAAACAAAGCCTGCACCGCCCGCAGATCCGCTGGCTTCGATCAAGGCACTGAGCGAGGAGGAGCGGCTCGCGTTGTTTAGCTGAGCTTTCCGGGTTTCACATCGCGATCAGGCGATCGAACATTTCCGCATCGACGTTGCCGCCCGATAGAATGGCGACAACGATCCTGCCGTTCATTTTGATCTTTCCAGCGAGCAACGCAGCAAGGCCGATGGCACCGCCCGGTTCAACCACCAATTTCAGCTCGCTGAAGGCATAACGCACGGCTCGCGCCACTTCGGCGTCGGTCACAGTTGTCCCCTCTCCGATGAGCTCTCGCGTGATCGGAAATGTCAATTCGCCGGGCGTGTTGCTCATCAACGCATCGCAAATGGTGCCGCTCATGCGCGCATTGGCTTCGCGTTTGCCACTCGCGAATGAGCGCAGCGTGTCATCGAAGCCTTCCGGTTCCACGACGTAAAGCTTTGCCGACGGAACGGCTGCTTTCACCCCGAGTGAAATGCCGGCGGCCAAGCCGCCACCGGAGGCACCAACGACAACGATTTCCGGCTTCAACGAGAGCCTGGCCAGGTCCTCGACGATCTCCGCACCAATGGTTCCCTGCCCGGCGATGATCAGCGGATCGTCGTAGGGGGGCACAAGCGTCGCGCCCCGTTCCTGCATGATGGCTTTCGCAATCGCGGCGCGATCCTCACGGTTTCGATCGTAAGGAATCACTTCAGCGCCGAGCGCGAGCGTGCGGTCCCGCTTAGCCTTCGGCGCGTCGGCTGGCATGACGATGGTCGCACGCATGCCAAGCAAACGCGCGGCTGCCGCCACGCCTTGCGCGTGATTGCCGCTCGAATAGGCCACGACTCCGGCGGCGCGACTTTCTGTGTAAATAGATGAAATTTTGTTATACGCGCCGCGGAATTTAAATGACCCGGTCCGCTGCAGAGTCTCCGCCTTCAGGAATACGCGCGCGCCGATTACATCGTCCAGCACCGGCGAACTGACAAGTGGCGTTCTGACCGCAATCCCGGCAAGTCGTTTGGCCGCCACCTGGATATCGGCCGCTGTCGGTAGAATGGTATTGTCGATGACACCCATTTCAGAAGGGTATCGCGCAAATTCGCCGCTGTCATGGCCAAGTCTAATGTCCGAGTCGTTGTGGCCGACTCGGCGTCGCCGCTCAGGCCAGAATGAGCGGAGCATCCTGCATGACAGTCGGTCTGCGTGCCGACTTCATATGGTCGAGGAAAATTCGAGCACTCGCCGTCCACGTCATGCCGAGAGCGAAATCGCGGCAATCGTCTGTTGAGCAGTCGAGCGCACCAAGGCACGCATGGCGCAGATCTTCGTCGAGAACGCCAACCCGACTTTTCCCAATGACGTCGCGCGGCGCCGCGGCGGGAAACGCGGCAACTGGCAGTCCGCTTGCGAGCGCCTCGAGCAGCACCAGCCCAAATGTATCTGTACGGCTTGGAAAGACGAAGACGTCGGAGGCGGCATAGGTCTCAGCCAAAGCTTCTCCATGGCGTGCTCCCATAAACACGGCATCCGGAAACCGCCGGGCCAGCGTGTTTCGCGCAGGACCCGCTCCGACGACAAGCTTTGTCCCTGGCAGATCGAGGCTGAGGAACGCTTCAAGATTTTTTTCGACCGCGAGCCGGCCGACGGTCAGGAAGATCGGTCGCGGCAAATTCAAAGTGGCACTGGGGCGTGGGCGAAACATGTCGGCATCCACACCGCGCGGCCATAGTTTCACATTCTTGAACCCGCGAGCTGTCAATTCGGATGCAAGCGTCGGTGTCGCCGCCAGCACCGCAGCGCCCGGAGAGTGGAAGCGCCGAAGCCAGGCCCAGGTCGCTGCACTGACCCAACGCTCCGACAACGGCAACCGCTCAGCGAGATAGTCGGGAAATCGCGTATGAAAGCTGGTGGTGAATGGCAGCCCCCGCCGCAGGCAGACGCGGCGCATCGCGTGCCCAAGCGGCCCCTCCGTCGCAACATGGATCGCATTGGGCTCTGTGCGATCGAGCTGCCGCTCGACGCTTTCCGCTCCCGCCAACGCCAGCCGGATTTCCGGATAGCTTGGCATCGGTAAAGTCCGGAATTGACCAGGAGTGAGAAATTCAACTTCGGCGCCGATCGCCTGTGCCTCACGCGCGACGTGCCCCAAGGTCCGTACCACGCCATTGACCTGTGGATGCCACGCGTCGGTAACGATCAGGATCTTCATCCGTGACCCCGCGCATGTCTGCAGACGAGCGTTCCTAAGCCAGGTCGAAAACTCATGCTAGGCGGCTCGGGAGTGAACGACCGCCACTGCAGGTTCGGTATCATGGCCTGTGTGCGTCCAGGTGATGATTTCGAACTTGCCGTCGTGGCCTTCAACCACCGCCGTGCAGCTTTCCACCCAATCGCCGCAATTGATGTAACGCAATCCGTAGTCGTCGTGCATCGCGGCAGTGTGAATATGTCCACAAATTACGCCGTCCGCCTGATGGTGCCTGGCCTCGGTCGCCAGCGCTTTCTCGAAGGCACCAATATAGTTCACCGCATTCTTGACCTTGAGTTTCGCCCATTTCGATAGCGACCAGTACGGCGCCCCGAGCACGCGGCGGAAGGCATTGAAAATGCGGTTGGCAGTCAACGCTAACTCGTACGCTTTGTCGCCGAGAAGCGCGAGCCAACGAGCCTGGGTCACTACAAGGTCGAATATGTCGCCATGCACCACCAGATAACGCCGGCCATCGATCCCTTCGTGAATGGTGTTTTCAACCACTTCGATGCCACCGAAATGCGTCCCATAATAGCCGCGCAGGAATTCGTCGTGGTTGCCGGGGATATAAATGACACGTGCGCCCTTGCGGGCCTGCCGCAGAAGTTTTTGCACGACGTCATTGTGGTCCTGCGGCCAGTACCATGACGAGCGCATTGCCCAGCCGTCGACAATATCGCCGACCAAATAAATCGTTTCGGCCTCGTGGTGACGAAGTAAATCGAGCAGCTTGTCGGCCTGACAGCCACGTGTTCCCAAGTGAACGTCGGAGATGAACAGCGCACGAAACCGTCGCGTGGCGTTGTCCGTCACGATGCGGCGATCTCCGGTGCAATGATCATGTGTGACATGTATCAGTCGGCCATTTCAGTTTTGTGACGACGCCGTTTACCTATTTGATACCTTTCAGAAATCACGCGGCAACACCCTGCGTTTCAGCGCGCCGAAACCGTACCAATGTGTACACGCCAAACGGTTTAACCCTGCGCCGCTCGATCAGCTCGGCGCCGCCATGCGCCTGCGCCCAATCCGCAAGGCGTTGAAACGGGAACTCCGGGCGTAGGCCGAGCTTTCGCGCCTTTTGCGCCAGCAACCGTTCGACGGCCGCGGCCAAGCCACGCTCGGAGTAAAGATGATTAACAAGGATGATTTGACCGCCTGGTCTGAGCACGCGGGCACATTCCGAAAGGACACGCTCCGGATCCTCCACCAGTGTAATCACGAATTGGCCGACGACGCAGTCAAATGTTCTGTCGGAAAAGGCCAACGCGTGCGCGTCCATCACCGTCAGTTCCTTGACGAATGGATAGCGGCCGCTTTTTAAGCGCTGGTGTGCGCGGGCGATCATGGGCCCGGAAATGTCGATGCCGGTAATTTCTGTTGTAGCGTCGTAATCCTCGAATGATAGGCCGGTGCCGACGCCGACCTCCAGAATTCGCCCGCCGACGTTGCGGGCGGCCCTGGCCGCGGCACGCCTGCCGTTCACGAATACGGGTCCGCAAAGCACGTCGTAGACGGGCGCCCAACGGGCGTAAGCTTTTTCCATCACCTGGCGGTCCGGATCGCGCTGCATGGCTCCTCGGGAATCGTTGCCGCGACCGGACGTAACAACTCTATGAGACAGAGCGGCGACATAGGCCTCTGGCGGGTGGTCCGGCCTAGGCGGTCTTGACCCCACCGCTCGCGTGGCGAAAAGTTCATTCCCGCCTCGGCGCGCGACGGCCGGCGGTCCTCCCTACCCCAGGAGGGGTTTCGCTGAATCGAAGGAGACCTCATGAATCTCGGAATTGCCGGCCGCAAGGCCATCGTTTGCGCATCGAGCCGCGGGCTCGGCAAAGCTTGCGCGCGGACCCTTGCGGAAGCGGGCTGCGAAGTCGTTATCAACGGACGCGACGCCAAAAGGCTGGAGGCGACCGCCGCAGAGCTTTCAAGCCTCACAAGTGTCAAGGTGGTCCCGGTCGTCGCCGATGTCGCGACTGCCGAAGGTCAGAAGGCGCTGCTCGCTGCCTGCCCGGAGCCTGACATTTTGGTCAACAATAATGCCGGCCCGCCGATGCGAGGCTTTCGCGAACTCACGCGCCAGCAGATGCTCGACGGTGTCATCGCGAATATGGTCGTCGCAATCGAATTGATTCAGAAAGTTGTCGATCCGATGTGCCGGCGTAAATTCGGACGCATTGTCAACATCACATCAGGCTCGGTGAAGATGCCGCTTGCCGGACTCGATCTGTCGTCAGGCGCGCGCGCCGGCCTGACTGCTTTCCTCGCCGGTGTTGCGCGCACCGTGGCGGATAAGAACGTGACCATCAACAATATGCTGCCGGGGGCTTTCGACACTGACCGCTTGCGCGGCACGCTGAGCAAGACCGCGGAGCAAAGGGGAAAGAGCATTGACGAGGTCGCTGCCGAGCGCATCGCGGGCATTCCGGCCAGACGCTTCGGAAATCCAGACGAATTCGGCGCGGCCTGCGCATTTCTGTGTTCGGCGCAGGCCGGCTACATCACTGGACAGAATCTCCTGATTGATGGCGGCACCTTCAACGGCGCGTTCTAAAAATACGAAGGCCGGCATTGCTCCCGGCCTCGCGCCCACCACTCTCACAAGCTATTTTGTGATCAGCGCAGTTCTTGCAGGCGCCGCTACCTCATCCCAACGGAAGACTAGCGAGCCCGACAGAATGTCGACGTGCGCATTTACCGTACCGACATAAGGAGCAGTGCCGAGGGGAATAAACCACGGATTGCCCGAACCGGCAGAAATATTGATCGTCGAATCTTTCACCCAGATGTGCGAATAGGCGAGATCGAAGTGCAGGCCCCTGAAGACCTGCCAGGTCGCTCCGATCGAGGCCCAGACCCGGTCGTTGTCAGGAATCAGGGGCTCACGGACCTGATCCTTGACTGGCGAAATTTCATAACCGATGCCGCCGCGCACGGTCAGCCGGTCTGTCCATTTGTATTCGGCACCGCCCGAGAAGAACCACCCGTCTTTGTATTGGAATGGCAATGTCACCGGGAAGCCGGAGATCGTGGCGACACCACCCGGCGCAGTCCAGACCGACGTGCCAATGCGACTCCAGTTCGACCATTCCGCCGTCGCCATGACCGTCCAGAGGGGGTCGAGCCGCTGGCGGATGCCAAGCGACACCGTGTCAGGCGCCTTGACCGTGGTGCTAATTGACCCGACTGTTGTCAATGGCAGCAGGACGCTCGTGTTCAGCGTCGAGTCGACTTTCTGATTGATGTATGAACGCCAACCGAGACCGATCGTCGTCGTCGGTGTAGGCGTTAAAGTGGCACCCGCGGTGAAGCCGTAGCCCCAGCCATTGCCTTTGATGACAAATTCGGCCCCAGGTGTTGCACCGAGCCCTCGGGTGAGGACTTCGGTCGCGTATTGGATCTGCACGCCGGCGCCAACGCTGAGCCAGTCGTTGAAACGATAAGCTATGCTCGGTGTCGCGTTGTACGTATGCAGGTTGGTAGGACCGGCGGCGAAATCGCGACCCGCCCATCGGTCAGGAAAGCTCAACGACAGGCCGAACGGCGCATTGATCGACAGACCGAACCAGAGATTTGGACTGTACTGGTATGAGAGATAGCCCGCCGGAACGAAAGCACTCTCTGCAGTGTTTGTTGTGCCGGGGAATCCAAATGGTGGAGCTGCGAGCACGCTGCCGAATTCCGGAGTGTGCGCGCCGTAAGGAAGGATCCCAGACACGCTCGATTCGCTCTGGATTCCGGGAACCTGAGTCATTGTCGCCGGATTCCAGAACATCGATGACAACGCACCGCCTGCGGCGACGCCCGCAAAAGATGTGCCTTGTCCGTACGGACTCTGCTCGCGAATGCCGAAGCCGCCGGCATTTGCCTGCGCGGTTGCGATGATCAAAAGCCCGAGCGCGGTGCCCGTCCGCAATATATTTGCCGAACCCCGACGTGACATTCAGTCCCCCCAGCGAGTTCGCCCCATCCGCCTCGATTCACATCGTGACTGGAGGTTGCGCCAGGGACAATAGTGACGCCCTTAAGAACCCTTGGAATGGTGAGCGTTAGAGCAAAAATAACGCGCCTGTTGCGGCGATGACACAGGCCGCGTTCCGCACTGCAGCATATGGCAATGCCTTGTTTCGTCAGAGTGTTACCGGGATGCCGCAAGCTGTGCAGTGATGGCGGCCATGGATTCGCGGCTCAGGGATAGAATCACCGCGTCATATCTGCGTCATGCCCTGCGCTCGGATGGCTAAACTGCACGCCCAATTTAGTTTCAGACCGCCAGATCACGTTGTGACTGGTCACTTCAAGACACGCGCCTGCCGGCGACATATTGCGCACGCGGCAAATGATGCCGCGAGCTTGGCTTAAGGAAATCGTGCCCACCTTCAGGGCCCGCAAGCGCTGTAATTTTCGTCTTTCGTGCATCGCTGCCTCGGTCACTCGCACGGCGTGGCATGCCCTTGGACAGACGCCAGACAGAGACGGCCGGGCACATGGTAGGTCTGCCCGTTTATCAGACGATGAAACTGATCATCAAAAGGCGCGTAAATGCGCAGGACTTCGCTAACCATGGCGCGGCCGGGGCACAAGCGCCTGATCAAAGCCGTCTTTCCGCGGACAAGAGCATGTATCCCCCGCAAAGGAGGGTTGCCCCCCGTCCCCGGCCATGCATGATGCGCCGACCAACTTTGGGAACCTCAAAACAAAAAGCTTACGGGAGACACTTTCAAATGAAGCTCGTCCGCTATGGCGCGCCCGGCCGCGAGAAACCTGGCATCGTTGGTGATGACGGAAAAATCCGCGATCTGTCGCGCGTTGTGAAGGACATCGACGGCGCAATGCTTACTTCGGGCGGGCTCGCCAAGATTCGGAAGCTCAATCTCAAGCGGATGAAGCCTGTCTCCGGCAAACCGCGGTTTGGTCCCTGCATAGGCAATGTGCGCCACTTCATCGCCATCGGACTCAACTACTCCGACCATGCCGCCGAGGGTGGCAACCCGATCCCGAAAGAACCGGTGATCTTCAACAAGGCGCCGAGCAGCATTTGCGGCGCCAACGACGACACCATGATCCCGATGGACGCCACTAAGCTCGACTGGGAAGTCGAGCTTGGCATCGTCATCGGCAAGGACGCCCGCTATCTTGCCAAAGATAAAGCCAAAGACGCCATCGCCGGTTATTTCCTCGCCAACGACGTATCCGAGCGCGCTTTTCAGATCGAGCGCGGTGGCCAGTGGGTCAAGGGTAAAAGCTCGGAAACCTTCGGCCCCATCGGACCCTGGTTCGTCACCAAGGACGAGATCAAGGACCCGCAAAACCTTGATATGTGGCTCGACGTCAATGGCGAGAGACGCCAACGTGGCAACACTAGGACAATGATCTTCGACTGCCTGCACCTAGTCTGGTATTGCTCGCAGTTCTTTGTGCTAGAGCCGGGTGACATCATTATTACCGGCACGCCGTCGGGCGTGGGCCTCGGCATGAAGCCGGCACCGATCTATCTCAAAGCCGGCGACGTAGTCACATTAGGCATCGCAGGGCTCGGCGAACAGCGACAGAAAGTGGTGCCATTCAAAATATAATGAGAAATTTTACTGCCCGCGAACGCGGGATAGTCGAAAACAAAAAGCCTCGTGGCAGCCCCGAGGCTTGTTGCTCTTTGCTGTTACATTCTAGGCGGCCGCGCGGTTGACGATACTTTTAGCCAGATCGCGGAATTCACCGCGAGTCAACATCTTCTTGTTTTTGAGCGAGTAGGCCTTGACAGCCGCCATGATCTTGAGAGCGTCCTCTTCGGACACCTGCATGCCGAGCTGTTGCAGCCAAATATTGACTGAGTCAATGCCGCTGCCCTTGCCCATCACCACTTCCGCCGGCGGCTGGCCGACAGCGCTCCAGCGGATCGGGAACAGCTCGGTGGCGTGTTTCTCGCCGCAATTCTTAAACCAGCTGGCGATTATACCGGACTCGATCTGATAGAGCCCGCTGCCGACGATTGCCTTGTTGGTGGGGACGACCACGCCAGTCAGACGCTGCACCAGATTGGCGAGCGAGGTGAGCTTGGTGGTGTCTATGCCGACGTCGACATTGTACATGGTCTTTAGCGCCATGACGATTTCTTCCATCGGCGCGTTGCCGGAACGTTCGCCAACGCCGAGCACGGTCGTGTGCATGACTTCAACGCCCTCGGCGAGCGCCATGATAGTGTTGGCGACGCCCATGCCGAAGTCTTGATGAAAATGGGCTTCCAGGCGTTTCTTGATGCGCTTCTGGACCTCGCGCACGAAGTAGCGCATCGCGTGCGGCGACACCACACCGAATGTATCGACGAGCGCGAGTGCGTCCATGTGCCCGTCCTTACCGACTCGCTCAATCAAATCGAGTGCCCATTTCAGTTCGGCGCGTGAGAAGTCAATCGGAAAGAACACGACCTCGAGCCCGTTGTCATGCGCGTATTTGGTAGCCTCGACTGAAGTCTCGATCGCTTTTTCCATCGGCCAGCGATAGGCGAGATCGACCATGTGCTTGCTGGATGGGATCTCCATCACCACACCGTTGACGCCGGTATCGATGGCACGCTTGACGTCTTCCTTCATGCAGCGCGCAAAGGAGAAGATCTGCGGACCAAGATTGCGCTTGACGATCTCCTTGATCGCGTCGTTATCGGACGGGGAGACGATCGGCATGCCGGCTTCGATCCGGTGGACGCCGGCCTCTGCCAGCGCCTCGGCGATGCGGATCTTCTCGTCCTTGCTCAGGATGACGCCAGTTTGTTGTTCGCCGTCACGCAGGGTGACGTCATGAATCTTGATGTTCTTCGCGAACTTAAAATCCTTGGTGACTTCAGGTGCGTAATTCCATTCGCTAACGAACCAATCGTCCGTTTTCCAAGGTTGATTTGCCATTCGTTACTCCTCTCGCGTGGGTGTGTCTTCGGGTGATTATTGAGGCAATTTTCTGGGTTAGCCATGCCATTCGGTGCAATGCGAGGAAATCGCTTTCGATACGGACAGCATTGATATAGCGCAAAGTGCTTCGTCAATTTCCCCGTGTTATGGCCGCCTTATAAGGGAATTTGGTCACTCAGACCACCGGATTAGCGAGCTCGCCGATCCCAGAAATCGAGACACGAACTTCATCGCCGGACTTAAGGTAGCGCTGCGGATTAAAACCGATGCCGACCCCGGCCGGCGTGCCGGTCGCGAGCACGTCGCCCGGCTCCAGCGTAACATAAGCTGTGACCGTTTCGATAAACGTCGGAACGTCAAAGATCATATCGCGGAGCTTCGCAAACTGCCGACGTTCGCCATTTACAAATGTGGCCAGTTCTTGGTCATCCGGCACGCCGAACTCATCTCGAGTTACAAGCCATGGCCCGACCGGACAGAAGCTGTCCAGGCTCTTGCCGAGAAACCATTGCTTGTGACGCTGCTGCACGGCGCGCGAGGTGACATCATTAACAATTGTGTAGGCGAAAACGAAATCGAGCGCATCAGCGCGATTTATGTTCTTGGCGCGTCTACCAATGATAACGCCGAGCTCGCCTTCGTAGTCCACCGTGTGGGTCGGATCAGACGAAGCTAAGATCTTTTGGAATGGATCGGCGAGCGACGAGGTGGACTTGGTGAAGATGACTGGATCGGCCGGAACCTCTTGCTTGTCGCCTGACTGGTCGACGCCACTGCGGGCGAACTCCTGGGCATGGTCGTGATAATTCTTGCCAATGCAAATGATGTTTTTCGATAGTGGTCCGACCGGC
>Ga0306920_100007299_pt1 | contig 14535 bp, 9 predicted proteins | sample flu12Cox44000170_FD_204666 | JGI IMG/M metagenome (GOLD analysis project Ga0306920, IMG submission 204666) | Lab enrichment of tropical soil microbial communities from Luquillo Experimental Forest, Puerto Rico - flux4day.12C.oxic.44.000.170 (v2)... | ecosystem: Environmental > Terrestrial >...
TGGGCCATGGCCAGGAGGCCGACGCGCGTCTCCACCATGGCGCCGGCCATCAGGTGCAGGCCCGCGGCGCGGGCGCGGCGACCGAGCGCCAGCGCGGCGAGCGGACCGCCGAGCTTGCCGAGCTTGAGGTTCACGCCGGAGGCGGCGCGCGCGGCGAGCAGGCGATCGAGATCCGCGGGGCCGCGGAAGGACTCGTCGGCGACGACCGGCACGGGTGAGCGGGCGGTCACCGCGGCCATCCCCGCGAGATCGTCGGCGGGGCAGGGCTGCTCGTAACACTCGATGGTCAGGCCGTCGGCGAGCGCCGCTTCGAGGAGGCCGAGGGCCTGCGCGGCGGTGAACCCCGCGTTGGCGTCGAGCCGGAAGCGTGCGTCAGGGACCGCGGCCGCCGCCGCGCGCAGCGCCGCGCGATCCGCTTCGCCGTCGCGTCCCACCTTGACCTTGAAGCAGGTGAATCCCGCGCGGCGGTGGCGGGCGGCGTTCGCCGCCATGCGGTCGGGTTCGGAGATGGAGAGGGTGATGTCCGTCGCGAGCTCGGTCGCGACGTCCGTGCCCGCCCCGAGCGCGCGGGCGAGCGGGAGGCCGGCGAGGCGCGCGGCCGCGTCCAGGACCGCGGCCTCGACGCCGGCGCGCGCAACAGCGCTGTCGGGGAGCGCCTCGCCGAGCGCCGTGACGAGCGCGGCCGGGTCGGGGAGCGCGCGGCCGCGCAGCGACCCGGCGGCCCGCCCGATCAGCGCCAGCAGCTCCGGCTGGTCTTCGCGGGTGACCGGCGGCAGCGCGGCGCTCTCGCCGAGCCCGGTCGCCGTCCGCCCGCGCGCGTCGGCCAGCGTCGCGCGCACGAGCGCCGAGCGCGTGACCTCGAGCCGCCCGGTGGCGATCACGAACGGCTCGGCGAGCGGCACGGAGAGCGGCTCGACCTCGACGGCGGCGACGGTCAGCCCGTCGCCCCAGGGCATCGTCGGCGGCGGCGTCACCGGAAGTTGAACGTGACGACGATCCGGTCGGCGTGCCGCTGGGGGTGCATGCTCGCGTGGTAGTGCTTGCCGTCGAAGAACGCCATCCGCCCCTTCTGGGGGGCGATGCGCGCGCGCTCGGTGAACCGCCCCTCGTTCGCGTGTCGCACCGACTGCTCGACGGTGAGGTCTTCGAACGTCTCGTCGAAGACGACGGTGTCGCCGTCCGAGTCGTTGACGTAGTAGAGGCCGACCAGGTGCGACTCGTAGAAGTCGACGTGCGGGTTGTGGTAGGGGACGTCGATCGTCGTCTGCGGGAACATCCCCAGCCGGACGCGGATGAGCTGCGTGAACTTGATCCCCGCCTTCTCGGAGGCGACGAACAGGAGCGGCACGAGCAGGGCGTTGATGCCGGAGGCGACCGGCGACGGCTGCGAGATGTCGAAGGCCATGTGGTAGAAGCCGCTGAAGGTCCGCGCGAAGGCCAGCCCGGGCCGGGCGCTCTCGCGGTGGAAGTACCAGCCGAGCGCCGAGGCCTCCGACTCGAGCTGGTTCTGGTAGGGCTTCGGGATCACGTCGTCGATCTGCACCAGCTCCATCGACGACAACCTTACGCCGAATTCAGCGCAGATTGAGCTTCTTCACCATCGAGTAGAAGGTCGTGTACGGCAGCCCCGCGCGCCGCGCCGCCACGGTGTTGCTGCCCGAATCGGCGAGCAGGCGCCGGAGGTACGTCTCGCGAAACCGGCGCTCGGCCTCGGGGAGCGGCGTGATCGCCCCCGCGTCCTCCATCGGCTCCTCGGGCAGCGGGGGGAGCGCGCTCTTGCTGTCGAGGTGCTCGCGGTGGGCGCGGGCCATGCGCGCCAGGCCGGGGAGGGCGTCGTCGAGCCACTCCACGAGGCGCGGCAGCGGGATGACCCGCCGGATGCCGACGCTGCGCGCGGCCGCCGCCGACGGCGTCGCGTTGTGCGCGTCGAACCAGAACACGGTCTCGACCCACGGGAAGCGGGCCCCGAGCTGGGCGCCGAACGCCAGCCCCTCGAACTCGCGGTCGGCGAGGTTCACGAGCCCGACGTCGATCTCGGCGTCGGGGAGGTCGGCCGGCGCCAGCCGCGCGGTCACGACGGTGATCATCGCGCCCGGTCGCCGGCGCCGGAGCTGGGCCGCGACGTTCAGCCCCTGATCGCGGTCGGGATCGAAGATCACGACGCGCGGTTGGACGGCGGCGGCCCCGTCGTTCCCCGCCTCAGCGGGCGGTTTTGAAGAGATCAATCCTGTCGGGACCGGGGGCTGCTTCCTCACGACTCCTCCTCCATCACGAACCGCCCCTCCCCCCAAAGAGGCCGCACGAGCGCTTCAATTGAATGACGGCGCTCGTCAATGTGCAAGCGGCAATCGCCGGCGGATCGTTGCCGATTCTGACGGCGGACGGACGCGCGATCGTCGCTGCCCCGCAACGAGCGCGTAAACCAGTGGCCCGGCTGTATTGCAAGCTACGGTTCGGGCAACCTGAGTTCGTCAGATCACGGCTGCGCGGTCGCGACGCCCGGTCCGGAGGCCGGCGTGCCGCCCATGGCGCGGAGGTAGCGCTCCGGCGCGGCAGCGAACGCCGCCCGACACCGGGCCGAGCAGAAGCGGACGGTGAGGCCGTCGACCGCGGCGATCTCGTCGGCGTGCTCGATGGCCATGCCGCAGACCGGATCGCGATGCGAGACCCACTCGAGCGTGCGCCCGGCGGGGACTCCGGCCGCGAGGCGCCGCATGAGCCCGAGCTCGTCGAGGACGAGCCGCGGGATGAGGAAGTGGCGGCGCACGCGCTCGCGCCCGCTGGCGCCGAGGGCCCGGGCGCGCGGCTCGTCACGGAGCAGCGCGATCATGGCCCGCGCGCACTCGTCCACGCTGTCGACGAGCAGGCCGCCCGTGCCGTCCGCCATCTGCAGCGGGATCCCGCCCGCGCGCCCGGCCACGACGGGCGTCCCCTTCCACAGCGCCTCCGCCACCACCAGCCCGAACCCTTCGCGCAACGACTTCTGGATCACGAGGCGCGACAGCGCCTGGAAGGCGTTGACCTCGATGTTGCCGACGCCGACCAGGTTGGTGAACACGTGGATGCGCCGATCGCCCGCGATGGCCTTGCGGATGTCGCGGTACATGTCCCAGCTCTCGGGATCGTCGAGGGCCATCGATCCCACCAGCGCCAGCTGCAGATCGGGGACCTCGCGCCGCGCCAGCCTGTAAGCCTCGATGACGCCGAGCGGATCTTTCCATGGATCGAAGCGCGAGACCTGCGTGACGAGCGGGTGCTCGGTGCGGATCCCGATCCACTCCAGCACGTCACGGGCCGTGTCGGCGCCGAGCGACAGGTTCTTCGGGTTCCGGGGATCGATCGCCGGCGGGATGATCTCCGCGATGGGCGTCGGCAGATCGGCGGGGACGAACTCCGCCATGGTGAAGATCGAGGCGTCGTACTCGGCGAGAAAAGGGCGCAGGAACGCCCAGACGTTCGGCTCCGGGTGCGAGGTGTCGATGTGCGACCGCCAGATCCAGTGCGCCCGTCCTTTCCCCGTGAACCCGAGCAGCGCCGCCGGCTGTGGATCGTGCACGAAGATGAAGTCGAACTCCGTGTCGAAGCCGGCGGAGTTGGCGCGCGCTGTCGCCAGGTACCGCGCCTTCTCCGCGTCCGACAGCTCCACCTTGGCCCCCTGCAGGCCGTTGTGAATCTTCTTCGTCACCTGGAAGAACGGCTCGTCGCCGCTGATGATCCGCCAATCGGCGGCGATCCCCTGGTCGATGAGCAGCGGCACCACCGACCGGAGCAGCTCCGATACGCCGCCGCCGTACGGAGTGGCATTGAGGTGCAGCACCCGCGCCCCGCGCAGCGCCCGCGCCGCCTGCTCCACCGCGTCGAGCAGATCGTCCGGGGCCACCTCCCGGTACGACGCCAGCGACGACTCCCCGACATCCACGTTGTCGAGCATGCGGGCACCTCCGGAATGAATATGGGGCCGCCTCGGCGCGGCACCACGGCCGGTTGCCGGCGTCGATCAGGTCGGCTGCTGCTTGGCGCCGTGAAGCAGGGCGAGCAGGCGGCCGACGTCGGCGGCCGGCGCGCTCGCTGACTCGCCCAGGAGGTCGCGGAGGTGCTGGGTGGTGTTGGCGAGCGCCTCGGTGAACGCGGAGAGCAGGATGAAGCGGAGCTCGGCGCCGGCGGGGCCGGGATCGGCGAGCAGGGCGCGGGCGTCGGCGGCGGGGAGAGCGGCGACGACGGAAGGCGCGCCGGCCACGCACGAGGCGGAGCGGCGGGCCCCCTCGACGGCCGCGAGGCCGCCGACGAGCGCGGGGGCAAACCAAGATCCTATCGGCCGGTCGGCGCCTGACGGGTCCTTCTTCATCACCGAGACCCGCCCCTCGAGCAGGAAGGTGAGCTCCCCAGCCGGATCGCCCTCGCGGAACAAGAGCTGGCCGGTGCCGAGGCGCCGCTCGGCGCAGCGGGCGAGGACGCCGGCGAGCGGTGCGGGATCGGCGTCGGCGAGCGCGTGGGCGGCGAGCAGGCGCTCGGCGTGGCGGCCCAGCTCGTCGGGGCTCACGACGTCCCCTCGAGGACCGCGAGCAGACCCATGCGCGACGGCGGCGCGTCGCCCGACGCGGCCCGCCAGGCCTCGACGATCTGCGCGTCCGTCCGCTCGATGCGGCGGGCTAGGCCGGCGAGGATCTGCGACTCGAGCGCGACCAGCGCCGGGTTCGGCGCGCCCGGGCGGAACAGCTCGCGGCGGAGCACGAGCACCGTCGTCGGCTCCACGGCCGTGAGCGTCGCCGTCCGCCGCCCGCCCGTCAGGAACAGCGCCGACTCCCCCGTGACCTCGCCGGCGGCGATCTCGTTGACCGTCCGATCGGGGGCGCCGCCGAGCGCGACCGAGGCCCGCAGGCGCCCGGCGACGAGGAAGAACGCCCGGTCGGCCGGCTCCCCCTCCCGCGCCAGCACCGCCCCAGCGGCGAGCTGCTCCGGCGGCGCCGTGCGCAGGAGCGCGTCGACGTCGGCGTCGGCGAGCGTGCGGCCCCCCCAGCCCCTGGGGCCGAGGGCGGCGATCTGGCGGCGGGCGGCGGCGGCGGGATCCTCGCTCATGACCGCGGCACTGTACCAAACTCTAGCGGCGGAGGATTGACGGCTGGCGCGGGGGCGCGGTATCCCGGTCGTTCGTCGCATGGGGGGATGCCGACAATGAGCGCCGACACCGGCGAGATGAAAGCGCCGGCGCCGCCCGGGGGGCGCAAGCCCGTCATCCTGGCGGTCGACGACGAGCCGCAGGTGCTGAACGCCGTGGCGCTCGACCTGCGCCGCAAGTTCCGCGGCGACTACCGGATCATGACCGCCGCGTCGGGGGCCGAGGCGCTGGACGCCGTCCGGAAGCTGCGGCAGCGGGGCGACCTCGTGGCGCTGTTCCTCGTCGACCAGCGCATGCCGGTCATGTCCGGGACCGAGTTCCTGGTCGAGGCGCGCAAGGTCCACCCCGAGGCGAAGAAGGTGCTGCTCACGGCCTACGCCGACACCGAGGCGGCGATCGCCAGCATCAACCAGGTGGCGCTCGACCACTACCTGATGAAGCCGTGGGATCCGCCCGAGCAGAAGCTCTACCCGGTGATCGGCGAGCTGCTCGACGCCTGGTCGCGGGCCGTGCGCGCCCCCTGGGACGGCATCCGCGTCGTGGGGACGCTCTGGTCGGCCGGCAGCCACGACACCAAGGACTTCCTGGCGCGCAACCGGATCCCGTACCGCTGGCTGGATCTCGACCACGAGGCGGAGGCCAAGGCGCTCCTCGAGACCGTGCCCGCCGACGGGCGCAAGCTGCCGCTGCTGTTCTTCCCCGACGGGGCGGTGCTGTCGGCGCCGGAGCGCCGCCAGATCGCCGAGAAGGTGGGGCTGCGCACGCAGGCGGCGGAGAAGTTCTACGACCTCGTCGTGATCGGCGGCGGGCCGGCCGGGCTGGCGGCGGCCGTCTACGGCGCCTCGGAGGGGCTCAAGACCGTGCTCATCGAGCGCGAGGCCACCGGCGGGCAGGCGGGGACCAGCTCGCGGATCGAGAACTACCTCGGCTTCCCCACCGGCCTCACGGGCGCCGACCTCGCCGACCGGGCGACGGCGCAGGCGCGGCGGTTCGGGGCCGAGCTGCTCGCGGCGCAGGAGGTGACCACGCTGCGGGTCGGCGACCCCTACCGGACCGTCGTGCTGGGCGACGGCAGCGAGCTCTCCTGCTACGCGGTGGTCGTCGCGCCGGGCGTGTCCGTGCGGCGGCTCGAGGTGCCGGGGGCGGACCGCGTCACCGGCTGCGGGCTCTACTACGGCGCCGCGCTCACCGCGGCGGCGCACTACCGCGGGGAGGACGTGCTCGTCATCGGCGGCGCCAACTCGGCGGGGCAGGGCGCGGTGTTCTTCTCGCACTACGCGCGCAAGGTCACCATGCTCGTGCGGGGCAAGTCGCTCAACGAATCGATGTCGCAGTACCTCGTCGATCAGATCGCGGCCATCCCCAACATCGAGGTCGTACCCGACACCGAGGTGCTGGCCATCAAGGGGGAAGGCCGCCTCGAGGGGGTCGTGGCGCGCACCGGCCCGACGGAGCCGCGCGACATCGCCGCCGCGGCGGCCTTCGTGTTCATCGGCGCCCGGCCGCGCACGGAGTTCTGCGACGGGGTACTGGCGCGCGATCCCGGCGGCTTCATCCTCACCGGCGTGGACCTCATCAGCGGGGGGCGGCCGCCCGCGGGCTGGACCGCGGCCCGCCTGCCAGCGCTGCTCGAGACCAGCGTCCCCGGCGTCTTCGCGGCCGGCGACGTCCGGCACGGCTCGTCGAAGCGGGTGGCCGCCGCCGTCGGCGAGGGGGCGGTGGCCGTGCAGCTCATTCACCAGTATCTCAAGACGGTCTAGGCCATGGGCTACGCCGACTTCCTGCGCAAGGTGCCGCTCTTCGCCGAGCTCCCCGACGCCGATCTGCAACGCCTCTGCTCGATGATCAAGGAGGTGCTGCTCGCGCCGGGCCAGGTGCTGTTCTCCGAGGGCGATCCGGGCGAGGAGGCCTACGTCATCGCCGAGGGGGAGATCGAGATCGTCAAGGCCTCGGCCGGGCGCGAGGTGCTGCTCGCCGTGCGCGCGTCGGGCGACGTCATCGGCGAGACGGCGCTCCTGGAGATGGCGCCGCGCAACGCCACCGCCCGGGCCCGCGGCGCCTGCAAGCTGCTCGGCATCCACAAGACCTTGCTCGACGAGCTGGTGCAGGGGAGCGCCTCAGCGGCGCGGGTGATGTTCTTCACCGTGCTGGCGCGCTGGCGCGCGACCGGCTCGATGCTCCGCCAGTCGGAGAAGATGGCCCAGCTCGGCACGCTCACCGCCGGTGTCGCTCACGAGCTCAACAACCCGGCCGCCGCCGTCCAGCGCGGCGCGTCCCAGCTCGCCGACGCGCTCACCGCGCTCCTCGACGCGGAGCGCGCGCTCGGCCAGATCCCCGCCACCAAGCAGTTCGCCCTCACCACCGAGCTCCTGCGCGACGCCGCCGCCAGCGGCGCCCGGCGGCCGCCCAACCTGGACGCGCTCTCGCGCGGGGATCGCGAGGACGAGATGGAGGCGGCGCTCGACGCGCGCGCCATCGCCGACGCCGGCGATCTCGCCCCGGTCCTCGTCACCCTGGGCTACGACGCCGCGTGGCTCGGCGCGATCGCCGGCCAGGTCGGCGCCGACAACCTCCCCGTCGTGCTGCGCTGGCTGGCCGGGACCTACCTGGTCTGGAACCGCCTGGCGGAGATCGCCCAGGGGGCGAGCCGCATCTCGGAGATCGTCAAGGCGCTCAAGGGCTACGCCTACCTCGATCAGGCGCCGGTACAGGACGTCGACGTCCACGAGGGGCTCGACAGCACGCTGGTGATCCTCCGCCACAAGCTCAAGGCGGGGATCAAGGTCACCCGCGCCTACGCCCCCGACCTGCCGCGCATCACCGCCTGGGGGAGCGAGCTCAACCAGGTCTGGACCAACATCCTCGACAACGCGGCCGACGCCCTCGCCGATCGCATCGCGGACGGCAGCGCCGAGATCACCATCCGCACCCGGCGCGAAGGGGACTTCGTCGTCGTCGAGCTCAGCGACAACGGCCCGGGCATCCCGCCCGAGATCCAGGACCGGATCTTCGAGGCCTTCTTCACCACCAAGCCGCCGGGCAAGGGGACCGGGCTCGGGCTCGACATCAGCTACCGCATCGTCGTCCACCGCCACCGCGGCGACATCCGCGTCGCGTCGCGGCCCGGCCAGACGACGTTCACCGTCAAGCTGCCGATCAACAACGCCGCCGACGCCAAGGCCGGAAAAGGACCGACCTTGAACGCCGTACCGCCGCCGAGCGACGCCGAGCTCAAGAAGATCCTGACCGGCGTGCACACCATCGCCGTCGTGGGCATGTCGAGCAAGCCGGATCGCCCCGCCTACCAGGTGCCCGCGTACCTTCAGGAGCACGGCTACCGGATCATCCCCGTGAACCCCACGCTCACCGAGGCGCTCGGCGAGAAGGCCTACCCCGAGCTCGGCGCGGTCCCGGATCCCGTCGACGCCGTGCTGCTGTTCGTCCGCAGCGAGGCCGTCCCGCCGATCGTCGAGCAGGCCATCGAGATCGGCGCCCGCACGGTCTGGATGCAGGAGGGGATCATCAACCTCGAAGCCGCCGAGCGCGCCCGCGCCGCGGGCCTCACCGTGGTGATGGACCGCTGCATGCGCGCCACCTGGCAGCGTCTGCTAGCGCCGGCGTGAGCGCGCCGCCAGCCCGATTCGAACGTTCGGAGCGCCGATCTCCCGATTTTCGGAGGGCCTGCGCCGTCGGCTCGCCTTCGGCGTACTGTCACTGGCAATTTCCAACTGCGCGGGAGGTCGTCATGGACATCGAGAGAGTGCTGGTGAGATCCCGAATCGTGTTGGCCGTGCTGGGGCTCCCTCTGCTGGCGAGCTGCGGGGAGGTCGGCGCAGACGCGGCGCGCGAGCAGCAGGCCGCCTCGTCGAAGACGTACAGCTTCACGCTGCTCGCCGCCAACGGCGGCGCGGCACCGGGGGGCGGCATCTACGCCAACGACTTCGAGCCCGGGGGGCTCAACGGCCGGGGCCAGTTCTCGTATGCCGCGGACGTCAGCACCGGGGGCGAGGGCGTGTTCCTCGGGAGCGGGTCGTCGATCGCGCAGATCGTCCGCAGCGGCGATCCGGCCCCGGGCGGCGGTACACTCGGGCCCTTCGGCATCATTGGTCACGCCTCCCTCAACGATCCTGGCGACCTGGCCTTCGCCTTCAACGGCGACCCGTTCACGCTGCCCTTTGGTGTGAACTCGGGCGTCTACCGCTTCACGGCGAACCGCAACACCACGACCGCCATCGTGGTGCCGTTCGTGACGCCGGCGCCGAGCGGCGGCGTGTTCCAGGGCTCCGACATCCTTGCCACCATCAACAACGGCGGCGACGTGGTGTTCGCCGGCATCATCAACACCGACCACGGGATCAACGTCGAGCCGATCACCGGGCTCGGCGTCGGCGTGTTTCTCCAGGATCGCCAGGGCGCGCTCACCAGCGTGGCCGTCCCGGGCGATCCCGCGCCGGGCGGCCGCACGTTCGACTTCGCCCAGAACCCCTGGATAAACGACGCCGGCTCCATCGCCTTCGGGGCGCACGTGGCGGGCGACCCCTGCGACGACTTCGGCGCGCCGCAGGACCAGCGCATCATCTGCGGCGAGAGCATCTACTTCAAGCCGGCGCCGAAGGGCCCGATCGTGTCCATCGCCCACCAGGGCGATCCCGCGCCGGGTGGCGGCGTGTTCAACATCGCCTTCGGCCCGGTGCTGAACAGCCGCGGCGACATCCTCTTCATCGGCGATCTCGGCACGGACCCACACGGCTTCGGCCCCGGAGGCGTCTTCCTTTTCACCAAGGGGCGACTCGAGGCGGTGGCCCGCCCGGGCGACGCCATGCCGGGGGGCGGCCACTTCGCCACCTCCAGCCCCCTCATCCAGAACTACGGCATCAACAACGGCGGTGACGTCACCTTCGACGCCGCGCTCGACACAGGGCCGGCCGAGGCGCCGGACACCGGGCTTTACGTGAGCTCGGGCGGCGTGGTCCAGTTGGTCGCGCGCACCGGCACGGTGATTCCGGGTGTGGGAACCGTGGCGGGGATCCTCAACAGCCTCGGATTCACCTTCCCGTCGGGCGGCTGCACCATAAACAACCGGGGGCAGGTGCTGTTCAGTGCGCTGCTCACCGGCGGCGGCAACAGCACGGTGCTTCTGCTGGCCACGCCCGGCGGCTGACGCGCAAGGGCGGTGCAACGCCGACTCGCCCCAGGGTAGAGTCAGCGTCCTTGACCGCCCAGCGCATCATCCGCAGCTACCTGACCATCACCGGCCTGTTCAACGGGGCGCTGGCCCTCATCTGGGGGGTCAACACCCTGTTCCTCCTGCAGGCGGGGCTGGACATCTTCCACGTCATGCTGGTGAACGCCGCGTTCAGCTTCGCGGAGTTCCTGTTCGAGATCCCGACCGGCGTCGTCGCCGACACGCTCGGGCGGCGCGCGTCGCTGCTGCTCTGCCTGTTCACGCTGCTGGGCTCGACGCTGGCGTACGTGGCGCTCCCCGCGCTGGGGTTCGGATTCTGGCCGTTCGCGCTCGTGTCGGTGCTGCTCGGGCTCGGGTTCACGTTCTGGAGCGGCGCCGCCGAGGCCTGGCTCGTCGACGCGCTCAAGCACGTGGGCTACGACCAGCCGATCGAGCCGGTGTTCGCCAAGTCGCAGGTGGCGTTCGGCGTGGCGATGCTGATCGGGACGACGGCCGGCGGGCTGCTCGGCCAGCTGGATCTGCGCGTCCCCTACGTCGTGCGCGCGATCCTGCTCGTGCCGATCATCGTGCTCACCTGGCGGCTCGAGGAGCCGGGCCTCCAGCGCCGCGCCCTCCGGCTCGCCACGCTCCCCGCCGAGATGAAGGCGGTGCTGGTGGCCGGCGTGCGCCACGGCCTCAAGCACCCCGTGGTGCGTCCGTTGGTCCTCGCCGCCGCGGTGGCCAACACGTTCATGATGTTCGGCTTCTACAGCTGGCAGCGCTACTTCCTCGACCTGCTCGGCAAGGAGCTGGTCTGGGTCAACGGCGTGGTGGCGGCGCTGGTGGGCCTGGCCTCGATCGCCGGCAACCTGGCGATGGGCCGCGTCGCCGCGCGCGTCGGGTCGCGGACCGGCGTGCTCATCGGCTGCGTCGCGGTCCGCTGCGTGACCATCATGCTCTGCGGCCTGGCGCCGAGCTTCGGGGTCGCGGTGGCGCTCTACCTCGTCAGCAACTTCGCGGGGGGGGTGGCGGCGCCGATCCGGCAGGGGATGATCAACCACCACATCCCGTCGTCCCAGCGGGCGACGATCCTCTCCGTCGACTCGCTGTTCTCCGAGCTCGGCTCGGGGATCGGGCAGTCGGGCTGGGGCTGGGTCGCGCGGCGGCAGGGGATCGGCCACGCCTGGGTCGCGGCCGGCGCGTTCCTCGTGCTCGGCATCCCGATGCTCGCGCTCGCGCGGCGCGGAGATCCTGACGCCGATCGCTTCGGCGCGCCGGCGCCCGCGGCCGGCGCCGCTCCGGTGGCAGAATGACCGCCAAGCCGCTCCCCGCCGGGACGCTCACCTTCGTCTTCACCGACATCGAGGGGTCGACGCGGCTCGTGCAGGAGCTGGGCGAGGCGCGTTTTGGCGCCATGCTCGAGGATCACGGGCGACTCGTGGGCGGGGCCTTCGACGCCGAAGGGGGGCACCGCGTCCGGATGGAAGGGGACTCGTTCTTCTACGTCTTCGATCGGGCCACCTCGGCGCTGGCGGCGGTCGCGGCGGCCCAGCGCGCGCTCGCGGGCCACGCGTTCCCCGACGGCGCCGCCATCCGCGTGCGCATGGGGCTGCACACCGGCGAGGCCAGCCTCGGCTCGGAGGCGACCGGCGCCGACTACGTCGGCTACGACGTCCACCGCGCGGCGCGCATCGCCGCCGCCGGGCACGGCGGGCAGGTGCTGCTCTCGGAACCCGTGAGCGTGCTGGTGCGCGACGCGCTCCCCACCGGGGCGACGCTGCGCGATCTCGGCGAGCACCGGTTCAAGGACCTCGGCCGCGCCGAGCGCGTGTTTCAGCTGGTGCTGAGCGGCCTGCCGGCGGACTTCCCGCCCATCCGCAGCCTCGACGTGGTCCCCAACAACCTGCCGACGCAGGTGACCACCTTCATCGGCCGAGAAAAGGAGATCGCCGAGGGGGTGAAGCTGTTCGGGCAGGCGCGCGTGCTGACGCTGACGGGGCCCGGGGGGACGGGAAAGACGCGGCTCTCGCTGCAGATCGCGGCCCAGGTCGCGGACAGCTTCCCGGGCGGCGTCACGTTCGTGCCGCTGGCGCCGATCACGGATGCGGAGGTGGTGGCGCCGGCGGTCGTCGAGGCCCTCCACCTCGAGACCGCGCAGAGCTCTCCGCGCGATCGGCTGCTCGCGCACTTTCGCGAGCGCCACGCGCTCTTGGTGATGGACAATTTCGAGCAGGTGCTCGGCGCCGCGACGCTGGTGGCCGATCTCATCCGCGCCTGCCCGGGGCTGAAGGTGATCGCGTCTTCGCGGGGGCCGCTCCGGATCTCCGGTGAGCAGGAAATGCCGGTCCCGCCGCTGGCCCTGCCGGACCCGGGCGCGTCCGCCGAACGCGTGTCGCAGTACGAGGCGGTGCGCCTGTTCATCGACCGGGCGGTGGCGGTCAAGCCGGGGTTCTCGGTCACGAACGAAAACGCCCCCGCGGTCGCGGAGATCTGCGCCCGCCTCGACGGCCTGCCGCTGGCCATCGAGCTGGCCGCGGCGCGCGTGCGCCTCCTGACCCCCGAGGCGATCCTGACCCGCCTCACGAGCCGGCTCGGCCTCCTGCAGTCGAGCGCCCGCGATCTCCCCGACCGGCAGAAGACGCTGCGCGGGGCCATCGCCTGGAGCCACGACCTCCTCGACGAGCCGGGCCGGCGCCTGTTCGCGCGCCTGGCCGTGTTCGCGGGGGGCGGGACGCTGGAAGACGTGGAGGTGATCTGCGGGGGCGCCGATCTGGGCGTCGACGTGCTCACCGGGCTCGAGGCGCTCGTCGATCAGAGCCTGGTTCGCCAGGAAGAGCACGGCGCGGAGGCCCGGGCGATCATGCTGGAGACCATCCGCGAGTACGCCCTCGAGCGCCTCGCCGAGGGCCCCGACGCCGAGACGATGCACACGCGCCACGCGCTGCGCTTCTTGGCCCTCGCCGAGGAGGCGGGCCCGCACCTTCTGCGCCTCGAGCGCCGCACCTGGCTCGCGCGCCTCGAACGCGAGCACGACAACTTGCGCGCCGCGTTCGACTTCTGTACCGGCTCGGGGCGCGTCGAGGAGGCGTTGCGGATCGCCTCCGCGCTCTGGCGCTTCTGGCAGTTCCGCGGCCACCTGCGCGAGGGGCTGCAGCGGGTCACGCGCGTGCTCGCCGATCCTGCTTCCGAGGCCCACCCCCGTGCGCGCGAGCCGGCGCTCGAGGCCGCCGGGGGCCTTTCGTACTGGCTCGGCGACCCGGCGCTGACCACCGCGTCGTACCAGGAGTCGCTCGCGCTCGCGCGCTCCAACGGGGACCCCGCGCGCATCTCCAATGCCCTCTACAACCTGTCGTTCATGCCCATCTTGACCCCCTCGGAGCCGAACTTCGCGGAACGCGTCGAGACCGCCAACGCCCAGATCGACGAGGCGCTCGCGTTGGCCCGGCAGATGGGCGATCGAGCCGCCATCGCGCGCTGTTTGTGGTCCAGGGCGAACCTCCTGGCCTACGCGCTCAAGAACTCCGCCGGATCGCTCACGCCGCTCGCGGAGGCGATCCCGATCTTCCGAGAGGTGGGCGACCACTTCGGCCTCGCCTGGGCGGTCCGCGCCGAAGGGCTCGCGCGCCTCAAGACCGGCGATCCCGGCGCCGCTCGCGCCGCGCTCGACCAGGCGGTGGCGATGCTCGGCGAGGCGCGGGACACGAGCGGCGTGGCCATCGTCCTCGGCGACCAGGCCGAGCTCGCGCTCGCCGAGGGAGATCGGCCGCGCGCCGTTCGGTTGTCGGGCGCGAGCGCGGCGCTTCGTCACCTGACCGGCGCCCAGCTCGTCGGCAAGGTCGACGACATCCAGGGCCGCGCGATGGTGATGACCGCCGCCGACGAGGCGCCCTGGCAGGAGGGGCTGGCCATGAACTTCGACCAGGCGGTCGCCTACGCGTTACGCAAGTCGGCGTGAGCGCGGTCGGCGCCTTCAAGGGGTCGCGGGCGTTTCGGCGGTGGTCGGCCGGCCGCGCCGCGGATCGAATGACTCGATGGCGAAGGTGGCCACCGGCTCGCTCTTCCCCTTCACGGCCACCGGCGGCATGGCGCGGGTGACGAAGCGCGCATCGAGGGTCTTCCGCACCGCCTCGGTGACGAGGATGTCGACGTTGTGGATGCGGGTCAGGGCCTCGACGCGGGCGGCGAGGTTGACGGGGTCGCCGATGACGGTGAACTCCATGAAGCGGTCGCTCCCCATGACGCCGGCCACGACGTC